>TARA_R110002050_G_scaffold173394_4_pt1 | contig 84179 bp, 70 predicted proteins | sample TARA_R110002050 | Tara Oceans TARA_R110002050 (sample SAMEA4396988) | marine metagenome | biome: Polar Biome; feature: [DCM] deep chlorophyll maximum layer (ENVO:01000326); material: water (ENVO:00002006), including particulate matter (ENVO:01000060) such as... | depth 25 m
CAGGATGCAGCTATTCGCGAACAACCATCACAGAACAATCCGCATGACGAACAACACGCGCAGCATTCGGCCCCAGAAGGTAATCCTTGAGTTCCGGACGATGCGCCCCAATCACGATCAGATCGCATTTGGTTTTTTTCGCCATTTTCAAGATCACTTCGTAGACCGTTCCCTGCCCGATGATGTGCTGCACCTTGATATCGTTCGGAATATGCTCCGACACGAACTCATGCAGACGCTCATTATAGGCATCAAGAACCTTGGTCTCGTAGCCCTTCGGAAAGAACTGCCCGACCATCGACATGCCGACCGTGGGCACCACGGTCAAAACGTGAAGACGTGCGCCAAAACTTTGCGCCTGCTTGATCGCAACCGGAACCGCCTTTTTCCACGACGAGTCATGATCAAGATCCACTGTAACCAGAATATCCTTATACATGAACCTGGCCCTCCTTAAGCCGCTTCAAGCGCCAATTCGGCGCGACGACGACGGCGTTGCAGAACGATGATCCCACCCAGCAACAAGAACGCCGGGATATAGAACACCTCTTTGGGCATACGGCTGGCTTCCACCTTGATCGCGGTGATTTCAAAATCGAAATCAAGCCCCGCTTTCTCGGCCGGGCCACCAAACACCAGATCGTCGATAAAGATCTTCCCGTTTTCGTCACGGACCGAAAGACCTGCGTTATACAGCCGATCTTCACCTGATGCTTCCGGCCCCAAAGGCAACATCACAGATTTGGCGACGTCGTCACCTTCCAGACTGATGCCCTCAACATCCAGAAGGATGCTGGTATTGGCCGGCATTTCGGCTGCTTTTTGTACAATTTCTGTCGCGGGAAGGTTTTCATAAGGCGGCTCGATCATATCAAGCCAGAACCCCGGACGGAACAAACTGAACGCAATCAGCAGAAGTGCTGCACTTTCCCACAGTTTCGATCGGGCAAAGAAATACCCTTGCGTCGCTGCGGCAAAGATCAACATGGCAATCGTTGATATGATAATCACCACCACCACATCGATCGGGTGATCCAGACCAATCATCAAAAGCTGCGTATTGAACAGGAACAAGAACGGCAAAACGGCTGTGCGCATCGAATAGAAAAATGCGACAAAACCGGTCTTCATCGGATCGGCACCTGATATCGCGGCCGCGGCGAAGGACGCCAACCCCACCGGCGGAGTAACATCAGCCATGATTCCGAAATAGAACACGAACAGATGGACCGCAATCAGAGGCACAATCAATCCGTTTGCCGCCCCAAGTTCGACAATCACCGGCGCCATCAGGCTCGATACCACGATATAGTTCGCCGTGGTCGGCAACCCCATACCAAGGATCAGACTGATCACGGCGGTAAAGACCAGGATCAGCATCAAGTTGCCGCCCGAAATCAGTTCGACGAACTCAACCATCACCTGACCGATCCCGGTCAGCGATACCGTCCCGACAATGATCCCGGCGGCGGCCGTTGCAACACCGATGCCGATCATGTTGCGCGCACCGGTCGCAAAACCGTCCACAACGTCAATCAAACCAGCACGCAGCTCGTTCATATAATCAGGTTGCTTACGGAAGAACGCCTTGACCGGACGCTGGGTCAACATGATGAAGATCATCAGAACCGTGGCCCAAAAGGCCGAAAGCCCCGGCGATTTAAGTTCAATCATCAGGAACCAGATCAAAACCACAACCGGCAGAAGATAATGCAAACCAGCTTTTGCGGTTTCGCCCAGTTCCGGCAGTTTGACCACCGGCTGATTGGGGTCATCAAGCTCAAGGTCAGGGTATCTCGCTGCATAATACAGGCCAGCAAAATACACCACCGCACATTCGATAGCGACAATCCAGCCAACCCCGTCACCAAACACCTGTTTCTGTAACGTGATGGCGTAATAAATCACCCCGGACAGAACAACCAGCGACAAGACGAACAGCAACGAGCGCATCATCGTCTGACCAAGTGTCGAGGTATGAAGCTTTGGCAGGCCTTTCATATTGGCCTTGAGCGCCTCAAGATGGACGATGTAAATCAGCGCGATATAGGAAATCGTTGCCGGCAGGAAGGCATGCTTGATGACTTCCGGATAGGGAATACCGACATACTCGACCATCAGGAAGGCCGCAGCCCCCATGACCGGCGGCATGATCTGTCCATTGACCGATGATGCGACTTCAACCGCACCGGCCTTCTCACCCGAGAAACCAACACGCTTCATCAGCGGGATTGTAAAGGTCCCGGTGGTCACCACGTTGGCAATCGAGGATCCTGAAATCAAACCGGTCATGGCCGATGACAGAACGGCTGCTTTCGCCGGGCCACCGCGCATGTGACCAAGGGCTGCAAACGCGACCTTGATGAAATAATTGCCTGCCCCGGCTTTATCAAGCAACGAGCCAAACAGCACAAACAGGAACACGAAGCTTGTTGAAACGCCAAGTGCAATACCGAACACACCCTCGGTGGTGATCCACTGATGCGACATCGCCTTGGAGAAACTCGCCCCCGCCCATTGCAGGACATCAGGCACCCAGGCGGCATTGCCAAAGAAGACATAGGCCAAGAAAAGCAAGGCTACACACATCAACGGTGGGCCAAGTGCACGCCGGGTTGCTTCAAGCAACAGAACCAAGCCGACACCGGCAACTGCCAAATCCTGCGTAATCGGCAGACCCGGACGCGATGCCAGATCGCGGTAAAAGATATAGATGTAAAGCGCGCAAAACGCCGCAGCCGCCGCCAAAACCCAGTCAATCACCGGGATATAGGAGCGCGGCGAACTTTTGAACGCCGGATAGGCCATAAAGGCCAAAAATACGGCAAAAGCCAGATGGATCGACCGCGCTTCGGTCGAGTTGAAAACACCAAAACTAACGATATAGGGAAGCGGCGATGCCAGCCAAAGCTGGAACAAAGACCAAGCCACCGCAACACACAGCAAAATGCGTGCTGTCATGCCTGTTGGCTGGCGCGCACCTGTATCATTTTCCGCAATAAGATCCTGAAGGTCCTTATCAGATGCGCGTTGGTTCGCGTTATTAACGTCGGTCATTACAAACTCCCGGTCTGATCGAAGAATTCCTGTACTGGTGGTCCAGAATCAAAAAATCTCCGTCGACACACACCCGGTCACCTACGGAGTACAGTGATGCCAATAAAAGCACCGGTTTTCTTAAGTTTTTAGATGTACCCGTTGGGCGAAAGAAAGAAAAACGGAGGACAGAATTCTGCCCTCCGTTCCAACCTGAATTACATCAGGCCTGCTTCTTTGTAGTATTTAACAGCGCCGTCATGCAGCGGTGCAGACAGGCCGTCTTTGACCATTTCTTCTTTGTTCAGAATTCCAAAAGCCGGATGCAGCTTTTTGAAATCGTCGAAGTTGTCAAACACAGCTTTGACAACGTGGTAAACCACGTCGGCATCGGTTTTGGTCGAAGACACGAAGGTCGCGCCAACACCGAAGGTTTTCACGTCATCGGGATTGCCGCGATACATGCCGCCCGGAATGGTGGCAACGCGGTAATACGGATTGTCGGCAACCAGTTTATCGACTTCTGCACCGGCAACTTCAACCAGAACAGAATCGCAAGAAGATACAGCTTCCTGAATCGAACCAGACGGATGACCAACGACATAGAGCATGGCGTCGATTTTGTTATCGCAAAGAGCCTGTGACTGTTCAGCCGGTTTCAGCTCGGACGCCAGTGCGAAATCGTCAAGGGTCCAGCCTTTGGCGTTCATCACGATGTCCATGGTGTCGCGGCTACCCGAACCCGGGTTACCGATGTTCACGCGTTTGCCTTTGAGATCGTCAAAGGTTTTGATGCCGGCATCTGCACGGGCAACAATGGTGAACGGCTCGGGATGGATCGAAAATACAGCACGCAATTCAGGGAACGGACCAACGTCCTCGAAGGCTTTTTCGCCGTGCAGGGCATAGTACTGCACGTCAGACTGAGCAACACCAAGGTCCAGTTCGCCAGCGCGAATGGTGTTGATGTTGTAGGACGAACCACCCGTGGACTCGACCGAGCAACGAATGCCGTGCTCTTTACGATCTTTGTTTACCAGACGGCAAATTGCGCCACCGGTCGGATAGTAAACGCCCGTTACGCCACCGGTACCGATGGTGATGAAACGGTTTTCCTGTGCCGACGCCTGACCGGCGAAGAGCGAGGCACCTGCAATCGCAGCAACTGCACCCGCTACAGCAATAAGTTTTTTCATTAGGAATAGCTCCCTTGTACACCCTATTATTACGAATTCAACCGCTCCGCGTGGAACAGAAGAATCACATAGAAACATCAGATAAATCAGATGTTTCGACGGCGGGATTATAGGTATCGGAACACCGAATTAAAAGCCTATAAAGCCCGAAACCTCCTGATAGAATTTAAATTTTCTGCACTTTTGCCGGTGAGACTGGCCACAGCTACCATACGGGGTGCATGATCTGCTTGGCCTGTTCGCCCGTCGCGATTTTTCGCGCCATATGGCGGGCACCCTCGCGCGCCTGAGCAATCAACTCAGCATTATGGTCTGCAGGCGATCCGTCAACCAAAAGATGATTATTTTCAAATCCAATGCGCGCATGTCCGCCCAATCCGGCGCCAGTCAGGATACAGGCATTCTCAAACGCCCCAAATGCACACACCATCCACGTAGAGATATAAGAACTCGTTGCGATAAACGGCAATAAATCAGCCGGATCAGATACCTGCCCCGCGCTATAGCGCCCTAAAACAAACAAAACCGGGAACTTTTCCCCCGGCAAAATCCCTTTTTCCACCAGTTGGTTAAACCGCCTGACGTCATCAGAGGCATAAAGAATGAACTGCGGGAAAATTTTGGCCTCACGCATGAAGGCAAAGAATGATTTTAGCGCACTCACGTCAAAGCCATCCGGTGCAATTTCACGAATGGCGATCGACACCGCTTCGGGCACAAGCCCCCGGACCATCGCCATCTGATCATCGGCACTATACATGCCAACCGCCTCGGTTGTGACCTGCAACAGCATATCATCACCAACCGATGCACGAACTTCGGTCAGCATTTCGCGATAGCGCCCAACATCAAGGCTGTGTTTCTGATCCTCATCACGGACATGCAAATGCATCATTGCCGCACCGGCCTGCTTGCACGCAAGGGCCGTTTGGGCGACTTCAGCCGGTGTAATCGGGATGTTGGGCACATCGGCCTTGGTTTTTCGCGCGCCATTCGGGGCTGCGGCAATCACAAACGGTGTCTGGCCATATGCCATTATGTCAGTCCTTCTGCGGCAAAAACGTCATCAAGGGCGGCGGCAAAAAGATCAACGATCTTGGCAACATCATCCTCAGTCACAATAAACGCCGGGGCAAACAACACATGATCGCCGCGCACCCCGTCAATCGTCCCCCCCATCGGATAGGCCATCAGCCCACGTGCAAAGGCCGCCTTCTTGATCTTGGCATTGATCTTCATGGTCGGATCAAACGGGTCTTTGGTTTCGCGGTTGGCTACCAGTTCCACCCCGCGAAACAGGCCCCGTCCGCGAATGTCACCGACAAACGGGTGCTGCCCCAGTTTGGCCCGAAGGCCATCGGCAAGATTTTCGCCCTGTTTGACAACATTGGTCAAAAGATCCCGCTCCCGAATGGCGCGCTGGGTTGCCAAGGCGGCTGCACAGGCCGTTGCATGCCCCTGATAGGTATGACCATGCTGGAAAAACCCGGAACCGTTGGCGATGGCATCATTGATTTTCTTTGAAACCAGAACCGCACCAATAGGCTGATACCCCGCCCCCAACCCCTTGGCGATGGTTTGAATATCGCCCGAGATGCCTTCCTGCTCAATCGCATGCAGGGTGCCGGTTCGGCCCATGCCACACATGACTTCATCCAAAATCAGCAGCACACCATACTGATCGCAAATCTCGCGCACGCGCTTGAAATACCCCGGCACTGGCGCCACCGCACCCGATGTCGCGCCGACAACCGGCTCGGCAACAAAGGCGGCAACGTTTTGTGCACCCAGTTCAAGGATCGCAGTTTCCAATTCATTGGCAACGCGAAGGCCATATTCGGCTTCGCTTTCTCCGTCGCGCTGATCACGATATTGGTATACTGGTGCGATATGGGTTGCCGTGATCAAAAGTGGCTCAAACTGTTGACGCCGCCACATGTTACCGCCGACCGACAGCGCCCCCAGCGTATTGCCGTGATAGGACTGCCTGCGCGCAATAACGTATTTGCGTTCCGGTTGCCCGATTTCAAGATAATATTGCCGCGCCATTTTAAGTGCTGCCTCGGTTGCCTCCGACCCGCCCGACACGAAATAAACCTTATCCATCCCATCTGGTGCATGGGCAATCAGGTCATCGGCCAGTTCTTCCATCGAATTGGATGAAAAGAACCCGGAATGGGCATAGGCAATCTGATCGATCTGGGCATGCATCGCCGCACGGACATCCGCATCGGAGTGCCCAAGGCACGACACCGCCGCCCCACCGCAGGCATCCAGATAGCTTTTGCCACTCTCGTCAAAGATATAAATCCCCTCGCCCCGGACCGCACGCGGCGGGGTCGCGACACTGCTACGATGAAGCACGTGGGTTTTGGCATTGGGGGCAGATGAGGTGTTTGATGCATGCGTCATGATCAAGAATTCCGTGTGGGGCTGGGATCTTCGACATAGGTATCAAAGGCTGCAAGTTGTTCTTCGGCCGAGGCAATCCGCTCCAGGGCCTTTTGCCCACCGCGCGCGACAAGCAGGGCAACAATCGCCTGTACAAGCGACACCGCAGCGGTAAAGCTTTGGAAAAAGGACTGAGACTTATCCGAAACGATCAGTTTGATCATCGCATCAAGTGCGATCGGCGCGACATCGGAATCACAAATGGCAATCACCGGGCAATGCTGACTACGCGCATAATCGACGGCACGCACCGTATCGCGAATATACGGACGTGCACCGATGGCAATCATCACATCGCGGCGGTTGATCCCACGCAACTGATCACCAAATGCACCCGACCGGCCATCGACCAGAACCACATTGTCGCGAAACAACCGATAGGCATAGGCAAACTGATAGGCCGCCGGATAGGCCGCACCACACCCAACCACAAAAACTGTTCGCGCGTGTTCAATCGCCGCACAGGCCTCAATAATCCGGTTGCGTAGTTCCGCACTGAACGCCTTGTCAATGTTATCGATTTCGGTGCGTGCGATGCTTTCGAGCAAATGCTGATCACGATCCACATCCTGCGAGACATTCTGGGTTTCACGCGCCCGGTTGGCATAACTTGCCGGAAGATCAAGCAAACGGTTCTGATAGTGATCGCGAAACTGTTGCCAGGTATCGACACCAATGGCCGTCATCAAACGTGTCACGGTACTGGGTGGCACGTCGGCTGCCCGTGCAAGGGCCCGCATTGAGCGCAGGGCAACATCATTGGGATGATCAAGAATATAGCGCGCCGCCTTCTGCATCTGCGGACTTAATTTGGCATAATCAGATATCAGTTTTTCGCGCAAATCCGCATGAAGCCCCATCGGTCAGACACCTTTGTTCACATGATTGGGCAATTACGCCACAAGCCATGCCCCATCTCAACACTTGTTTCATTTAATACATATTTTGAAACAGTTGTTTTGCTTCTCTGTTTCATGGCGAGCAGGTAACTTCGCCGCTGCATCTGTTAAAAAATATGGACTTATTAGAAAAAAATGTAACAATGAACGAAATCAAAAATGAAACCTATGCGTTTCAGATAATAAGACTATTTACCTTTTGGTAAGGGACTGGGCACCGAATCGATAAGGTGGCCAATGAATAACCAGATCATCGAAGCACTGGCACAAACACAAGCCGGCATCGCATTGTTCGATGCCGACGAACGTATTGTGTATGCCAATCCTGCTTGGGAACAGCTCATTACTGGCGTTGCAGAGGAAGACCTTCTGTTTAACGAAACAGAATTGCCCGAAGGCGGGATGATTTCGGTCTGTTTCGTCAAGCCGCAGGCCGCCCCGCCCCCGTCGATACGCCTGAATGCTTCCGCCAACGACAGCAACATCGGTACCGTCATCATTGCCGATGACAGCGAAAGCAACCGCATGGTCGCACGGCGCATTCTGCAATCCGAGGGATACACCATCGTCGAAGCCAGCAATGGGCAAACTGTGCTCAACATGCTGCGCCGTGGCGTGGCGGCGGATTTGATCCTGATGGATGTTGAAATGCCCGACATGGATGGGCTGCACACCACGCGGCGTATTCGCCATATGCAGGGCCCCGTTTCCCACACACCGATCATCGCCCTGTCGGCGCATCAATCGCGGGACTGGAATGTCATTGCCCGCCAATCGGGTGTGGATGAATTTATCAACAAACCGATCCAGCGCGGCCCGCTTCTTGAAACCATTCGTGACCTGATTACGCGTGCTCCCGTCGACAAGCTCAAACAAAACAACCTGCCCTCCCCGCCGCCGGTCCTGCGCAGCAAAAGTGCGCGGCTGGGCAAACGGATGCGTCCAGAATCACCAACAAGTCCGGTCCTTGATATCCGTGTCCTTGAACAGCTTTATAATGATGCCGGGGATGAAGGGGCGCGCTGCGGGATTGATATTTTCATCAATGAAACCGAATCCCGTCTGGTCAAAATCGACAAGGCCTTATCAGAAGACGATTTGTCGACGGTGCGCAGCGAAGTTCACGTCCTCAAAAGCACATCCGGCACTTTTGGCCTGCGTCAATTGTCCGAACTCTGCGCAACCACCCAAACGATTTTCGACGAAGACGAGATTGATGAAGGGCACGTCACGGCCCTGTCACGTCAGGTGGTTCAACTTGCCCCGACCGCACTGACGGCCTTGAACCTGTATCGCCGGTCACGAAGCTGGGGCGATGATGCCCGCGCCTGATGGTGGGAATGATTGCTGTGCCAATACCGGCTGGCGCTTAACCGATCCATCGTTTGACCACATCTGCCAGACCATCAAGGCCCACAGGGTCAGGGCAACATCCGGCGCACGCCCCGAAATGGCTCTTTGCCAATAAACAGCGCGCCGGTCTTTAGGCACATCAAACCCGTCAAAAAGAGCGGTACAAATCGTTTCGGCATCACCCCAGACATAACGACAGACCTTTGCCAGCCAATCCGCTGTTGGCGGGTTAAATCCGATCTTTGGGCGATTGACATGCCCCTTGGGTAAATAAGGGGCAACAATACTACGCCAGATATCCTTGCCCCCACGATGCAGGTGCTGTTTGGCCTCAATCCGCGCCGCCGCACGCACCACATCATGCCCAAGCAACGGCAATCGATACTCAACCCCAAACGCCATGCCCATCCGGTCCGACATCATCAATTGATTACCCGGAAGCGTCACATCGCGATCAAACGCCATCATCACATCGGCCAAACCGCCCGCAAGACTGTTTTCCGGCGCACTGCGTACCAGCCCGGCATTAAGCTCTGGAACCGCACATCTGTTGTTCCACACTTCAAATGCACGTCTGGCATCGCCTTGCCCGCCCTCAAGGAACCGCGCCATATTGCCCGACCTGTTGCCCCCGGCGATCCGGGCAACCATCCGACGAACCGATACGGGCACAGAACGCCAGTATTGATCAAACAACCGTGCGCCCTGATACCGTGGGTAGCCGCCAAACAGCTCATCCCCGCCATCGCCCGACAAACAGACTTTTGCATGACGTCCAACCACACGTGACAGGCTGCGCATCAAAACCACGGATGGATTGGCAAACGGCCCGCCAATGCAGTGCAGGGCCTTTTGCAGTTCCTCAAAAATCTCATGCGGTTTTTCCGGCGCCGACACGACATGAATTTCTTGCCCCAGATGACGCGCAAGCCTTTGTGCTGCGCGGGTTTCATCCATCGCCGGGTCGTTAAAACCCATCACGAAACCAGTCGGCGGCATCTGCCCGCGTTCGCGCGCAACCGAACAGGCCATTGCGGCAATACCAGCACTATCAAGCCCGCCAGATATCAACGTCGCGACCAGACAATCGGCATCCATCGCATCTGCCACCGATTGCCACACGGCCCCATGCAGCTTTGCGGTCAGATCGGTTTGCGTACGTGGGAGATTATGCGTCGATGCTGTCCGCTTTGCCGGGTGAATAATTTGATCGTGCGTGACCTGTCCATTCTGCCACCGCAAAACCCGACCGGGCGGCAGCAAACCTACATCGACACTCCCTGTCGCAGGCGATGGCACAAACAAATGCGCAAAATAATGCGCGCGCACCGTCTCATCGCGGTGCAATGGGCCAAAGGCAGAAAGTGCGGATGGTTCAGACGCAAAAGCAACATGCCCATCGGGGCGTTTCATCACATAAAGCGGCTTGATGCCAAGCGGATCACGCGCCAGATACAATACCGCCTGATCCCGATCCCATAAGGCCAGCGCATACTGCCCGGAAAGCTGCGCCAATGCGCCTGCGACATCACCATCCACCGCTATCGCATGGGGCAAAAGATGCAAAACAAGTTCCGCATCACTGTGACTTCCCACCGAAACGCCGGTTTTCTTTAACGCGGCAAGTGCACGGCGATGCCCCGCGATATAGCCATTAAAGACCAGCACAAACCGCCCATCGGCTGAGGTGACGGGTTGCGCACCATCGGGTGAAACATCAGTCGTCGCAAGGCGTACGCACCCTATTGCACACCGATGATCGGGATCGCACCAAATGCCCTGACCATCTGGGCCACGGTGCGATAATTGGTTGAGCGCGCTGGCCACAAGGGCCTGATCGTTTTTCGCTGTTGCGCCTGCAATACCGCACATTGCCCTGTTCCCGATCTATGGCACCCGCGTTTATTCGCCGTCCCCGTCCAACGCAGGATCAGAACCGCGATCAGATGCCTCTGCCAACCGCGCCTGAAGATCACGCAGGATATAAAGCCGCAAGGCACTCGACAGGTTGCCATCACGCGTACTGTCAATTTCGACCACCAGTTCCGCCAAGGTCACCGCGCGCCGTTCCGCAAGCCCCAACAGTTCCTGCCAGAAGGCGTCTTCAAGTGAAAAGCTGGTGCGATGCCCGGCAATTGTCACTGATCTTTTACGAACGGTATCATCCATGACATTTATAACTTTGAACGTACTTCGAAAACGGACATGATTTCAGGATATCTGCGATCATGATAGGGCATCGCCATGAAATTTATACATCTTTCCGATACGCATATTCTCGCACGTGATGATTATTCACGCCATCCCGATGCCACCGCCACGCTCGGCAAAATCATTGGCGAGATTAACAAATACCACCGCGATGCCGAGATTTGCGTCATCACCGGCGACATCACCCATCACGGCCATCCAGAACAGTATGAACAGGCCGTTGCCATTCTGGGCGACCTTGCCATTCCCTATATCCTGATCCCCGGAAACCATGACGAACGGGCGGCCTTCAAACAGGCCTTTCCCGACACCCCGGTGGATGAAAACGGTTTTATCAATCACGGTCACACATTTGGTGGGGTGCGGTTTGTGATGATCGACAGCATCGTTCCCGGCGCCCATCACGGCACATTATGTGAAGAACGGCTTGGCTGGCTGCGCAATGAGCTAAATGCCCACCGTGACACCCCAACCTTCCTGTTCATGCATCATCCGCCGTTTGAAATGGGTCTGCCGTTTATGGATACCATCCGCCTTGATGCTGATCAGGAACTGGCCGAAATCGTTACCGCCAACCCACAGGTCAAACATCTGTTCTTTGGCCATTTGCACCGCCCGGCAACCGGCACATGGCAAGGTGTGCCCTTCCTTCTGGCCGCCAGTACGCAATGCGGCGAACCGCTTGATTTCCATCATGACAAAGAAGAAGACCTCGAAGACCGCAATCGGCTTAATCCGGGATATGGCATTGCCTTTGCCGACAGTACCGGCGGGCTTCGCTACCATTTCGATTTCATCAAATTTGATCTGTAAGTGCGATCAGGCGGCCTTGGTTGCCTGATCCCATTCATCACGCACCACCGGGTTTTCTTCAGCCTTGTAATGGTCTGATTTAAGCGTGGCAAACGCATCCGACGACATCAGTTGGGTCAAGGCCCAAACCGCACTTGCGCGGATCAGGCTGCTTTCATCAGACAATAGCTTTTCAACACGCGGGATCAGGCTTTCCGCCCCGCTATTGCCCGTCGCAATCAAAACATTGCGCAGGAACTTGGCCCGGCCGATCCGCTTGATCGGTGATCCGGTAAAGAACGCCCGAAATTCCGCCTCATCAAGCTCAAGGAAATCGGCCAGCCGGGGGGCTGTCAATTCCGCGCGCGGGATAAAGGCCAGCTCCTCGGTCCGCGAAGCGAACTTATTCCACGGACAGGCCGCCAGACAATCGTCACAGCCATAAATCCGGTTGCCCATCGCACGGCGAAACTGGTGCGGGATCACATCATCATGTTCGATGGTGAGGTATGAGATGCATTTGCGCGCATCAAGTTTGTACGGCGCTGGAAACGCATCAGTCGGACAGGCCGAAATGCATTTGGAACACGACCCGCAATGATCGATTTCCGGCGTAGCTTCCTCAAACTCAAGGGTTGTGAACACCTCGCCCAGAAACAGCCAACTGCCAAACTCGCGCGACACCAGATTGGTGTGCTTGCCCTGCCAGCCAATCCCCGCCGATTGACCCAGTGGCTTTTCAAGAACCGGCGCGGTATCGACAAACACCTTGACCTGTTCACCGCCGGCTCCTGATTTTTGCGCCTGTTCCATCAACCAGCGTGCCAGTTGTTTCAGGCGCTTTTTGATCAGGTCGTGATAATCCTTGTTCTTGGCATAGACCGAAATCATCGCCCGGTCGGGGTGATCCAGCAAGGCCATCGGATTTTCCGCCGGGCCATAATTACTGCCCAGCACAATCACGGATTTCACATCCGGCCACAACGCCACCGGATCACGGCGGCGCGGCAACCGTTCGGGATCATTCATCCAGTCCATCGACCCGTATTCCCCACCCGCAACAAACTCATCAAGACGCTTCTGATTGCGCGCATCAATGCTCGGGCGCGCAACACCACAGACGTCAAAGCCGATTTCACGGGCTTTGGCCTGAAGACGTTCAAGCGTGATCGCATCTGCGCTGTGGGCGGCCATGGCGTTTGATCTATTGGTTGTCGAACCGGGTACTCTCGTCTGCCTTATATAATCATCTGCCAAAAACGCAAAAGGCCGCAGCAAAAAGCTGCGGCCTTTGAAAACAGTCCGGGGTGCCTAGAACTTATACCGCAAGGTTCCGACGATGGAACGTGCATCGCCAAAATAACAGTTCGCAAGCGTGTAACAGGATGCGACGTATTCCTCATCCAGCAGATTGTTCACATTGAGCCTAAAGTCGAGATCATCAAACCCGACATAAGCAAGATCATAGTTCAGTGCGAAATCCAGAACGGCATAATCCGGGACCTTCTGCGTATTGGTCACATTTGCCCAAGTTTCACCGACATAACGAACACCGCCCCCCAGACCAAGCCCGTTCAGCGGACCTGACAAGAACTGATAGTGTCCCCAAAGGGATGCCATATGTTCAGGCACCTGCATGGATTGCTTGCCATCCTTGCTATCACCGGGCGCATCATATTGCGTATCGGTGTAGGTATAACTTGCAATAAGATCAATGTTGTCATTAACCCGACCACGTGCTTCGAGTTCAAGACCACGGCTTTCAAGCGACCCTGCCGGGTCATACGCCGTCGTGGTTGAATTATACAATGCAACATTGTCCTGCCGGATATCAAAGACAGCAGCACTCAATAAGATGTCGTCACCTTCCGGCTGGTACTTGATACCGGCTTCGTATTGCGTGCCTTCGGTGGGTTCAATTGGATCGCCATTTGAATCAGAAAGCAGGCTCGGATCAAAAGATTCGGAATAGCTGATATAGGGCGCAATACCGTTATCAAACAAATACAACAAACCGGCATTTTTCGTCAGTTTTTCACGGTCCTGACCTGTTCGCGTATCGTCAAGCCTGCTCAGATTTGATGTTTCCAGCCAATCCTGACGCAGTCCAAGCGAAAACCGCCAGTTTTCATAGGCGAATTGATCCTGAAGATAGACTCCCGTCTGCTCCAGCTCCTTGGTGTTTAGTTTGTAAGGCGTTCCAAATGTCACGTTTGAACCACTATAAACCGGATTAAACGCATTAATATTGGATGCCGTTTCGTACCAGTAATTGGTCCGCGCCCGGCGATGCTGATAATCAAGACCTGCCAGTACTGTGTGGTCTATCTGCCCCGTGGAAAAATTGCCCTCAATCTGGTTGTCACTGCTCAAAGCACGCAAGGTTTCGTCGCCACCATAGTAAGTACGAGTGAGTTCATTTGACGTCCCAGACCACCCCGTCTGGTACACCTGATCAATATCAACACTGGAATCGAGGTATCTGAGCTTGTGGCGCAACGTCCAGTCCCGGTCAAAATCATGTTCAAACTCGTAACCGACCATGTTCTGAACACGGTCAAATTTTTCCAGATCGGGATCGCCGTCAAAGAAACTTCGCGAAATATACTGACCATTGCGTGGATAAAGCGTTCCCTCTGCCGGTACGCCGTTATGCCACCCACCTTCCGGGTCACGCTGTAAATATGCCTGCACGGTCAAGCGCGTATCATCGGTAAAATTCGCGGTTAAGGAAGGTGCAAGAACATAGCGTTCCTCTTCGACATAATCGAATTGTGTATCTTGCGCATCCGCCTTGCCGACAACACGATAGGCCAGCCTGTTACCTTCGGTCAGTGGCCCTGTCACATCAAACGCCACAGCACGCTGGTTCCGGTTGCCATAAGACACCTCGGCCTCACCCTTTTGTTCGAACTCCGGCGTTTTACTTGAAAGGGCAACCAATCCCCCCGGCGAACTGCGGCCGTACAGAACCGATGCCGGTCCTTTCACAACATCTGCGCGATCAATAAAATACGGATCGACCTGCATCGAGCTATAGGTCGAATTATCGCCCATCATCTGCATGCCATCGAGATAGACATTATCGACACTGTTTTCGGTCATGCCGCGCATGACAACATAATCATACCGGCTCGTGGCACCGAACTGTTCGGCAAAGACACCCGGCGTATAGCGCACCGCATCCATAACACTCTGGGATCCCTGATCCGCAATCTGGTCACTGGTTACAGTAGAAATGGACTGTGGTGTTTCAAGGATTGGCGTTGCGGTTTTTGTCCCGGCCTGTGACTGTGTGGCGAGGTATCCCACAACAGGGCCATCGGCCTGCTCATCGATGGCATTCGCATCGACACGCACCGGATCAAGAACGTTCTCCCCGCTGGCCGCGACCTTTTCAATCGTGATCGTGCCACCGTCGGTATAGCGCCATGTAAAACCGGTTCCGCTCAAAAGCGCGCCAAGGGCCGCATCAATCGACATTTCACCCTGAAGAGCCTGTGCTTCAAACCCACCCAGTCCTTCGGACGGAAAGAACAGTTTTACATCGGCCTGATCGGCAAAGCTGGTCAGCGCACGGTCAAGCTCCTGTGCCGGAATATCAAACGTCACCAGCGTTGACTGGGCAATTTCAACATTCTGCGCACCATCTGTCCCCAGTGTCGCAGCACTCGCCTGCCATGGGCTGGTTGCGACAACCCCGGAAATAAGGGTGGTCGCCACAAGACGGCGCACCCACTGATTGCGCATATCCCCTGCGTGGTGAACTGACGCCTGATCAACCGTTGTCAGCTTCATCGCATTACCTGAATTCATCATAAGGCCTTCTGGTTAACTTCCCCATTGCGAATGATGTTAATAACCACAATCATTCTCTTTTGACCTTATGACGATCCCGGCTAACGAGATTTGCACCTAATCTTTCAACTTTTTTGAAAATATTTCGATGTCACCGCTTTGGGTGTCTAATAGATCACCGTCACAAGCGGCAATTTCAGGACACTTGCGCCCGTTGTTTGCGTAAGCGACGCCAACAGATCATCAAGTTCGGCGATGTCAAAAACACCCGTGACCTTCAAGTCCCGCAGGCGATCACGCGCAATGATGATCCGGCCAGTCTGGTAACGCTGAGCTTCATCAATCACATCGCCAAGCGACCGGCTGTTGAAAATCAATTTGCCACGTTGCCAACTGCCATAGGTCGCAAGATTGATGTCATCGCGAAGTACCGGCGGCGTTCCAACCTGATAAGATGCCCGGTCCCCGGCCACAAGACGCACCGCCTTACCCGTCCCATTGCTGACTTCGACAATGCCTTCCTGAACAGTGACCCTGGCATGGTCACCGTCAATCCGCACCCCGTATACCGTACCGACCGCCATGGCTTCACCGCCAATCGCCGAGACGATAAAGGGATGCGCTGCGTCCTTGGCAACCTCAAAGATCACCTCACCCGCCGCAAGATCAATGCGCCGCACATCATCGGAATACTCAACCGAAAATGCCGAGGCAGTATTCATATGTGCAACCGTGCCATCGGGCAGTGTCACCGTCTCAAATTGCCCGATTCCGGTACTGTAATCGGCATTCCAGCGCCCCAAAATCCCGGTTCCCTGAATGCCTCCGACAATCGTCAGGACAAGCACCGCACACAGCGATGCCATTGCGATGACGGCACGTCGCGTGGCAAACACCGCGCGTGGCCCAGACTGTACTGGTCGGCTCCTGCGCGAAGGCATCGCAAGGCGATTGGGCGACACAGGTTCTGCCCCTGTCCAGTTTTGCGCAGCACTGGTTTCATCAACACCGCCCAGAAGGGCTTCTGCATCACGGACCGCACGAATATGGTCATCGCTTTGCCCGCGCCATGCGGCAAAAGCCGCAAAGTCCGCCGCCGTCGCGTCCCCGGAATGCAGACGCACAAGCCATTCAATGGCCTGATCGCTCAGCGCGATCAGGCCATCGTCATAGGCGTTTAGTATCGCCTGCTGTTGCGCGGATCCACCCGACGTCAAAACCCGTATCCCCAAAACTGCTGGCTGACCGCCCCTGAAATTTGGCTTCTCATCATAAGACGAACGAGCCTGTCTGCATCGACAAAACTTTTTGACATTATTTTTCGCCCCCGACCACAAGAGCATCGCGACAATGCCTTAACGCACGGCCAATATATTTGGCCACCATGCCGTTGGAAACACCAAGTTTCTCGGCGATTTCGGCATGTGACAGCCCCTCAACCCGAAACATCAAAAGCGCGGCGCGTGCATTTTCCGGCAGTTTTTCCAGTGCCCGGTCCAGCAGCATGATCTGTTCCCGCGACAGGAAAATGGTTTCCGGTCCCGGCTTGGGGTCATGGATGTCGGTACCTTGCGCATCGCCGTCAAACCGTGCTGACATCCGGCGATCATGGCGAATACGATCAATCGCAAGGTTCCCCGCCACCCGATAAATATAGGCGCGCGGATTATCTATCGGTTCGTCAGTGTCGGATGTTTTGGCAAGCCGGACATAGGTATCTTGCACCACATCGGCCGCACATTGGGAATCACCATTCAGCTTCCGGGTCAAAAACCGCAAAAGCTGTTCATAGTTTTCCTGAAAACTTGCCATCAAGACGGATGCGCCGTGACGCGCCATCATCATTCCCAACCAACAGATACCAAACGTCGCAGGTCATCCCTGCCGCCCCTTCCATTAGCAGGAACCATAAATTATGACAATGAGAATAATTCGCAAATTATACCGTTGAAGACCCAAACAGCTTTCCGAAAACACAAAAGGCTGCCTTGTTGCCAAAGCAGCCTTTAATTCTGTTTCTGCTGATACCCCGTATCAGCCACGCCCGCGATACGGCGTAACCCCCTGATCAGGGATCCAGACACCTTCTGGTGCGGCACCTGTCTGATAAAACACATCAATCGGAATACCGCCGCGCGGATACCAGTACCCGCCAATGCGCAGCCATTTCGGATCAAGGGTTTCGACAATGCGTTTGGCAACCTTGATCGTGCAATCCTCGTGGAAGGATCCATGATTACGGAACGAGGTCAGGAAAAGTTTCAGCGATTTACTTTCCACCAGCCAGTCACCAGGAATGTAATCAATCACCAGATGGGCAAAATCCGGCTGACCTGTCATCGGGCACAGGGACGTAAATTCCGGTGCGACAAACCGCACACAGTAATCGGTCCCGGCCTGCGGGTTGGCCACACGTTCCAAAACGGCTTCATCCGGGGATGCGGGCTGTGCCGTATCACTGCCCAGCATGGTCAGATTGTCATAGATCGTCTGATCGGCCATGACGGTTCTCCTTAATCCTCGATGATCGGCACGGGATCAATATCCCCGCCTTCCTGTGCGGCATGGAAATCGCGTGCAAATGCGTCCATGCGGCCCTCGGAAATCGCGCTCCGCATATCGCGCATCAGATCCTGATAATAAGCAAGGTTATGCCACGTCAGCAGCATGGCGCCGAGCATCTCACCCGACTTGATCAGATGATGCAAATAGGCGCGCGAATATTTCGTGCAGGCCGGGCACCCACACTGATCATCCAGCGGACGGTCATCATCGCGGTGACGGCCGTTTTTAAGGTTCAGCGTCCCCCGATGGGTAAAGGCCTGTGCATTGCGCCCCGAACGGGTCGGCAAAACGCAATCAAACTGATCAATCCCGCGCATCACAGCGCCGACAAGGTCAGACGGCTTGCCAACCCCCATCAGGTAACGTGGCTTGTTGGCCGGCAACATATCAACGCAGAAATCAAGCGTATCAAACATGATCTGCTGGCCTTCGCCCACCGCAAGTCCGCCAACCGAATGCCCCGGCAAATCAAGTTCAGCCAGTTTTTCCGAACTTTCCCGGCGCAAGGCTTCAAACACACTGCCCTGCTGAATGCCATAAAGCGCATAGCCTTCGCGATTGACAAACGCATCTCTGGATCGTTTGGCCCAGCGCATCGACATCTGCATGCTTTCGCGTGCCTGTTGCTCGGTCGCGGGAAACGGCGTGCATTCGTCAAACGCCATGGTGATGGTCGATCCCAGCAAATGCTGAATTTCCATCGACCGTTCCGGCGTCAGGTTAAACTTGCGCCCGTCGATATGGCTTTTAAACGTCACACCGTCTTCAGTGATCTTGCGCAATTTCGCCAGCGACATCACCTGATACCCGCCGCTATCGGTCAGGATCGGCTTGTCCCAATTCATGAATTTATGCAGGCCGCCAAGACGCGCAATGCGCTCCGCCCCCGGACGCAACATCAAATGGTACGTATTGCCCAGCAAAATCTGCGCGCCGGTATCTGCAACATTTTCCGGCAACATCGCCTTGACCGTGGCGGCAGTCCCCACTGGCATAAAGGTCGGCGTATCAATCACGCCGTGGGCGGTGTGAATGCGCCCCAGACGGGCCTTGCCATCGGTCGCAAGCAGTTCATAGCGAAATTCGGTCATCTGGATTTATGTCCGTGCATCAATTTTACTGGCGCATTCAAGCAAGCTGCAATCGCCATAGGAATAGAAACGATATTCGTTTTCGATCGCATGCGCATAGGCCGCCTTCATTCGGTCAAACCCGGCAAAGGCCGATACCAGCATGAACAAGGTCGAACGTGGCAAATGGAAGTTGGTCAGCAACATATCCACCGCGCGGAACTTATACCCCGGCGTGATAAAGATGTCGGTCTCTGCCTCAAACGGTTCAACCACCCCGTCTTCGCGCGCCGCACTTTCAAGCAATCGCAACGACGTCGTCCCAACTGCAACAACCCGCCCGCCATTGGCCCGCGTTTCATTGATCAGATCAGCAATTTCCGGCGAAATTGATCCCCATTCGGCATGCATTTTGTGGTTCTCGGTATCATCGACCTTCACCGGCAAAAACGTGCCCGCACCGACATGCAGCGTAATCGTGCGGCGGTTAATTCCGCGCGCATCAAGATTGGCCAGCAATTCCGGCGTAAAGTGCAATCCGGCCGTCGGGGCCGCAACCGCGCCGTCCTTTTGGGCGAAAATGGTTTGATAGTCCGATTTATCCTGATCATCGCCACCTGTTTCGCGCCGGATATAGGGCGGCAACGGCATCACACCATATTTCTCAAGTGCGGCAATCAAATCAGCACCGGACTTATTGAACCGCAACACCACTTCGCCGCCGTCCTTTTTATCAAGGACCTCGGCCTCAAATTCATCATTCACCCAGAATGTTTCACCAATCCGCAGCTTCTTGGCTGGCTTGGCAAAGGCAACCCAAGTGCCAAGGCCTTCCTGCTTATGCAGGGTGACTTCGACCTTTGCCTCCCCGCGCTTGCCAAACAGGCGGGCCGGAATAACACGGGTGTCATTTGAAATCAGCAAATCACCGGGACGCAAAATATCGGGCAATTCGCGCACGATACGGTCTTGGATATCGGCCGCCGACAGGTCAAGCATACGCGCCGCATCGCGTGGCGATGCGGGATGTTCGGCAATGCGCTCACGCGGTAATTCGAAATCGAACAGATCGACTTTCATGGATCAGGGCTATTCCAGAACAATGAACAAACAAATGAAGGGGCGTTTTATGCGCCCCTTCGCCAAAAATCACAAGCAGCAGACAGCTTATTACCCTCGTGCCGGTTCCGCATTCTGGCGCGGTGTCACCACCGCCATCAACAAACGGAACGGCGCAAGGCAGGTCAGCGCCATGATCACCTTGGCGGTGAAATCACCCATTGCCCATGTATGCCACGGCAAACCGGTGCCCACGAACGCAATGGAAAAGAACAGCGCGGTATCAACAGCCGACCCGATCCCGCTTGAGACAAGTGGCGCTTTCCACCAGGTTGCCTGACGCAGTTTGTCAAAGATGGTGACATCAAGCATCTGCGCAATCAGGAAAGCCGACCCCGATGCAATGGCAATGCGTGTGTCGGCAAAGACTAGCGACAACACAACCGCCAACGCAAACCCCGCCAGCACCACAAGACGGGCCGCCTTGGCCCCGCGCGCGCGGTTGGTCAAATCCGTCACAAGGAACGCCACCGGATAGGTAAACGCACCATAGGTCAGCCAATCGGCCAAAACGCCGGGCAGCGGATATTCGACCAGAATGTTGGATGCAACAACCGTTGCGGCCATGGCCAGAATGCCGAAAATGATGGCTTTCATCTACCTGTCCTTCAATAAGGTCGACCCACGCATAACAAATCTCGCGGCCCACTTTATTGGGCGACGATCAAGACCGGGTTCGGTACAACTTTGGTTGCCGGGTGTTTACGCCCACGGCACAGAGCGGTCAAGGAAAAACGGCGATCAGGGAAACCCTGACCGCCGCTGCAGATCGCTGCACATACCCCATAGAAAATGGGGCTCGTGCCGCGAAACTCTATTCTTTCTGATATTACAACATAATGCCGCGAATGGTGAAGAACAGCAAGGCGCCAAGAAACGCACCAGCCGGAACCGTCACCACCCAGGCGGTTGCAATCGTCACCACATAGCGACGACGCACCAAAAGACGTTTGCGGAATTTCTTTTCGGCCTTCTCAGCTTCGTTCGGATCAATCTGGCGCAGGGCTTCGATATGCTCATTGGCCTGATCCCCGTTCCCAACGTTCACCAACATTGGCGGATTGATCTTGCGGCGACGATGACTAAGGCTTTCGCGCAGGAAGCCCACACCGAACACCGCCCCCACCGCAATGTGGGTGGAACTGACCGGAAGACCAAGCGCCGAGGCAACAATCACGGTCAAGGCTGCCGACAGCGCGACGGTATAGGCCCGGATCGGATCAAGTTTGGTAATTTTCGACCCCACCGTCTTGATCAGTTTTGGCCCAAACAGGATAAGTCCGGCTGCGATGCCAATCGCGCCAATGACCATCACCCAGATCGGGATGGGTGCAGAGGTCACAATCTCACCGCTGTTCACACCGGAAACAATGGCCGCCAACGGACCAATCGCATTGGCAACGTCATTCGACCCATGGGCAAATGACAAAAGGGCCGCCGATACAACCAGCGGGACCCGGAACAGGGATGCAATTTCCTTGCGGCGTCCCGTCATATCAGCAGAGGCCCGCATAACGGCCTGACGCACCGGCAAGACGGTAATGATGAAAGCCGCAATACCAATTGCAATCACAACCGGCGTTTCGACTTTCCAGATTTTCTTAACGCCCTTCATCATCAGATACATCGTGAAGGCCGAAACCATCACACCGACAAGGATGGGCACCCATTTACGCGCCGCAGCAACCCGGTCGTCGGTATAAAGGATGCGAAATTTGATAAAGGCCAGGAACCCGGCGGCAATCACTCCCCCCAGAACCGGCGAGATTACCCAGCTTGCGACAATCGTGCCCATGGTCGGCCAGTTTACCGCACCAACGCCAACGGCGGCCATACCGGCCCCCATGACCCCGCCCACGATGGAATGTGTGGTCGAGACCGGCGCACCAATCCACGTCGCAAGGTTAAGCCACAAGGCAGCAGCAAGAAGGGCCGCCATCATTGCCCAGATAAAGGTCTGAGGATCGGGCATCTGGGCCGGATCAATAATGCCGTTCTTGATCGTGCTGACAACATCGCCACCGGCAATGATCGCACCAGCAGCCTCAAAAACAGCGGCAATCAAAAGCGCGCCAACCATGGTCAGCGCCTTGGACCCCACCGCCGGACCAACATTGTTGGCAACGTCATTGGCCCCGATGTTGAGCGCCATGTAACCGCCAATAACGGCAGCCGCAATCAGGAAACCACTTTGCGGCAAGCCACCCATGTGAAAGGCGACAAACGCGCTACAGGCAAGCAGGAACACAAGAGCAAGGCCAAGCTTTGCACTGATCGAGGCGGTTTCACCCATCCCCGCATCCATGCGCCTCTGCCACTTGAGGTCCTTATCCAGAGCAGTTTTTTTAACCGACATAATCAACCGTTGCCACCAAAGGGAATCGACGCGCGGATCATGTCGAAGCCGAGCCACTTTGTTAAGGTTTTTTTGCGGTTATGTGACAACCATCTACTATGACAATATCCAAAAAATGAAACGGCCCCGCATTGCAGGGCCGTTTCAAAGATAAAATCTCAAGGACGGGGATTAGCGACCGAATTGATTCAAAAGACCTTTTAGCAATCCTTTGGCCGCATCCTTACCCGAGTCACCAGTCGAACCCGACGAACCATCCCCGCCAAGCGCCTTGTCCAGAAGGTTATCAAGAACCTTCACCGCAACCTTGTCCATCCGCCCCGTAATCACCGGATCGTCAATTTTGCCTTTGGCAAAGACACTGAACGGCGGCAGTTCTTCGATTTTTTCCGAGAAATCAAAGTCGGCGCGCGTATCCATTAGCCATTTGGGCAAATCAAGGGTCGCATCCGCATCCGCCGTCCCCACGCGTGAGGTTGCCTCAACCCGGGTGGTTTTGGCCACACCGTTGGTGATGGTGATATCGGCCTCAAGCGTTTCAAGAATGTCGTTGTTGCCAATACCCTCAACCACCATGGCCTGCGGCCCCTGACGAAGCAAAGCCTGCAAGTTCAGTTTCGGATCAGCAGACCGTTTATCGGCATTGCTGAACCGCACATTGTTCAGGACAAAATCGGCTGTCCCGCCAAGGGCTGAGACTAGACGACGCGATGTATTGCCCGATGCGGAAACATCAAACTTGGTTTGAATACCGCCATTGATAAGGTCACTGGCGACCTGAATAGGGGCAAGTTTTTCAACCCGCGCACCATCCAGCGTGCCTTTCAGGGCAAGTTTGGGAATGTCGGTGCTGCGCGCATCGAAATTACCATCAATCACCAGATCACCACCGCCCAACACACCGGTCAGCTTGGAAATCGTCAACAATCCGGCAACAAGGTCCGCCTTCAAGTCGGGCTTCATCAGGCTGTAGGTATCAAAATCAAGCTGATCAAGGGCAATGGCGATGTCGGCATCAATCGACCGCAAGGCCGAAACATCAATCACCGTATCATCCCATGGTGTGCCATCACGGGCATCCACACGGGTGACACTTGCCGTCTTCGGCAGGTTAAATGCTGCCTTACGCGCACCACTTCCCACACCCGGCATCAAACCAGCGCGTTTCTCGGCTGGCAGGAACGGATCAACCGCAAGCTTGCCACCAGAGAGGCTGACGGTGACTTTTGGCTGGGCCTGCGTCGCGTCAAACTTAACATCCCCCGCCGTTTCAAATGCTCCGACGACCAGTTTCAGGTCGCCCAGATTGATGTTCTGTGCCGTTCCCTTAACCATACTGGAAAGTGCCAGACGTCCAAGGTTCCCCGATGGGGTATAGGTCGGTGCCACCAGATCAAGTGCCCGGTTCAGGCTTGATGCCTGAACACCAAGTTTGCCATCAAGGCCGGGATTGGCCCCAAAGATATTGGCCAACACACCCTTAAGGCTCACCTGTGCCAGCGGATTGGACACATCAAGATCAAGTGTTGGTCCGCTCACAGGCCCGTTCAAGCCAAGATTGGCCTGAATGCTTTTATAGCTGCTGGCCGGTGCCGGCAGGGTAATCCCCGTCAGTTTCGCCAGCGGCTCAAGCGTTTTGGCCGTAACACGCACGGCCAAACCTTCAAATGCCGGAATGTCCGCAGCACCATTAAATGTTCCCTTGGCACTGGCCGCAAGACCAGCCGCATCGGCAATGGCAAAATTGTTCAGTGCGATCTTGCGCCCATTGATGTTGCCATCAATAACGATCCCGCGCACCGACACACCCGATGAAATGATCTCATCGGCCGACAACCGATAATTGGCCGCCATCCCGTCAAGTGGAGCCAGGGCATCCTTGATCAGTTTGACCATATCGGCATCCGTGCCGCCCGCAGTCCCTTGACCAGAAGCCCCATCAGATGATGCAACCCCCGAACCGGAAGTCGTCCCTGATGACGCACCAGAACCTTGATCGCTGCCCGCCGCACTTGGGCTGCTCGGAAGGTATTGATCAAGATTGATGCGATCAAGCTTAAGCCCGATGCCAAGGGACGGCAGTCCCGGACCACTGATATTGGCAACCACAGCACCGCGAATGGCGGTGTCATCAATGCGCATGTCCAGATCGGAAATGTTAAGCTGCTCAGGTGTGCCTTTAATCCCGCCGGTCAGCGAGAAACGGCGCAACCGATCAGCGCGCACACCATCAACATCAACACCAAGCCAACGGATCACCGCACGGATGTTTTCCGATGCGATTTCATAGCTAAGTGCCGCAGATGGTGTCGATTTTTCACCCGAAATGCTGCCAAACACGGCCAAGTCCGTTCCACCGGGCAATCCGGCAGATACCTCGTTCAAGGTGACTTTGCTGTTGGCAATCGCCGCGTTGATACGGGCGTTGTGAATGGGCGTCTGATTATAAATCAGGGTCTCGACTTCAAAATCGATGGATGCTGTCAGATCGGCCGGAATAATCGGCCCGTTTGCTGAACCGGATTTCACCGAACTTTGCGATGGAATGGACTGCGCCTCATCAGATGCTTTTCCGGCATCGGTCGATGATGAACCCGATGCGCTATCGGCTTCGGGTGCCTTAACGCCATCACCGACGTCGGCCAGCACCAGAATTGAATCCAGATCAAGCTGGTTAAAGCGCAACGCAACATCAGCCCGCATACGCGGTTCCTGATCAATCGCAATCGCCCCCGATCCACGGGTTTCCCCAAAACGGATCGACAAATCATTTAACGTAACCGATTTGGCATCGGCCGTGATGTGCCCGCCAAGGTCAAACGGCTTGGCGGCGATATCGGGGATGTCTGCCCCCTCACCGGCAATGCGCAATGCTGCTGCGCGCAGATCATCAAACTTGCCTTCAATCTGGCCGTCAAATCCGGGGTTGTCCGAAGACAGGTCAACTTTCCCGCCGAGCGAAATGCCCCCATCGACCTTGTCGACACCGACCTTCAGACTGACCGGGAAAGGACCGGTTTGGCTGATCTGTCCGACGTTAAATTCAAACGTCAGCGGAATGCCGCGATAAAACACATATCCTTCGCCGTCCATCGGGCCATTCAGGCTATCGGCCGAAACACCAATGGTCAGCCCTTCGATGCGTTCCTCACTGCCCGGTGTGCGGTAAATGATCGTGGCATTTTCGACCTCAAGCCGGTCAACCTGAATGGCGCTGGAGAAATCGCTGCTTGCACCATCATCACCGGATGTTGGTGCGGCCGGGGTGTTTTCTGTCGATGGCGTTGCAGGCTCGGGCGTGGTGATCGTCCCCGCATCCGGGCCGGAACGCTTTGCCTGTGCCGGATCAAACACAAGGTTGTTGCTGCCATCCTCAAACGTTTCGATGGCAATCACCGGATCAATCAGGCTGATTTCGGTGACCTGAACATTACCGGTCAAAAGCGGCATCATCGCAACGGAAACCCGCACTTCTGAAATCGTGACCATATTGGCGTCCGTCGCACCGGGCGCATTGCCAAGTGCAACCTGTTCTGCCGACAAGGCAGGCGACGGGATCAACGACATCGACAAATCGCCATTGATCACAAGTTCGCGTCCCGTGGCATCACGGACAGCCTGACTGACCTGGGCCTTATAGCCATTCCAGTCGATCAGGGATGGAATGATCAGCAACGCTGCAATCAAAACGACCAGCACAGCGCCGATAACGGCAAGGATTTTTTTCAAAAGTCAGGCTCCGCTTGCTCGCAAGATCGTTCTGCCGGTGGGCAGCGACCTTTTAAGGTTCGATTTCAAGTTTCGGGTCAGGCCCCCAAAGCATAGGGTTCGTATTACGTCTCGCAATAGAAAATGGCGAGAGATTGTTCACAGACCGTTCGATTGGTTTGCCGATGTTCAGATGGGTCTTATCGCCCCAATTGTCCACATTCCGTGTCATCTGTATGGGTCATACGCCGCAGTCAAGCATCCAGACTGATTAAAATCTGATTTTTTAACCAATCCAAACAATCCCACAGCATGCGGGAACATAACCCAATTTCATCAGAATGGCACATCACACATTCTTTATACATGCTTTAAAATCAACTGGATGGTGGAAATCCGCCCTTAAAATGATACATTTTACACACCACTAAATTCAATCCTGACTTTCAGGCAGATCAAAAGATCGTTTTGCAAAAAGCGACACGCCAAATGAGACGGGCCAAATCAAACCGGCCAAAGCGACAGGGAGGACACCCATGACCGAAACAACAATCGTAAAGACAAACAATACGGTCGAACCCACAATAAGCGGCATCGCCATTCGCGAAATCACCACCGATCAGTCCGGTGCGTGGCTTGAAGCAGGCTGGCGTGATTTTAAACGTGCCCCTGCCATCGGGCTGGCCTATGGCGCATTCTGTGTTCTTGCAGGCTATCTTGTGGTCCTGAGCATCTTTCGAACTGGGCAACTTCATCTGACCTTACCCTTGGCTGCGGGCTTTATGCTGCTCGCCCCGCTTCTGGCCGTCGGGCTTTATGAAACCAGTCGCCGCCTTGAAATGGGCGAGAACGTCACCCTGTGGCACAGCCTGAACGGGTTTCGCCGCAACCCGGGCCAAATTGGTGCCATCGGCATTATGTTGATGCTGTTCTTCTTGGTGTGGACACGTATTGCGATGTTGCTGTTTGCCTTGTTTTATAATGGCACGGTGCCATCGCTTGATGTGCTGGTATGGGAAACCTTCTTTTCGCGTGACGCCATGACCTTCCTGATCACAGGAAGCGTTCTTGGCGGTGCATTGGCCATCATGGTTTTTGCGGTTTCGGTCGTGTCGATACCGTTACTGGTTGATCGTGACGTTGATGTCATTACGGCTGTTATCATCAGTGTCGCGGCATTTCGCAAAAACTGGAAAGTCCTTACTGGCTGGGCAGCGGTGATCGCCATCCTGTCGGCATGTGGCATGGTTGTGTTTTTGTTTGGCATGGCTGTCATCATGCCGCTTTTGGGCTTCTCAAGCTGGCATGCCTATCGCGGAATAATTGACACCAGCCAAACAGATGTCGCGCGCCTGCGCCGCAAAACGGCCTAAACTGCCATAAGACATCACGCATAGCATCGTTAATAAAGGCGCCTGCCCTAGGATCACATGATCGATCAAACGGGCGGGCGCTTGACGTTAAGCCCGTAACCTCGTCCTGTTTCTTTCACCGACGATTTGCGGGCTCTTTTCCTGTACGACAGCAAACACCCGATGAACGTTTGCGCCCGATTTAGCCCAGACGGGAACAATCGCGCGTCGGCTGAGTTTATGTTAACTGTGGACGGATGCGTTAACTATGCGACACTGCGCCATAAATTGGGCAAAATCAGAATTGAATTTGGTTTGAAATCCCAACAACAAAGCCGATTGAGCGAGTAGAACCCACCATGCCCTTGTCCAGAGCCATCCAGTATCCTGCGGCCCTATCGGTTTCATTGCTCAGCCTGATGGCAGCAACGCCGCATGTCAGTGCGCAGGAAAACACAGCCAGCGGACCGCAATCGACCCGAACCCCCGATGAAAAATGGGGGGTGTCGCTCTCGGTGGAAAATGACCTATTCACACCGACCAACAGTGATCAGCATTACACCAATGGTGTGCGTCTTGCCTTTATCTCGCCCGAGGATTCCGCACCGGCCTCCTTCCTCAATGTCGCCAAGAAAGTTCCGTTCTTTGCCTCGAACGGCCGCATAAGAACCAGCTATTCCTTCGGCCAGACCATGTATACGCCCGACGACATCACCATTGCCGAAAACCAGCCCGATGATCGTCCATGGGCCGGTATTCTCGCAGGTACAGTCGGGCTGTTGTCCGATACCGGATTGCAAAATGATGGTGACGGCAACTATTCGCGGATTGATACGCTTGAACTGACACTGGGCGTGGTCGGGCCAGCATCGCTTGCCGACAAAACACAGAAAATCGTTCACAAAAACATCAACAGCCCTGCCCCCGAAGGCTGGGACAATCAGATCGAAAACGAACCGCTGCTGAACCTGACCTATGAACGCAAATACCGCAGCTGGTTTGAAGCCGACATTGCCGGGATCGAATTTGATGCCACCCCGCACGGGGCTGTGTCGCTTGGCAATGCCTTCACCAATGCCGAGGTGGGCACGATGTTTCGCATGGGGTTTGACTTGCCTGCCGATTACGGTCCGCCGCGCATTCGCCCGAGCCTGCCGGGATCTGATTTCTTCGTCCCCGATACCGAGGGCTTCCCACTAAGTGGGTATCTGTTTGCCGGGGTCGCCGGGCGGTATGTCGCACGTGATATCACGCTTGATGGCAATACGTTCCAGGACAGTAATTCCGTTGATAAGGAACCGCTGGTCGGGGATCTGCAAATCGGCTTTGCCGTGATCATGGGTCAGGCGCGCCTGACCTATACCCATGTGTATCGCACCGCCGAATATACCGCACAGGATGGTGCTGACCAGTTCGGATCACTTTCCCTGTCGTTCCGGTTCTAACCAAAACAAAAACGGGGCGCAAAGGCCCCGTTTTTCGCATCAATCATAAATAGTCTGATGATATCAAAGACCCGGAATAAGCTTCCCCGGATTCATCAGACCTTTGGGATCAATCGCGTTTTTAAGCGCGCGCATCAGTGCAATCGTATCCGCCCCGTGTTCGGCTTCCATGAAATCAAGCTTGCCATAGCCAATGCCATGTTCCCCGGTACAGGTCCCGCCCAGTTTAAGCGCACGTTCGACCATGCGGTCATGAAGGCGCTTTGCCTCGGCCATCTGATCAGGATCATTGGGATCAAGCAGGATCAGGGTATGGAAATTGCCATCCCCGACATGCCCGACAATCGTGCAGGTCAGCGGGCTGGCATCACAATCGGCACGGGTCTCGGAAATCGCTTCGGCCAGTTTTGAAATAGGCACACAGACATCGGTCGGCATCCCGGCCTTGCCCGGTTCAAGCTGAAGCGACGCGTAATAGGCCTTGTGGCGTGCCGCCCACAGTTTATTGCGATCTTCCTGACGGGTCGCCCACTGGAATTCCTCGGCCCCGAATTCTTCGGCAACCGATTGCACAAACTCCGCCTGTTCCTTCACCCCGGCGTCCGTGCCATGGAATTCAAAGAACAAGGTCGGGGCTTCTTTATGATCGGTTTTCGAATATTTGTTGATCGCCCGAATTTGCATTTCATCCAAAAACTCAATGCGTGCGACCGGAATACCCGCCTGAATGGTCAGGATCGTGGTATCAACCGCGGCTGCAACCGACGGAAAGACGCACACCGCCGCCGACATCGCCTCGGGGATGCCGTACAGCTTCAAGGCGATTTCCGTGATCACACCAAGCGTTCCTTCGGACCCGACAAACAACCGCGTCAGGTCATAACCCGCCGATGATTTCCGCGCCCGGTTGGCGGTCTTGATGATTTTACCATCCGGTGTCACCACCGTCAGGTTCAACACATTCTCGCGCATGGTGCCATAACGCACCGCATTGGTGCCCGATGCACGGGTGGCCGTCATGCCGCCAATCGATGCATTCGCCCCCGGATCAATCGGAAAGAACAACCCGGTATCGCGCAAATGATCATTAAGCTGCTCACGGGTGACACCCGCCTGAACCCGGCAATCAAGGTCCTCGTTATTGACTTCTAAAATCGCATCCATCCGCGACAGATCAATACAAATCCCCCCGCGCAGGGCCGCAACATGGCCTTCAAGCGACGATCCAACGCCAAACGGCACAATCGGAACCTCATGCGCGGCACACAGCTTGACCACCTCGGCAACTTCCTCGGTCGTGGTTGCAAAAACCACCGCATCGGGTGGGGATGCCGCGTGCCAGCTTTCATCCTTGCCATGCTGCTCAAGCACAGCAGCCGCTGTCGAAAGCCGATCTCCAAGCATCTCGCGCAAGGTGCTGATCAGACTTTCCGGGGTTTCAATGCGTTCATATTGACGATCCGACATGACGTTCCTCGTATTTTCGGGGCTTTGCCCCCTTGGTCCGGGTGGCAATCAGGTTTGCCTGAACGCTACAATGGCCCATTTGAATGTGGGGATGGACCATCGATCTGCTCGGGCGACCTTAAATGATTTCGCCCACCCTACGCCGAGATGGTCGAAATTGGTATTACCTTTTAACCGGAAAATGCAAAAAAGCCGCCCACCACATGGTGAGCAGCCTGATCCACTTTCCGTCTCAGCACGCGGGAATTACCCCTTATTGCGATCTTGGGGCAAGGCTGCGGCAATCCGGTCCGCCAGCCGCGCAAACGGCAAGCTTTGTAACCAAACCGTCCCCGGCCCTTCAAGGGTCGTGACAAAAAGCCCCTCGCCGCCAAACAACGCATTGGTAAAGCCACCAATAAACTTGATCGAGTAATCCACCGACGGCGTCAGTGCGACCAAGGCCCCGGTATCAACCCGCAACGTCTGGCCCGGTTGCAGTTCCTTTTTAATGATCGTGCCCCCGGCATGCACAAACGCCAAACCATCACCAGTCAGCCGTTGCAGGATAAATCCTTCGCCGCCAAACAACCCGGCCCCGATTTTCTTGGAAAAGGCGATATCAATATCAATGCCCGCCGCCGCACAGAGAAACGCGTCTTTCTGACAAATGATTTCCCCGCCATAGGTCGCAAGATCAAGCGGCACCACCTTGCCCGGATACGGGGCAGCAAAGGCAACATGCCCCTTACCTGATCCTTCATGCACGAAACTGGTGATAAAGAACCCCTCACCGGTCAGCATGCGCTTAAAGCCGGAAAAGATGCCACCACCCGTTCCGGTCTGCATGGCAATGCCATCAGACATATACATCATGGCCCCGGCTTCGGCCCGAACCCCCTCGCCCGGATCAAGTTCGATCTCCACCAACTGCATTTCTTCACCATGGATCGTGTAATCGATCACGTCTGCCATCGGGGCGTCTCCTGTTTTATCTTTAATCGATCTTGGTTCGGCCAATTGGAAAGTCCGATCAAGTTTGAAACCTGTCTCCTGCAATCGCAAGTAAAAGGGGCAACAATCTGACCGACAAACCGAAAATACAGATTATTGAACCGCCCACGACGACAAAAACACATCCCACAGCCCCTAAATCATGGAAAAGAAAGCTTGTTCTTAACCTTCATCAGACAAATATGAAGATAGCGGGGGCACCACATGTCAGTTTAGGCCATTGATGCTCCATGATCACGCCAAGAAGTGAAAGCAGTCTCGATGGTGACCCTGAAAACACAGGACTGGCTGGCAAATGATGAAGCCATGCTGTCTTCAATGGACAAGTGGCAACGTGCTGTTGACCTGATGACGGGGCTTTTGGGCGCCACGGCAGGCTATGTTGTCGAATACAATGACAAACTTGGCTTTCGCGCCGCCTTGACCAGCCAGAATGACGCAAATCCCAACCGCAAACTATCGGGCAAGTCCGAACCGAGCAGCCGCAACATTTACTGCCGCCGCGTCGCACAAACCAAGGCATCGTTTTATGAACCCGATGCCGCAGGCAACCCCGACTGGGCTGATAACCCCGAACTGACCGAAGATGGGTATGTATCCTATTACGGGGTGCCGCTGTTTTGGCCCAATGGCGTGGTGTTTGGCACCCTGTGCGTGTTTGACACCAAACCCACCGGATATGACAAACGCCAGCTTGAACTTCTTGAATGTTTCCGCGACCTGATCGAGGCCGATTTGCGCCTGTATGAGCAATATCAGATCATGCGCAATATTTCGATGTCAGACCCGTTAACCGGCCTGAACAACCGCGCCGGGTTCGAAATGCTGGCCCATCAGAAAATCCGCATCGCCAAACGCTATCACCATAACATCGGGATCATTTTCATTGATCTTGATGACATGAAACACTGGAACGATGATTACGGCCATGCCGCAGGCGATGCAGCCCTGCGTGCGGTTGGCAAGGCCATCACCGAAAGCATCCGCGAAGTCGATATTTGTGGCCGCATGGGCGGGGATGAGTTTGCCGTTCTGGGGTATGTACGCAATCGCGGTGATTTAACGACCATTATCGCCCGCGTGCGCAATGCGCTTGCCAATGCCAAACTATCGGTCCCCAAGGCAAAAACACCGATCCGCGAAACACCGGAAATCAGTTCGGGTGCATCGGTGTTTTTTGATCCGGTCAATCAAAGTCTTGAGGACATGATTGCGGTGACCGATCTTGAAATGTACCGCGATAAAAAACGCCGTCGTAGATAACACCGCCTCATAGGGCCAAAGGGCCCGGTCACAGTGCCAGATGCACGGCATCCATCGCCAAACAACACAGAAATCTGATGTTCAGAAGTCTGGACATTAACCACATGGTATGAAATTTAGGCGACACTGAACGCTGGGTCATTCACACCCCAACCAAAATAACGAGCACGAGCTTTTATAAAAAATGCAGATCCGCAAAGGCACTGCCGACGATCTTTCTCTCATCCGCGACCTGACAAAGCGCGCGACAGATTCAACGTATTTTATCGAAGGCATGGGGGATTCTGCGGCCAAAACCGTTGCCGCCTATGTCGCCAAATCGACCGATGTTTTCCAACATGCGCTTGGCAGTGACAACCATTCTGTCTATGTCGCCACCGCGGACGAACATCTTCTTGGCTACGTGATCGCCATTCACGAAAGCCCGGAAATCGACTGGATCATGGTTGATCCGGCGTCCCACGGCAGTGGTGCAGGCAAGGCGCTCATGATCGCCGCCCTTGATGCGCTGGCCGAACATGGCGCACGCAGCAATGTGCGCCTGACCGTGGTCGCGCACAATGAACGCGCCAAGGCGTTCTATCGCAAGTTCGGCTTCCTTGTGACCGGCCCGGTTCCCGACCGCGATATCCCGACAGTGGAAATGCAGCGCGCAGCGTGACGGCATTCGCTCTTGCATACACCCCCATCGTCCCGCATGTGCCTAACGCTTGAGATGCCCGCCTTCGCGGGCATGACGCCCCTTCACACGCGAATATATATCCGTCATCCCCGCGAAGGCGGGGATCTCGCGCCGCACGTCAACAAACGTCAGGAATCTTAAAGCCCGACTGTCAACGCAGTCGGGCTTTTTATCATTTATGCTCAAGAATATTGACCAACTTGCCAAACGGGTCGCGGACATAAAACCGCCTGACACCCCACGGCTCATCAGTCGGGCCATATTCGATTTCGATACCGGCAGCCGTCATCCGACCCAGTGTTTCTTCCAGATCATCGACCTCAATCGACATATCAGGCACCGCTGTGCCCGACCCGCCCTCGGTGGCGAAATTGACCTGTGCGGTCATGGTTTCACCCGCGGCGGCAAACGTCCTGATCCAACCATGATCCATCACAGTCGCAAGACCAAGGATGTCCTCGTAAAATGCCTTTGCTTTGGCGACATCCATAACCGCGAAGTTTGACACAATGCGTTTTACAGCCATTGGGCGTCCTCCTTATTGAGCCGCTTTCTCGGTCGTGTCATCCTTGTGCCGTTTATACGGTCCAAACGGAATTTCCTTGGGTGCAAAGGTTTCAGGTGACGCACGGTCCCAGCGCGAATGCCAGTCATGGAGTTCCTCTATTTCCGTATCGGCAACAAGGAACCCTTCGGGCAGATACGGATAGGCTTCATTGCCATCAACAAACTCATTGTCCTTTTGCCGGACCATGAAGTGATAGGGCATGAAGTTGCGCGGATCATGCAGGCCCGCCGCCCCGGTAATTTCGGCCAGCGCATGCATGGTGTTTTTATGGAACCGCGCCACCCGTTCGCTTTTATCACCCGGATCAAGCGCCCGTTGGCGGATTTTATCCTGCGTTGCAATCCCCACCGGGCAGCAGTTGGTATGGCATGACTGGGCCTGAATACAGCCCAGCGCAAACATGAAACCACGTGCCGCATTGCACCAGTCCGCGCCAAGGGCAAGGGTACGCGCAATGTCAAAGGCCGACACGATCTTGCCCGCCGCCCCCACTTTCACCTGTTCACGAAGCCCCGCCCCGCGCAGCGCATTATGCACAAAGGTAAGCCCCTCATGCATCGGCATGCCGACATGATTGACAAACTCGACCGGGGCCGCCCCGGTGCCGCCTTCTTTGCCATCGACCACGATGAAATCAGGCACGATGCCGGTTTTAAGCATCGCTTTAAGGATGCTCATAAATTCACGGCGATGCCCGATACACAGCTTGAACCCGACCGGCTTGCCACCCGAAAGATCGCGCAACCGGCCGATGAATTCCATCAGGCCAATTGGGGTTGAAAATGTGCTGTGCGCGGCGGGTGAAATGCAATCAATGCCCATGGGAATGCCACGCGCATCGGAAATTTCCTTGGTGATCTTGGCGGCGGGCAACATCCCGCCGTGCCCGGGCTTCGCCCCTTGGCTGAGTTTCACCTCGATCATTTTGACCTGCGGGTCGGCGGCTGTTTCGGCAAATTTTTCCTCTGAAAAACTGCCATCGTCATTACGGCATCCGAAATAGCCCGACGCCACCTGATAGATCAGATCACCACCGCCTTCGCGGTGGTAGCGCGAAACGCTGCCCTCGCCAGTATCATGGGCAAAACCGCCCTTCTTGGCCCCCTTGTTCAGTGCCAAAATCGCATTGCCTGACAGGGAGCCGAAACTCATCGCCGAGATGTTATAAATACTGGCCTGATAGGGTTGCTTGCAATTGGGTCCTCCGACCCGCACGCGAAAATCGCTGTCGGGAATGGTGGTCGGTGCAACCGAATGGGTCAGCCAGGCATAACCCGATTTATAAACATCCTCGATCGTACCAAACGGGCGTTTATCCTCCGCACCCTTGGCACGCTGATAAACAAGCCCGCGCGACTGACGGCTGAACGGGATTTGATCCTGATCGCTTTCAAGCAGGTACTGGCGAATTTCCGGGCGGAAACTTTCAAGGATAAAGCGGATATGCGCGCTTATGGGATAGTTGCGCAGGATGGAATGCTTGTTCTGGCGCAAGTCATGAAACCCGACCAGCAACAGGGCGCCAAAGATAACGGCAGGCACCCAGAACCAACTGTTGACCACGCCAGCACAGATCACAAAAACGGCTGTCAAAAGCGCAACGCTAGCGATCACGAAATAGCGCTGGTTCAATATGAAAAATTTCACGGTGCTCTCATCCTGTCAAATTGGTGCGATATGGCGTGATCGCAGCGGGCCCGATTTCCAGATTTTCAGATTTACGCTGCCGTCGTCAGCGTAAAATCGACATGCACGGCATCAAAAGGAAACGTTATCTGGCCATTTTCCTCCCGGTCAAGAACGCCAGCGTTCAGCAAGGCATGAACATCCCCATGAACCGTTTTGACATCCCGACCAACCCGCCTGGCAGCTTCACGCATGCTCATCGCCCCCTGTCCGGTCATGACCTTGAGCAAGTCCCATCGTTTGGGCGTCATGGTTTGCCACAGCAACTCAACCGATGCGAACGAGATATGCGCCCCCTGCGCCGTGCCGTCAAACGCAGCAAGCGCACGCTTGGTCACATCATCGCGCGACGCAACCGAAAGAGTTACAGTATTGGAAGTGTTATCGGTGGTCATATCCGCCTCCATCCATCGACATCGGCCCAGAAATCACGCAGCAATTGCGCCGGTGTCGAAAAGTCATAGGATATTTCAACATCGCCAATATGCCTGTGGTCACCCTTGCCAGCTTCGTTGTCATAGCGAAGGACACATTCCCCGGCGACGACATAAGCCAGCGCATATTTGAACATATGCGCAGAACCACGTACCGATTGCGGCACCCGCCAAATGCGCATTTCAACAAAAGCATCTGGCGCAAGCTGATGACGCTCACGCATAAGCAAATTGGCTTTCATGTTGGTATTTATACCAACACAAACGAAGTGTTGTCAATTTCACCAACAATGACACTGCCATGACATCCATGACATCAGACACAAAAAAAGGCCGCCGGTTTCCCGGCGACCCATGTTTTGGTGGGCTCTATTCCCAACTGATCTTAAGTGACAGGTGCTACGATCAAGCCTTGCCGTATCCACCACCGCCGGGCGTTTCGATGATAAAGACATCACCGGGATGCATTTGCGCCCCGTCCGTACCTTTAAGCTCCTCGACCGTGCCATCAACGCGTTCAATCGCATTGCGGCCAAGTTTGCCGGGCTCGCCGCCTGCGACCGCCTGATTGGGGACGCGACGGTGGTTTGACAGGATCGATGCGGTCATGTCGTCAAGGAAACGGACCCGGCGCGTGGTGCCATTGCCGCCCTTAAACTCACCATTCCCACCGGAATTTTGCCGGATTTCAAAGCTTTCCAGCATCACCGGGAAACGCCATTCAAGTACTTCTGGATCGGTCAGGCGTGAATTGGTCATATGGGTGTGAACCCCACTGGTGCCATCAAAGCCCGGTCCCGCACCCGAACCACCACAGATGGTTTCATAATACTGATGGGTATCATTGCCCCAGGTGAAGTTGTTCATGGTCCCTTGCGCACCCGACATCACGCCAAGGGCGGCATAGAGCGTATCAGTCACATGCTGGGACGTTTCAACGTTCCCGGCAACGACCGCGGCCGGGTAAACCGGGTTCAGCATTGATCCTTCCGGCACGATCAGATCAACCGGCTTCAGACACCCGGCATTGAGCGGAATGTCATCATCCACCAATGTCCGGAAGACATAAAGTACCGCTGCCCGGGTCACCGCCGACGGCGCATTGAAGTTGTTATCAAGCTGATCGGATGTGCCGGTGAAATCAACCGTGGCGGATCGGGTTTCCTTATGGATGGTGACCTTGGCCTTTACGACCGCGCCATTATCCATTTCATAGGAGAACTCACCACCTTCAAGATTATCGATCACGCGCCGCACGCTTTCTTCGGCGTTGTCCTGCACATGGCCCATATAGGCATGCACAACTTCAAGGCCAAAGTGATCGACCATCTTGCGCAGTTCCTGCACACCCTTTTCATTGGCGGCAATCTGGGCACGCAGATCGGCGATGTTCTGATACGGGTTACGGGCCGGGTATTTCGCCCCTTCCAGAAGGTTGGTCAGGCCCGGCTCATCAAATTTGCCCTGATCGACCAGTTTGAAGTTGTCAATCAAGACCCCTTCTTCTTCAAGAATGCGCGAATTTGGTGCCATCGATCCCGGCGTAATCCCGCCGACATCGGCATGGTGCCCACGCGATGCGACATAGAACAGGATATCCTTGCCATCATCGCCAAACACCGGGGTGATCAGGGTGATGTCGGGCAAATGCGTGCCGCCGTTATACGGATCATTGAGCATATAAACATCGCCAGCTTTCATGCTGCCGACATTGTTGCGCATGACCGCCTGAACAGATTCCCCCATCGATCCCAGATGGACCGGCATATGCGGCGCATTGGCAATCAAAAGGCCTTCCTGATCAAACAGCGCACAGGAGAAATCAAGACGTTCCTTGATGTTGACCGAGTATGACGTGTTGGCCAGCGTAACGCCCATCTGCTCGGCAATGTTCATGAACAGATTGTTGAACACCTCAAGCATCACCGGATCGGCCTGTGTGCCAATCGCCTCGGACCGTTTCATCGCCACAACACGGGTCAGAACCAGATGATCGCGCGCATTGACCTTGGCTTCCCAGCCCGGATCAATCACGGTGGTGCCAACCGGCTCGACAATCACGGCGGGGCCACGCACGGTCGCCCCCGGTTTCATGTCCTCGCGTTTATAGAACGGCGTGTCTTCCGATGTGCCATCAAACACCACCGCACGGGTTGCCAACGCGTCGGGGGCAACAGCATCGGTGTTGTCAGATTTGGCTTCGGCGTCAGGAAGGCTCTGGGTTTCGCCAACTGCCTCAACCGCAACCGCCTCAACCACCAGCGGCTTTTCACTCATGACAAAGCCGTAACGCTGTTTGTGCTGTTCTTCGAACTGGCCCTTGATCGCATCAACATCGCCAAAATCAACGATGAGCGGCGTGTCCGTGCCGTCATAACGCAGATGCAACCGTTTGAGCATCTTGATCTTGGCATCCGTAATGCCCTGTTCGTGCAATTCGCCGCGTGCGTCTGCGGCCAACACATCAAGCTGCTGATCAAGACCGGCCAGTGCGCCACTTTCAAGCTTGGCCTCAACCGCCTGTTCGCGCATCGCCCGAATATCGGCAAGCCCCATGCCATAGGCCGACAAAACACCGGCAAACGGATGGACAAATACCTTGGTCATGCCCAGTGTATCGGCCACCTGACAGGCATGCTGCCCCCCGGCCCCGCCAAAGCATTGCAGGATATAATCCGTCACGTCATAGCCGCGCTGCACCGAAATTTGCTTGATCGCATTGGCCATGTTTTCCACCGCAATGCGAAGGAACCCTTCGGCGACGTCTTCCGGGGTCCGAACCTGTCCGGTGGCATCCTTGATCTTGGCGGCCATGGCCTCAAACCCGGCGCGCACCGCATCGGCGTCAAGCGGCTCATTGCCCTCAGGGCCAAACACATTGGGGAAGAATTCCGGTTGAACCTTGCCCAGCATGACATTGATGTCCGTCACCGCAAGTGGCCCACCGCGACGATAGGCAGCCGGTCCCGGATTTGCCCCGGCACTGTCGGGACCCACGCGGAAACGCGCGCCATCAAAATGCAGGATCGACCCGCCACCGGCCGCAACCGTATGGATTTTCATCATCGGCGCGCGCATGCGCACACCGGCAACCTGCGTTTCGAAATCACGTTCATATTCGCCGTCATAGTGCGAAACATCGGTGGACGTGCCCCCCATGTCGAACCCGATGACCTGCTTGAAACCATCCATTTCGGCCGTGCGGACCATGCCGACAACACCGCCCGCCGGGCCCGACAAAATGGCGTCCTTGCCCTGAAACTTCGCGGCATCCGTCAACCCGCCATTCGACTGCATGAACATCAGTTTCACACCGCCAAGCTCGCTTGCGACCTGATCAACATAGCGGCGCAGGATCGGCGACAGATACGCATCAACAACCGTGGTATCGCCACGTGACACCAGTTTCATCAACGGGCTGACCTGATGGCTGACCGATACCTGGGTAAAGCCGATATCGCGTGCAATCTCGGCCGCCGCATTTTCATGCGCGGTATAACGGTACCCATGCATGAACACGATGGCACAGGCGCGAATACCGTCATCGTAAACAGCCTGTAACTCGGTGCGCAGCGCGTCACGATCAAGGGCGGTAAGTTCTTCGCCCTGCGCGTCAAAGCGGCCATCGGCCTCAATCACGCTTTCATAGAGCATTTCCGGCAGTTTAATGTTGCGATCGAACAAACGCGGGCGGTTCTGATAAGCCAGACGCAATGAATCACGGAACCCCTTGGTCGTCACAAGTGCGGTGCGGTCGCCTTTGCGTTCCAGAAGCGCATTGGTGGCAACAGTGGTGCCCATTTTAACCGCTTCGATTTTCTCACCCGGGATTTTTTCACCGACCGGAACATCAAGCAATTCACGAATGCCCTGAATGGCGGCATCGGCATAGCGTTCCGGGTTTTCCGACAGCAACTTGTGCGTGACAAGCGACCCGTCCGGTTTGCGGGCAACGATATCGGTAAAAGTACCGCCGCGATCAATCCAGAACTGCCATTTTGGCTGTCCGGTAGTCTGCGAAGCGGGGGCGTTTTGGGCGTGAGAAGCCATGATGCTGTCTCCTTGGGCATCTGTAGTCAAAAAATTCGATACGAAAGATCAGATATTCAAACCGGTCAGCCGTTCATTTGCTGTGGCAACCAGGTGGCGATTTCCGGGAAAACGGTAATCAGCACCACGGCAAACAACAGCAGGAAGAAGAACGGCAAAGCAGCCAGCGCAATGGCAAACAGGTTCTTGCCTGTCAGCCCCTGCAAAACAAAAAGGTTAAAACCAACCGGTGGGGTGATCTGCGACATTTCAACCACCAGCACCACATAGATGCCAAACCACAAAAGGTCGATCCCTGCGGCCTGCACCATCGGCAGGATCACCGATGTGGTCAAAACCACCACCGAAATCCCGTCAAGGAAGCAGCCCAGCACGATAAAGAACACGGTCAGTGCGGCGAGCAACGCATAAGGCGACAGATCCATCTGCGCGATCCATGCTGCAAGCTCACGCGGAATACCGGTAAAGCCCATCGCCACGGTCAAAACCGCCGCACCGGCAAGGATAAAGCAGATCATGCACGATGTGCGCGTGGCCCCCATTATCCCGTCCATCAGGCTTTCACGGCTTAACGACCCGCTAATCCCCGAAAGGATCAACGCCCCGACAACACCAAAGGCTGCCGCCTCGGTCGGGGTGGCAATCCCGCCGTAGATCGAGCCAATCACCGCGGCAATCAGGGTGATCACCGGGATCAACCGCCCCGATGCACGGATTTTATCAGCAAACGGAATGCTCGGCTCCGCTGCGGGCATCTTGTCCTTATTGACCGTTGCCCAAATGCCGACAAAGCTCATGAACAGGATGATCAGCATCGCACCGGGCAAAACACCGGCAATAAACAGGCGCGCAATAGAAAGTTCCGCCGACACACCATACACAATCAAAATGATCGATGGCGGGATCAAAAGCCCCAGCGTGCCCGACCCGGCAAGCGTGCCAAGAATCAGTTTGTCGGGATACCCCTGTTTACGCAATTCCGGGATCGACATGCGGCCAATGGTGGCAGCCGTTGCCGCCGATGACCCGGACACGGCGGCAAAGATACCGCAGCCCAGAATATTGACATGCAACAGCCGCCCCGGAAGCTTGTTCAACCACGGGGCCAATCCGGTAAACATGTCCTCGGAAAGCCGCGAGCGAAACAGGATTTCGCCCATCCAGATAAACAATGGCAATGGTGCCAACGACCACGTCGCCAGACTGGACCACGCGGTTGTTGCGATGATCGGGCCGGTTTGTGCACTGGTAAAGAATTCAAGCGCAAACACACCAATCGCAAACAGCGACAATGCCACCCAAAGCCCGGCCCCCAGAAACAGGAACAACAGCCCCATCAGGATCAGGCCAATTTGAAGTACATCCATGACCGGTCCTACTCGTTCAGCTCAACGGCTTCGCCACGGGCGAAGGCCGGCGCGCGACCACACACGGTATCAACCAGTGCTTCGATCATTGCGATGGTGAAAACAATCAACCCAAAGGCCATGGCGGCCTGCGGTATCCATAACGGAAAGGCCAGAACCCCCGGCGACGTATCGCCGTATGAGTAGCTTTCCTCGGCCAAAACGCTCACCCACCATGCGAAATACCCGCCAAGGAAGGACGCCGCACACAGCGTGATGGTTTCCATCACACGACGGAACCCGCCCTTAAGGTGCGACAGCACGATTTGAACCCGGATGTGTGTCCCGGCCCGGAATGCTGGGCCAAGCGCCAAAAACGTCCCCGCCGCAAGCGCAAAACCGGCCATTTCATTGGCATCATGCACGGCAATGCCAAGCACACGGCCAATCGACTGGGCCAAAATCAAAAGTGCGATGGCAATCAGGAAAAAGGCTGCCAGCCCGGCACTGAATTTGAATAAATAATTTAGAGCCTGTCTCATTTTATCTGCTCCATTTTGTTTGTTTTTGGCGTGCCGTTTGGCAAGGCACAGCGTGCAGAGCGATGCGGCGCATCGGTCAAACGGTGTAACGAAGCTAAACGCCGCCAAAAGCAAACCCTTCGGGCCGAGAGATTCCTCTGCCCCGCAGCGTCAAGCACCTTGACCGTAGCGCCGCTACGCTCTGCGGCCCTTTCCTTGCCGGACAGAGGGACCTCTCCGGCAAAATGGGGCAGATAAAATATGTCAGGCTCTGATAATCTACGCACAGCAGTCCCCTTTCCGCCCGCGGGTTATCGCGATGGTGGTTTGCTTTCTACACGGACAGTAACATTAAAATGTGGGGCGTGTCGGGACCGGACAGAACGCTATGCCTGCCCGATCCCGTAAAATAACAAGAACCTTAGTTCTTGAACGCGTCGATGATGGCTTTGCCGTCATCACCGGTTTCTTCGAGCCAATCTGCAACCATCGTTTCGCCTGCTTTGGACAGGCCTGCTTTAAGCTCGTCGCTTGGTGCTGCAACGTTCATGCCGTTTTCTGCCAGGATTTTCTTCTTGGCATCTGCTTCGGCCATGCTCATTTCCCAGCCGCGGGTTTCGGCTTTGGCTGCCGCATCCATAACCGCTTTCTGTGCGGCTTCTGGCAGGGCGTCAAACGACTTGGCATTCACAACAACCATGTTTTTGGGAAGCCATGCCTGGACGTCATAGAAGTTCGACACAAAATCCCATGCCTTGGAATTGGCACCGGTTGATGGCGATGTGATCATTGCCTCGACAATGCCGGTGGCAAAGGCGGTCGGGATTTCCGGCACTTCAACCTGCGTTGCAACCATGCCGGTCAGATCAGCAAGCTGGGACGTGGTCGAGTTATAAGCGCGGAATTTAACACCTTCGAGGTCTTCGACCTTTTCAACCGGGTTCGCGGTATAAAGACCCTGTGCTGGCCACGGAACAGCATACAGCACTTTCAGACCGTCTTTTTCAAGGGCGGCTTCAATGCCCGAACGCGATACTTCCCAAAGTTTCTTGGCATCGTCATAAGACGTCGCCAGGAACGGGATCGCATCAACGGTGTAGATCGGGTTTTCATTGGCCAGAAGCGAAATCAGCGTCTCACCAATCGGGATCAGACCGCGCTGAACCGATCGTTTAATATCGGCATGTTTAAACAGCGAACCGCCCGAATGAACGGTAATGGTCAGCTCACCACCGGACGCGTCATTCACGTCTTTGGCAAATTCAATAATGTTCTGGGTGTGGAAAGTCGCATCCGGATACGGCGTTGCCATATCCCATTTTTCAGCAGCCGCCGCCATACCGGCCGACAGTGTCATTGCCGCGATTGCGACAGTCGAAAGTGCCTTTTTAAGCATTGTTCAAGTCTCCCTGTGTGACTGGGAGTCGATACAGAATCGCGCGTATCGAGACTCCGAAGCATCCTCCCGACACATTAATCACATTTTACTGACAAATTGTCAATGTTGATTCATAACAGCCATGCACAAACCGGGAAACTACGCAGGACATTTTGCCCGCGTCATCCTGCTTAAATCTTCCATCAATCTGATATTTCTGGATTTATTGCCACATGATAGGATCCAGACCAATCATCAAAAAAGGAAAAATCGGATGCAGAATCTTTCAGGGAAGTCTGTTTGGATTACAGGTGCTGGCAGCGGTATCGGCGAAGCAATCGCAAAGTCGCTTGCCTCGGCGGGCGCGCAGGTCGCCCTGTCTGCACGGCGCGAAGAAACACTTCATAAGGTCGCAACCGCGATCAAGTCAGATGGCGGAAAGGTCGAAATCCACCCGCTTGATATCAGCAACAGCGATCAGGTCGCGGATGCTGCGCGCAACATTCAGGCGTCCATGGGCAAAATCAATGTCCTGATCAATTGTGCCGGGATGAACAGTCCCAAACGTCACTGGCGCGACCTCGATATTGGCGACTGGCACCGTATCGTGGCCGTCAATCTCAATGGAGTGGCAAACACGGTTTGCGCAACTTTGCCCGCCATGCGCGCGCAAAAAGATGGGCTGATCATCAATATTTCTTCCTGGTCGGCGCGGCACGAATTCCCTGCCGCCGGCCCGGCCTATATCGCGTCCAAACGTGGCGTTATCGACCTCTCCCACAGCATAAATCAGGAAGAAATGCACAATAACATCCGCTGCTGCTGCATCAGTCCGGGGGAAGTTGCCACACCGATCCTGAAACAACGTCCGGTGCCCGTCACAGATGAAGAACTCTCTCTCATGTTAAAACCCGACGATCTGGCCGAAATGGTATCCTACGTGGTCGCAGCTCCCATGCGGGTCTGCTTTAACGAGATCGTGATGTCACCAACCTACAATCGAACGCTGTTGCCTCAGCCCTAGGCTCAGGACCCATTAATTTGGTTTCAATGGCTCCTGACCCTAAATCACACGGGCCTGATTTACATCGCACTTGCCGCACGCGACGCCTGATCATAAACACCAGAAATTGCACGCAGCGTCTTGGCAACATCGCCAACTTCCTGACTGTTTACGCCAAGACGCTGGAACGTTTCGACAAGGCAGGCTTCGCGCACTTCACGGTATTTCTCGCACATCGCACGGCCATCGGGTGTCGTGCCGTAATGCACTTCCTTACCGCGCTTGTTGCCCTCAACAAGGCCAAGCTTGCGCAATTTCTTCAAGGCATAATTCACCAGATGGCTGTCTTCAACATTGAGCACAAAGCAAACCTCCGACAGGCTTTTTTCGCGTTCGCGTGAATTGACATTATGCAGAACCAGAATATCGAGAACAGACAGATCAGGCATGCCAGCCGCACGCATGCAGCGCACCATCCAGCGATCAAACGCATTGCCCGACAGGATCAGGGCAAACTCAAGTTCGGAAAGTTCAGCAGCACGCTCTGACACCAGATGCGATGATGAAACAATGCGTGGTTTATCAGTCATACGACGTTCCCCTTTTCTCACGCGCAGGTGTTTCGCGGGTGATTTGACACTTATATTTCGTGATATTGTCGTGATTTTATCGTGAAAATGGCGGCAAGGTAAAGCCCAGCCGCCATCTATTATCGACAATTCATCGTTAAAGTGATCGCATACGTTTCAGGAACCCGTCAATTTGCCCCCGTAGGCTTTCGCTTTGAGTGCCCAGGTTGGTGGCCGATCCATGCACATCGTTCGCCGCAACATTGGTATCAGCAACCGCCCCCGAAACCCCCTGCATCGCGGCGGATATTTCCTCGGTCCCGGCGGCCGCCTGTTCGACATTCTGTGAAATTTCGCCGGTCGCAACGGTTTGTTCTTCGACGGCGGCTGCAACGGCTGCGGCCCGCTCGCTGATGTCGGAAATCATCCGCACGATTTCATCAATGGCATCAACCGCAAGACTGGTTGCCTGCTGAATGCCTGTGATTTGATTGGTAATGTCTTCGGTAGCCTTGCCGGTTTGATTGGCAAGGTTCTTGACCTCGCTTGCCACAACCGCAAATCCCTTCCCGGCATCCCCGGCACGGGCTGCCTCGATTGTCGCGTTCAGTGCCAGAAGGTTGGTTTGACCGGCAATGTCACTGATCAGGCCAATGACCTCGCCAATCTTAAGCGCGGCATCATTTAACCCTTGAATGTTTTCATTGGTATGGCGCGCCCGTTCGGTTGCCGATTGCGCCATGTTGGAGGTTTCCGTCACCTGACTGGAAATCTCATTGATCGAGGCCGACAATTCGGTTGCCGCCGTTGCCACCAATTGCACATTCGACGATGCTTCTTCGGTACCTGATGAGACCGCGATTGACTGGGTAGCCGCCACATCCGCACTGCTGCGCAATACGTTCGAGGCCGAATGCAACTGTTGAACTGCAACACCGACTTCGGCCATCACCGACACCACGGCTTCATCAAATTCGCGGATGTATTTTTCCTGGGTCTCCATCCGGATGCGGCGTTTTCTATCTGCCTCGGCCTGAATGGCTTCAAGCTTTTTGCGTTCAATCCCGTTTTCACGGAAAACCAGAACGGCACGCCCCATAGAGCCAATTTCGTCGGCGCGCTGCACCTCGTTGATATCGACGTCAAAGTCGTTTTCCGCAAGACGTGCCATTTTATTGGTAAGGCCGCCAATCGCACCGGCAATTGCGCGCGCAAGAAGCCATGACATCGCAATCAGTGCAATCGCACCGACGACAAACATAATGACCGTGACCATCAAACTACGTTCGGCGATATCGTTGGCTTGGGCGGTCAACATCTCGTTGATCGCCGTGATGTCGATGCTCAACTGCTCAAGAACCGGTTCTGCTTGTGCGTAATAGTCACTCAGCAAACCAAGCTCCTGCTCACGCATCAGGATCTTTTCCGCCAGGGCCTTAAAATCAGTGACGTATGACGTCATAAGCCCCGTGATCTTTTTCTTTTCATCATCGGGAATGCTGCTTGTTGCTGCCAATGCCGGGCCAAACTCGGCCAGTCGGGCATCAATCCGATCAACATATTTCGGGTCAATCCGGGCCAGGAAATCCTTCTCATGGCGGCGCATCATCAACATGATGACGGTCAGCTTGTCGGCGTTATAGGTTGCCAGTGCTTCTTCAACGTCGTGCACCGATGACCGAAGGCTGCCCAGAAGGCCACCTTCTTCGGTCAAGCCGATATCGCGCTGCAGATTGACGATTTTGCTGAACTCATCGGCATATGCATCAAATGACGTCAGGATTGCGCCAATCTCGGCCTCAAACGGCGCCAATTTGGGGTTGGCTGAAAGCTGCTCCAACCCGTCATGAACTGCTGCGACTGTTTCAGCGTGATCTGTGACGTATTTTTCATCCAGCCGCAGCAGGAAATCCTTTTCCCGACGGCGGGCATTAAGGAATTCTTTGGCGATATTATCGACCAGCAAACGGTCCTGAAGCGCACTATCAGCTGAATTTTCCGCCGATTGTCGCTGTGCATCCGCGACAAAAAGAACACTCCCAACGATCACGAAAATCGTCAAAGCCGACAGGCCAATAAGTGAAATCTGATAGATTAACCGCATGCGAGATAGAAATTTCATGTCGCGCCCCCGACCGTCTTATCTGGTTCCGTTTTGCACCGCACCATCGCAGCACATTTGTCTCATAAGGGGGTATATGAGTTCTCTGAAATCAAATTACGCGAAAAATATCGATTTTTTTGACGCCCCGCGTCTGAACGTCATTCCAGTCGCGCTCAAAACGCACACTCAGATGCACAACCGCACCGCCCAGAATGCTGCAGTTGCGGGCAAGGACGTTCTTGTCCGCACAAAAAAAGAAGCCCGACATCAAATCGGGCTTCTTTTTCCAACAGCATTCCCTGCCATTTAATGTTTAGCGTCAGGACCAAGCATCAGGGCCTAACCTGCACGCATCCGTTCAAGGAACTGATCAATACGCGCACTCAAGCCATCGCTTTGCTTGCCAAGATTATCTGCAGACCCGCGCACATCCTGTGCCGCCTCTGTGGTATCAGCAACGGCGGACGATACACCCTGCATGGCCGATGAAATCTCGCGCGTTGCCGATGCTGCCTGTTCGACATTTTGCGATATCTCGCTGGTGGCGACGGTTTGTTGCTCCACTGCCGCTGCGACAGAAGACGCGCGTTCGCTGATATCGGAAATCATACGAACAATTTCATCAATCGCCTCAACTGCCGACCCGGTCGCCCGCTGAATATCACCGATTTGCGCGGTGATATCCTCGGTCGCCTTTGCGGTCTGATTGGCAAGGTTCTTGACTTCACTTGCGACGACAGCAAACCCCTTGCCAGCCTCGCCTGCGCGCGCCGCTTCGATGGTGGCATTAAGTGCAAGCAGGTTCGTTTGCCCGGCAATGTCATTGATCATTCCAATGACTTCGCCAATGCGCACGGCCGCCGTATTCAACCCCTGAATATCTTCATTGGTGGTTTGCGCCCGCTCACTGGCCGAAATGGCCATTTGCGACGTGTCACTGACCTGTCCGGCAATTTCATGAATGGATGCGGAAAGTTCAGTTGCCGCCGTTGCCACCAATTGCACATTCGACGATGCTTCTTCCGTCCCTGCCGACACTGTTGTTGATTGCTCATCCGCCGTTGTCGCACTGCGCCGCAGGACTTCTGACACGGAATGAAGTTGCTCGACCGCTGTGCCCACTTCGCTCATCATCGCGACCACATCATTGTCAAACTCGCGAATATGTTTTTCCTGCGTTTCGATGCGTTGGCGTTGTTGTTCGTCAATTTCCTTTTGACGGGCTTCAAGTTTTTGCCGCTCCAGCCCGTTTTCACGAAACACAACAACCGCACGGCCCATCTCGCCGATTTCATCCTTACGGTCGGCTTCGCCCAGTTGCAGGTCGAAGTCACTGTTGGCCAAACGGGTCATTTTTGATGTCAGCCCGGTAATCGCACTGACAATCGCACGCGCCAAGATGAACGACATGACAATCAGCACAAGCGTCCCGGCAATAAAGATGCCAAAGGTCACCATCACACCCGTTCGCGCGATGTTTTCGGAACGCGCCTGCATGTCTGCTGCGACCGATCCGATTTCAGTGCTGAGCGTTGCAAGAATGGGTTCAACAGCCGCGTAATAAGTGCTGAGCCGACCAAGCGATTCCTCACGCGCCAGCGTCGCATCAGCAAGGGTTTTGAAATTGGAAACATAAGACGCCATCAGCTTTGCAAGCTGGGCTTTCTTATCGTCCTGAATGCTGCCTGCCTTTTTAAGGGATGCGTCAAATTTCTTTTCGAGGCCCTCGACATTCTCGATATGTACAGGGTCCATATTTGCCAGAAAGTCTTTTTCGTTGCCGCGCATTTGCAACAGCTCAATCGACAAATCCTTACTGTCGCTTAAGCCCAGCATCGCTTCAAACTTTGCAACATCAGCCAAGGCACCTTCAACCTCGGATGCGGCACTGCGCATTTCGCCCAGCAGGCCGCTACTGCCATCCAGACCGATCTGACGCTGCAGGGCGACAACATTGGCAAATTCTGCGACATATTGCTCAAAGGCCGCGCGGGCTTGGTCCACCTCACCCAGAAGCTCGTCAAGTTCTTCGCGCGCGGCCAGTGTTTCAAGCCCGGCGCGCACATTCCCAGATGACTGCACATGTGCGGTGATATATTGCTCGTCGCGGCGCAGGACAAAGTCCTTTTCGTGGCGCCGGGCATTCAGAAATGCACGCGAGGTGTTATCGACAATCGACAGATCGGCTGTCGCCGCCTTGGCGATAAGCTGTGCGGACTGGCGCTGCTGATCGGCGATGAATTGCGTAAGACCTACAATCGCAAAGATGACCAACGCGACAATGCTCAGAAGCGAGATCTGATACACCAGCTTCATGCGTGACAATAAAGACATTTCCCACCCCGACTTTCTGTGTTCTAGGGTCAGGACCTATTAATTTGGTTGAAATGGTCAATCAGATTTGTGCGGATACGCGAAGCAAAAGTGCAGGAAGATATATATCTTTCAAGTTTTTGCGACAAAGTAGTCCGTGCAAATCCGATTGATCCGAAGGACAGTCGTTATATTTGTCAACTCCTGCGTCAAACCCCTTGTTCGGGATGCAAACCCGTTCTGCGGGATTTTCCTTGGGTTTGACAAACATAACGACTGCCACTTCAATCAAATTAGTAGGTCCTGACCCTAGTTACTAAATTACAATTTTGTTATTAGAACTCATTAGAAACACTCTACTGACGGTAGATCAATTACTACCAAAGTATAGCGTATCAGATACTTTTGAGCCAAACGCATTAGAAAATGCGATTTGACCATTTCTTTCTGCCCGCTCCAAACTATGTTGGGGGAACGCATACGGATGGCAACGCCTGCTGTCCTGACCCGCCTTTCACATCAGGCATCGCAAACAACAGGACAGAAATCACCCATGAGCATCTGGGGAAAAATTATTGGCGGAACTGCTGGTTTTGCCTTGGGCGGACCGCTTGGCGCGATCCTTGGCGCAACCGCAGGACATGTTGTCGACAAGATTAAAAACAGCGCGTCCGACCCGCGACTTGGTGGATCAGGCCCCCATTACGGTGGCTATCAAAGCATTCCGGGCGGGCAGGATCCGCGCCAGATCGCCTTTGCCACGGGTGTAATCATCCTTGCTGCGAAAATGGCCAAGGTTGACGGACATGTCAGCCGCGATGAAATCGATGCCTTTAAACGCGTGTTCAGCATCCCGCCGGGCGAGGCCAAAAATGTCGGGCGTATCTTTGACATGGCAAAGGCATCGCCGGACGGGTTTGAACCCTATGCGCAGCAAATCGCCACCATGTTCCGCGGCGAACGTGCCCTGCTTGAAGGCATCCTCGAAGCGCTGTATCAGATCGCCATGGCCGATGGGCAATTGCACCCCGCCGAGCAGGCCTACCTTAAAAAGGTCGCCCACATCTTTGGCTTTGCCGATATCGATTTTGACCGCGTGCATCAGGCCCATACATCATCGAACGGCCCCGATCCGTATCAACAGTTGGGCTTGGGCCGCGACGCCAGTGACGATGAGCTGAAATCGGCCCATCGCAAACTGTCGCGTGAAAATCATCCCGACACCCTGATGGCCAAAGGGATGCCGCCTGAGTTCATCGAACAGGCCAATGAAAAAATGGCCCGGATCAATGCCGCCTGGGATCAAATTCGCAAAGAACGCGGCATTCGCTGATCATAAATACACCCTGTATCGCCCATCCCGCATGATTTCCCTTGCAACGGCACCCTATATGCTGTTTGCAGGGGGCCAATGGACTTATTTTTGACCCCAAGCTTATCGGTTTTCCCATGGCGCCACCGCTGATTAATATTAATGACATTCACCTGACCTTTGGCGGGAATGATCTGTTTTCCGATGTTTCATTTGCCATTGGCGAACGGGATCGGCTGTGCCTTGTCGGGCGAAATGGCGGGGGCAAATCCACCCTGCTTAAAATCATCGCCGGTGAAATCGAAGCTGACGGCGGCGAACGCTTTGTCCAGCCGGGCTGCAAGGTGGCCTACCTTAATCAGGAACCCAAATTTGACGGCTATGACACGGTCGAAGAATTTGTTCTGTCCGCCCTTGATGCCCATGAAGAAGAATATTCCTATCGCTCCGACATGCTCCTCGCATCGGTCAGCATCGATCCGATGGCCGATCCCAAGCAACTGTCGGGTGGTGAAGGCCGCCGCGCGGCAATTGCGCGCGCGCTGATTGCCGACCCACAAGTCTTGCTGCTTGATGAGCCGACCAACCACCTTGATTTGCCAACGATTGAATGGCTCGAAGGCGAGATTAAAAACTTCCGCGGTGCGGTTGTGGTGATTTCGCATGACCGCGCCTTCCTCAATGCGGTGTCAAACGGGGTGCTGTGGCTTGATCGCGGTGTGATGCATCAGGGCAAGCTTAACTTTGCCAAGTTCGAAGAATGGTCCGAGGAAATCTACCGCAAGGAATCCGAGGAACGCGCCAAGCTTGATAAGCTGATCGCCAAGGAAACCGTCTGGTCGGTGCAGGGCATCTCGGCGCGCCGCAAACGCAATCAGGGCCGTCTGCGCCGTCTGTATGATATGCGCGAACAGCGCTCCGCACAGGTTGATCGCATCGGCAATGTCTCACTTGCGGCTGACACGGGTGGCACATCGGGCAAGGTCGTGATCGAGGCCACCGATATCGCCAAGTCATTTGGCGACCGTGAAATCCTGACCGGTTTCTCAACCCGTATTCTGCGCGGCGACAAGGTCGGGATCATTGGCCCGAATGGGGCTGGTAAAACCACATTGCTTAAAATGCTGACCGGGCAGCTTGAACCCGACAGCGGCACGGTCAAGATCGGCACCAACCTGAACGCATCCTATTTCGATCAAAAACGTGTTGCCCTTGATGACAGCATGACCCTTTGGGATACGCTCTGCGATGTTGGCGGTGATCAGGTCATGGTGCGCGGCAATCCCCGCCATGTCGTAAGCTACCTGCGGGACTTCCTGTTTGATGAAAAACAGGCACGCAGCCCGGTCGGCGCCCTTTCGGGTGGCGAACGCAACCGTTTGCTTCTGGCCAAACAACTGGCCAAACCGACCAACCTTCTGATCATGGATGAGCCGACCAACGATCTTGATATGGATACGCTCGATCTGTTGCAGGAAATGCTTGATGACTACGAAGGCACGCTTCTGCTGGTCAGCCATGATCGTGACTTCCTTGATCGCGTCGTGACATCCTCCATCGTTATGGAGGGCGACGGTCTGGCGGTTGAATATGCTGGCGGCTATTCCGATTACATCAACCAGCGCAAACTTTCAAATGCCGGACAAGCCCCCACCGAAGACCGCCCTGCGGCAAAAACCGGCAAGAAGGCCTTCACATCGGCCACAGCCCCGGCAAAGCCCAAAGCTGCGGCCAAGCTGAGCTATAAAGATCAGCGAGAATACGACAACCTGCCCGACAAAATGGCAAAGATTGAGGCCGAAATGGCCGAGATTGAAGCCGCCCTGTCAGATGGCAGCCTGTTCACCAAGGACCCCGAAGCCTTCCAGAAGAAGGCCGACCGCCTTGATGCCGCGCGCGCCGAACTCGAAGAGTGCGAAGGCCGCTGGCTGGAACTTGAAATGATGCGCGAAGAACTCGGCTAGGACCGAGCGGGACTTTACCCGCAACGGTAGATGCGCCACACTTGAGCCTGCAGTTGAAAACAACTCATTTGTCCTGTGATGCAAAACAGTGGATCAAGGGATAAATCCCCGCCGCCAACGTTGGCGGCGGTCACGTGTCACACGGTCGGCACCCGAACAAGGATCGGGCCAACCCTTGTTGAAAGCCCGCGTCATGCCGTTAAAAGCCACCCTCATGGCCTTGTCCGTCGCCATCATCTGGGGCGTCAACATGCTGACCGTCAAGGGTGCGGTCGGTGAAATCCCGCCTTTCATGCTGACGGCCATTCGCTTTGGCGCTGTTGCGGCCCTGTTGATCCCGTTTGCCCGCATGCCGCGTGGCCGCATGGGGAAACTGGCGATCATTTCGGCGGTTTTTGGCACCTTCCATTTCGGGGTTCTGTTCTATGCCCTGTCGATGATTGATGCGGGACCGGTGGCGATTATCGTTCTTTTGGGCGTGCCGTTTTCATCAATGCTGGCAACCTATTTCTTTAATGACCGGCTGGGCTGGAAACGGCTTTCGGGCATGGCACTGGCCTTTGTCGGGGTCATTATCATGTTCTGGGATCCGACCATGACCGACCTGCAATTGCCGTTATTGCTGGTGGTGTTTGCCGCCTTCATGTGGGCGGTTGCCAATGTCATGATCAAAAAACTGGGCGATATTGATACTTTCCAGCTTAATGGCTGGATGGCACTCATGGCCGCGCCGCAATTGTTCTTCCTGTCCCTGATTTTTGAACCGCACGCGTTTCAGGCGGTCATGAACGCAAGCTGGGTGGCATGGGCCAACCTCAGCTTCACCGTGGTGATGTCCTCGATTGTCGCCTATGGTTTCTGGTATCACTTGCTAAAAACTCAGGACGTCAATGTTGTCGTGCCATGGTCGCTTCTGGCCCCGGTGATCAGTGTCTTCGGATCGTTCATCGTCTTTGGCGAAGCTTTTTCCGTGCTGAAAATCATTGGCGGGGCGGTTGTGCTGTGCGGGGTGGGCGTGATTATGCTGCGCAAACCGGTACAGCGCAAAACACAGGGCATGGATTGATCAGGAACGGGTGATCCGACGATGGCAGGCAACGCAATGACACACATCATCGACCATCCATCGCCCAATTTCGGCGACCGTCCGCACGGCAGCCCGATTGACATTCTCGTCCTGCATTACACCGGCATGCAATCTGGTCAAATCGCCCTTGATCGCCTGTGCGATCCGGCGTCATCGGTGTCATGCCATTATCTGATCGAAGAAGACGGGCGGATTTTTCGCCTCGTTGATGAAGACAAACGCGCATGGCATGCCGGGCGCGGCGAATGGCAAAAATGCGTAGATGTGAATTCCCGTTCCATCGGTATAGAAATCGTCAATCCCGGCCATGAACATGGCTATCGCGCCTTCCCCGAAGATCAAATCACATCGGTGATTGCGCTGTGCCGCGACATCCTGGGTCGCCACACCATCCCGGCCAACCGCATCATCGCCCATTCCGACATGGCCCCGGACCGAAAAGAAGACCCCGGCGAGCTGTTCCCATGGGACAAACTGGCCGAACACGGCATCGGATTATGGCCCAAAATACGGCCCCAGATGTCGTCCGAAATGTCGCCCAACGCCCTCACATCCCCCGACAGCCTTGACCCCCTGCTCGATCAGATCGGTTATGGTGACAATGACGGGCAAAAACGCCGCATCGCCTTTCAGCGCCACTGGCGTCCGTCCGATATTTCCGGGAAGGTTGATGACGAATGCGTGGCCATCGCCAAGGCACTGGTCAAAGCCGCGTCGAGATAGGCCTCCCAGCCTTTAGGCCGACCTCAAACCGATTGCCTATCGACGACCCAGCATTCAAAAACATTACTGTTCAATGCTGTTGTTTTCTGCCGCGCCCGCCCCGTCAGAATGCTCGATATAGCGCGCATAGCCATTCCGGCTAAAACCAAGGTAGCGGTAATAAATATTATCCAGCTCGCCGCTTTCAACACCGTGCGCCATCGCAAGGTTAAAGTCGCCAAGGATGTCGGCTGTCTCTGCGCCAAGGCTCAGATAAAATTCGGCAATCTCAAGAGCCGGGTGCAGAACCTTGAACTGCATGGCGTCGCGCTGGGCACCAATGTCATAGCGCATCGACGCCAGATCGGCGAAGACAACATCGACGTGATGGCGACGCAGCATCTCATACCCTTTGGCATTCTCGCCAACTTCGACCGCATGCATATCCGGATTGTTTGCGATGGCCTTGGGATACTGGTCCCCAATAACCTTAAGCCAGCTTGCACCGTCAAAACTTTCCGGCCCGCGATATTCGCTTTCAAGGAAGCTTGATCGCACAACCGCAACCGTTACCCGGCTGGCCAGCGAGTCTGATGATATCTTCAAGTTGGCACTTTTGGCGTGCGCAACGTCATCAAGCAAAATGCCATCAACCGCCCCGTACCGCTGTGAAAACTGGCACCGTGCTGTCGGCATCGACACAAATGTCACCTCATGCCCGGCCCGCTCCATGAACGTGCGTACAATATCAACCGACAGACCTTCGGCACCGCCGCGCCCCTCATAGGCATAAGGAACCCATTTGTCGTAACAAATGCGGATCTCTTTTGCCTGCGCGCAGACAGACGTAAACAGCAGCGCGACCGCGCCTATGAACCAGAATGCCCGATGCATGGGTGAATGTGCCAGCCTATAACTATACGGGTGGATGATTTTGAAGACGGTTTTTACACTCTTTAGGATAGCAACGCAAATCTGTCTTTGCATGGCTCCAATGCTTTTTTGTCGGCATTTTTACGCCCGACAGACAGTCGATTGAGATCACTGCTTTTTCTTGACGAACGACCCCATCTAACCTACATCACCGCAACCAGATGGCCGGATGGTCGCCCTTGCTGTTCGCAGCAGGGGAGGAAAGTCCGGGCTCCACGGAAACACGGTGCCAGATAACGTCTGGCGGGGGCGACCCTAGGGAAAGTGCCACAGAAAGGAAACCACCGAATCGCGCAAGCCATTCGGCAAGGGTGAAAGGGTGCGGTAAGAGCGCACCGGTCCTTCAGCAATGCGGGACGCATGGTAAACCCCACCGGGAGCAAAACCTAATAGGAATGGTCGGCCGGATGCTTCGGCATTGTCGGCAGGTGGGTTTTCGCACCACCATTCGGGTTGGTTGCAGGAGGCGTTCGGCGACGGACGTCCCAGATGAATGGCCATACAGTGCGGCTTGCCGCATGGACAGAACCCGGCTTACAGGCCATCTGGTCTTATTTTTTTGTAACGCCAATATGACAAAGGCGATGACATCCCGTCATCGCCTTGTACTAGAATCTATTCCATAAGCCGCGCAAAACCGATTAGCTTATCCGCGCTCGGCAATCGATGCGGCGAAATACTTATCGGCTTCTTCCTGTGTCCCGACCTCGAAATTCGCTGACGTCTGATCCTTGATCATTTTGCCAAGGGTCGGCAACGTCTTGCGGTCGATCTGGGCACTGGCATCCCACAATTTGGACCGCATCAGCGATTTCGCACAATGCAGGAACGCTTCCTCGACCGTCACCTTGATCACCGTGACCGGCGGCTTTGGTGTATCGGCAAACAGTGCCAGCAATTCCGGATCGGTACGGATTTCAGCCGTGCCATTTACCCGCAATGTCTCATTGATGCCCGGCACAAAAAACAGCATCCCGACCTTCGGGTTTTCGACAATATTGGCCAGCGTATCAACCCGGTTATTGCCCGGACGGTCGGGCATCAGGATGGTGTTGTCATCAAGAACCTTGATAAAGCCCGGACCATCACCCCGCGGGCTGACATCCGCATCCCCGTTCGAATCTGCCGATGAAATCACGGCAAAAGGTGCCAGATCAATGAAATGCTTGCAGTGCGGATCAAGTGCGGAAAGGCATTTTGAAACGGCAACTTCAAGGGGGGCACCATAAATGGCACGCAGCTTTTCTTGGGTATCAATTTTGGTCATGGGGGCACCTTTTGCGGAAATCAGGTGGCAAATTGCGTCAGCTGCAAACGCAAGTCAATTGCCGATCACCCGGCAATGATCTGTGCGACTGTTTTAACTGCGGCAAATTCACCATTAAGGCTGGCCAGCGCCACGTCATGCACCACATCTGCGCTAAACACACGCCCATCGGGCAATTGGCGGTCAAAAGCATAGCAGGCATCCGCCGCAACAGTCACATCAAACCCAAGGTTCCCGCCCATGCGCGTTGTTGTATTCACACAGTGATCTGTCGAAATCCCGCACAGCACAATATTTTGAATGCCCCGTGCACGCAAATCCGTTTCAAGCGTCGTGCCGATAAACGCAGAATTGACCAATTTGCCATAGATCGGTTCACCATCGCGGGGACTGGCAAAGTCGATAAAGGCATGACCCGGATGATCGGGATGCAGGCGTGACTGCGGTGTTATGCTGTCATGGCGTACATGAATAACCGGCCATCCCACTGCCCGCCAATGAGCCAACAGTGTCGCGCCATTTTCCTCGGCCGCGCGATTATTACGATTGCCCCAATAGGCAAGATCGGAAAACCCCTTTTGCCAGTCAATCAGGATCAAGGCGGCACTCTCGTTCTGTGTCATTTTTGGTTCCTAAATCAAAAATCATCATCGGTCGCGATGACCTGCCCCCTAGACTAACGTGATGCCTTTTGTCATAAATGACAATAACCCCTCATTTTATGCCAGAACGTTTCACAAGGCCCATACCCATGTCGCGTCTGATTGTTTTCATTCTGACACCTCAAACCGTCATGCTTGATGTCACCGGCCCATTGCAAGCCTTTCACGAGGCCACCGATCCGGCAACGGGTGATCGCGCCTATCGCACCGTTCTGGCATCCAGCCATGGGGGTCCGATGATGACCGATACCGGCATTCCCCTTGATACCGTTGCGATTGCCGATCTTGATCCTGATAAAATCCATACCCTCATCGCCGCCGGATCAGATGAAACACTTAACGCCACCCGCGACAAACATCTGATCGGCTGGCTTGAAAAACACCGCAGCACGGTTTCCCGGATCGGATCGGTCTGCATCGGGGCCTTCATTCTGGGGGCGGCTGGCCTGCTTGATGGGCGGTCTTGCGTTACCCACTGGCGCTGGTGCCAACGCTTACAAGACATGTTTCCGCAAAGCCACGTCGCATCGGATCCGATTTATGTCCACGATGGTCCGGTCTGGACATCGGCCGGAGTCACCACCGGGATCGATATGGCCGTTGCAATGATTGAACAGGATCTGGGCCGTGAGGCCGCCCTTGCCGTTGCGCGCAGCCTGATTGTTTTTATTCGCCGCCCCGGCGGGCAATCGCAATTCAGCCTGCCGCTCGAACATCAGGCCCGCGACAGCACCGGACGCTTTGATGGGCTGCATGGCTGGATCACGCAAAACCTGCATACCCGACTGTCGGTCGAAGATCTGGCCGAACAGGCCGGGATGAGCCCGCGTAACTTTTCGCGAAGCTACAAATCCGCAACCGGCCTAAGCCCGGCACGAAGCATCGAACTGATGCGCCTCGAAGCGGCCCGAACCGCCCTTGAACAAACTGAAAAACGCATCAGCCAGATCTCCGTCACCTGTGGCTTTGGCGATGATGAACGCATGCGCCGCTGCTTTATCAAGCATCTGGGCGTCGCACCAAGTGACTATCGCGAACGCTTTAAAGCCAGCCCTTCCGCTTGAAATACCAAAGCGGCAATACCGCCGACAGAACCATCAAACCAATCGCCACCGGATAGCCAAATTGCCAGTCAAGTTCCGGCATCACTTCGAAATTCATGCCATAGATGCTGGCAATCAGGGTCGGTGGCAGGAATGCGGCCGCCGCGACCGAGAAAATCTTGATGATGTTGTTTTGCTCAAGACTGATCATGCCCAGCGTCGCATCCAGCAGGAAGGTCACCTTGTTGGCGATGAAATTGGCGTGCTCGGTAATCGACACGATATCGCGCGATATGATCTTAAGCCGCGCCTTGGCATCCTTTTTAAGCCGCGTCTGTGTCGACAGGAACAAGCCAAGCCGATGCAGGTTCAACAAACTGTCTTTGGCCTTGCCCGACAGGTTGCCTGCCCGCCCGATCTGACGCAGGGTGTCCTGATGCCCCTGATCTGATTTGCGGTCTTCGGGACTGGCAAAAACCTGATTGGATAGCCCCTCAAGATCGGTTGCCGTCTGCTCCATCACATCGGCCAATCGATCCACAATCTGTTCAAGCAACCCGAAAAGAACCGCGTCCGCACTGCTGGCAAGCGACGGGCTGCGGTTGACCCGCCGGATAAAGGTTTTAAACGGCACCGGGTCGGCATAGCGCAGGGTGATCAGGGTTTTCTTGACCAGAATGAACGTCACAACCGCTGTTTGCGGTGCGTCCGATGCCGCCCGGTTCAACACCGATACCGTCATGAACAACGCGCCATCTTCGTCGTACAAACGCGATGACAGCTCAATTTCCTGCATTTCTTCGCGGGTTGGCACTTCGATGCCAAACCGTTTTTCAATATCCTGAATTTCTTCGTTGGTCGGCGACAGAAGGTCCACCCAGACGGGCGTCCGTGGTGCCTTTGACTGCGGTGGTTTGCTCGATGGCGTCGTCGTTGCTTCATCGCCTGAAACATTCGAAACACCCGGCACCTTTGCAACGCTCGCTTCCGTCGCAGCCGTGTCAAATGCGCCATCATGCGTTTCTGTGTCGGTGGCATTTTCGCTGCTGCTGCCCTCATCGGAGGTCGTACGTGCGGGGGCGAAAAATTCGTTGGTGTCCATGGCCTCTCTCCGTCGGTGCTGGCCTGTCGTTTGATCACGGCCAGATTATGGGCCAAATTATGGATCAGTTTTTGTCATGAGTGTCTGATATACACCCGGCCATCAAAACCGGGAAACAACCTGTTGGGGCATGAAACTTCCGTGACGCCGCCCCGATGATCTGCCCCTAGAACGGCAACACCGTCTGGAATGTAAACGGATCAACATCCGGTTCGGTTCCGCGTTTGTCGTCAAATGCACTTTTGGCTTCGGCCAGGAATTCATCCTTGCTGATCATACTGTCCTTGTCGGTATCATACTGCGCGAACAATAATTCCAGACGGCGGCTCTCGGTGCGCAGCCGCTGCCGGTTCGCTTCGGGCGATCCGGGCAGTTGTTCGACGGCGGAAAACTCCCGTACGACCAGCACACTATCACCGTTGATATCGCGCCGCCGAAACATCCAGCTGGCATAGGATGCGGCTTCTTCCGCACCAATGCGACCATCCTGATCAATATCAACCGGGTGGAATTGTTCGCGGTACAGCTTGACCTGTTCGGGGATCCCCTGTGGCACGATGCCGGTCCCGCCATTTTTTTCCGCCAGTGCCTTGGCAATCGCCTCATTCAGGCCGGGAACATTGGTCCCGGCACCCGGAATGCCGGTCATTCCAGCACCATTACCATCGCTGGCACCATCGCTGGCACCATCAAGACCCGACAGACCCGATAACCCGCCCAGTCCCCCCATGCCAAATCGCGACATCAGTTCAGGGTTATTTTGCAGTTGCTTCATAATCAGCGGCAGAAGTTCGCGCATTTGCGGCGATGTAACCTCGGGCGAGGTTGATCCACCCCCGGCCTGATCCAGCGTCAAACCTTGCGCATGAACACCCTGCGCATAGGGGATCACGCCGCTTGGCGTGATGGATATCGCCAAAAACGCACAACCCATTAAGAAAATGGCAGCTTTTATCCGCAACAATCGCGTCCTTCATCTCACTGACGCTGCCCCGCGCCAGTATCTGTTGCTGTCTTAAGTCCCGGCTTGCATGCCCAGTCTGCATGCCCAGCAGGACACGTTCCGATCCTAACATCTTGCAGGAGTTTATCCGCGCATCAAACCCGATTGGGGCTTAAATCGCAAATTGTCTTCGTATGTCATGCCCGCAAGCTACACCAAACACGCCGCGTCCATAAGAACCCATACACCCGTTTTTTTAGCGCCCCCATGGGTTCCCATGGACCACCTTTGGGATTTCATGGGCAGGAGATGGATAACACCGTGATTCAAAGCGTTTTTGGCGGAAATCAGGCTTTTTGCATATACACTGGAAGCACTGGAAATACCCTAAAACGTCACATCTGAACCCATCAAATCCCATTGACCCCCATCATTTCCCATGGTACCCCATAAGCAGGCATAATTTCTGTGCCATGCGGGGCATATCCATTTAAAACAGCAACCGGTCATCTGACCTCCCATTTGGGAAGCTGTTTTTGAATTGGTTTTTTTGATCAGGGGAATGGCGAAGTGCTGTTCACAGGGACGCACATTCACAAGCTGGACCGGAAGGGACGCGTATCCGTCCCCAAGCGGTTCCGTGCGGCCCTTGAACGTGAAGAATTCGCTGGCATCTACCTGTATCAATCCCACAAGGAAAGCGCCCTTGAAGGCTGCAGCGAAAGCCATATGGAGCGCATCGCCGCATCCCTTGATGAACTCGACATGTTCTCGGACGAGGCCGACGATCTGGCCGATACCATCCTTGGCTCCTCGCACATGCTGCCCTATGACGGCGAAGGCCGCATCATTCTGCCCGCCGAACTCATCGAATATGCCCGCATCGAAGATCAGGTCGCCTTTGTTGGCCGTGGTCGCACCTTCCGTCTGTGGAACCCTGACATCTTTACACCCCTGCAAGATGCCAGCCGGACACGGACGTTGAACCGTGGCGCGACACTCAAACTCAAACCGATGACTGACCCCTCGAACGGCACACGCCCGCGTGCCCCAACCGAGGAGGATGCATCATGACCGACAAAGACATCAGCTTTGCGACAGAAGATCGTCCGCACAAACCGGTTTTGCTCCGCGAGGTGCTCGACGCTCTTGCACCCGGTGACGGCGAAATCATGGTGGATGGTACGTTTGGCGCAGGCGGTTACTCCCGCGCCATTCTTGATTCCGCCCAGTGTGAGCTGTTTGGCATTGACCGCGACCCGACTGCGGTTGCCAACGGCCAGAAAATGGAAGCCGACTACGACGGTCGCTTCCACATGGTCGAAGGATGCTTTGGCGAGATTGGCAAACTGATCCCCGCTGCTGGCGCACCGCAAGTTGACGGCATCGTTCTTGATATCGGCGTTTCATCGATGCAGATTGATCAGGCGGATCGCGGCTTTTCATTCCGTACCGATGGCCCGCTTGATATGCGCATGTCGATGTCGGGTCCAACGGCGGCTGATTTCATCAACACCGCCGAAGAAGAAGACATCGCCAACGTCATTTACCGCTACGGCGAAGAACGCGCCTCGCGCAAGGTCGCGCGTAAAATCATGGAAATGCGCGCCGAAGAACCCTTTACCACGACATCCCAGCTTGCCCGTGCGGTGCGCTCGGTCGTGCGCAAATCCAAGGACGGCATTGATCCGGCCACCCGCACGTTTCAGGCGCTGCGCATTTTTGTAAATGACGAACTTGGCGAACTTGAACGCGCGATGGGTGCGGCCGAAACTTTGCTGAAACCCGGTGGCCGTCTGGTGGTTGTTACCTTCCATTCGCTCGAAGACCGTCAGGTCAAAACATTTATGAAGGAACGTTCGGGCGATCCGAACAAAATGTCGCGTCGTCTTCCGGGCGAACCCGAAGTCGCAACGCCGACCTTCACGACGATCACCCGCAAGGCCGTCACCGGCCAGAAGGACGAAATTCGCGCCAACCCGCGTGCGCGTTCGGCCAAACTGCGTGCGGTTGCCCGCAACGATCAGCCCGCGACGACTGCGCAAGGGGGTAAAGAATGACCCGCGCAGTGACAATTATCGGCTTGCTTCTGACCATCCTGATTGGGACTGGCACCTATTGGGTCAGTCACGAAGTTGAACGCCTTGAAAAACGCTACGCTGATATTCAGTCCGACATTCTGGCCGAACAGGAAACCATCCATGTGCTTCAGGCCGAATGGAGCTACCTGAACAATCCTGAACGGATCGAACGGTTATCCCAGCAATATCTCAGCCTGGCGCAGATCGATATTCTGCAGATGGCCAGCATCGACGATTTGCCCGAAAATGCCGATCAGCATCTTTATCGTCTGGACAAGTTTGGCGAGGCGGTTGCCTTCCTGCCGCTCCCACGTGCCCGTCCGGGCGATCTGATGTCTGACGAGGCTGCTGACGCCATGATCATTGACGCCCCCTCGGTTGCCACCACCGCAGGAGGCACGCGATGAGCTTCATGCGTTTCTCATACTGGCTGCGCGGGGATCGTCCGGAACTCGGACCTGATCAACGTGAACGTCTGGCGATTGAAACCGCACGCAACCGTATTTTCATCACCGGCGCGATGTTCATCGTTGGCTTTACCTGGATCACCTATGGTCTGGTCGATGCTTCTGTTCTGCGTCAGGGCAATGAACCTGCTGTGGCCTCGGGAACCGATGCGCGCGAACTTAAAACCGAACGCGCCGACATCGTCGATCGCAACGGCATTTTGCTTGCGACCGATCTTCCGACCAATTCGCTTTATGCCGATGCCCGTGTCGTGAAGGACCCGGTTGAATCCGCCGACATGCTGCTAACGGCCCTGCCCGATCTGGACCGCGATACGCTGATCCGGCATTTAAGCTCGCGCAAGGCTTTCGTCTGGATCCGCCGCAACCTGACCCCCGAACAGCAGTATGAAGTCAACTCGCTGGGCGTTCCCGGTCTGAATTTCCAACGTGAAGAGCGCCGCGTTTATCCGCATGGCCGCCTGTTCTCACACGTGCTCGGCTTTACCGACATCGATAATAACGGCATTGCCGGTGCCGAACGCGAATTCGATAACGAACTGCGCATCAACAACGGCCCGTTGCAATTGTCGGTCGATACCCGGGTGCAATACGCGCTTGAGGAAGAAGTCGAAAGTGCGATGGAAACCTACAGTGCGGTCGGGGCCGCCGGGCTTGTGATGGATGTCTACACCGGCGAAGTCATCGCCATGACGTCCCTTCCCAACTTTGACCCGCACCGCCCCGGTCAGGCGCCTGCGGATGCGCGGTTCAACCGCAGCACGCTGGGCGTCTATGAAATGGGCTCGGTGTTCAAACTGTTTAACACCGCGATTGCGCTTGAAACCGGCTCGGCCACCCTGAATTCCGCGTATGATGCCACCGAACCGCTCCGGGTCGCACGTTTCTCGATCCGTGATTATCATGGCGAAAACCGCTGGCTGACCGTGCCGGAAATTCTGGTCCACAGCTCAAACATCGGTTCGGCCCGCATGGCGATGGCCTTTGGCGGCGCGACCCAGCAAAAATACCTCAAAAAGCTTGGCATGCTCGACAAGCCAGAAATCGAACTTCCTGAAGTCGGCGGGCCGCTTGTGCCCAATCCATGGCGTGAAATCAACACCATGACCATTGCCTTTGGTCACGGCATTGCCGTCACCCCGCTTCAGGTCGTCAACGGCATTTCCACCATTGCAAACGGTGGTATTCGCCGCCCGTCCACCATCCTCAGACAGGACGGTGCCCCGGCAGGCGAACGTGTATTTTCCCGAGAAACGTCTGACCTGATGCGTCGTTTGATGCGTCTGGTTGTGACCGAAGGATCGGGCAAAAATGCCGAAGTGGCGGGCTACTTCCTTGGCGGGAAGACCGGCACTTCGGAAAAACTCGTGAACGGGCGCTACGTAAAGAACGCCCGCATGTCGACCTTTGTCGCCGCCTTCCCGATGCAGGACCCGAAATATGTGGTTCTGGTGACGCTAGACGAGCCCAAAGGCACAAAAAAAACCTATGGATTTGCCACAGCAGGATGGGTGTCCGCCCCTGCGGTTGGCAAGGTTGTGACACGTATTGCTCCCCTTTTGGGCATTGAACCGGCGAATGCGAAGGCGCCGGAGATCGAGCAAGCGTTGCAGATTGAACTTCGCAAAGGGGAACGCAAACTTGCGTCTTTCTGAACTCATGGCAGGTGATCAAGCGGCACTTAAACATGCCCAAGGACAGGACCCGGATATCACGGGCCTGACAGCAGACTCACGCACCGTAAAGGATGGCTATATCTTTGCCGCCCTGTCCGGTGCCAAAGACGACGGCTCGAAATATATCGCCGATGCAATCAAGCTCGGCGCCGCCGCCATTTTGGCCAAGGACGGAACGCCCCGTCCAAGTGCCCCGACGGTTCCCCTGATCCCGGTTGAAAACCCGCGAAAGCGCTACGCACAGCTTGCTGCGCGCTTTTATGGGCAGCAACCTGCCAACATCGCGGCAATCACCGGCACCAACGGCAAAACATCGACCGCGATCTTTACCGAACAACTCTGGACGATCATGGGCAATATGTCGGGCTCCATCGGCACCCTTGGCATTCGTGCTGCGGGGGCAAAAATCCCCGGCTCGCTGACCACGCCGGATCCGGTTGCCCTGCATCAGGGTCTCAATGAAATGTATGAAATCGGCGTCACCCACGTCGCGATGGAGGCAAGCTCGCACGGGCTCGACCAGCATCGCCTTGACGGGGTGAAGGTCACCGTGGCTGCCTTTACCAACCTGTCGCGCGATCATCTTGATTACCACGGCAGCTTTGATAAATACTTCGCCGCCAAGGCCCGCCTGTTTTCCGACCTTCTGGTGGCTGATGGCACTGCGGTGCTGAACGCCGATGTCGAACAGTTCGCGACGCTGAAAGCCATGTGCGAAAAGCGCGGCCTGACCGTAATGTCCTACGGCGAAAATGCCGATGACATCAAACTGGTCTCCGCCATTCCTGATAGCACCGGCACCAAACTGACCCTTCTGGCCAACAAGGGTGAATACAAAATTCACCTGCCGCTGATGGGCAGTTTTCAGGTCATGAACGCGCTCGCCGCCCTTGCGATTGTCATCGCCTCGGGTGCTGATATCGACCCGGCGGTTCTCGCCCTTGAAAAGCTTGAAGGTGTGCGTGGCCGCATGGAACTGGTTGGCAAAACCAGCTTTGGCGCACCGGTGTTTGTTGATTACGCCCATACCCCCGATGCGCTTGAAACCGTGATCAAGGCTGTCCGTCCGCATTGCAAAGGACGGATTGTCTGTGTCTTTGGCGCGGGTGGGGATCGTGATACTGGCAAACGCCCCTTGATGGGCAAGGTCGCACAGGATTTCGCCGATATTGCCATCATCACCGATGACAACCCGCGCAGCGAAAATCCCGCCACCATTCGCGCTGCCATCAAAAAGGCATGTGACGGCGGCATTGAAATCGGCGACCGCGCAGATGCGATCAAACGCGGCATTGGCATCCTGCAACGCAATGATGTCTTGATCATCGCGGGCAAGGGCCACGAACGCGGCCAGATCATCGGCGATCAGGTGATGCCGTTTGATGATGCATCGGTTGCGCGCAGCATCCTTGCCGGTGGCAACTGACCATAAATTCCCGTTACGGCACCCTGGTCGTAACGGCCTGATGAGAAAGAAAGTAACCCTATGACCAAGGCTGTTTTATGGACGGCACAAGATGCCCAAACCGCAACCGGTGGCAAAACAACCGGCGACTGGACAGTATCGGGCATCTCAATCGACAGCCGCAAGGTCACCAAAGGCGATCTGTTCATCGCCCTTAAGGGCCCGAATTTTGACGGCCACACATTTGCGCAGGCCGCCCTTGATGCTGGGGCGTCCGCCGTCATGGTCGATGACGCGACCGGCATTACCGATCCCGATAAAATCCTTCTGGTCGATGACACCATGGCCGCCCTGAACCGTCTGGGCGACGCCGGGCGTGCACGAAGCAACGCCAAAATCGTCGCCATCACCGGCAGTGTCGGTAAAACCGGCACCAAGGAAGCCCTAAAATATGTGCTCAGCCAGCAGGGCAAAACCCACGCCAGCCCGGCCAGCTTTAACAACCATTGGGGTGTTCCGATCAGTTTGGCGACCCTTCCGGTCGACGCGCAATATGGCGTGCTTGAAATCGGCATGAACCATCCCGGCGAAATCAGCCCGCTGGTCAAGATGGTCAAACCATCGGTTGCCATGATCACCACCGTCGTCGGCGCGCACACCGAATATTTCAAGGACGAAGCCGAAATCGCCATGGCCAAGGCCGAGATTTTTGACGGTCTGGACAAAGATGGCGCGGTGATCCTCAACCGTGACAATCTGCATTATTTCGCGCTGGCACGCCGGGCCAAGGAACTGGGCCTGACCGACATCAAATCATTTGGCACCGATGCGGTCGCCAATTACCGCCTGTTTGAAGCCAACATCGTCAACGATGGCAGTGCGGTGCGCGCACGCATTGATGGTCATGAACTGGAATATTTCATTGGCTGCCCCGGCGAACACTGGGTTGTCAATTCACTCGCCGTTCTGGGCTGTGTCGCGGCCATTGGTGCGGACGTCGAACGGGCTGCCCGCGATCTGGCCGATGTTACCCCGCCTGCGGGCCGGGGCGAAACATCCACGGTCAAACTGCCCTCGGGTAACGGCACCTTTACCCTGATTGATGATGCCTATAACGCCAACCCGACATCCATGATGGCCGGGATCAAGGTTCTTGCCCAAAGCAAACCCACCGAGGGCGGCCGCAAGATCGCCGTTCTGGGCGACATGCGCGAACTGGGCGATGATGCGGTTAAAATGCATGCTGACCTTCATCATCCCCTGACCGCGATGGAAATTAACCGGGTCTATTGCGTCGGTCCCTTGATGGCTGAACTTGATAAAACCCTGCCAGACGCCATAAATGCCGGACATTTCGAAACTGCGGATGCCGCAATTGCGCCGATTAAGGCCGATCTTAAGCCCGGCGACGTGGTTTTGATCAAAGGATCGCTTGGCATTTACGTTTCGAAAATTGTATCGGCGTTAAAATCGGGCGGCGTGGTCGACAAACCCGCACCCCAATAGAAATTCGTCGCAGAAGGAACGACAAGAGCAATGCTCTATAATCTGCTTTATCCGCTGGCCGATCAGATGCCGGTTTTCAACCTGTTTCGCTACATTACGTTCCGCACAGGTGGCGCGATCATAACGTCGCTTATCCTTGCTTTTGTTCTGGGTCCGTCCCTGATCCGCTGGTTGCGGTCCAAACAAAGCGAAGGTCAGCCGATCCGCGAAGACGGCCCGGAAGGTCACCTTCTGACCAAAAAAGGCACGCCCACCATGGGCGGCCTTTTGCTGTTGATTTCAACATCCATCGCCACCCTTTTGTGGGCCGATCTGACCAATGCCTATGTCTGGGCGGTTTTGCTCGTCACCATCGGCTATGGCTTCCTTGGGTTTTTGGATGACTTCCTCAAGGTATCAAAGAAAAACACCAAGGGCTTACCCGGCAAGATAAAGCTGCTCGGTCAGTTTTCCATCGCCGCCCTTGCCGCCTTCTGGATTTCCTATAACACCGCCGATCCGCTTTCGACCGCACTGGCCTTCCCGTTTTTCAAGAACTACCTGCTTGATCTCGGCTGGTTCTTTATCCCGTTTGCCATGTTCGTCATGGTTGGGGCGTCAAACTCGGTCAACCTGACCGATGGGCTGGATGGTCTTGCCATCGTGCCGGTCATGATTGCCGCGGCCAGTTTTGCGCTGATCACCTATCTGATCGGGAACATTCAGTTTGCCGAATATCTTCAGGTCCATTACGTCGCCGGATCAGGCGAACTCACCATCTTCCTTGGCGCGCTGGTCGGTGCCGGCCTTGGCTTCCTGTGGTACAACGCCCCGCCTGCCATGGTGTTTATGGGCGATACCGGATCGCTTGCCTTGGGCGGCGCGCTTGGGGCTGTGTCGGTTGTCACCAAACACGAACTGGTTCTGGCCATCATTGGCGGTCTGTTTGTGCTTGAAACCCTGTCGGTAATCATTCAGGTCGGCTCGTTCAAACTAACCGGCAAACGCGTGTTTCGCATGGCGCCCCTGCATCACCATTTTGAAAAAAAGGGCTGGCAGGAAGCAACCATCGTCATTCGTTTCTGGATCATTGCTGTGATCCTTGCCCTTGTCGGGCTTGCCACCCTTAAACTTCGCTAAGGAACACACCCGTGATTGATCTTTCACACTTGCGCGGCAAAACCATCGCGGTTCTGGGGCTCGGCAAATCGGGTCTTGCCAGTGTGAAGGCATTGATCAATGCCGGGGCGATTGTCTGGGCGTGGGATGACAACCCATCGGGCCGCGATCTGATCGAGCCCCTCGGCTTGGCCCCGATCAATCTGACCGAGTGTGACTGGACCGAACCCGACATGCTGGTCATAAGCCCGGGCATCCCGTCCACCTTCCCGACCCCGCACCCGGCCGCCGAAAAGGCCCGCCGGGCCGGTGTGCCGATCATTTGTGACGTTGAATTGCTCTGCACCGCCCAACCCGATGTGCCAACCTTGGCGATCACCGGCACCAATGGCAAATCCACCACCACCGCGCTTACCGCCCATATTCTGACCGGTGCCGGGATCAAAACGCAGGCCGGGGGCAATCTTGGCAATGCCGCGCTTGGTCTTGAACCCTCCGGGCCTGATGATTGTCTGGTGCTCGAACTGTCGTCCTATCAGCTTGATCTTCTGGCCGAGGCCGCCTTTGATGCCTGCGCGCTTTTAAACATCACGCCGGATCATCTGGATCGTCACGGCGGGATGGATGGCTATATCGGTGCAAAGCATCAAATCTTTGCCCGTAACAAGGGCCCGAAATGGGCGATCATTTCAATTGATGATGAACCTTGTGCCAAAATGTCGGTCGAACTGGCCCGCGAAGGCGGCCGCCACATCATCGAAATTTCGGTCAACCAGCCGGTTGATCACGGTATTTATGTTTCTGATGGCTGGTTGATTGATGATCTGTCGGGCGCACAAACCCGCATTCTCGATCTCACCACCGTCACCCAAATGCCCGGCAAACATAACTGGCAAAACATTGCCTTTGCCTATGCGCTCTGTCGCGCACGCGGTGTTGATGCCACCCGGATCATTGATGGCATCCTGTCATTTCCGGGCCTTGCGCATCGTCAGGAACGTTTGGGCACCATTGACGGCGTTGTCTTTGTCAATGACAGCAAGGCCACCAATGCCGAAGCCTCCGCCAAGGCACTCTCGGCCTATCAGAACATCTACTGGATTGTTGGCGGCAAACCCAAGGAAGGCGGCATCGCCGGGCTTGAGGCATTCTACCCCAACATCAAAAAAGCCTATTTGATCGGGGCGGCGACCAACGAATTTGCCAACACCCTTGGCGATGATCTGCCATGGGAAAAATGCCAAACCCTTGATGTCGCCACCAGAGCCGCCTTTAAAGATGCCAAAACCAACGGCGATGACGCCCCGGTGGTCATGCTGACCCCGGCCTGCGCGTCGTTTGATCAATTCAAAAGTTTCGAAGCCCGCGGCGATGCATTCCGCGACATTTATGCCCATCTCGCCACCAACGCGCAGGAACGCTCATGAAATCGCTGTTTGGTCAGAATACCAATATTGCCTTTTCCCGCGCGGACACCTCCGTTTTGGGCATCTGGTGGTGGACGGTCGATCGCTGGTTTCTTGCCGCCATCATTTTGCTGATGGGCATTGGCGCACTTCTGGTCATGTCGGCAAGCCCGCCGGTGGCCGACCGCATCAATGTCGACAGTTTCCACTTCGTCACCCGCCAGTTCATCTTCTTAGGGTTGGCTGCCGCCTGCATGTTCTCAATCTCGCTGCTGCCGGTGAAATGGGTCCGAAGGCTGGCATCCATCATGTTCCTTGGCGTCATTTTCCTTTTGATCATCACCCCGTTCATTGGGTCGGAGATCAAGGGGGCAGTGCGCTGGATCCACCTTGCGGGCATCACGATCCAACCGTCCGAGTTCCTAAAACCGGCCTTTGCGGTTGTCGTCGCATGGATGTTCGCCGAAGGTCGCCTCAACCCGAATTTCCCTGGCTACATCGTCAGCAGCCTGATGCTGGCCCTGTGTATTTTCCTTCTGATGATCCAGCCTGACTTTGGCCAAACCGTGGTTGTCACCTCCATCTGGTCGGTGCAAATCTTCCTCGCTGGCCTTCCGATCATTCTGGTGTTTTGTCTGGGCTTGGGGGCGGTTGGCCTTGCGGTCAGTGCCTATTTGATCCTGCCACACGTACAGTCGCGTGTGGACCGCTTCCTTGATCCGGCATCGGGGGACAACTATCAAATCGAACGTTCGATGGAAGCCTTCATGAACGGTGGCATCATGGGGCGCGGCCCCGGCGAAGGCTGGGTTAAAAACTCCATTCCCGATGCCCATTCCGACTTTATCTTTGCCGTGGCGGGCGAAGAATTCGGCTTGCTGTTCTGTGTGCTGGTTGTCGGCGTCTTTGCCTTCATCATCATGCGCGGCCTGTCGCGCCTCATGGGGGAACGCAACTTGTTCGTCGTGCTGGCGGTAACCGGCATTCTGGTCCAGTTCGGCTTGCAGGCCGTCATCAACATGGCCTCCACCTTGCAACTGGTCCCGCCAAAGGGCATGACCCTGCCGTTTGTTTCCTACGGCGGTTCCGCCACCATCGGCATTGCGATTGGCATGGGCTTTGTTCTCGCCCTGACCCGCAAACGTCCGGGCGAATAACGGCCCGCGAACGGTGCGTAATGGATTCCCGCCTTCGCGGGAATGACACCTCATCGAAACAACAGCCCAACACCGTCACTCCCGCGAAGGCGGGAGACCATCACGCCGCAGACGACAAACCCCGTGATTAGGAACATCCAAGGATCAACATGATCAGTATCCAACAGGCAGAACCCCATCACCGCGATGGCTGGGAACGACTTTGGCGCCAAAACATCGTCAATTTTGGCGCACCCGACATGCCCGACGATGTGATTGATGGCCTGTGGCAACGTATTCTTGATCCCGATCACGCCATGCAGGCATGGCTGGCGATTGATGGGACAAACGATGGCCACACGGTGGTCGGACTGGCCCACCTCATCATCCACCCGCACACATTTTCCCTGCGCAATGTGGCCTATCTCGAAGATTTCTGGGTGTCACCTGATCACCGGGGCGGGGGCATTGGCGGACACATGATGACGGCCTTACAAAAACAGGCCAAACAAAACGACTGGGTCCGCCTTTACTGGCTCACCGCTGGCGACAACCATGGAGCACAGCGCCTCTATGACCGCCTGACCAACCGTGTTGATTCAGTTCTCTATAAAATCGATACGGCTTAAACCCCAGACACCGTGCTGCCCGCAAAGATGGATTCCCGCCTGCGCGGGAATGACGCCCAAGCGGCGACATCCCCAATACAAAAACACCGTCACTCCCGCGAAGGCGGGAGTCCATCCCAGCACGAACGCAGCCTTAAACAGCACGTCACCACCTTCCCCGCCCTCAAACATCCCAACGACACCCCCCCGTCCCAAAAAAACGACAAATTCCCGCCCTATAAACGCCCCCGCTTGAAGGGATATTAACCTTTATCGGGTTTTGATGGGGGAACCTTGGCGCGTGCCGTCGTGTAACATGTGGACGAGATGACGAAACTCACACAACCTGATATTTCCACCACCAATGACGCCCCGCTTGCCGGGCAGGTCATCGCTGTGACATCTGGCGGGACGGGCGGTCACATGTTCCCCGCCGTTGCCCTATCAAAGGCGCTGGTGCGGCGCGGCGCAAAGGTGCTGTTTTTCACCGATGCCCGTGCGGCGCGCTATACCGACGGGGTCGATGGGGTGCAAACCATCATCCTGCCCGCGGGCGGGATTGCCGGTAAGGGGATTAAAGGCCGCCTCATGGGCGCTGCCCGTCTTGGGCTTGGCACGCTCAAAGCCCGCTCGATGATTAAAAAGGCCAAACCGGCTGCCGTCATCGGCTTTGGTGGATATGCCTCGATCCCGGCCACCATGTCGGCCAAGTGGCTGGGCATTCCGTTTGCCATTCATGAACAAAATGCGGTTCTGGGCCGTGCCAACCGATTGGTCGCAGGGGCGGCCAAACGCATTGCCACGTCATTTCCCACCGTCACCCTGATTGATCCGACCGATCAGAACAAGGTCATCTGGACCGGCAACCCGGTGCGCGCCGAAGTCGCCGCCCTTGCCAACAGCACCTATGACGTACCGACCGAAGATGGCCCGATCAAACTTCTGATCACCGGCGGATCACAAGGGGCGCGCGTTCTGTCCGAAATCCTGCCGACCGCACTGGTCAACCTGCCCGAAGGCATTCGCCGCCGCCTTGTCGTCACCCAGCAAGCCCGCGACGAAGACATCCACGCCGTGCGCAAGACCTATGACGGGTCGGGCATTGATGTGACATTGGCATCCTTTATCGATGACATCCCCGAACGCCTGCGCGATTGCCATCTGGTGATTGCCCGTTCCGGCGCATCGACCGTGGCCGAACTGACTGCCGCCGGGCGTCCCGGTTTACTGGTCCCCCTACCCCATGCCATTGATGATCATCAACGTTTCAATGCCCAGCAGGTCGAAGACGCCGGTGGTGCTTGGCTCATGCCCCAGGACCGCTTTTCCAGTGAAACCGTCACCGACCGGCTGGCAAAACTTCTGCGCAATCCTGCGGCCTTGACCCGTGCGGCAAAGGCCGCCAAAACCGCCGGACGTGCCAATGCTGCCGAACGGCTGGCCGATATGGTGCTTGATATGCTGGGTCTCAACCCGGCAGGCACCCCGGATGCAGAAAACATAAGTAAAAAAGACCAAGGAGACACGCAATGAACACCCTGCCGCTCAACATCGGCACCATCCATTTTGTCGGTATTGGCGGCATCGGTATGTCCGGTATTGCCGAAATTCTCCATAACCTTGGCTATTCGGTGCAAGGGTCTGACATCTCTGATAATGCCAATGTTCAGCGCCTGCGCGGTCTTGGCATCACGGTTTTTGTCGGCCACGAAGCTGGCAACATCACCGATGCCAACGTGGTTGTGATTTCAACCGCGGTTAAATCTGACAACCCCGAAGTCATTGCCGCACGCGCTGATATGATCCCGGTTGTCCGCCGGTCTGAAATGCTGGCCGAACTGATGCGCCTTAAGGCCGCGATTGCGGTGGGTGGCACGCACGGTAAAACCACCACAACGTCGCTTGTTGCCACCATGCTCGATGCGGCGGGCCTTGATCCGACCGTGATCAATGGCGGCATCATTAATTCATACGGCACCAATGCGCGCCTTGGCGATGGCGACTGGATGGTGGTTGAGGCCGATGAGTCGGATGGCACCTTTGTGAAGGTCCCCTCGACCATTTCGGTTGTCACCAACATCGACCCGGAACATCTTGATCACTGGAAGGACTTCGACCAACTGCGCGAAGCCTTTAAAAACTTTGTTCAAAACATCCCGTTTTACGGTTTTGCCGTTTTGTGCATTGACCATCCCGAGGTCCAGGCCCTGATTGGCCGGGTCACCGACCGCCGTATTTTCACATTCGGTTTCTCGCCACAGGCCGATGTCCGCGCAACCAATGTGCGCACCAACATCTCCGACAGCGTCTTTGACGTCGTCATCCGCGAACGCGTCGACAGCGCAGAACGCATCATCAAGGATGTCCGCCTGCCGATGGTTGGCGACCATAACGTGTCCAATTCGCTGGCTGCGATCACGGTCGCCCTTGAACTGGGCATCCCCGATGAGAAAATCGTCTCCGCCTTTGACGGCTTTACCGGGGTCAAACGCCGCTTTACCAAAACTGGCGAAGTTGATGGTGTTACCATCATTGACGATTACGGTCACCACCCGGTTGAAATCAAGGCGGTGCTCAAAGCCGCCCGTCAGGCCACCCAGAACAATGTCATCGCCGTCGTACAGCCGCACCGTTATTCACGTCTGCATGACCTGTTCGAAGATTTCTGCACCTGCTTTAACGATGCCGACAACGTCATTGTCGCCGATGTCTATGAAGCCGGTGAAACCCCGATCGAAGGCGCATCACGCGATGCACTGGTCGAAGGATTGCGCAACCGGGGTCATCGCCACGTCAGTGCGCTTGAAGGACCGGAAAAACTGGCCGAAGTCATCGCCGCTGCGGCCAAACCGGGCGATCTGGTTGTCTGCCTTGGTGCCGGCTCCATCAGCGCATGGGCCAACGCCCTGCCCGCCCAACTCGAAGCCCTGAAAAACTGAGGTTACCATGAGCACGCCGGGACACCACACACCTCTGATAGACCGCCTGCCCAAGGTCCGTGGCAAGCTGCGCGAAGGCGCGCAATTGTCAAAGGTCACCTGGTTTCAGGTCGGCGGTCCGGCCGATGTGTTGTTCCGTCCAGCCGACTTTGATGATCTTGCCGGTTTTCTGAAAAACAAGCCGACCGATATGCCCGTAACGGTGATTGGGGTGGGATCGAACCTTCTGGTCCGTGATGGCGGCATTCGCGGTGTCGTCATTCGTCTGGGCCGTCCATTTACTGACATTGTGATCGAAGATGGTGCCGTTCATGCCGGTGGGGGCGCACTTGATCTCAATGTTGCGCAAACGGCCCAAATGAACGGTCTTGCTGGCCTTGAGTTCCTTTCGGGCATTCCGGGCACCATTGGCGGGGCACTGCGCATGAATGCCGGGGCCTATGGCACCGAAATCAAGGATGTGCTGGTCTCGGCCACGGCCATTGATGGCAACGGATTGCTCCATACCGTCACCCCCGATGACATGGACATGACATACCGGCATTGCGGCGTGCCCGATGACTGGATTTTCACATCCGCCATCCTGCGTGGCACATCCGGTGACCCCGGTGAAATCGCCAACCGCATGGCCGAAATTCAGGATACCCGTGCCGGATCACAACCGATCAAATCGCGTACCGGCGGATCAACTTTTGCCAATCCGACACCGGACCGCGCGTGGGAGCTCATTGATGCCGCCGGGTGTCGTGGGTTGACCATTGGTGGTGCGCAAATGTCGCCGCACCATTGCAACTTCATGATCAATCTCGGCAATGCCACTGCCTTTGATCTTGAACAGTTGGGCGATGAAGTCAAAAAACGGGTCAAAGACCACAGTGGCGTTGAGCTGCGTTGGGAAATCCGGCGCATTGGCGAACGCCTTGGCCACTCAATCATAGGAAAAGACGCATGAGCAAACATGTCGCAGTCATTTATGGCGGTTGGTCGGCCGAACGCGAAGTCTCCCTGTCCTCGGGCGTTGAATGCATCAAGGCGCTCCGTGAAAAGGGCTATCAGGTTACTGAAATTGACGCGACCCGCGATCTGGCGGCACAGCTTAGCGCCATTGATCCCAAACCCGATGTGATTTTCAATGCCCTGCATGGCCGTTGGGGCGAAGACGGTGCGGTTCAGGGTTTGCTTGAAATTATGGATATTCCCTATACCCATTCAGGTGTGCGCGCGTCCGCCATTGCGATGGATAAAATGTCGGCCAAGGCGATGTTCATGGAATATGACATTCCCTGTGCGCGCCATGTCTGGGTCACGCGCGATGACATTACCAATGGGGTGGCCCTGCCCCCGCCCTATGTTCTCAAACCCAATAACGAAGGGTCCTCTGTCGGGGTTGAAATCATCCTGACGGCCGAGGAAGAACAAAACATGCTGGCCCGTGACTGGGTGCATGGGGCTGGCGTCATGCAGGAAGAATTCGTTCCGGGCCGTGAAATGACCGTCGCAGTCAAGGATGGCGAGGCGATGGAGGTCATCGAAATCCTGACCGGCAACCATGCCTTTTACGATTTTGAATCGAAATACGCCCAGGGCGGCTCCGAACATGTCGTGCCCGCCGATATCTCCGATGATTTGCGCACCAAATTGCGCCAGAACGCCGAAGCCGCCTATCGGGCACTGGGATGCCGGGGGATCGCACGGGCGGATTTCCGCTATGACCCAAAACACGACCGGCTGGCCATTCTTGAAATCAACACCCAGCCCGGCATGACCCCGACATCGCTTGTCCCCGATGCCGCACGCCATGACGGCTTTAGTTTTGCCGACATCGTCGCATGGATGGTGGAGGACGCCTCATGCGAGCGTTAGGAACATCAAGCACGCTCGAAGAACAGGCGCGCGAACGCCGCGAAAAGCTTGATAAACAACACAGCGTTGCCTCGAACGTCAAACGGATCGCGCGTGTTGTCTGGTGGACCGGGTTCATTGGTGTCTTTACGCTTGGCCCGATTGCGCTTTGGCAAACCGGGCGTGCCGATGCGTGGTTGACCATCGCCCAGAACGAAGCCATTCGCCTGTCGGCCGATTTTGGCATGACGGTCAGAAACATCGAAGTATCGGGCCGCGAAAAAACCGATCCGAATGCGCTTTTGGCAGCCATCGGCAAAAAGCCCGGCACCCCGATCATTACCTTTGACGTCGACAGTGCACGCGAACGGATCGAACAGCTGTCATGGGTGCGCACGGCTGCTGTTGAACGCCAATTGCCCGATACCCTGATTGTCTCCATCGTCGAACGCCGCCCGCTGGCCCTTTGGCAGACAGATCAAGGCAACCATGTGCTGATTGATGGCGATGGCGCGCAGCTTCAGAACTATGAACTCGGCGATTATCTTGATCTGCCGGTTCTGGTCGGCGATGACGCCCCCGAACATGCCGCCGAGATGCTCAGCATCATCAAATCAGTACCCCACCTCTATGATCAGGTCACCGGTGCGCAGCGCATCGGCCACCGCCGCTGGAACATTCAGCTTGCCAACGGCATGTATGTCCGCCTGCCCGAAAAGGACATGGACAAGGCATGGCAACGCCTTGCGGTGCTTGATTCCGAACATGACCTGCTTGAACGCGATGTCCTGATCGTCGATCTGCGCCTGCCCGACCGCACCTTCGTCCGCCTCACCCCCGGTGCCGCCGAACTGCGCCGCAACCCGCCAAAAAAAGGTGACGCGGCATAACACCGCATTCATCCAACAAGCTGTCCCTGCGGAATGCCACAACGCATAAAGAAGGGATGCCGCGTAACGCCGTATCCCATCAAGAAGCGTGATGTGCTGCATGACGCCGCAATCCCCCCAAGAAGATAATGCGACGTGACGACTGAACGTACCAAGAAAGATGATGCGACATAATGCCGCACCCCACCCAAGAAGATGTCGCCGCCTGACACCGCAACCCGTCAAAAAAAGGGGCGCAGCGTGACGCCACAACCCACTCAAAAAGACGCCTCGGTATAACGCAGCACCCCATCAAAAAATTGCTGCCCCCGAAACTGCATCCCACCCAAAAAGATACGTTCGTATGAGGTCTGCATCCCAATCACAAAAAGCGATACAGCGTGACGTCACAACCTGGAGAAAAAGAGGGCGCGGCCGACCCCGCTCTGGCCTCCTGCTCCGTCGTCAAAATCACAACATTAATTCATCATACAATATTACTTATTGGTGTTTTCGACGATTATGCACCCTGCTGCGAACAAACTTCGCGTTATTCACTAAAAATGATCAATCACAACAACTATTCATTTTTTATGAATAATTAAAACATGCCTGATGCGACGTTTGTGGGTGGGGTTTAGGCCCCTTAAACGCGATCACCTTACCCCTCATTTCGCCAAACCGGGACCGGCTGACTAAGCGATTGCAGGTTGGTGGTATCGCGCCCTTCAATCACATCCAAAAGATGGGTCGCCAATTGCTGTCCGGCGACAATCAGGTCCTCGCGCAGACTGTCGATGCGTGGTCGGGTAAAGTTCAGCAAATCCGACGTTTCCTTGGCAATCACATCAATATCTTGCCCGACATTCAGGCCTGACTGGATCATGCCGTCAATCAGCGCCATGGCACAAAGCTCGCTGCCGCAAATGATCCCGTCGGGCACATAATCTTGATGGCGCAAGGCCATACCGGCCTGACGCAGAACTTCGCTACTGCTATCAAGGTCAATGCCACCAAGGACTTGATACGGTACCCCGGCGGCCGTTGCCGTTGCCGCCAGCCCGGCCAGCGTTTCCTGATAATACGAAAATTCCGATGGTGGCGATAACAGTGCCAACCGTTTGCGCCCGCGCGAAATCAGGCGGTTTGCCGCCATTTCGCAAAAGGCTCGGTTGTCAAAATCGTGATAGGCGTGATCTGCCTCGGTAAGGCTGCGGCCATGCGCGACAAAGGGCAATCCGCTTTGGCGCAGCACCTCAATGCGTTCATCATCGGGACGCACATGGGTAATAATCACCCCGTCGGCTGCCCGTGTATTCAGGATATAGCGCACCGGGTCCATCGGGTCATCGGTGCGCGATTGTGGTGTCACAACAAGATGGTACGGCGTGCCGCGCATGACATCGGAAATGCCGACAATCAGGCGCCGGGCAAATTCCGGCACCTTGTCGGTTTGATCCAGCACCAGACTGATGACATTGGTTTTGCCTGTGCGCAACCGCACCCCGGCCCGATCAGGGTGATAGCCAATGGCATCGGCCACCTTGCGCACCCGCAGTTTGGTTTTGGCACTGATGTCATGCGCGTCTTTTAACGCGCGCGACACCGTGGTCACCCCAAGGCCGGTCATTTCCGCAATGGTTTTAAGCGTCGGTCGGCTTTGGGCACGCGACGGGCCCAAATTGCCAACAGGATCATGTTCAGACAGCGCGCTGTCCCTCCGTGCAAGGCATTCCGATGTGTATTTTCTAACGCAGTCTTATGCCGCTTTGGGGATCAAAAAACACAACTTTTTCAAGGTTGAAGACCAATTCCGTATGCTGGTTGGCCTGCCCGAACCAGTCCTGATGCAAGCGCGTCACGACCTCCTTACCGCCCAGCGCAGTAATCGCATAGATGTCCGCCCCGGCGGGTTCAATCACATCAATCTTGCACGATGCGGTCACCTGCTGCCCGGCCCGCATCGCCGCCCGGCTATCCGCATCGGTGATGGCTTCGGGCCGGATACCAACAATGACTTCCTGCCCCTCATATGCGGCCACATCGCCGGGCAATTGATCAAATCCCAGCACCAGCGGTTCTTCGCCCGCACGCGCCATTTCAACCCCATTACCGCGCACCGTTGCCGGGATCAGGTTCATCGCCGGCGACCCCATGAAATCAGCGACAAACAGATTGGTCGGATCGTTATAAATCTCGGCCGGCGTGCCGTATTGCTGCACGACCCCGTCTTTGAGAACGGCAATGCGCGTGCCCAGTGTCATGGCTTCGATCTGGTCATGGGTGACATAGACAATCGTGGTGCCGAATGTCTGATGCATCCGTTTGATTTCAGTGCGCATATCCACGCGTAACTTGGCATCAAGGTTTGAAAGCGGTTCATCAAACAGGAACAGTTGCGGGTTGCGCACAAGCGCACGCCCCATCGCCACACGTTGGCGTTGCCCACCGGAAAGCTGACCGGGTTTACGATCCAGAAGATGTTCGATCTGAAGGGTTTTGACCGCCTCTGCCACCTTGGCGTCGCGTTCGGCCTTTGGCATGCCGCGCATTTCAAGGCCAAAGGCGATGTTTTGCCCGACATTCATGTTGGGATAAAGCGCGTAGCTTTGAAACACCATCGCGATGTTGCGTTCGGCAGGCGGCAAATCATCAATCACATTGCCATCAATGCGGATTTCACCGGTTGTCAGCTTTTCAAGCCCGGCAATCGTGTTCAAAAGTGTTGATTTGCCACAGCCCGACGGGCCGACCAGCACAAGAAACCCACCTTCCTCAACATCAAGCGAGATATCACGCAACACATTGATTGGACCGAAACTTTTGCAAACCTTGTCGATTTGTAGAAAGGACATGATAACTTCCCTGTAATTCTTTTTATGGGTGCTTTTGGCTTCGCTTGGCTTAGCCCTTGACCGCACCGGCCATCAATCCACGCACGAAATAGCGCCCGGAAACGACGTAAACGATCAGTGTCGGAAGGGCCGCAAGCACCGCACCAGCAAAATGCACATTGTATTCCTTAACCCCGGTCGAGGATGAAACGAGGTTGTTGAGTGCCACGGTCATTGGCATCGAATCAAAATCGGCAAAGGACGCTCCAAACAGGAAATCATTCCAGATATTGGTGAACTGCCAGATCACGGTCACCACAATGATCGGCCCGGAACTGGGCAATAAAATACGGGTAAAGGTTCGCCAGAACCCCGCCCCATCCATCTTGGCCGCCTTGATCAATTCATCGGGAAATGCCGCGTAATAGTTGCGGAAAAACAAGGTGGTAAAGCCAAGTCCATAGACCACATGCACCAGCACCAGACCGCTTGTCGTGCCTGCAATGCCGATCATGCCCAAAACACGGGCCATCGGGATCAGGACAATCTGGAACGGGATGAAGCAGGCAAACAGCATCAAACCAAAAATGATCTTATCGCCGGGAAACCGCCATTTGGTCAGGACATACCCGTTCATCGCCCCAAGGGCGGTCGAGATCGCCACAGCAGGCACGACCATCATGATGCTGTTGATGAAATAAGGGCTAAGCCCGGTGGGTTCGACCCCGATCTGGGCCCTGGACCACGCGTTCAGCCAGGGTTCAATCGTAAAGACCTCGGGCAGTGACATCATGTTGCCACCGCGGATTTCATCGAGTGTCTTGACCGAGTTGACCAGCATGACAAACAGCGGCAGCAGATAATAAACCGCAAACAGGATCAAAACCGCATACAGGGCAGCACGCATAAGCTTGCCGGTGCCAAACGAAGGTTGCGTTGAACGGGCCATCAGCGACGCTCCCTGAGTTCGGAATAAAGGTAAGGCACAATGATTGACGCAATCATGGCGAGCATGATCACCGCCGATGATGCCCCAACCCCCATCTGATTGCGGGTAAAGGTATAGGAATACATGAAGGTCGCCGGAAGTTCGGTCGCACGTCCCGGTCCGCCATTGGTCAGGGCAATGACAAGGTCATAGGCCTTGATCGCCAGATGGGCCAAAACCACAAAGGCCGACAGGAATACCGGGCGCAATTGCGGGATCACGATCCGGGTATAGAGGCTCCATCGGCTGGCCCCATCCATCTGCGCGGCTTTCATGATTTCGCTATCAATGCCACGCAGCCCGGCCAGAAACATTGCCATGACAAACCCCGATGATTGCCAGACAGCGGCAATCACCACGGTATAGATCGCCATGTCGCGATCCTTGATCCAGTTAAAGGTGAAACTTTCCCACCCCCACAGATGCATGGTGTTTTCAAGACCAAGCCCCGGATCCAGAAACCATTTCCACGCCGTCCCGGTGACGATGAACGACAGCGCCATCGGATAAAGATAGATCGGGCGCAGGATGCCTTCGCCGCGTATTTTTTGATCCAGCAAAATCGCCAGTACCAAGCCAAGCACCGAGCAAATGGCGATGTAAAGAATGCCAAAAATCGCGAGATTCTGAAGGGCAATCAGCCAGTTGCGTTGCCCCCACAGGTTGGCATAGTTGCCAAACCCTTCGAGATCATAAGATGGCAGCATCCGGCTGTCGGTCAGCGACAGATAACCGGTGTAAATGATAAATCCGTAAACGAATAAAAGGATCAGAAACAGGCTTGGGCTCAGCACCAGACGGGGCAGAACTTCCCGCAGGGTTGCTTGTGCCTTGCCGGGCAAGGATGGTTGCATGGGTCATGCTCCGCACGTTATCCGACGGCCGATGTTCGAACCGGCCGTCGGTTTATCGTTTTGGTTTATTGGGCGGATGCCACCGCATTGACGAGTTCTTCAGCAGCCGTCGCGCTGTCGTACTCGCCATTGAAATGAGCGGTGATCACGTCATACATGGCATTTTTGACCCCGGCCGGGACCGAGTGACCATGCGCCATGGAGCCAAACAGCGTGCCTTTTTTGTTGGCCGCAGCCAGTTCGGCCATGCCTTTTTTACCGCACGCATCAAAGGCGTCGTTTGAAACATCCGTACGGGCCGGGACCGATCCCTTGACCACGTTAAAGGCCGACTGGAAGGTTGGCGACATGACCGCAGATGCCAGTTTCATCTGGGCGTCCTGACGGTCCTCACCAACCTTGAACATGACAAACTGGTCAGAATTGAACGTTACCGCATCCTGCGTTCCGGGGAAGCGGAAGCACATAAAATCGGTATCCGGGACTTTACCCGCATTGAGGAATTCACCCTTGGCCCAGTCGCCCATGAACTGCACACCGGCTTCTTTGTTGATCACCATCGCGGTTGCCAAGTTCCAGTCGCGGCCCGAGAAGTTGTCATCAACATAGGTGCGCAATTTCGCCATGCGATCAAACACGGTTTGCATCGTATCTGATCCCAATGCATCCGGATCGGTATCGATCATCGATGCCTGATAGAATTCCGGACCACCGGTTGCCATCACAACCGCATCAAAGATGGTGGCATCCTGCCACGCCTGCCCGCCATGGGCGACGGCGGTGTAACCAGCGTCCTTGATCTTATCAAGGGCGGCGATCAGCTCATCCCAGTTGGTTGGTTGCTTCAGATCAAGTTCTTCAAAAATTGCCTTGTTGGCCCAGACCCAGTTGGTGGAATGGACATTGACCGGGGCGGCAATCCAGTGGCCATCATGCTTTGAAAAGTCTTTCAGAGCATCGGGAACAACCTCGTCCCAGCCTTCCTTTTCAGCCAGCGCATCAAGGTTGGCCAAAACATCTTCGCCCGCCCAGTCCTTGATATCAAAGCCCAGCATCTGAACAGCGGTTGGGGCATTGCCCGATGTCACGCGTGCGCGCAGCACCGTCATCGCCTGTTCACCGCCGCCACCCGCGACCGGCATGTCGTTCCATGAAACGCCCTGATCTTCGAGATCCTTTTTCAGAACCTGAAGCGCCTTTGCCTCACCACCTGCTGTCCACCAGTGCAGGACTTCCACACTTTCCTGTGCCGATGCAATGCTGGTCGAAAGTCCGAGTGCCGCGATCATTCCGATCCCGGCACGTGTCATTTTGCCTAGAAACATGTTGTTTCCTCCCTGTTGGTTTTATGATTTGGCGGTTAATTACTGCAACGTTACAGTTGACTGTCAAGCTGGACCTGTAACGTTGCAGTACAACAAAGCCTTAACCAGAGAAAACCTGCGGTTGATCATCCCTGTCATTTCGCACCGCAAAATGCCAAATCCCCTGATCAGATTGACCTATTGCAAAAGACTCCGGTCAGCCTTAACCAATTTGCAACGGCTTTTAGTGGAAAACGGGCGTAAGGTTCGTCATATAAAAGTTGAACCAATAACTATTAGGGTCTGAACCCAATTGAATGTTTAAAATGGCATCAGAACAAACAAGGCATGCAAGGAAATCTCCGCCGCGCGGGGTATTGCCCCGGGCAAGGGGATTGACGCAGCAGGTCGCAGAGTGTCCTG
>TARA_R110002050_G_scaffold1244_2_pt1 | contig 84097 bp, 78 predicted proteins | sample TARA_R110002050 | Tara Oceans TARA_R110002050 (sample SAMEA4396988) | marine metagenome | biome: Polar Biome; feature: [DCM] deep chlorophyll maximum layer (ENVO:01000326); material: water (ENVO:00002006), including particulate matter (ENVO:01000060) such as... | depth 25 m
AAGGGTGACTGTCGTGTTAATTAAGTACTTTCGAGGAATAGTCGTATTTATTTTATACATGCTATATTGCTAATATAGCAGAAGAAACTTGGTGAATAGATGCTTCGTAATATTAAACTGACTACGATAAGTTGGACCATTGGCATCTTTTTGACGGTCACAACGTTCGTTATTTTAATTAGTGCTACTATAGTTCAACGTAATGTCTCTTTTATAGAGCATAGTTGGCAGGTTTACCTAGTAGAACGTTCTGAGAAAGCTAGATTAGAAACAGCGTTGCGATCAGAAATTGGTTTTGATGGCATGATTCACGCCTTTAAAAATTATGTATTACACCATCAAGCTATCTACAAAGAACAAGTAACACTTCATGTTTTTGGTGCTGAAGCAATTATCAAGCAATATAGTGCTTTAGAACTTGATCAAGCAGAACGAGCTGCTTTAGATGACTTATTGATAGTATTAAACAACTACAGTAAAGCGGTCGAACAAACCGAAAGTATGATTTCTCAAAGTCGTCCTACACCTGACATTGATAAAGCGGTGGAAGTGGATGATGAACCGGCATTACGTGCGTTACAATCACTTCGCGCTGCCATTTTCCCGAAAGATTTGACTGAATTAACGTCGACGGTAAGTAAAAGTCGGCTCGACGCTGATTTAAGAGCTGCACTAGGTTACGGTGGTATGATTCACCTATATAAAAATTATCTACTGCGTCGAGAAAATATCCCTGATAGTATCGCTAATCAGGCCATGGTCGTGGGTATTCAAAAATATATACAAACATCACTAGATGTAATTGAACAATATCAACAATCAGGCATAACGAGTGCTGAAAAACTAGCGCTCGCAGATATTAAAGGTGTTGTATCTCAATATCAATTAAAGTTAAATAATATTAGTCTACTGACGCAAGAGAATGTGACTACCAATGATATTGTTGAAATGGGGAAAGTGGACAATACACTGGCAATACGAGGATTAAAAATCCTTGATCGTGAGATCTTCAGGCAGTTAAATATTCAATCTCAGCAAGTAACGGAAACGCTTCGACTTGTAGGTATAGCAATTAAAGTGGGGAAATGGACTAGTATCATATCGGTACTGATTGCGATGATTATGATTTTGTGGCTACTTCGTTTTACCGTTATTAAACCTGTAAAACAATTAATTTCAGCTATGGTTAGACTTGCCGATGATCAACTAGATGTTGAAATACCTAACTATCGACATACTAATGAAATTGGTCAAATGGTACAGAGCGTTAGTATATTTAAAAGAAATATGATCGCGCATCATGATGCGGAAAAAAAATTAGCATTAAATAACAAACTGATGGAACAGAAGCTTGACGAAATATCAAAACTACGGAGTCTTGCTGAGGAACAAAGTAGAAAGTCTCTCGCTTTAGCCGAAGATATGTCTGAAGCACGTTTCAGCACTGAAAAAATGATGCATCAACTGCAGGATGATGAGAAGCTGGTTAGTTCAATTCTGAATGCAGTACAAGATGGTATTATTACAATTAATGCCTTTGGTCTTATTGAAACCTTTAACCTCGGTGCGGAACATATTTTTGGTTACAAGTCATTTGAAGTTGTTAATAAAAATGTGTCTATGTTAATGCCTGAGCCTTTGTCTGGTGAGCATGATGGGTATTTATTACGCTATCGAAGTGGCCAATCTACGCGTGATCATACTGAGCCGTTCGAGGCAATTGCATTACGAAAAAGTGGTGATAGCTTTCCTGTTGAAGTGACACTTAATCCCATAGAAATTGATAAGGAAATGAAGATAATGGGTGTCGTCCGTGATATTACTGAACGTAAAGTTCAACAAGAAAAAATTCAGCTACTGGCAATGACTGACCCTTTGACAGGATTGGCAAATAGACATAAATATAATGATAGCTTGGAACAAGCCGCCAAGCAGTCTTTACGTTTAGAGACTAAATTTGCCTTGTTATTCATTGATTTAGATAAATTCAAGCCTGTTAATGATAATTATGGACATCCTATTGGTGATAGTTTGCTTCAACATGTAGCACAAGAATTATTAGCCATATGTCGGGATGTCGACCTGGTTGCTCGTATCGGCGGGGATGAATTTGCGATATTAGCATTGGGAATAAATGAACCTGATGAAGTCTCCATTTTAGCAGAGAGAATAGTCCAGACCATATCAAAACCTGTCACGATCGAATCTCATGTGCTTCAAATTAGCGCAAGCATCGGTATTAGTTATTTCCCCAAAGATAGCTCAGATACAGAACAGCTAGTACGTATGGCTGATGAAGCACTGTATATTGCAAAACATGAGGGACGAAACACTTACCGCTATTACAATAGATTGAAAGCTGAAACCGAGGAAAATCCTACTTGAAGATATGTCTATTTTGAATAGTTCGCCTTGCTATGATAGTGCTGGTTAGTGTTTAGATTCACTAGATTAAATGACCATCAGGTTATAATCATGCTGCGAAAAAACATTATTATCCAGAACCTGAATTTCATCTCCGCGAAAAAATTACGTGAATAAATCACCCACAAATAATAATAGTCGAGCCCGTCACTTCGATAAGTCTTTACACTCTAATAACTTACACAAACATGGTTATGATTTTCCTGCGTTGGTTAAATCTCACCTAGCACTTGGCAGGCATGTCAAAACCAACCAACATAACAATGAATCGATAGATTTTTCTGATCCAGCCGCAGTTAAAGCGCTTAATAGCGCCTTGTTAAAGCAGCATTATGGGATTGTCGAATGGGATATTCCGCAAGGTTTTTTGTGTCCGCCAATCCCGGGACGAGTTGACTATATTCATTATGTTGCAGAGTTACTTGAAAGCAGTCACTCTGGGCGAAAATCAGCATTTAAGCACGCATCTATTAAGTTGCTTGATATCGGTACTGGAGCTAATGGTATTTATTCTTTATTAGCTTGTCAGGTCTATGGTTGGCATTGTACTGCCAGTGATATAGATCCACTATCGCTAGAAAATGTTGCTAATATTATTAGTAAAAATCCTACTTTAAATAATCGCTTACAGTTACGACTTCAGAATGATAAAAATCATATTTTTGAGGGGATGATTCAAGCAGAAGACTATTTTGACATCAGTGTATGTAATCCGCCTTTTCACGCATCATTAGATGAAGCTCTAAAAAGTAGTCAAATAAAACGTGATAATTTAGCTATGAATCGGGCTGATATCCGCATCAATACGGCAGTGACTGAAAAGGTGTCAGTTCAAAATTTTGGCGGTCAGAAAGCCGAACTTTGGTGTAAGGGCGGGGAAAGTAAGTTTTTACGAATGATGATTAAAGAAAGCAAAATGTTTGGCAGTCAATGCCGCTGGTTTACGAGTTTGGTTTCGAAAAGTGACAATGTAAAACCGTCAATAAAGTTACTACGCAAGCTTGAAGCTACGGATATTAAAGAAATAGAAATGAAGCAGGGCAATAAAATAACGCGTATTTTGGCATGGACATTTGTTAATGAAAATTAACAGTATGCGAAGTAAAATTAATATTAATTAGCGGTTATTTCTTTCTTCTAAGTAATACATACACCGCGCCAGTGCCTCCATCTTCAATGGGGGCGGAACAAAATGCTAATACATCTTCCGCTTGCTGTAACCAGCCATTTAATTTGCTTTTTAATACCGGTTTTTGATGTTGTGAACTCCAGCCTTTGCCATGAATAATGCGGACACAACGAATATTATACTGCTGGCAATCATGGAGAAATTCCGCCAAAGCGTGATGTGCTATTGAAATAGTCATGCCATGCAGATCCAATTCGGCTTCCATTTCGAGGTGACCATTCCTAAGCCGTGAAAATAAACGCTCTTGAATGCCACTGCGTCGAAAAGCCAGTGATTCTTCGCCTGTTATGGTGTGAGGTTCATAATCTTCTGAAAAGGTATCACTAAATTCTTGATGAGTACGTTGCTGCTGAAAGCGGGGAGTGGGATTTATATGTTTGGTGACAGGATGAATTTTGTCTTGTTCGATATGCTCAATCTCACCGACTTCTTCGCGGAACAAAGCAATTTCATGTAGGTCAATTTTTGAGGGTTTTGATTTCATAATGAGTGCTTTTCATGCGAATTAAAAACGGCTTTAGTGGAAGAAATAATCAATCATTTTAGCATTGTGATGTACAAAATATTTTTTATGCTTTAGTATTTCGTTCACTTGTCGGGGTGCCTTAAGTGGCTGAGATGAAACCCGTTGAACCTGAAGAGGCTAGAACCTCCGTAGGAAACAAGTGAGTCCACATGATACTTTATATTGAGATCTTTGGGCTCATCTCTTGTTCGCTTTCGCGCAACTTTTCTCTCGCTCCCCGTTATTTTTTGTAACAGTTAAGGGGAAAAACAGTGTCAGAAAAAAATAACGTCATTGATATTAAAGATCGTTCGGGGATCAGCACCGATCCTATGCCGGGTTCTGAAAAAGCCTATGTCACGGGTAGTCGTGCAGATATCCAAGTGCCTTTCCGTAAAATCAGCCTAACTGATACCCCAAATCGTGATACGAGTTTGCCGGGTGAGCCGAACCAGCCTATTTTCATCTATGACACAGCGGGTATTTATACTGATCCGAAAGCGACAATCGATCTTGAAAAAGGCTTGCCAGCGATTCGCCAAGCATGGATTGATGACCGTGATGACACGATTGAATTGGCAGAATATAGTTCTGAATACACTAAGCAACAAGCCGCCGAAGAATTAAATATTCCCTTATTTGAACACAACCGCAAGCCGCGTCGTGCTCAAGCAGGTAAAAATGTCAGCCAAATGCATTACGCGCGCCAAGGCATTATCACGCCAGAAATGGAATACATCGCGATAAGAGAAAACATCGGACGCACTGCATTACAAGATGAAGGTTCATTACCTGCCTGTATCGATAGCCACATTACCCCTGAATTTGTTCGTAAAGAAGTCGCCGAAGGTCGCGCGATCATTCCTGCTAATATTAATCATCCCGAAGCAGAACCGATGATTATTGGTCGTAACTTCTTGGTTAAAATTAATGCCAATATTGGTAACTCAGCAACAACATCTTCAATCGAAGAAGAAATCGAAAAAATGGTGTGGAGTATCCGTTGGGGCGGCGATACTGTAATGGATTTATCAACGGGTAAACATATTCACCAAACACGTGAGTGGATCATCCGTAACTCGCCAGTACCAATTGGTACCGTGCCGTTGTATCAAGCCTTAGAAAAAGTAAATGGTATTGCTGAAGATTTAACATGGGAAGTCTATCGTGACACCTTGATTGAACAAGCCGAGCAGGGTGTGGATTATTTCACGATTCATGCTGGCATTCGGTTAGCACATATTCCATTAACGGTTGACCGCACGACAGGTATCGTTTCGCGTGGTGGTTCAATTATGGCGGCATGGTGTTTAGCACATCATCAAGAAAGTTTCTTGTACACGCATTTCGAAGAAATCTGCGAAATCATGAAAGCGTATGACGTTTCATTCTCTTTAGGTGATGGTCTACGTCCAGGTTCACAAGCGGATGCAAATGATGAGGCGCAATTTGCTGAATTAATTACTTTGGGTGAATTGACTCAAATCGCATGGAAACATGATGTTCAGGTGATGATCGAAGGTCCAGGTCATGTACCCATGCATAAAATTAAAGAAAACATGGATATGCAATTAAAGCATTGTCATGAAGCACCTTTTTATACTTTAGGCCCATTAGTTACTGATATTGCACCAGGATATGATCACATTACATCAGGTATTGGCGCGGCAATGATCGGTTGGTATGGCACGGCGATGTTGTGTTATGTCACGCCAAAAGAACACCTTGGTTTGCCGAATAAAGATGATGTTAAAACAGGCATCATCACTTATAAAATTGCAGCGCATGCAGCTGATTTGGCAAAAGGCCATCCGGGTGCTGAAATTCGTGATTATGCATTGTCAAAAGCACGTTTTGAATTCCGCTGGGAAGATCAGTTTAATCTAGGTTTAGATCCGGATACAGCACGTAAATTCCACGATGAAACCTTACCAAAACCAAGCGCTAAAGTGGCTCATTTCTGTTCAATGTGTGGTCCAAAATTCTGTTCGATGCGTATTTCACATGATGTGAAAGAAGCCTTTGCTGAAAAATCACAAGAGTTTAAAGCGGGTGGTAGCAAGATTTATCATCAGGTTTAACTGCGAATGAAACGCTACCTTATTGTTGGCAGCGGACTTGTTGGTCGCTTGCTCGCTTGGCGGTTGTGTCGTGCTGGCCATCATGTTGATATTTTATCGAGTGATGATCAGCAGGGCACAGGTAGCGCCGGTTATATTGCAGCTGCGATGGTTGCACCAGCAACGGAAGCAATTACTAGCGAGGCGATGGTGCAAACTATCGGTAATAAATCATTGCAGCTGTGGCCGCAATGGCTGGCGGAATTGCCTGAGCCGGTGTTTTATCAAAACAATGGCACGCTGGTGGTGGCGCATACTGGCGATCAGGCTGAAATGGCACGGTTTACGCGTCGAGCTGAACATGTGTTATCACGCGATGACTATACGATGCTAGATAAGGCGCAATTAGCGGAATGTGAGCCACAATTAGCCGAACAGTTTGATCAGGCGATGTTATTTGAGAAAGAAGCCTATTTAGATAATCGTCATTTGTATCGTTTATTAGAACAGGAGTTGGCGACCTTACATTGTCGTTGGCAGCGTTGTGATGATATTGAAACATTAACGACAGAATCTATTGATGCCACTGGTCGGCGTTATTTGGGTAATAGTAGAGATAGTTATGATGCGGTAATAGATTGCCGTGGTAATGGTGCACAGCAAGATATTGATGATTTACGCAGTGTTCGTGGCGAAGTGATTCGTGTGCATGCACCTGACGTTGATTTTAAACATGCGGTTCGTTTAATGCATCCGCGTTATCCACTGTATTTATCGCCAAGGCCCAATAATGAATATGTATTGGGGGCGACGGTGATTGAAAGTGATGACATGTCGCCGGTGAGTATTCGTTCTGGTTTGGAATTAATGTCCGCTTTATATAGCGTTCATAAGGGCTTTTCTGAAGCAAGAATACTGGAAATGTCCGCTCATTGTCGGCCAGCATTACTTAATAATATGCCGAGAATTAGTCGTACAGAATGGGGGTTTCAGATCAATGGTTTCTATCGTCATGGCTATTTGTTTTCCCCCGCCATTGTGAGCGATATGTTGGCTATTCTCGAAGGTGATATGTCACAAGTCTGTTTTGGAGATTATTACGATGTCTAAAGTAAGTAGGCAACAAATTGATATTGTGTTTAATGGTGAAGATTTAACGGTGGACAAAGACATAACAGTGATGGACCTATTACAGCTGTTGGAAGTGGCAACACGTCGTTTTGTGGTGGTGATTAATGAGCAGATTGTGCCGAAGTCAGCCTATATGACCACGCAATTAACACGGGGTGATCACTGTGACATTATCTCACCGATAAGTGGAGGTTAAGATGCTCGCATCACCTTGGAAAGTGTACGGGACGGAACTTGATAGCCGTTTATTCATTGGCACGGCATTGTATTCTTCACCACAAGTTATGTTAGATGCAATACAAGCCTCACAATCACAAGTGATCACCGTATCACTACGTCGTCAAACACCAACTAAATCAGCCAGTGGTGATAAATTCTGGCAATTAATCGAGTCTTTAGGCTGTCATTTATTACCGAATACCGCAGGGTGTTACAGCGCTCAAGATGCGATTAAAACAGCGCGTTTGGCACGTGAATTATTTGATACTGATTGGATTAAGCTCGAAGTATTGGGTGATAGTTATAACCTGCAACCCGATCCATTTGCCTTAGTTGAAGCGACTAAAGTATTGGTTAATGAAGGTTTTAAAGTCTTTCCTTATTGCACGGATGATCTGGTGTTATGTCAAAAATTGGCGGATTTAGGCTGCGAAGTATTAATGCCATGGGGCGCACCCATTGGCACCGGACAAGGATTGATTAATCCTTATGCTTTAGAAACTTTACGTAAGCGATTGCCTGATCTAACTTTATTAGTTGATGCTGGCATAGGTAAACCTTCTGATGCGGTACAAGCTATGGAATTAGGCTTTGATGGTATTTTATTGAATACTGCCGTTGCCGAAGCATTAGATCCTGCAAAAATGGCCGATGCTTTCGCTCAAGCCATTAATGCCGGTCGCTTGGCTTATGAAGCAGGTGTGATGCCTAAACGCGATAATGCCAAACCGAGCACACCAACACTTGATCAACCTATCTGGCAACAATATGTCTAAACCTGCGGTATTACTTATTGGTGGGCTTGATCCTCAAGGTTGTGCGGGGATTATTGCAGATAGTCAGACGGTTACAGCTCATGGTTGTCACCCCGTCCCTTTAGTAACCTGTTTAACCGAGCAAACTCAAGCAGGCTTAAGTCATTTGGGTGCATTAGAAACTAATCAATTTATTGAGCAATATAAGTCATGTGTGGCCGATTTTGATATTGCAGCGATTAAGGTTGGTTTGATTCCCAATCTTGATATTGCACAAGCGGTATTAACGATAGTAAAACAACATGCTGTGCCAGTTATTTTTGACCCGGTATTAGCCAGTACATCGGGTGGTGTATCGGTGAATGATGATGTACAACATTTTTTACTAGAACAGTTGCTGCCAGAAATAAGCTTGCTTACACCGAATACGATTGAATTGTATCAACTAACGCAACAACAAGATCAAACAACAGCTGTTGAATATTTATTAAATAAAGGCTTAAAAGCCTGTTTAGTGAAAGGTGGTCATGTTGATAGCCAATGGGCAACTGATTATTTTAATGACAATAGCAATTCTTTTTATTGTTATGCCGAGAAACAAGATAGAAATGTTAGAGGTACAGGCTGTGTATTAGCGTCTAGCATTGCCAGCAATATGGCGTTAAATAATGATATTCGTGATGCTATCGTATTAGCCAAAGCCTACTTAACGCGGGGCATTCGTCAAGCAAGCCATGTTGGGCCTTACCATGTTATTGCTCATGGCAGTGCTGACTTTGAATTACACGATATTCCCAAACTTACGTATTCCGAAAACCTAGTGGGTCAGCAGTTTAACTTTCCCCCTTGTCCACAACGCTTAGGGATTTATCCGGTTGTTGATAGCAGTGATTGGATTAAAAAGTTAACCGAAGTAGGCATTAAAACCATTCAACTTCGTATTAAAAATGCTACGGATAAGCAACAGCAGAGTAAGATTAAACGGGCGATTAGCCATTGTGATAAGTCAGTAGCCTTTTTTGTCAATGACTATTGGCAAGTCGCGATTGAGCATCACGCCTACGGTGTACATTTAGGCCAAGAAGACTTACATGACGCCAATCTAATTGAAATAGAGCAAGCAGGCTTAAGGCTTGGTGTTTCTACCCATTCTTATTGGGAGCTTGCTCGTGCTTTAGCGGTGAATCCAAGTTACATCGCACTAGGTCCAGTATTTGAAACTACGAGTAAAATCATGCCGTGGATACCACAGGGTGTAGAGCGAGTGCAGCAGTGGACAAAACTATTAGGTGATACTTACCCCTTAGTCGCCATCGGTGGCATAGATCAAGATCGTGCCGAGCAACTGTACAAAACGGGCGTGGGTTCAGTGGCGATGATTTCAGCAATTACTAAAGCTAAGGATTATAAAAAAGTGACGAAGGATTTATTGACGTTATGGCAATAGTTTTATTTATAACGCATCTTAATATGTAAAATTCCAGCATCGAAAAATTCATCACCATAAGCAATAAAGCCATGCTTTTTATAAAACGCTTGGGCATGTTTTTGAGACCAGAGTTTTATATCCTTTAATCCACGTTGTTTAGCGGCATTAATCAGTTCAACAAGCATCATTGAGCCTATACCTTGTTTACGATGGGATTTTAACACTGACATACGGCCAATTTTCCCTTTTTGTGTCAGCCTTGCCGTGGCGACAGCTTGCCCATTTTTAATAGCGATAATGTGAAGAGCGGAGGCATCATCATCGTCCCATTCTTCGGACTCTGGAACCTGTTGCTCGTCAATAAACACCTTTGTGCGGATAGGCATTGCTAATGGTTTAGCACCAGCCCAACTCAGTTGTATTAGTGCTATGTTTGTTTGAGTTGTATCTTCAGATTTAGTTGTCATATGCGTTAGGAGGAATGAGTCATTTTGTAATTAGAATCCGTTCTATTAATTTATTAATAACAAATATCTAGATTTAGTATAGATTAATTTTAGTCGGAAGATATTCTTCGTAAAGCCATAAACACCACTAGATTTATAGAACAATAAAAACAATAAGTTATAATTTTTTCACGCAGCGGTTTTAGATTTATTTCATAGCTATTTCTAGGTTTAACGGAAAAATCGACACTTATATTTAGATTTGACGAAATATGGTGGGATTTGTGTGTGGGGGGGGGCGTAAGACTGTTATATATTTGCCAACCTAAGATTTATTAGGCAGTTCAGTGCCAATTACCGACGTTTAGTTACGTTTTTCAACCTCCAAATATGGGTTGAAGCGTTTATAAATATCCAATCCATATTTCGCATTTATAGTCCACCTCATTATATTCCGTGCCAATAACTGATTATCATATAGCTCTGCATATGTACTAATGCGGTCTTTGAAAACTCTCCCGTGAGCGGCTCGTTCATCACGCAATTTTTGTAGCTTTATCATTTTTTCAATCGCGCTCTCTTCTCGCTCTGAGAATGAGTTTTGTACTACCTGCTTTAAGTCAATTCCTTTAGATTCAAATTTTCTAAGAATCTTATCTTGAGATGAAGCCATCATTCCGCCATATATCGCCTCTAACACTTTATAAAACCCGTGAAGCGCACCTTCGAGTTTTACTGCTTCAGAAATAGTCAATGGCTTTTCATCCTCTGAGTTCAAGTAGTCACGCGGATGACCTATTTCTTCAATTACACAAAGCATGGCCTCTCTGTAAAACATAGACGCATAAAGAAGGACATCATCACCGACTATCACGTCAGCAATTTCAAAAACTCGAAGATTGGACTCGAGCCCAAAGGATCGTAAAAACCAAATAGAATTATCTATGGCATATCCGGGTATGCCAGTCTGCAAGGTTGCAGACATACGCAAATCTTCGGTACTTAGCAGTCGATTATCGTCAATTTTAGACTCAGTAATCTCTATAACACCGACATTCCCAGAGTCAGTTGAATCTAATAAGATAGCCATCGAAGCATTTAAGGCATCCTGTAAGGTGAATCTATTGATAATTTGCGAATTAGGAATCAAGACATATCGAGAGTTCTGATAACTCAGTCCTACGATCTCAAGTGTCGAGTCTTTTTTTGATCTGTTTAAAAGGCTAATCGAAGCACCGTTATATTCATTATCGGGATGTTCAAGTATCACGGGCTTCAAACTAAAATTGTTATAGTTTCTACAACAGCACAAATAATCTGGCATGACGGTTATATGTGGTTGGTCGTAGCAGGAAAGCTTTTCGATTACTCCTTCACTTAACTCCAAAATGAACTCTGCTGGTAAACCAAGAATTAAGTAACCCATTTCATTCTCCTGACAATGAAATATTTATTATCAAAGTAGTAAATATTTTTTCCCTCGAGGCTAACGACATCATAGTCTTCTATGCATAAACTACTACAGTATCTGGATATAAACTTTCGCTTTCGGTCGAGACCTGACAGCTTTAACTATTCTTCGCCGAAAAAAACATCCTCAAAAATCCAGTTTTGGGTGTGTTCTTATGTTCGATTGTTATTGCAAAAATATTTATAAAAACGCATAAAAAAGACCAACTTTATTGTTTAAAGTTGGTCTTTTTTGAACTGCGTTATGGTAAATAGCGGTTAAGCCAAGCAGGCTAACCAATTACCTTATTTATCACGAGTGTGTTTTACGCCTTGATTACCCAATTGTGTATCGGAATCTCTTGGGTCATCGAGCGTTGGATCATTCTTTTTAACTTCTGAGTCCATCAGTTTTTTAAAAATAAAGCCGATAACTAAAATTGCAATTACAGCAATAATGATGATTGTCGTTTTATCCATCTAAGTGTTTCCTATGTTAATAAAAAGTAAGCAGTGATTGATGTTTATATTCAATTATAAACTTTCATACTGAAACTAAGATTAATTATCTTGTTCCTGTTCTTTGTCTTCTTGCACTAACGAGACAATTGTCCAGCCTTGTTCTGGCACCACAGAATCAGTTGCGGTGAAAAAGTACAGGCGTTTTTTGTTGTTAATGGCAAATAGCGGCGTAGCACGTTTGCCATATTGTTCCTTATAGGCTTCGTAATCGAAGCTTTCGCTGAGTTTGGTTCGCTTAGCTTTTGCTCCTTGAGCGATCAAACTAGCTAATTTGGAAAAGGTAATTTCACTACCAAATAAGACATGATAGCCATTTGTTGCTTTAGTACGAGATTCTTGTTCTGTACCGTCCTTTTCTTTTTCCACTTCAGTGCTTAGCGTGTAGACATGGTTACTACCAAATTCTGAACGATATCTTAGGCCTGCAAGGGCATTGAGTTCTTTTTGTGGGGTTAAGGTTAGTACTTGTCCTAAGCCCACTAAATCAAGATGGCGATCAGCATGATCGGATACTGCATTACCATAGTAGGTATCGAGGCCCGCCATTCGAGATGATTTAGCATTGGTCCAGCTGGTATCGGTTAAACGAGTGCGGTAGCCATTATCATTAAGTGCTTTGGCGATTACGATGGCTGTAGGGTTAGCACCGATAATCAAAAATCCACTGTCATCAGGATTGGCAACACCTAGTTTTTGTGCAATAAATTTAGCCGTTGCACCTTGTAAGATAACCGTACCGATAATAATGGTGAAGGCAAGAGGTACTAATAACTCAGCATGCTCAACACCGATCTCTTGAAGGCGAATGGCAAATAATGCGGTCACGGCAGCGGCGACAATACCACGAGGACCAATCCAGCTGATCAATGTTTTTTCTTGCCAAGTAAGATCAGAACCTACTGTAGATACAAATACTTTGAAGGGTCTAATGACAAACTGAATAAGCAAAAATACAAATAATGCGCCAATACCTAAGGCTTCAAATTGAGCAAACTCTAATCGTGCAGCTAACAAAATGAACAGTCCTGAAATAAGTAAAATACTCAGACTTTCTTTAAAATCAAGAATATCCTCAACAGGCACGTTTTTCATATTAGCGAGCCAGATCCCCATGACGGTAACGGCTAACAAGCCAGACTCTTCAGAGAAGTGATTAGATAAAGCAAATACGCCAAAGACTAAACATAGCGTGGCAACATTATGTAGGTACTCGGGCATTAAATGTTTACGCAAAACAAGGCCAAATAGGTAGGCAGCCAGTCCACCAATCGCGGAGCCCATAACCAAGGTTTGAGCAAACATATAAACGGTATGACTGGCTGATGCATGCCCTTGCAATTGCATAGACAAAATAACTTCAAACACTAAGACGGCTAGAATCGCGCCAAGCGGATCGATAACAATCCCTTCCCAGCGTAAGATGTTAGAGATAGTCGCATTAGGGCGAACGGTTCTTAGCATAGGAACGATTACTGTTGGACCGGTCACGACCATCATGGCGCCAAATAACAGTGATAATGACCAAGAAAAATTAAGAATGTAATGTGTTGCTAAGGTGATGCAAGCCCATGTTATCCCGACACCTACGGTTAGCATATTACGAACGACTTTCTGTAGGCCTCGAATTTCATCAAATTTGAGCGTGAGACTGCCTTCAAATAATATGATGGCTACAGCCAACGAGACCATGGGAAATAACAAGTCTCCAAACAGTTGCTCAGGATTTAACCAGCCTGTAAGCGGGCCGAGAATTATTCCGGCGACTAATAAAAATACGATGGCAGGTAATTTTACCCACCATGCGAACCACTGACAAAATATAGCGACAATGCCGATGACAGAAAGAGCAATAACAGCTTCTTGGTGCATAGGTTTTCCTTAGCTTTTAAACGTTGAGATTGATTTTGACTTAAATAACCACGCTATAGTGCCATTAAAATAAGACACTAGGAAAAGACTTATCTAAAAACTTCAATTTCTGCCCGTCGATTGAGTGCTCGTCCTGTGGTAGATTTATTGCTTGATATAGGTTTCCATTCTAGATGAAATGAGGTTGAAATCAATGATTCTGCAATCTGACATTGTTCTACTAAGAATTTTTTAATGGCGATTGCGCGCGATTCTGATAAAGGCCCATTGAGACGTCTTTTGCCATAATTATCAGTATGGCCAGATATAGCGATACGTTTAACGGTGCTATCCTTTTTCACATAATCTGCCAGTTTGGTCAGTGCTTGTTGTGCTTGTGGGGTCAGTTCTGCTAATTCTGATGAAAAATAAACCGTTAGTTTGCTAATGTCCTTGAAAGTATATGGAGACAATTTTTTTAGGCATTGCTGAAATGCAGGCATTGAGTCGGCAAGATGAACAGTAGAAAGTAATACACTGATTTCATCAGGAATGTTGAGACTATGGTAACGCAGCGTGGGAAACCGACCTTCTTGGATTTGAGTTAAGGCTTGGTTAGCGTAAGGATCAGACAGAATAAACTCTTTTTGACCTTTGACGCTAGGAATGGAAATCATCATCAATCGTTGCTCGGCATTTTGCCAAGGCGCCTGAGCAATCTCAAAACTTACATCGCTTTGAGTTGAGGGATAAGATCTTGTCGTAAAAATGAGGCTTAATTGGCCACCAGATTGCTGTTGAAATTTTGCTTCACCAAAGCCAGCAATAGCTTGGCTTAATGTGCATATTAGTGGTGTTTCAGTCACTTGCCATTGCGTATCCGTTAGCGGTGCCTGAAATTGTTCAGCCTGAGCCACTAAGGAAAAGGAAAGGGATAATAGCGTAAACCAATTGAGTAATTTTATAAGCATAAAGTCAGTTCGATTCGTTTTAGTATTGTATGAGTGAATGAATTGGATAATGTGATAGTTGGTCACGTCCATCCAGCGTTGCTAATTCTACAACAAAAGCGCAGGCAATCACTTCGCCGCCTAATTTTTCTACTAATTGGCAACTGGCTTTTGCTGTGCCGCCGGTTGCCAGTAAATCGTCGATAAGTAAAATGCGATCGCCAGGATTAATAGCATCGATATGAGCTTCTAAGCTAGCATCACCGTATTCCAATTGATAATCAACGGATTGTACGTCGTACGGCAATTTTCCCGGTTTTCGTAAAGGAATAAACCCTACATTGAGTTCCCAAGCAACTAGGCTACCAAAAATAAAACCACGTGCTTCCATTCCCGCAACGGCAGTAATTTCTGTGTTTTTAAAAGGCGCGATGAGTCCTGCGATAGCAAGTCGTAAACTGGTCGGATCTTGTACTAATGGCGTAATGTCTTTGAACATTATGCCTTTTTTAGGAAAATCAGGAATGTCACGAATTTTAGCTTTTAATTGGTCCATAAATAAGTAATCTGTTGGTAGTTAATTTAATATAGCGGCTGTAAAGTATTCAACTGAAGTATACAGTTGTTCATAATCATCATAGGAGTAATATTTGAGTGACAAAACGCCCCATCTATAGAGTGTTCACACTCTTTTTTTTAATTAGCACCTTATCCGGCTGTTTTGGCTTTGGTAGTAAAGACGTCGTGAGTGACGATACACCGCGTTATTATATGATTGATATAGCCCGTGGTAACGTCGCGGTAGAGTTTGCTAAAGATCGGGTCGTGCGATTAAATCCTGTACGCGTCACATCGCTTTATCGGGGAAAAACGTTGGTATTTAGAATTGGAGAGAATGAGTATCGTCCTCAGCCACCTCACCAATTTTTTGCTGAACCCTCTGAAATGTTTACCGAACAGTTACGGCGCTGGTTAGAAAAGACCGGCTTATTTAGTCGCGTAGTGATCAGCGACGATGTACCTGCAGATATGGTGCTCGATACTGCCGTCACCGCATTATATGGTGAGCAGCGCGATCAATTTTCGCCGCAAGCCGTATTAGAAATGCAATTTTTCTTAATGTCTAACGATCCAAATAACACCAAACCATTATTTCAAACTGGCTTGCGAGTTGATGTTGATATCGAGCAAAGCACCCCTGAAAATGTCGTAAAAGGGTGGAAACAAGGTCTCGAAGAATTATTTTGGACCCTTGAAGATGATTTGAGCGGTTATTTTACAAAACTTGACCCCTAGTAGTAGTGCGTCCATAAAGGTGCAGGAAATCGCTCCGAGTGGTAAGATTACCGACTTTAGTGGCAAGTGCCGCCCGATGTTTATTTGGATGATGAGATAGATGACTGATATTGCTTTTGAGCTTGATTCGATCGATATTGAAGATGAAATGAAACAGTCGTACCTTGATTATGCGATGAGTGTAATTGTAGGTCGAGCGTTACCGGATGTACGTGATGGACTGAAACCTGTACATCGTCGTGTTTTATATGCCATGCGCGAATTGGGCAATAATTGGAATTCATCGTATAAAAAATCGGCTCGTATCGTCGGTGACGTAATCGGTAAATACCATCCTCATGGTGACACAGCGGTTTATGACACTATGGTACGGATGGCACAGCCCTTCTCAATGCGTTATATGTTGGTTGATGGTCAAGGTAACTTTGGTTCGGTTGATGGCGATTCCCCTGCGGCGATGCGTTATACCGAAGTACGTATGGCTAAAATTACCCATGAAATGCTGGCGGATCTTGATAAAGAAACCGTTGATTTCATCGCCAACTATGATGAATCTGAACATGAACCTTCAGTTTTGCCGACTAAAATACCCGCTTTATTAGTGAATGGTTCGTCTGGTATCGCGGTAGGTATGGCGACCAATATTCCACCTCATAATTTAACTGAAATCCTCAATGCCTGCATTGCGATGGTGGATAAACCAGAGATTGATGTTGCTGGATTGATGGAATATATTCCAGGTCCTGACTTCCCAACCTCTGCAATGATAAATGGTGCGCGAGGCATTAGCGAGGCTTACCATACAGGTCGTGGTCGCGTACATATTCGTGCGCGCACTATCATCGAAACGAATGAAAGTACCGGGCAACAAAGCATTGTAGCAATTGAGTTGCCTTATCAAGTTAACAAGGCGCGTTTGTTAGAAAAGATTGCTGAACTCGTCAAAGAGAAAAAAATTGAAGGCATTACCGCCTTACGTGATGAATCTGATAAAGATGGTATGCGTATGGTCGTCGTGTTAAAACGCGGTGAAGTACCTGAAGTTGTTCTAAATAATCTTTATAAACAGACTCAAATGCAAACGGTATTTGGGATCAATATGGTGGCGATTGTTGATGGCCAGCCACGATTATTGGGCTTAAAACCGATTTTAGAAGCCTTTATTCGCCACCGTCGTGAAGTGGTGACACGTCGTTCACTCTTTGAACTACGTAAAGCACGTGATCGCGCTCATATTTTAGAAGGTCTTGCGACTGCTCTAGCCAATATTGATGAAGTGATTGAGCTCATCAAATCGTCTAACAGCCCTGCTGAGGCAAAAGAAGGTTTATTAGCGCGCGGCTGGGCTTCAGATATGATTCTTGAAATGCTCGGTGCTGCGGGCGCTGAAGCATCTCGTCCAGAAGGTTTAGAAGCTGAACTTGGCTTAGTCAACGGTGCTTACAATCTATCTCCTGTACAAGCGCAAGCTATTCTTGATATGCGTTTACACCGTTTAACAGGACTGGAACAAGACAAAATCTTAGATGAGTATCGCGAAGTATTACAAGAAATTGCCGCTTTATTAGCCATTTTGAGTGATCCTGACAATTTGATGGCGGTTATTCGTGAAGAGTTAGTCAAGATTAAAGAAGAATTTGGTGATGAACGTCGTACGGAAATTCTTGATGCACATCTTGATTTAACACTAGAAGATTTGATTTCAGAAGAAGAGATGGTGGTAACGCTCTCGCATGCGGGTTATGCAAAAACGCAGCAATTAGATACGTATCAAGCACAACGCCGTGGCGGTAAAGGTAAATCAGCAACAGCAATGAAAGATGAGGATTTTATCGAACATCTATTTATTGCCAATACTCACGATACTTTATTATGCTTCTCTAGTACTGGTAAGGTGTACTGGAAAAAAGTGTATGAGCTACCACAAGGTGGCCGTGCTGCACGTGGTAAGCCAATCGTTAATATTTTACCGTTAGAAGAAGGTGAAAATATTAATGCCATTTTAGCCGTACGTGATTTTGATGCAGACCAATATATCTTCATGGTAACGGCATCAGGAACGGTTAAGAAAACCCCATTAGAAGCTTATTCACGTCCTCGTGCCAACGGTATTATTGCGGTTGACTTGAAAGATGATGACCAACTTATTAGCGTCGCATTAACCGATGGACAATCTGACATTATGTTATTTAGTTCCAACGGCAAAGTGATTCGTTTCCCAGAAACGGATGTCCGTTCGATGGGACGTGTTTCTCGTGGTGTCCGTGGTATGCGTCTGCCTGAAGGTGTCGACATCATTTCGATGATTATCGCTAACCCAGAAGATGGTGCGATCTTAACGGCAACAGAGTTTGGTTTCGGTAAACGAACTGATTTAGAACAATATCGAGTTCAAGGACGTGGCGGTAGCGGTATTATCTCTATTCAAACATCAGAGCGTAACGGTAATGTGGTCGGTGCGGTGCAAGTTCAGCCTGAACACCAAATTATGTTGATCACGGATGGTGGCACCTTAGTTCGTACACCTGTGAAGGATGTATCCATTGTGGGTCGTAATACCCAAGGAGTGAAACTTATCAACTTAACTAAGAAAGAAAAATTAGTTGGTTTGGAACGAGTATTAGAGGAAGAAGATGCCTCTGATCTTGATTCTGAAATCGATGATGCTGACGACACAACAGAAGAATAGACTATTGAAACCGTATAATTTTAGTGCTGGGCCGGCTATGTTGCCAGCCGAAGTCATGCTGCAAGCTCAAACAGAAATGTTGGATTGGCATCATTCAGGCATGTCAGTGATGGAAATGAGCCATCGAGGTGCTGAATATACCTCGATAGCACAAAAGGCTGAGGCAGATTTACGTGAGCTATTAGCTATTACCGATGATTATGCTGTGCTGTTTTTACAGGGTGGGGCATCAAGCCAGTTTGCAATGATTCCGATGAATTTATTGCGTGGTAAGACGAAAGCCGATTATTTCAATACTGGTGCATGGTCAGAAAAAGCGATTTTAGAAGCTCAAAAGTATTGTGATGTGAACATTGTTACGGATTCTACGGCGAATCAGTGCACAACAATTGCAGATAAAGATACCTGGCAGTTTTCTGCTGATGCAGCCTATGTGCATTACACACCTAATGAAACGATTCATGGACTGGAGTTCGATGACATTCCTGATACAGGTGATATCCCCTTAGTCGCTGACTTTTCATCAACATTATTATCAAGACCTATCGATGTAAGTAGATTTGGTTTGATTTACGCTGGCGCTCAGAAAAATATTGGTCCTGCGGGTTTGTGCATCGTGATTGTACGTCGAGATTTGCTGGGTGACACCGTTGCTGGAACACCGACTATGTTTGATTATAAAATCCAAGATGATAACGGCTCAATGTATAACACGCCTGCGACGTATAGCTGGTATTTAGCCGGATTAGTTTTTGACTGGTTAAAGCGACAAGGTGGGTTGATTGCCTTAGCTGAAATTAATCAACGTAAACAACAGAAGCTTTATCAAGCTATTGATAATAGTAAACTCTTTAATAATCCTGTTGATGTGCGTTATCGCTCTTGGATGAATGTACCGTTTACTTTAGCTGATGACAGTTTAAATACACAGTTTTTAGCTGATGCTAAGGCCGCTGGATTATTGTCATTAAAAGGCCACAAGGCATTAGGTGGTATGCGTGCTAGTATTTATAATGCAATGCCTGAAGTTGGTGTTGAAGCTTTGATAGCATTTATGTCTGAATTCGAAAGAAAATACGGTTAAACATAATGAGCGAACAACAAGCCCTGCAAGTGATACGCGATCAAATTGACGACACTGATCTGCAAATACAAGCCTTGTTGAATAAACGGGCGGCAATGGCAGAAGAAGTCGCTCGAATCAAGATTGCTAACGGCGAACAAAGTGGTGATTTTTATCGTCCTGAACGTGAGGCTATGGTATTACGACAAGTAATGGAACGTAATGAAGGGCCATTAGATGCCAAAGAAATGGCACGTTTATTCCGTGAAATAATGTCAGCGTGTTTAGCGGCTGAAAAACCATTGCAAGTGGCTTATTTAGGGCCTGAAGGCTCATTTACACAGGCTGCAGCATTAAAACAATTTGGTGGTTCTGTTGAGCTACAATCGATGGCGACCATTGCCGATGTATTTCATGCCGTAGAAATTGGTAATGCAAGTTACGGACTGGTGCCTGTTGAAAATTCAACTGAAGGCATGGTTTCACACACTTTAGATCGCTTTATCTCTTCCCCGCTAAAAATTAACGGTGAAGTATCGCTACGGATTCATCATTATTTATTAAGTAAAACAACTGAGCTTATTGATATAAAAGTAGTTTATGCACACCCGCAAGCGCTGGCGCAATGCCGGAAATGGTTGGCGCAGCATCTACCTGACTGTGCACTGGTAGCGGTTAATAGTAATTCGGAAGCGGCTAAAAAAGTAGCGAAGGAACCTAATGCTGCCGCTATTGCTGCAAACCGTGCTGCAGAAATTTATGATTTGTCTGTATTAGCTAGTAATATTGAAGATGAAGCCGATAATACCACGCGATTTTTAGTCATAGGCAGTCAAGATGTAGGACCTTCAGGTGTTGATAAAACAGCCCTATTAGTTTCAACTAAAAATCAACCAGGCGCGTTACAGATTTTATTAAAACCTTTAGCTGATAGCGGTATTAGTATGACGCGTATTGAGTCTCGGCCTTCGGGTAAGGGGATTTGGGAATACGTGTTTTTTATTGATATTGATGGTCATTGCCAAGACAAAGCTGTGGCAGAAGCATTAATATTACTCGAACAAGAATCATCCATGTGTCGAGTGCTCGGCTCTTATCCAAAGGCAGTCTTATAATGAAGTTGATACTCGCTAATCCGCGTGGTTTTTGTGCTGGGGTTGACCGCGCAATTGATATTGTTGAGCGGGCCTTAGAGTTGTTTGGAGCACCAATTTATGTGCGTCATGAAGTGGTGCATAATAAATATGTTGTGGATGGTTTGCGTGATAAAGGCGCGATATTCATCGAAGAATTAAGTGATGTACCGGATAATGCAACCTTAATTTTTAGTGCGCATGGGGTATCAAAACAAGTGCAAGCAGAAGGCAAGCAGCGAGGCTTAAAGGTTTTTGATGCAACCTGTCCTTTAGTGACCAAGGTGCATATGGAAGTCGCTCAATTTGAACGTCAAGGCCGTGAATGCATTTTGATTGGTCATGCTGGTCATCCAGAAGTAGAAGGGACGATGGGACAATACACGTCTGACATTGGTGGCATGTATCTGGTTGAAACTGCCGAAGATGTTGCTAAACTTCAAGTGAAGAATCCTGATGAATTAGCCTTTGTAACACAAACCACTTTGTCTGTTGATGATGCTTCTGTAGTTATCGATGCACTTCGAAAATATTTTCCAAAGATAGATGGCCCTCGCAAAGATGATATTTGCTACGCGACACAAAATCGTCAAGATGCGGTTAAAAACCTAGCAGCACAATGTGATCTTGTACTCGTCGTAGGATCTAAAAATAGCTCTAATTCTAATCGTTTACGTGAACTTTCTAATAAGTTGGATACGCCTGCTTATTTGATTGATAGTGCGCACGACATTGATCCCGAGTGGCTCATGGGTAAAAATGTCATTGGTTTAACGGCTGGGGCTTCAGCACCGGAAATATTGGTGCAAGAAGTGGTTGAACGCTTGAAATCTTTAGGCGTTAATCAAGCTGATGAAGATAACGGCTTACGCGAAACGGTAGAATTCTCAATGCCAAAAGAGTTGAGAATTGATATTTCTGAGCTTGCTCGTCCTCGTTAATTATGCCATTTCTGCCCGTATTTTTATGGACTGATATTTTAATTTACCTACTGCTTGCCGTTGTAGTATCAGCTGTTTTATATATTCGTCGCCGCCCACACTTACGGGCACCGTGGAAATCCGTCTTATTACGCAAACGTGGCGTTCTTTCGATCATGATTTTGCTTTGTTATGTTGCTATAGGTCTATTAGATTCGGTGCATTTTCGAGTTGCATTGCCTAGCGATCAAATAAATGACGAAAGGCACTATTCGACAGAAGTAATGACCTTGCTCGATTTGGCTATTTTGCCATTGCGGCAGCAAGTTGAAAAAACCTATTCGGCACCTTTTGCGACGCATCTTTTTGTACGGGAGATGGAAACATCGGAAACAGGTGTTCTCAATTACGATTATCCCAAACTATTATATGCTGGCACTCATTTAGAAAATGACCAAGATAAGTGGTCTGATATTACACACCGTGTAATTATTAACTCGCTATGGGTATTGTTAGCGTGTTTCATCGTGTTTAGCTTGATGATGGCTTTTCTTGCTAAACGACATCACAGCACATGGCTAAGTACGGCAAGGCAGATAATCTTTGGCAAATTAGACTATCCATATCGAACTGTATTCTTGATGTTTTTAATATTATTACTACTAGGTGTTAATCTTGTCATTTTAAGTAGTCAGTATCATATTTTGGGAACGGATAAAGTCGGACAAGATGTGTTGTACCAAACCTTGAAAAGTGTTCGCACTGGGCTAGTTATTGGTACGCTGACGACCTTAGTGATGTTGCCATTGGCTTTGTTTATGGGCATCGCAGCAGGTTATTTTAAAGGTTGGATCGATGATGTGATTCAATACATATACACCACATTGAATTCCATTCCTGGTGTATTGCTTATTGCCGCTGCCGTATTGATGCTGCAAGTGTATATGAGTAATCACCCAGAAAGTTTTGTCACGATTGCTGAACGAGCGGATATGCGCTTATTATTTTTGTGCATTATTCTGGGTTTAACTAGTTGGACAGGTCTTTGTCGAATTCTACGTGGTGAAACGCTTAAGTTACGCGAAGCTGAGTATGTGCTTGCAGCAAGAGCTTTAGGTGCTGGTAGCTTAACGATATTACACCGTCATATATTGCCAAATTTGATGCATATAGTCATGATCGCCATCGTGCTAGATTTTAGTGGCTTAGTGTTGGCCGAAGCGGTGTTGTCTTACGTCGGAGTGGGTGTTGATCCGTCGATGATTAGTTGGGGCAATATGATCAATAGTGCAAGATTGGAAATGGCACGCGAGCCTATTGTCTGGTGGTCACTCGCGGCAGCTTTTATTTCAATGTTTACCTTGGTGTTAGCGGCTAATTTGTTTGCGGATGTGGTACGCGATGCCTTTGATCCAAGAATGCAGGCGACACAGTGAGCTCGACCTTATTAGAAGTTAAAGGTTTAAAAACCTGGTTGGGCAAATCTACTCAACCTTTGCGTGCTGTAGATGGTGTTGATTTTACTATCGCTCGAGGTGAAACATTTGCTCTTCTGGGTGAATCGGGCTGTGGTAAGTCAATGACCGCGTTGTCATTACTGCGATTGAATCCGCAGCCAATTAGCCGTATTGTAGCGGGTGAAATAAAACTTTTAGATGAAGATTTATTAAGTTTATCCGAAATGGAGATGCAGCATATTCGAGGACGTCGAATTGCGATGATTTTCCAGGAACCGCAAAGTTCTCTTAATCCTGTGTTGTCGGTAGGTGAGCAAATTGGTGAATGTTTAGAATGGCACTTCGGCCTAAAAGCTCAGGCATGTCATGAGAGAATTATCGCCTTATTGGAATCCGTAGGAATTCCAGATCCTCAGCAACGTATTCATGATTACCCACATCAATTATCCGGCGGAATGAAGCAGCGGGTGATGATTGCGATGGCCCTAGCCGGTGAGCCTGAGTTATTAATTGCCGATGAACCGACAACGGCATTGGATGTCACTATTCAGGCGCAAATACTGGATTTATTAAAACAAATTCAACGTGATACGGGTATGGCAATTTTACTTATCAGTCATGATTTAGCCGTGGTTGCACAAATGGCCGATCATGTTGCGGTAATGTATGCAGGCCAAATTGTTGAAACCGCTAGTCGAGAACAGTTTTTTAGTCATCATAAACATCCCTATACCGAGAAGCTATTTCAAGCACTACCGACGGAACAAAAGCGTGAACAAAGGTTAACGGTGATTAAGGGCAATGTGCCTGTATTAACACAAGAGTTTACGGGGTGCCGCTTCGTTGAACGCTGTGATCATGCTTTAGCGCTATGTCATAACATCGTGCCTAAGTGGTATCTAGAAGACAAACATGGTGTGCGTTGCCACTTGTTTGATCCAGATAAAAAAATTGAACAAGAAAATGTGCCGCTTGAACTGCATTCATCGCCCTTATCTGAAGTGTTGCCAGCGAATAAAGTTATTCTAGATATCAAAGCTTTGCGTGTTCATTTCCCTATTCGTAAAGGACTCTTTCAGCGTGTCGTTGGCCATGTGAAAGCGGTTGACGATGTCGCCTTAACACTTAAACAATCTGAAACACTCGCTTTAGTAGGGGAGTCAGGTTGCGGCAAAACGACGGTTGGTAAGGGAATTTTGCAGCTAGCTTCAGTCACTTCTGGTGAAGTAAATTATCAAGGAAATAATCTAACGCTTTTGTCAGAAAGAGAGTTGAAGCAGCATCGTTCATCGTTGCAAATAATATTTCAAGATCCCTTTGCCTCAATGAATCCAAGGATGACGGTTACCCAGATTATTGAAGAAGGATTGTCAGCAAAGAAATATGCCAAAATTCCTTCAGCGAAAGAAAAGCGTGTTGATGAATTATTAATACGAGTCGGCTTACGCCCAGAAACAAAACATCGTTATCCACATGAGTTTTCAGGAGGACAGCGCCAACGAATATGTATCGCTCGTGCATTAGCGGCTGATCCCGACGTGATTATTTGTGATGAACCAACCAGTGCCTTGGACGTATCGGTACAAGCTCAAATTCTTAATTTATTACGTGAAATTCAACATGAATTTGGCCTGTCTTATCTCTTTATTACCCACAACATATCGGTAGTGAACTATTTAGCACATCGGGTTGCGGTAATGTACTTGGGTCGAATAGTCGAGCAAGGTAACCGAGATGAAGTATTAAACTCGCCTAAGCACCCTTATACTCGAGCGTTATTAGCTGCGGTACCTGAGCTTGATATCGATAAAAAGGTCATGCGTTTGGAAGGTGAGTTACCATCACCCGCGAACCCGCCCACTGGTTGTCATTTTCATCAGCGTTGCCCTAATGTAATGCCTCAATGTTTACTGACTTACCCTGAACGAACTAATTTATCCGTTACTCATGAAGTGCGGTGTTTTTTATATGAGGAAAATAAATAATGGATACACAAACTCAATTAGAGCTTGAAGCGGCTGCATTTCGTCGTTTGACAGCTCACCTACAAGAGCGAACGGATGTACAGAATATTGATTTAATGGATCTGGCTGGTTTTTGTCGAAATTGCTTATCAAAATGGTACTTAGCCGCAGCCGAAGAAAAGGGCCTAGTGATGGATTATGATCAAGCCCGCGAACACGTTTATGGTATGCCTTACGCTGAATGGAAAGATAAACATCAATCAGGGCCTAAGATTTAGTCATCCTTACAATTAAGTGCATGCAACTTTTGTGCTAAAGCTTTAGTGTCGACACTCTCTTTTTCTTTGGGACGAAATACTTTAACCGCTTTAATTGTACTACGAAACTGCTGTAAGTAGTTTCGGCAGCAGCGGCAAATAAGTAGGTGAAAAAAAAGACCCATGCGTTTACGTAATGGTAGGTCACCATCTAGGTAATCGCTGACTTCTTCTGTTAGGTCTTTACATTGAATCATCTTACTTATTTGTCCTGAAATTTATCGATACACTGGTGTAAGCCTGTGCGGGCCCTGTGCAGTAGCACTCGTGCATTAGACGCAGAGATATCAAGAATGTTACAAACTTCTTCCATCTTTAAACCTTCCATGTCGTACATGGTGAGCGCGGCACGTTGTAGGGGAGGAAGTTCTTGAAAAGTTTTTTCAATAGCAGCTTGCAGTTGTTCATTTGCTAATAAGGCTTCGGGTGTTGCTTCATCCCAAGAAAGTACATCATCTAATCGGTGGCCAGCGTTATCAAATTTGTCAGAAGAAATGGATTGCCAGCCATCATCAAGCGAAACCATCCGGTTTTCTCTACGCACTCGACTTTTAGCACCATTACTTACAATGTGAAGCAACCATGTTTTCAGTGATGAACGACCTTCAAATTTTGGCAAGGCCTTAATGGCTGAAATCCATGCATCCTGAACAACTTCATCTGCAAAAGCTTCACCAACAATAGCACGAGCAACCGATAGCATTAGATTATGGTAATTGGAAACAATCAATTCAAAAGCGCTTTCATCACCCTTTATAAGCTTAGTGATTAGCGTTTTCTCATCCATGTCATTTGAATTTATTTTCATTAAATTTGTAACAAAATAGTTTGATGCCAGTCTATGTTAACAAGCTTGGTCAAGATTGACCGCTTGAGTTTCATTTTTTTACAAGAATTTATATCACTATAGGAAATTATTATGTCTATTACTACTAAAAAAACAACGATCGCATTAGCTGCAAGCGCAGCATTGACAGCAGGTTTGGCTTTATCTCCTATGATAGCAAGTGCTGATGCCAATCCTTTTGCATCTGCAGAATTATCTAGCGGTTATATGCAACTTGCTGAAGGTACGCATAAAGATGCAGAAGGTAAATGTGGCGAAGCAAAATGTGGCGCAGATAAAAAAGTTGAAAAAATGGAAGAAGGTAAATGCGGTGAAGCTAAATGTGGCGCCGATAAAAAAGCAGCACATGAAGCTAAATGTGGTGGCGAAATGAAAGAAAAAGCTGAAAAAATGGGTGAAGGTAAATGTGGCGAAGCGAAATGCGGTGCTGACAAAAAATAAGACAGAAAGTTTGAGCTATGTATGATGAAAAGGGCTCTTTAGAGCCCTTTTTTATTCTTAGAAGGAGAGAGTCATGTCAGTGTGTAAATTAGGTTCAGGTCTGCAGAATATATTGAACAGTACTAGAGTATTGGATTTTTTAGCGCCAGTCGCCCTTAGATTATATTTAGCGCCGGTATTTTGGATGGCCGCTAATAATAAATGGAATCCATTTGATAGCGAAAGCTCGCTGAATGGCACTATTCAATGGTTTGATGGCTCTTTAGGCTTACCTTTTCCCGAGCTGATGGCTTATTTAGCATGGGGAGCCGAGTATTTTGGTGCTATTTTTCTCATACTAGGTTTAGCGGTACGTTGGATCAGTATTCCTTTAATGATAACGATGATGGTTGCAGCCGTGACCGTTCATTGGGGAAATGGTTGGTTAGCGATCGCTGAACCGAGTGCTCAGTTAGAGATGGCGCGTTCTATTTTGCAAGAACATGGCAATTATGAATGGCTAACTCAAAATGGCGGCTTTGTGATTTTGAATAATGGTATTGAATTTGCGACTACATATTTCATTATGTTGCTCAGCTTATTTTTTATCGGTGCAGGTAAGTATGTTAGTGCTGATTATTGGATTGCCAAAAAATACGCACACTGTCCAAGTAGCTAGCGTGTAAACATAGGGAGGATTTGTGATGTTGATCAAAAAAACAAGATTAGGTGAGCTGCCTGCGAGCGAAATAACGGATTACGGTGTTTATTTGAATCGTCGACAATTTTTGAATGGTGCTGCCATCGCGGCGACGGCTAGTTTGTTGCCTGTAACATTAGTTAGTGCGGCATCGACTCCACAGCCGACATATAAAAACTTGATTAAAAGTGCTTACTCAACGGAGGAGGGAGCTACTTCCTTTGAATCTGTGACGACGTATAATAATTTTTATGAGTTTGGTACCGATAAAGGTTCACCAGCATTAATGGCAACTGAGTTTCCTGATAAATCTACACCTTGGCGGGTAACGATTGAAGGTGAGTGTGATAAGCCTGGCGAATATGATTATGACGATTTAATTAGGCCCTTTACTTTGGAAGAGCGTATTTATCGCATGCGGTGTGTAGAAGGCTGGTCAATGGTTATACCATGGGTGGGTTTTCCTTTAGCTGATCTTATTAAACGTGCTCAACCTAATTCACGAGCAAAATTTGTTGAATTTACGACCTTATATGATCCTGAACAAATGCCCGGTCAACATCGGAATGTATTAGATTGGCCTTATACCGAAGGTTTGCGAATGGATGAGGCGATGAATCCCTTAACATTGCTTTCTGTTGGTTTATATGGACAGGAGTTGCTAGGGCAAAATGGCGCGCCAATCAGACTCGTTGTGCCATGGAAATATGGTTTCAAGAGTATTAAATCTATCGTGCGTATTCGTTTTGTAGAAAGTTTACCTCAATCAGCTTGGATGAAAGCTGGACCCAATGAATATGGCTTTTATTCGAATGTGAACCCAGATGTGGATCATCCCCGCTGGAGCCAAGGTCGTGAACGTCGAATTGGCGAGTTTCTTAAGCGTAAAACGGAAATGTTTAATGGTTACGGTGAAGAGGTCGCCCACATGTATACCGGCATGGATTTACGTAAATATTTTTAATATGTATTGCCTGAGTTAAATATTGTGTCAAAAATTAAAACCCTGCTATTTATCGTATGTTTAATTCCGGCTATTTGGTTAACCATTGCTGCTTTTACTAATCAACTTGGTGCGAATCCTATTGAGGCGGTAACTCGAGAAACAGGTCTCTGGGCTCTACGATTTTTATGGCTAACCTTATTAATAACGCCACTTCGCTGGGTGACAGGCTGGAATAGTTTGTTGAAGTATCGACGATTATTAGGGCTGTATGTCTTCTTTTATGCTGTTTTACATATGTTGCTTTATTTAGGTTTAGACCAGTTTTTTGATATCAATGACATTATCAAAGATATTATCAAGCGACCTTTTATCACCATTGGTTTTTTCACCTTTACGGCATTAATTCCACTGGTAGTTACGTCTAATAATGCAATGGTTAAACGCATGGGAGGACGGCGTTGGAAGCAATTACATCGACTCACGTATTTTATTGCCATCGCCAGTTCGGTACATTTTTATATGCTAGTGAAACTAGATAAGACGGAACCACTTATCTATATAGGGCTGCTGATTATATTATTGACGCCTCGGGTGTATCGCTACGCTAAAACCATCACCTTAAAACCTTAAATTGTCATCATTAGTCGCTTTTATTAGCTTTAAAATTAAGCTTTTGGCTGCATGACGTGGCAATTCCAGTTGGGAATAAAGCAAAAACTGTTACAATACGTCGCTATTTATGACGTTAAGGCTAGCGAAGGTATTTATGACTGATTTTGTTGATAACGATCCACAAGAAACTCAAGAATGGTTAGATGCATTAGAATCTATCATTGAGGTTGAAGGTGATGAGAAAGCACATCACATTTTAGAAAAACTCATTGATATGGCTCGCCGCTCGGGGGTTAATCTCCCTTATAGTTCCAATACAGCCTATGTGAATACTATTCCTGTTGATCAACAAGAACGTATCACTGGCAACCAAGATATTGAACATAAAATAAGATCGTATATTCGCTGGAACGCGATGGCGATGGTGGTAAAAGCTAACCTTAAGCCCGGTGCTGTAGGTGGTCATATTGCTAGTTTTGCTTCTTCCGCGACTTTATATGATGTAGGTTTTAATCACTTTTTCAAAGGTGATGACCATGGTAATGGCGCTGACATGGTGTTTTTCCAAGGCCATATTTCTCCAGGTATTTACGCTCGTTCGTTCCTTGAAGGTCGTTTAACAGAAGAACAACTGGATAATTTCCGTTTTGAAGCCGATGGTAAGGGCTTATCTTCTTATCCTCATCCTTGGTTAATGCCTGATTATTGGCAGTTCCCAACGGTTTCAATGGGACTCGGTCCTATATTAGCTATTTACCAAGCTCGCTTTATGAAATACATGGATCACCGTGAAATTAAAGCAACAGCAGGTAGAAATGTATGGGCTTATTTAGGCGATGGTGAAATGGATGAGCCTGAATCTTTAGGCGCTATTACCTTAGCAGGTCGTGAGAAATTAGATAATTTAACCTTTGTTATTAACTGTAACTTACAGCGACTGGATGGACCAGTACGTGGTAATGGCAAAATTATTCAAGAACTTGAAGCTATTTTCCGTGGAGCAGGTTGGAATGTCCTGAAAGTAATCTGGGGTTCAGAGTGGGATCAGCTATTAGCCAAAGACAAAAATGGTTTATTGCTAAAACGCATGGAAGAAGTAGTCGATGGCGAATACCAAAACTACAAATCTAAAGATGGCGCGTTTGTACGTGAACACTTCTTTGGTAAGTATCCTGAATTGCTAGAAATGGTGTCGGATATGACTGATGAAGATATTTGGCAGTTAAGCCGTGGAGGTCATGACCCACGTAAAGTGTATGCGGCTTATAAACAAGCCACTGATCACAAAGGTCAACCGACCGTTATTTTAGCTAAAACAGTTAAAGGTTACGGTATGGGTCATGCTGGTGAAGCACAAAATACCACGCACTCACAAAAGAGTTTAGGTGTTGAGCACATGAAAGTGTTCCGTGACCGCTTCAATATCCCTGTATCAGATGCTGATATTGGTACTATCCCATATATAACCTTAGATAATGACAGCGAAGAGAAAAAATATCTATTGGAGCGCCGTGAAGCTTTAGGTGGTTTCTTACCGAAACGTAACCACGATGCACCGGCATTAAAAACACCTGATTTAAATATTTTCAGCGCTATGTTGAAATCAACGGGTGATAGAGAAATCTCTACCACGATGGCATTTGTTCGTATTTTGACGGCGTTAATTCGTGATAAAAGTGTCGGCAAAAATGTTGTACCTATCGTGCCGGACGAAGCACGTACTTTTGGTATGGAAGGTTTATTCCGTTCATTTGGTATTTATTCTTCATCAGGTCAACTTTATGAGCCTGAAGATTCTGGCAAAGTAATGTGGTATCGCGAAGATACTAAAGGCCAGATCCTGCAAGAAGGTATCAATGAAGCGGGCGCAATGGCTGAGTGGGTATCTGCTTCAACTGCGTACTCAAACTATAACGTCAATATGGTGCCGTTCTATGTTTATTACTCTATGTTTGGTTTCCAACGAATTGGTGACCTGGCATGGTTAGCAGGCGATATTCAAGCAAAAGGTTTCTTGATCGGTGCAACAGCAGGTCGAACATCATTAAATGGTGAAGGCTTACAACATCAAGATGGACATGGTTTGGTATTAGCAAGCACAATCCCGAACTGTGTGAGTTATGACCCTACTTATGCTTATGAAATGGCTGTAATTATTCATGATGGCTTCCGTCGAATGTATGAAGAACAAGAAAGTGTGTTCTATTACTTAACTGCGATGAATGAAAATTACACACACCCCGATATGCCTGAAGGTGCTGAAGCAGGCATTATCAAAGGTCTATATAAACTCAAAACGGGTGGTAAACATAAACTTAAGGCTCAATTATTAGGTAGCGGTACCATTTTGCGTGAAGTTGAAGCTGCTGCTGAGTTATTAGAAAAAGACTGGAAAGTCTCTGCTAATGTTTGGAGTGCTACGAGCATTAATGAGTTGGCGCGTGATGGAATGGAGGTCGATAGATATAACCGCCTTCACCCTCAAGCAGATAAAAAACGTAGCTATGTGGCGGAATGCTTAGATGACCAAGCGGGTGTTGTTATTGCCTCAACGGATTATATTCGTTTGTATGCGGAACAAATTCGTCCTTGGGTAAAAGCGCCTTACACCGTGTTAGGTACAGATGGCTTTGGTCGCAGTGATACACGTCAGAAATTACGTAGCTTCTTTGAAGTTGACCGCTTCCATGTTGTGGTCGCTACATTAAATACTTTGGCTGATGATGGACAAATTGGTTATGACATCGTTGACAGCGCTATTAAAAAATACAGCATCAATGCTGATGCATTGACTCCAGTAAAGGCTTAATTTATGGCAGATTTAATCGAATTAAAAGTACCTGATATTGGTGACTTTGATGAAGTAGAAATTATTGAGGTTTTAGTGTCTGTGGGTGATACAGTTGCTAAAAACCAGGATGTTATTACTCTAGAATCAGATAAGGCTGCGATGGAGATCCCGTCATCGTTTGCTGGTGTGATCAAAGAAGTTAAAGTAGCCGTTGGCGAAAAAGTTAAACAAGGCTCTGTTATCGCACTGCTTGAAGCTAGTGATGGAAGTCAAGCGGCGACAACACCTGAAGTCAAACAAGAAGTAAAGGCAGAAACAGCTCCAGCCGCTGCTCCCGCTCCAGTAGTAGAAGTGACTGCAGAGCCTGAATTAGTCGAAATCATACCGTTTGCTCCTGATAATAAATCAGCTGTAAAACAGGCTCATGCTTCACCATCAGTTCGCCAATTCGCTCGAGAATTAGGTGTTACTTTAAGCTCGGTGAATGGTACCGGTGAGAAAGGTCGAATCACAAAGGAAGATGTGCAAAACTTTGTTAAACAAAAAGTGAATGCACCAGCGGTAAGCACAACGACAGGCTCTGGTATTCCACCTGTTCCTGTTATTAATTTTGAGAAATTCGGTGAAGTAAAAACCGAAGAATTATCTCGCATCAAAAAAATATCAGGCAAACATTTACATGCATGTTGGTTAAATATTCCACATGTTACGCAGTTTGATGATGCTGATATTACTGAGTTGGAAGAGTTTAGAAAAGCCAATAAAGAGATGGCGGCTAAACAAGGTGTCAACCTAACACCACTCGTTTTTATCATGAAAGCGGTGGTTGCCAGTTTAAAAATGTATCCTGAGTTGAACTCATCACTGAGTGAAGACAAAGAAAGCTTGATTATTAAAAAGTATTACAACATCGGCGTAGCGGTAGATACGCCTAATGGTCTGATGGTTCCAGTGATCAAAGATGTTGATAAAAAAGGCTTTTTAGAAATTGCCGGTGAGTTAGGTGAAATCAGTGCACGAGCACGAGATGGCGCTTTAACAGCGAAAGATTTACAAGGTGGTACATTCTCAATTTCAAGCCTGGGCGGTATCGGCGGTAGTTTCTTTACCCCCATCGTGAATGCCCCCGAAGTTGCGATACTTGGTGTCGGTCGCCACAAAATGCAGCCAGTTTGGAATGGAAAAGAGTTCGAACCTAGACTTATTCTGCCATTATCCGTCTCTTATGACCATCGCGTGGTTGATGGTGCAATGGGTGCACGATTTACCACTGCACTTAACCATATGTTATCGGATATCAGAAAGGTTTTACTATGAGCGTAGTTGAGATAAAAGTACCTGATATTGGTGATTTTGATGCAGTGGAGATCATTGAGGTTTTAGTCAGTGTAGGTGATGAAATATCAGCTAACCAAGATGTCATTACCTTGGAATCTGATAAAGCGGCAATGGAAATCCCTAGTACTCATGCCGGTAAAGTAGTCAGTGTGAATGTTGAGGTTGGCGGCAAAGTTAAAGAAGGTAGTGTGATTTTAACTTTAGAAACAGCAGCTGCAGAATCTACCCCTAAGAAAGAGCCTGTTGCAGATAAAGCGACTGAAAGTCAGCCAAAACCAGCAGAAGCAATGGCGACAAATACGATTAATACAGCTGCAGGTAAAGCTGATATACATGCCGAAATTCTTGTTTTAGGTTCAGGTCCTGGTGGGTATACAGCTGCATTCCGAGCTGCTGACTTAGGTAAACAAGTCATCATGATCGAACGTCATGCCAAAATTGGTGGAGTATGTTTGAATGTCGGTTGTATTCCATCAAAAGCGTTATTACACACGGCACAAATCATTAATGAAGCCTCAGACATGGGGGACCATGGCGTTAAATTTGCGGAACCAGAGATTGATATCCGTAAAATAGAAAGCTGGAAAACAAGCATCGTTGATAAATTAACGGGTGGTTTGAAAGCGCTTGCGAAACAACGAAAAGTGACGATTGTTCAAGGTGAGGCGCGCTTCTCCGGTACGCATACCATGCAGGTTACTACGCTGGAGGGCGAGAAAACAATTTCATTTGATAATTGTATTATTGCTGCTGGTTCACGCGTCAGTAAAGTACCCGTATTTCCGAATGATGATGCTCGGATGATGGATTCTACTGATGCCTTAGATCTCGCCGATGTACCTGAAAAACTATTGGTTATTGGTGGCGGGATTATTGGTCTAGAAATGGCAACGGTTTATGATGCCTTAGGATCAAAAATCACTGTAGTTGAAATGCAAGATGGTTTGATTCCTGGTGCCGATAAAGATATCGTAAAACCACTTTTGAAGAAGGTACAAGATAAGTACGAAGCGATTTATCTGAATACCAAAGTGGCTAAGATTGAACCTCAGAAAAAAGGCCTCAAAGTGACATTTGAAGGCAAAGATGCACCTGAAACTGCCGTGTTTGACAAAATTTTAGTGGCAGTGGGACGGACACCTAATGGCAAATTGATTAACGCCGAACTTGCTGGTGTTAATGTAAATGACTATGGTTTTATCAATGTTGATGCTCAAATGAGAACCAATGTACCTCATATTTATGCGATAGGGGATATTGTTGGTCAACCTATGTTGGCTCATAAAGCAACGCATGAAGCGAAAGTTGCAGCTGAAGTTATTTCTGGTATCAAATCAGCTTTTGATCCGATGACTATTCCATCGGTTGCTTATACCGATCCGGAAGTTGCATGGATGGGGCTGACTGAAACTGAAGCAAAAGCACAAAACATTGATTACGTGAAAGGTGCCTTTCCTTGGGCTGCAAGTGGACGTAGCTTGAGTCTAGGACGCGATGAAGGTTTAACTAAAGCATTATTTGAAAAAGAAACGGGTCGAATCATTGGCGCGGGTATCGTTGGACCTAATGCCGGTGAATTAATTGCTGAAGCGGTGTTAGCGCTGGAGATGGGAGCGGATGCCGAAGATATTGGTATGACGATCCATCCACATCCAACCTTATCTGAAACCTTATGTTTTGCCGCTGAAATGGCAGAAGGTAGCATTACAGATTTATTGCCTCCACGTAAAACATTACATTCTAAATAGGATCGTCATCTTAGATGGAGCAAGAGTTAACGCCATTAAGGCCCCCGCTCAAATGGGCGGGGGGTAAGCGTTGGCTTATCCCAACGTTAGAAAAACTATGGGCTAAACACTCTACATGTAGATTAGTTGAGCCTTTTTGTGGTGGTTTATCGGTGGCTTTAGGCTTACAACCACAAACAGCATTACTCAACGACGTTAACTCAGCTTTGGTTAATTTTTATCAGCAACTTCAAAAAGGCTTGACCTTAGATATCTCGCTTGATAATGATGAAAAAGCCTATTATCTACGCCGAGCGGAGTTTAATGAATTAAATCAGATGAAAGGGGCTGATGATATATTGGCTCAGTTATTCTATTATTTAAATAGAACAGGCTATAACGGACTCTGCCGGTTTAATCAGTCAGGTGGCTATAATGTGCCATTTGGTCGTTATAAAAAAATAAATTATCAAACTGATTTTATGAAATATCAGTCAGCTTTATCTGCTTGGGAATTTACCAACAAAGACTTTTCTGAGTTAGCAATAGCGGATAATGACTTTGTGTATGCAGACCCACCCTACGATGTACCTTTTCATCAATATGCTCAAAAAGGGTTTGTCTGGGACGATCAAGTTCGGTTAGCTGAATGGTTAGTTGAACATAAAGGGCCTGTAGTCTTATCCAATCAAGCAACAGAACGTGTGGTTGATTTATATAAGAAGCTCGGCTTTAAATTAAAATATTTAGATGCACCACGCCGAATTAGTTGTAAAGCTAATGGCAGACATGCCGTTAAAGAAGTTATAGCAACACACGGCTTTTGATACAATACTCATTATTTATAAACACAGAATTTTTACGGGAACAGCACACATGTCTAAGATCAATAAAGTCGTACTTGCTTATTCTGGTGGTCTTGATACCTCCATTATTTTGAAATGGTTACAGGATGTTTATGACTGTGAAGTCGTCACCTTCACCGCTGATCTGGGTCAGGGTGAAGAGGTTGAACCAGCTCGTGCGAAAGCAAAAGCAATGGGTATTAAAGATATTTATATAGAAGATCTTCGTGAAGAATTTGCTCGCGATTATGTATTCCCCATGTTTCGTGCCAACACCATTTATGAAGGCGAATATTTATTAGGTACCTCGATTGCACGTCCACTTATTGCTAAACGTTTGGTTGAAATTGCAGCAGAAACGGGTGCACAAGCCATCTCACATGGTGCTACGGGCAAAGGTAATGATCAAGTTCGTTTTGAATTAGGTGCCTATGCATTAAGCCCTGATATCAAAGTCATTGCACCTTGGCGTGAGTGGGACTTAAATTCTCGTCAAAGCCTATTGGATTATGCTGAAAAGCACGGTATTCCGGTTGAAATGAAGCGAGGTAAAAAATCACCGTATTCTATGGATGCTAATTTACTTCATATCTCTTATGAAGGGGATATGCTTGAAGATCCTTGGACTGAACCTGAAGAAAGCATGTGGCGTTGGACGGTATCTCCTGAAAATGCACCAAATGAAGCCACTTATATTGAATTAACCTACGCTAAGGGTGATATTGTAGCTATCGATGGTAAAGCTATGACACCAGCTGAGGTGATGCAATATTTAAACAAAGTAGGTGGTGCCAATGGTATCGGCCGTTTAGATATGGTTGAAAATCGTTATGTCGGTATGAAAGCACGTGGTTGTTATGAAACACCAGCCGGGACTATTATGATACCTGCTCACCGAGCTATTGAATCGATTACTGTTGACCGAGAAGTCGCTCATCTTAAGGATGAATTGATGCCACGTTATGCTAGCCTAATTTATAACGGCTACTGGTGGTCACCGGAGCGTGAAATGTTACAAGCAATGATAGATAAGTCTCAGAATAATGTGAATGGAAAAGTTAGAATTAAACTGTATAAAGGCAATGTGATCGTGGTGGGGCGTGCATCTGAAACAGACAGTTTGTTTGATGAATCGATAGCCACTTTTGAAGATGATGCGGGTGCTTATAATCAAAAAGATGCAGAAGGCTTTATCAAGTTAAATGCATTAAGGCTAAAAATAGCAGGTAAAAAGAAATCTAAATAAGCGATTTGCGAATGGAGTTATAAATGGACTATAACGAATACCAGGAGAAAGCTGCCGAATACATGCGTTTAGCTGTGCCATTGATGAACAAAAATGGCGTGGCAATGACACCAGCCAATTATGCCGTATGGTATGAATATGTTTCTGGCGGCAATGTGGCACTTAGGGATGCTGTTGACGCCCAAATGGATGGGAATGAGCGTCTTACTGATAAACAAAGTCGTGAGTTGTATGAGCGATTTTTTGATCGCGAGAAAGATCAAGTCGCCTTGTTGGAAATGCGCCAAGATTTACGGCGCGTTTTGAGCGAATTACTAAGTTTTGTTTCAACAGGTAGTGTGGAATCTAAAAAGACAACAGAGAATTTGCTTTCCATAATTAATAGGTTACATCCCAATATGTCACGAGAAGAAGTACATAATGTGATAGAGGATGTACTCACTGAAACACGCTTATCGGTGTCAAATAGCAGCTTATTGACGGAACGTTTAAATACCACTACTGCTGAAATTCAAGACTTGAAAAAAGATCTTGAAGAAGCGACGCGTGATGCAAAAACCGATATGTTGACTAATTTAGCAAACCGTAAATCCTTCGATGAATTGTTAGAGAAAGCGACACGTGATGCTGATGGCAGTGGCTTAGAATTATGTATGATATTTTGTGATCTAGATTATTTCAAAAGAATTAATGATAAACACGGTCATTTAGTGGGGGACCAAGTATTAAAAGTGGTTGCAACGAGCTTAAAGAGTGCGGTGAAAGGCCGAGATATTGTTGCTCGTTATGGTGGCGAGGAGTTTGCTATTGTATTGCTCAATACAAGTCTGGTGAATGTTAAGAGGTTAGCTGAAAATATCCGCGTTGAAATTTCATCAAAACATATTCAGCGTAAAGATAATCGCGAATCATTAGGTACCATTACAATGTCATTCGGAGTGGCGCGCTATTATCCGTCTGAAGGACCAGAAAGCTTTTTACAACGAGCTGATCGGGCTTTATATATGTCTAAACGTAAAGGGCGAAATGCCGTCTCAGAAGCACCGCCCCCAGTCATTTAATAGATGCTAAAAACTATCAGTGAAAAACACCTCGTTTAAGGCCAGCTGGCCTGAGCGAGGTCTAGCATCAAGCCTTTTCTTACCGATGGTAATCATCATGGTGACAATGTGATCGTGGGGTAGGTTGATTATTTTAGCCACTTTGTCAAAGTCAAAGCCATCCATCGGGCAACTGTCATACCCCATACCCTTTGCCATCAACATAATATTCATAGCAGCAATACTCGTTGAACGGAAACATTCATCACGTTGTGCCTGATGATGATTCGTGTAGTAATTTTCTATTGCTGGTAACAGTATACCTTGAACTTCTACAGGGGCTTCTTTGAAATAACGTTCAGGCTGTTTTTCCCAAGCATTCAAATCTGCACATATCACAAGTAATAATGATGCCTCGCTCACTTGTGCTTGTCCCCAGCTCGCATCTTGAATTTGTTGGCGCTTGTTTTTGTCTTGGACTCGAATAAACCGCCAATGTTGAATATTAAAAGCAGTAGGTGACAAGATGGCGTGTTGCATTAACTCTTCAACTTCTGCCTCAGTCATTTCATGTGTAGTATCAAAGTGTTTTACTGAACGACGCTCTACAATCGCTTGTTTAATATCCATAGGGTCTCTTAATTAGATTTAGTGTGAAATAATGCCATCTACTCTTAGGTAGATGAATTGTTGTTGTGAGTGTTGAGTCTGATATTGAGTTGTTCCCGTTTGCGCAATACGTTTATCATGACTAATTTGTCCAATTTCAAGCCATGTACCGACAGGGCCAGAGACACTCGTAAACATCTGACTTTGGTCGATAACGCCATTACGCTTTGATAAGGAGGCAAATTGAGGATAAATTTCAACACTAACGTGATGGCTTGGAAGAATGTGGGCTATTGCTTGAAAACCATTATTAATATCGATGTAGGTCGTGGTCGTTTGAACAGCTAGATCGCCATGAGTATTCAATAGTAAAAATTGTTCTTTTTGTGGTAGTGCCTGACCAGTAATGATCGCTATTGCTTGGCCTGCGATACCTCTTGCTTGATAGTGTTGTTCTTTATTTCTGTTATTGCTTGTTGACCAGTGACGTATAGATACAGCGCCATCGCCCCCGTGTTCATTGACGACAACATCTGCTCCGATTTGTGTACGTTGCTTTTCTGAAAGCATTTCATCCGTTTTTAATACACTGATTGTGATACTTTGTGCGGGCGTATCTAATTGGTTAATAAGTTGTTTTATGTCATTAATAACATGCGAACTTGCCTTTAAAATAATGAAATCATTAGCGGCACGTGCCGTCGCCTCAGCAGGTAGAAAAGGTTGTATTTCAGTTAAAACCTCAGCAGCCAGCCGATGATTTAATTGGATTGTTTCAATTTTACTGTCAGCTACTACGGCTAAGCTCACCACGCTAAACAGCATGAATATCCATGTTTTCATAAATGTAAACGCCTTATCGACATGTCAGCTGTGCTGTGACTCCAAATAGCATCAAATTGTGACTGTAAGCCTTGCATTTCAAGTCGGTCGTAAAAACAAGCAGTGCCTTCATAATGCGTTGCTCTAGGGCATTTTAAATACGCTTCGTCATCGACTAACAATAAAATGTTCTGGATGTTTGAATGCAGACTATCTGGTTTGCGAATATGAACTGAACTAGTTAAGTGTTGTGCTAATGGAATGATGCGGTGTCCACGTTGCACATTGACTTTAGTTGCTTGCGAGATGATCTTTATTTCAGCTCTTGGGCTACTCAGTGCTAATTTTTTTAGGCAGGCCACAAACTCAGGAGAATCAAATAAAATGGCATCAATATTCGGGCCCATAATGCAAATCTGGCGTTTTGCAGTTTGAGCTAAAGATAGTGCTAAAGGAATGGCTTCATCCCGACCTTCAAAGCGGAGGAGTGCAGTGTTACTTTGAAGATCAGGAGAATCAGTCATTGTTAGCAGTTACGTGCTTGCTCAGCTGCATTACCAATATAGTTAGCTGGAGTCAGTAACCGTAATTGGACCTTGGCTTCTTCCGGTAATTCTAAATTGTTGATGAAGTCCAACATGATTTGTTCATTTACTCGTTGACCACGCGTCAAGTCTTTCAGTTTTTCATACGGGTTTTCAATACCGTAGCGACGCATGACAGTTTGGATAGGTTCTGCCAATACTTCCCAGTTTGCATCTAGGTCACGTGCCATTGATTCAGGGTTAGGATCTAGTTTGCTAATCCCTTTTAATGCTGAGCTATACGCTAATATTGAATATGAAAAACCAACACCAACATTTCGTAATACAGTGGAGTCCGTTAAATCACGCTGCCAGCGAGAAATAGGAAGTTTAAGTGCTAAATGATCAAACATTGCATTAGCTAAACCCAAATTACCTTCAGCATTTTCAAAGTCGATAGGGTTCACTTTGTGCGGCATCGTTGAAGACCCAATTTCGCCTTTGACTGTTTTTTGTTTGAAGTGACCAATTGAAATATAACTCCAAATATCACGGCAAAAATCGATTAACACGGTATTAAAGCGAATCATGGCCTGAAATAATTCAGCCATATAATCATGAGGCTCGATTTGGGTGGTGTATTTATTCCAGCGTAAGCCTAGTCCTGTAACAAAGGCATTCGCCATTAATGGCCAGTCCACATCGGGATAGGCTGCAAGATGTGCATTGTAGTTACCAACAGCACCGTTCATTTTCCCGTATAACAACACTGCTGCAACATGCGTACGTTGTAACTCTAAACGATGAACTACGTTTGCCATTTCTTTACCTAAGGTCGTCGGTGAAGCAGGTTGACCGTGAGTTCGTGACATCATAGGTGTTTCGGCATGTTCTATTGCTAATTTACGAATAGAAGCAATTAATGTATCCATCTCAGGCAAAATAACGTCTTCACGCGCTTTTTTAAGCATGATGCCGTAAGAGGTATTGTTGATATCTTCAGAGGTACAGGCAAAATGCACAAACTCACTGACTTTATCGAGTTCAGCATTGGCTTTAAATTTACGCTTAATGAAATACTCAACCGCTTTTACATCATGATTTGTTTCGCGTTCGATATTTTTAATTTCTGTGGCATCATCGATGGAAAAATTAGTGACCATGTCATTTAAAAATTTTTCAGCTTCAGTACTTAATTTGGGTACTTCTGTAATGGCGGCATTTGCGCCTAATAAATGTAACCAACGTGCTTCGACTTCCACCCGTGCATGTAATAAACCATATTCACTAAAATAAGGTCGTAAGGCTTTAGTTTTGTCAGCATAGCGGCCATCAACAGGTGAAATCGAGGTAAGTGAAGTAAGGTCTAGTTCCATGAAAATTCCGGTAAATTACATAATAAATAAATGAAATTATATCAGATCTCCAGTTTCCTTCGGAGAGCATGTTAAAATAGGATTTTTTACTGTTTCAATACTGGAGTGAACCACGTGCTGATTGAATATCAAAAACACGTTGAAGAGCGTGCCCTAGAAGGTCTTCCCCCTTTAGCATTAAACGCTGAGCAGGTATCAGCATTAGTTGATTTACTCAAATTACCTACACTTGAAAACAGTGAACAATGTCTAGAATTACTCATTCACCGCGTGCCGCCCGGTGTTGATCAGGCGGCATATGTGAAGGCAGGATTTTTAGCCGATGTGGCAAAAGGCGACTTTTCATGCGCATTTATTACTCCGGTTAGGGCGACTGAGTTATTAGGCACCATGATGGGCGGTTACAATATTCAGCCTTTAATCGATTTATTAGATAAGGCTGATACTGCCGCGACTGCTGAAAAAGCCTTATCTCATACCTTATTAGTTTACGATGCTTATCATGATGTAATTGAAAAATCAGCCACCAATGATTACGCAAAACGTGTTGTGCAAGCGTGGGCTGATGCCGAATGGTTTACATCACGTCCAGCATTAGCTGAGCGCATTACACTAACCGTATTTAAAGTGGCAGGTGAAACCAATACGGATGATTTGTCGCCAGCAACCGATGCATGGAGTCGCCCTGATATTCCATTACATGCCAAAGCGATGTTGATCAACACGATGGATTCGCCAATAGAAGATATTATTGCCTTAAAACAAAAAGGTCACCCCTTAGCTTATGTCGGTGACGTTGTTGGTACCGGCTCATCTCGTAAATCAGCCATTAATTCAGTGTTATGGCATATGGGCCATGATATTCCGTTTGTTCCTAATAAACGTCAAGGTGGCATTATCTTAGGTAATAATATTGCACCTATCTTTTTTAACACTGCAGAAGATTCGGGCGCATTGCCGATTGAATGTGATGTACAAGCGCTAAATACGGGCGATGTCATTACGATATTGCCGTATGAAGGAAAAATATTAAATGAAGCGGGCGATGTCGTTTCAACATTTACCCTGCGACCAACCACATTAGCTGATGAAGTACGTGCCGGAGGACGTATTCCTTTGATTATCGGTCGTGGTTTAACAGATCGAGCTCGTGAAACATTAGGTCTACCGGCATCTGAAATATTTGTCCGTCCTATTGCACCGACAGATACTGGAAAAGGTTTCACCTTAGCGCAGAAAATGGTGGGTAAAGCCTGTGGGGTAGTGGGTGTTCGCCCAGGTACATATTGCGAGCCGCGAGTCACTACTGTTGGTTCTCAAGATACAACAGGTGCTATGACGCGTGATGAATTAAAAGAACTTGCTTGCCTAGGTTTCTCTGCTGATTTAGTCATGCAATCTTTCTGTCATACCGCTGCATATCCAAAACCTGTTGATATTAAGTTACAACATGAATTACCGGACTTTATCAGCACGCGTGCCGGTGTTTCATTACGTCCCGGTGATGGAATTATCCATTCTTGGTTAAACCGAATGGTGCTACCTGATACGGTTGGTACTGGTGGTGATTCACACACTCGATTTCCAATTGGTATTAGTTTCCCCGCGGGTTCAGGCCTAGTTGCATTTGGTGCGGCCTTAGGTGTTATGCCAGTTGATATGCCTGAATCAGTATTGGTTCGATTCAAAGGCGAAATGCAGCCAGGTGTTACCTTACGTGACTTGGTAAATGCGATTCCGTATGTGGCTATTCAAAAAGGTTTATTAACCATAGAGAAAAAAGGCAAGAAAAACATTTTTAATGGTCGTGTATTAGAAATTGAAGGTTTGCCTAACCTAAAAGTTGAACAGGCATTTGAATTATCTGATGCGTCGGCTGAACGTTCAGCGAATGGCTGTACGGTTCATTTGAATAAAGAGCCGATTATTGAGTACTTAACGTCAAATATCTCATTATTACAATGGATGATTTCCGAAGGTTACCAAGATGCCCGTACCCTACAGCGTCGGATTGATGCGATGCAAGCATGGTTAGCTGATCCGCAGCTAATGGAGCGTGATGCGGATGCGGAATATGCTGAAGTGATCGAAATCGATCTGAATGAGATTAAAGAGCCGTTATTAGCATGCCCGAATGATCCTGATGATATTAAGCCTTTATCTGAAATTTCAGGTGTAAAAATTGATGAAGTGTTTATCGGTTCATGCATGACGAATATCGGTCATTACCGTGCGGCAGGTAAAGTGTTGGAGAAATTAACTGCTTTGCCGACTAAACTGTGGATTGCGCCACCAACACGAATGGACCAACATCAACTGACGGAAGAAGGTTTTTACAGCATCTTTGGTCGTGTTGGCGCACGAACTGAAACACCAGGTTGTTCACTTTGTATGGGTAATCAGGCTCGAGTTGCAGATAATTCAACGGTTGTCTCAACATCAACTCGAAATTTCCCTAACCGCTTAGGTAATGGGGCTAATGTTTATCTATCCTCAGCGGAGTTAGCTGCGGTTGTATCGAGTTTAGGTCGATTGCCAACGGTTGCAGAGTACTTAGAAAAAGTAGCTGATATTGAACCGATGTCTGATGAGATTTATCGTTATCTCAATTTTAATGAGATGGATGAGTATCGTCGCCTAGTGAGTTAAATTGCCGGTTAAATTTACTCTGTCATTGAGATATATGATGTAATAATTAAGGCTGTTCTTTTTATGAAGAACAGCCTTTTTTGAAGAATATCGATAAGACACTTTGCCTTATAGCTTTTGCCGCCTAAATTATATTGGTAGACATCTTAGTATATGCAAATCAATGGGCTATATGGACTCTGCGCTAAATGAGTTGTATGGAAGTAAATAACAGCAAAAAACCGATGTAGGGCATTTTTAGCTATCAGCATGAATAAAAACTCAAGTTATAGACTATAATTAACCGATATTATGGAGAATAAATAATGTCTACTATTGATACCAGTGCAACTGAAAAACTCATGCGAAGCTTTCAAATACCGGTTAAGCCCGAAATTCTTATGGAAATACATCAAGAACAAGCTAAGCCAGAACCTTCGCCAACCATCATTGCTAAGATTATTGTTAAAGATGTTGCTTTGTCCGCCGCAGTACTAAAAACGGTTAACTCTCCATTATATGGTTTAAGAAGAATAATTACAGATATCAAACAAGGTGTCATATTATTGGGCTACCATAATATTACCAACCTGGTGACGTTTTTTGAATTAAAAAGAGGCTTTAGTGCAAAATCTTCGATATCTCATGAGAAATACTGGGACCTGGCAATGGAAACAGCCCATATGATGACGCTGCTTATTGATAAACTAGGCCTAACAACTAAGTGCACAGTTGAAGATTCTTATGCCTTTGGCCTATTTAGAGATTGCGGTATCCCATTAATGGCAATGAAATACCCTGATTATAAAAGCGTACTTATTGAAGCCAATAATCAGTCGGAGATAGTGCTCACAGAAGTAGAAGACACGCATTATGAAACTAATCATGCGATTGTAGGCTTTTTTTTAGCAAGAACATGGAATTTGCCGAAGAGTCTATGCGAATTAATATTACGTCACCACGAACCTGATTTTTTAGAGTCGAACGATGTTAGTGCTGAGCAGAAAGATTTATATGCACTTGCTAAAGTAGCAAGCAATGTATTGAGCCAGTATCAGACAAGAAAAGATGAATCTGAATGGAGCTTGGTGAAACTCTCAGTATTAGGTTATTTGGGCTTAAGTGAAATGGATTACATCGAAATTCAAGAAGATACAAAAGATCTGTTTATGGGGCAGTTTGAAGCGTAGTCAAATCGTGTTCATTTTCGATGGGGGCGTTCAGGTAATGCTTATGTTTGATCATGTGTATTTTTAATCACAGCAGTCATTTCTAGTTCAACCGTTTCATCGAGATGTAAGCCATCGCCAACGCTTACTGAACCCGCATTAGAATCAGTATAGATATTTACATCTAGCTTGTTTTCACTTTTAGCTACGATCGTTGTAACAACCGCATCACCAGAAATATTTACAGCTGTCCTGAGCATATCCATTAATCGATCAACACCTAATACTAAGCCAATGCCTTCAACCGGCAAACCTACTTGCGCGAAGACCATAGATAACATGACAAGGCCAACTCCCGGGACACCTGCAGTACCAATTGACGCTAGAACAGACATGAGAATAACCGTTAAATAGCCAGTGATGCCTAAGTCAACGCCATAGATGTTGGCAATAAACACGGTTGCCACGCCTTGCATAATTGCCGTGCCATCCATATTAATAGTCGCACCAAAAGGAACGGTGAATGAGGCAATGGAATTATTAACTCCCATACGTTCTATCACCGTTTTTAAGGTTACGGGAATCGTAGCATTTGAACTTGCGGTACTAAAGGCAAATACTTGGGCGTTGCGTATTTTTGTAATGAAGATACTTGGACTTAGTCCAGAAAACACTTTTAGTACTATCATGAGTGTCACAAATAGATGTAACAGTAAGGCGCTAACCAGTACTAGAACATAAGCTGCAAGTTGGCTCAGTAAATCTAAGCCTAATTCAGCCATCGCTTTCGCTATTAATGCGAATACAGCGTAAGGAGCTACCGACATGACGATGGTCACCATTTTCATCATCACTTCATTAGCAAGCTCAGCGATCTCAATAAGTCGAGAGGCTTTTTTACCGACCATTAATAGACTGATACCAGCAAGAATAGAATAGAAAATTAACGGCAGCATATCACCGTTAGCCATAGCTTTTACTGGGTTTGTTGGAATAATGTTAATAAAAATATCGGTTAAAGGTGGTGCTACGCTTGCGGTAAATTGGCTGGTAGATGTTAAATTCATACCTTGGCCAATTTCCATGCTCGCAGCCAGTGTGATGGCCGTGGCTATCGCGACGGCGGTAGTCAGGAGATATAGGGCAAATGATTTTGAGCCAACACGACCTAGTATTTTTATATTACCAATACCACATACGCCACAAATTAATGAGAAAAAGACTAGGGGAACAACGAGCATTTTTAATGCATTGATGAACATTTTACCGAGAACATAAAAAGCACCATCGACGATATAGGTGTTGATGAAACTACCAATAACATTGAGTCCTGAAAGGTTAATCGCTAAGCCAGTAGAGATGCCGAGTATCATCCCAATGACCACTTTCATTGTTAGACTGGTGCTTTTAGTTTTCTCCATTTACCTCTCCAATAGTGTGCTGGATGATCGTCAATGACAGTACCATCTGGAATTTTATTGTCGTAAGTTGAGCTGAATTTAGGTGGATTTATAATGCAATGTTTTCTGCATTGCCTTTAATATCAGCAACCATAATCAATAGAGCTATAAAAATGCAATGTAGCACAAAACTACATCAACGATGATTTATAGGCTATTGAAAATGGCAGTTGAAATAGCCAGCATTTTGTTGGATTGAAAGATAAACTGCCAACGTCGTCCGCCTTTTTGCTGCCACAATATGGCAGCGCGAATCCCTGCTAGTAATAAAGCGCGAATACGATTGACATTATCTGGTTGTTGCAGATATGTGGGCTCACCATGTATTTGTACTCGCGGTGATAACTCACTGATAGTACGATGGTAAATATCAGCAAATCGAGCAATAACTTGAGGACTGTTAATGTCACCGAAATATTCAATTTGTTGGGGGATTTGATCTATTTCACGGGAAATTAAATCAAGCATAGCGGGTCGTTTTGCCAGTTTTCGTTCTAAATGTAATAAGCTGATGACATAACGCAGCAAGACAACGTCGTTTTTATCTTTGCTTTTCGATAGTTGCTTATTAAGTTGAGAGAAACCGGCTTTTAACTGAGACTTATCACCATAAACGGCTTCAGTTGAAGCGGCATCTGTTGCTGTGAGGCTCTTTAATAAGGTTTCAAACTGAGCGTGATCAACTTGACCTGTTTCAGCAATTTGTTGAACTAGCGTGACAGCCTGTAATATGGCTGCTAAAGCAATAACACGATCTTGTTCTCGGGACGAAGCTATTTCTACTTCACTCATGGATGTATGCCCGGCGCATCAGTACTCGTAATTATACCGCCACCTAGGCAATCATCATCAAGATAAAACACCACCGACTGCCCCGGTGTGACGGCACGTTGAGTTTGTTCAAATTCAACATGAATTTTTCCGTCATCATCTTGGGTTATCACGCAGGCTTGATCAGGTTGGCGATAACGCGTTTTAGCCGCTGCCTTGAAGGGAAACGTTGGGGGATGTCCAGCAACCCATGATAGTTGTTCAGCTTTTAAGGATTGGCTATGCAACCAAGGATGATCACCTTGTACAACATACAAGATCTTGTTTTCCATATCTTTACCAGCAACAAACCACGGCTCGCCATTACTGTCTTTACGACCACCGATGCCTAGACCTTGGCGTTGACCTAATGTGTAATACATTAAACCGGAATGTCTGCCAATGACTTCACCTTCAGGTGTTTGCATTTCACCGGGTTGAGCAGGAATATAGCGGCTTAAAAATTCTCTAAAGCGACGTTCACCGATAAAACAAATACCTGTGCTATCTTTTTTATCGTGGGTAATAAAATCTGCTTGTTCTGCAATGCGACGTACTTCAGGCTTAGGTAATTCACCTAGTGGGAATAAGGTGCGGGATAGTTGCTCTTGGCCTAGGGTATATAAAAAGTAACTTTGATCTTTATTATCATCATGACCTTTTAAAAGGTGAAAACCATCGTTACGTTCTTCTACGCGAGCATAATGCCCGGTGGCGATCATATAGCCGCCCAAGGTTAAAGCATGGTCTAAAAAGGCTTTAAATTTTATTTCACGGTTACATAAAATATCAGGATTCGGCGTACGACCCGCGCGATATTCATCAAGAAAATTCTTGAAAACATAATCCCAATATTCCATCGCAAAGTTTGCTTCATGGAAGGGTATGCCTATTCTGTCAGCTACTGAATTGGCATCATCACGATCTTCGGCAATGGTACATTCACTTTCTTCAGCAAAATCCACCCAGTTTTTCATAAACATGCCTTCAACGTCATAACCTTGCTGTTGTAATAATAAGGCTGCAACTGATGAATCAACTCCGCCGGATAGACCGACGACGATTTTGTTTTGTTCTGACATAATTAATTTTTCAATAAAGTAAGTGGATAGCGTTGACCAGCTAAATAATCATTAAAACAATCTAATACTAATGGGCTACGAAATGTGGCTTGGCGGGCGAACAATTCTTGTTGAGTAAGCCAAATAGCTTGATGAATATCTGGATCAAGTTGTTGTTCAACATCATGTTCAATAGCATCACCCGTGAAACAAAAACGCATATAAGTATCGCCGCTTTTAGGATGTTGCCAGCGATAAATACCGGTTAATGCGGTCGGTTTAAATAGCCAAGCCGTTTCTTCTTGTGTTTCACGGATCACTGCATCAATCAGGCTTTCGCCTGACTCGAGATGTCCTGCGGGCTGGTTTAAGGTCATCTTGCCGTCGATCAGTTCTTCGACTACTAGAAAGCGGTCGTTTTGTTCGATTACGGCGGCGACGGTGGTTCTTGGAGTCCATATCATCAGAGGATTTTATCACGGTCGGGTTAATAATAGGTGCGGTGACTTCACGCCATTGACCAGATTCAAGGTTATCTAAGGTCCAATCACCAATCGCATAACGAATTAAGCGTAAAGTAGGGTGGCCAATTGCCGCCGTCATGCGGCGAACTTGGCGATTTTTGCCTTCCGATATTTTGAGTTCAAGCCATTGCGTAGGAATGGCTTGACGTTCACGAATGGGCGGAACTCGTGGCCATACTTCTGGCGGATCAATTAAACGTGCCTGAGCCGGGCGAGTCATGCCATCTTTCAACATCACACCTTGGCGTAATGTTGCCAAAGCTTGGTTATCTGGAATATTTTCGACTTGCACCCAGTAGGTTTTTTCGAGTTTGTGTTTAGGGTCGCTAATGTAATGCTGTAAAGGACCTGAATCAGTTAATAATACTAAACCTTCACTATCGCGATCTAAGCGACCAGCGGGATAAACCCCTGTTATTTTGACAAAGTCTTTTAAGGTTTGGCGACCAGCTTCATCGGTAAATTGAGTCAGTACATCAAACGGTTTATTGACCAGAATTAATTTGGACATAGCATACAGCTTGTGAAGGAGTTATTAATTGAGTTAAACACTATGACACTTCTTCATTTTTTTACCGCTGCCACAAAAGCACTGGTCATTTCGACTTAATTTAACAGCAGGCAACATCTCACCATCAACATAAAGCCACTGTCCATTTTGTTTGATAAAATGTGAACGTTCGTGTAGCTGGCCTATTACATTATCTTGATAAAAAGCGATAAATTCGACAGTAGCATTATTTTCTGCTGATTTATGAGCAATAATTTTTAAGCCTAACCACTGTGTTTGTTCGATGGTTTGGCGAAGCACTACTTCATCATCAACTTGCCGCTTATCAGGATGTAAGGTTTTTATAAGATAGTCAATATCGCTAACAACAAATGCACTATAACGAGACCGCATTAATTGCACTGCGCTAGCTGCGGTTAAATCGCCTTTATGAAGCTTTTGGCAACATGCTTGATAAGATAGGTTGCTACAACAAGGGCAAGGTGATGAGGCATTAATCATGTTAAGAGCGATTTATTTTAATAACATTCATTACTTCAAAATCGAAGCCAGCGACTTGTTCGGTATCGGGATAATAAATTAGGTCTACCCGCGCACCTTTTAGTGATTGATACATTTTTTGGCGTTTATATTTAAACGGCACATCACAATCTATCAATAACACAGTATTTTGAATCCAGTTCCCCATTTGGCGTTGTACATGTGATTCGACTTTTTGCATACGAGAATGAACCAACTTTTCATTTTCAACGAGCAGTTTTTTAAGTGGTTTCATTAGCTTGCATGTTGGTAACGGCGATAGAGTATACCAACGCGCTCAACATAGACTTTGGTTTCGGTATAAGGCGGTACACCTTTATATTTGAGTACGGCATTAGGACCAGCATTATAAGCTGCTGTGGCTAAAGTAATGTCACCATTAAATGTCGCTAATAATTGAGCGAGATATTTAGTACCACCTTGAATATTTTGCTGAACATTAAACGCGTTTTCTACTCCGAGTTCAGAGGCGGTTGCGGGCATCAGCTGCATCAAACCTTGTGCGCCCACACGTGATTTTGCATTAGGATTAAAGTGTGATTCAGCATGAATTAAAGCACGAACTAGAGCTGGGTCGACAGCATGTTTGTTAGCAGTAAGCTTAATCAAATCAGCATAATCAGTCGTATTCAGTTGTACCGTATTCCAGTTGATAGTTGAAGTAGGATTACAGGCGTAACAATCAAACCGTAATACCTCATATTCAGTATTTACTGGTTTTTGATCTGAAAATGTAACAATGGAATCAGACTTTGACTTGTAGATAAAGGTTGATTTTGCCTTACTTTTATTGCTTGGGGTATTAGAAAACTCAACGGTGCCATCATCGGCATAGATTGTTTGAATAGAATCGGCAGACCAAGCCAGCGCAGGAAACAACACTGCGCTAACGATCAAAGTGAGTTTATATGGCAACATGACATCAACGGTTAAATGTAACGGCCAGCAGAAGCGACGATAACCACCAGTAGACCAATACTCAGGTTGATAGCAATGAGTTGGCGAATTTGATTGAGCGCTTTACCGCCCTTTTCCCATTCATTAGCTATAACAGCACGTTGTAATTTTTTATATGGACTGAAAAAAATATGCATGAACAACAACATCATTACTAAGCCTAATGTCAGCATGATATGAATATGCACGCCCACAGCCGCCATGCCCCCAAATACTTTGATAATCATCCATAAGCCACTAGCTAACAGAATAATGACCGAAGCCCAAACCCATGGAAAGAAACGTTGAAATACCTGTGACCATAACGTAAGTCTGACTGGCGTTTCTAGAAGGCTGCTAGCAACAGGTCGTAATGCCATGTAGGCGAAAAACATACCGCCTACCCAGATGACTGAAGATAAAAGGTGTAATGCGATAGCAAAAATCATGTGTGTTCCTAGAAATTAATGAGTAGTAGTGTGAAAAGGAATATCCGCGATTTTTTGCTTCCATTCTTTGGGGCCTGAATTATGAACAGATTCGCCACGGCTATCAACGGCGACAGTGACCGGCATGTTTTCTACGGTAAATTCTCGCACTGCTTCCATGCCGAGTTCTTCAAAGGCGATGATACGTGAAGCTTTGATGGCTTTAGAGACTAAATAGGCCGAACCTCCAACTGCAATCAATGAAACGGAACGATGTTTTTTGATGGAGTCAATCGCCATTTCACCTCGTTCTGCTTTGCCTATCATGCCAAGCAGTCCGGTTTTGTCTAACATCATATCGGTAAACTTATCCATGCGTGTTGCGGTAGTCGGTCCTGCTGGGCCAACAATTTCATTTTTAACAGGATCGACAGGACCAACGTAATAGATAAAACGATTATGAAAATCTAGCCCATCAGGCAATGACTTACCATTGGCAAATAAATCGGCAATCTTTTTATGAGCCGCATCGCGACCCGTTAATAAATTACCAGATAATAATAAGGTATCGCCCGGCTGCCATTGTTCGATATCGGCTTGGCTGACGGTATTCAAATCAATATGGCGCGTATTTGCCGCCGCTTGCCAAGTAATATCAGGCCAATCCGATAAACTAGGTGGTTCAAACTGTGCTGGGCCATGACCATCGAGCGTGAAATGAGTATGACGCGTCGCCGCACAATTAGGAATCATCGCCACTGGTAATGAAGCCGCATGGGTGGGGTATTCACTGACTTTAACATCAAGTACGGTGGTCAAACCGCCTAAACCTTGTGCGCCAATACCGAGTTGGTTGATCTTTTCATATAACTCGACGCGTAGTTTTTCAGCTGCTGTTTTTGCGCCACGCGCGATTAAATCTTGAATATCGATCGATTCCATCAATGACTCTTTAGCCATCAACATTGCTTTTTCAGATGTTCCACCAACACCAATACTAATAATGCCGGGAGGACACCAACCCGCGCCCATTTTGGGTACAGTTTCTAACACCCAATCGACTAAATTATCGCTAGGATTAAGGATGACAAATTTAGCTTTATTTTCAGAGCCGCCACCTTTTGCCGCAATGTGAACTTCAACTTTATCGCCCAACACTATTTCGGTATTAATAACCGCGGGCGTATTGTCTTTGGTATTAGTACGTGCGCCGAGTGGATCGCTGACGATTGATGCGCGTAACACATTATCTGGATGCAAATAAGCGCGACGCACGCCTTCATTGACCATCTCATCAAGGCTTTGATCGGTTTGCCACTGTACATCCATGCCGACTTTGATAAACACGTTAACGATGCCGGTATCTTGGCAAATCGGTCGTTTGTCTTCGGCGCACATACGCGAGTTGACTAAAATTTGAGCAATCGCATCTTTAGCGGCGGCGGATTGCTCTAATTCATAGGCCTTAGCCATAGCTTGAATAAAATCTTTAGGGTGATAACAGGCAATAAACTGCAAGGCATCGCTGATACTATCAATAAAGTCTTGTTGTTTAATCACGGTCATATTGCACAGTTCCCTAATGGTTATATTGGTTTATTTTATTGCCAGTCGAGATGTCAGTTCTGCAATAACATCGCTAATCGGGAACTCAGCAGCATCACCATCGGCGCGACGTTTATATTCGATTAGACCTTCATCTAAACCTCGTTCGCCGAGTACTAACCGGTGTGGAATACCCATTAATTCCATATCAGCAAAGGCAACACCTGGTCGTAAGCCTCGATCATCAAACAGCACATCAAAACCTGCTTCGACAAGTTGGTTATACAAGGCTTCTGCTGCTTCGCGTAAACGTACTGATTTATGCGCATTAACTGGGACTAAAACCACTTGGAAAGGTGAGATAGAAAGTGGCCAAATAATGCCACGTTCATCATGATTTTGTTCAATAGCAGCGGCCACAACGCGAGAAACGCCGATGCCATAACAACCCATGGTTAGGATTTGTGATTTGCCGGTGTCCGCTAAGACATTAGCATTAAGTTTTTTGCTGTAGTTATCGCCGAGTTGGAAGATATGACCGACTTCAATACCGCGGGCGATATCTAATGTACCTTGACCATCTGGACTAGCATCACCGACAACAACATTTCGTAAGTCAGCCGTTTCTGGTTCTGCTAAATCACGCACCCAGTTCACACCGGTTAAATGTTTATCATTTTCATTGGCACCACACACAAAGTCAGCAACATGAGCCGCAGCGCGATCAACAATAACCGGAATGGTTAAGCCAATAGGACCAATAGAACCGATGTTAGCACCACAAGCCGCTAAAACTTGTTCTGGTGTAGCAAAGGTCAGTGGTGCGGCAACGGCGGGGTGTTTTTCAGCTTTAATATCATTAAGCTCATGATCGCCACGCAATACTAATGCGACGACCGTGCCTTCTTCTGTTCCTTCGACTAATAATGTTTTTAAGCATTGTGCTGGCTGAATATTTAAGAACTCACAGACATCATCTATCGTGTGTTTTTTGGGTGTATCAACCACCGTCATCACAGCCGTTGCCGTAGGGCGTTGACCAGCAGGCGCAACCGCTTCAGCTAATTCCATATTAGCCGCATAATCACTGCCATTACTAAATACAATGGCATCTTCACCAGAACTCGCTAGCACGTGAAACTCATGAGATTGTTCGCCACCAATGCTGCCAGTATCAGCTTGCACTGGGCGGAAATTAAGGCCTATACGATCAAAAATACGAGTGTAGGCGGCAAACATATCATCGTAGGTTTGTTGTAAAGACTCATGATTAAGGTGGAATGAATAAGCATCTTTCATCAAAAATTCACGGGCGCGCATCACACCAAAACGAGGACGTGTTTCATCACGAAATTTGGTTTGAATTTGGTAAAAGGTAATCGGTAATTGTTTATAACTACGAATTTCTTGGCGGACTAAGTCGGTAATCACTTCTTCATGAGTCGGACCATAACAAAACTCATTATTATGACGATCAGTAATTCTTAATAGTTCTGGACCATATTTTTCCCAGCGCGCACTTTCTTTCCATAATTCAGCCGGTTGGATTGATGGCATTAATAATTCTTGTGCACCAGCTTTCGACATTTCTTCACGAATAATCGCTTCAGTTTTACGTAATACTTTCAGCCCCATCGGTAGCCAAGTATATAAACCTGATGCCAAACGACGGATAAGACCCGCACGGAGCATCAATTGATGGCTGATTACTTCAGCATCAGCTGGGGTTTCTTTTAAGGTCGAGATAAGTATTTGAGAAGCGCGCATGTTGGGATGTAATCCTATTTTTTAATTTTTATAAAGTGTGTTTTAAGTTAGAAGGTGCTGTGATTCCAGCCCCAGTTTTGTCGTTCAGAATCAGTCATACTAATGTAAATACGCGACCCTGATATGCCAAGATGTTCGGTAATTAAGGAACATAAGACATCGGAAAATGCCGTACGATCACTAGGCAAACCTAAGGCTCGATAATCTAAAAACGCTGCAGGTTCCGCACTACCGCCCATAATTATATTCGCTTTAGCCTCAATGGACACCATGACATAATTTTCAGGCTTGCCCGCTGCATGAGCGACTGTTTGGCTCACGGCTTTTAATAATACGGCTTCATCTTGTACAGTTTGGTTGGTTACAATATTAAGATAAGGCATGACGCTACTCCTTTTATTGACAATATGTGGTTACGTTTTCTTGCGACTCCTGGATTTTTTGTTGCCGTTCTTCTTCTGTCAGACGGGTTACATTACCGTCAGCATCCATTATTCTTCTACCAGGATTGTTTTGATATTCTTCTAATTGTTGTTGGGCAATCTTGCAGTTTTTGTCTTTATTATCTTTTTTTTCTTCGTCGTTTTGTTGTTGGTTTTGTTGTTCTAAGCTTAATTGTTCATCGGATGTTTGTTGTTTGATTAGAGCATCAATTTCTTGTTGTGCAGCCGTCGAATCAACGACAGGGGGCGGAGGGCTTGTGATGACCGTTGCCTGAATATCTCTGGGTGCTTGTTGAGAATAATGAGTTTGTCCATTTTCGTCGACCCATTTATATATTTCAGCAAATGTTGCCGTGGCAAATAGCGATAGGATAAAAGTGAGACAGACAAGCCGTAGATACGGTATAAACATAAACTTCTCCTCTAAAATATATTTTTAGTTCTAAATTCTACGCCAAAGCGGTCAATCATAAAATGTCTGATATTCCTTCTCGATTTGAAAAACACATTGAAATCACGAGCCCTAATGCCGTTGCGGTTGATTTGTTAGCCATAGAAACTGGTTTATCAAAACAACAGATCAAACAAGTTATGCAAAAAGGCGCGGTATGGGTCAGTAAGGGTAAAAAAACGCAACGACTTCGTCGTGCTAAAAAAGCGGTCTATGTTGGCGAAACACTCCATATTTATTATGACAAAGTAGTGCTGGACAGGGTGCCTCCCGAGCCTACATTAATGGCCGATGAAGGTCGCTATAGTGTGTGGAATAAACCTTATGGGATGTTATCGCAAGGCTCAAAATGGGGTGATCACTGTACGATTACCCGCTGGGCAGAACAGCATTTATCCCCACAACGAGTGAGTTTTGTTGTACATCGTCTTGATCGCGCAGCAAATGGTTTAATCGTTATCGCTCACGAAAAAAATGCAGCCGCGGCGTTGTCTAAGTTATTTCAAGATCGGCAAATAGATAAACGCTACCAAATTTGGGTTCATGGTCAATTTAGTGAGCAAGCGACGCGAGAGAATCCAGTAAAAGCCGATAGCGATATCGATGGTCGTTCTGCGGTCAGTTATTTTATATTGCTCAATTATGATGCCGTTCAAGATCGTTCATTGTTGGAGGTGTCGATTGATACCGGTCGTAAACATCAAATTAGACGACATGCGGCGTTATTAGGTTTTCCAGTAGCCGGTGACCGATTGCACGGTATTGAAGGTGATATGGAAGATCTTCAATTGTCAGCCTATTATTTAGCCTTTAAATGTCCATATAGTCATAAGCAGAAGAAGTTTGATTTATTGAACTAAATAAATCTCAAGGCACAGACTGAGTACGTCAGATAATCGGTGTGATGATGCCGATAAGTTGTTAAAAAGCAGTAAGCAGACTTCCTATCCGTTGTATGAGGTGATATGCCAGAAGTATCGGCGGGTGAGCTTGATAAGTGATTACTCATGACAGTATAAATACCATACATGAAATACAGATAATTTCAGCTTAAGCGATTGTGTAAATAAATAGTTACACACTTAAGTTAAAGACTATTTTGATATAAATATCAGTTAGATAGTATCTAATAAATCTGTTTTACTGTTAACTTTTCTTTACACATTGAAAGTTCAATATGAAGCCGGTTGTCAATTATATTTCAATAAAAACAAAGAGGTAACGCTATGGCGTAATAGATGCATTGTCAAATTATAAGGTGACAGTTTTCATGCTGATGACTTGATCCTGTAAAAGTATTATGGCTATTAAATATCTGTTAATAGTTGCGCTCATTATACGTGCAGGGCTTAAATTTAATCTGTTTAGTGAAGCACTTTAAGGAGGGTGAATAAGTGATTAAAGACAATAAAAAAATATTGGCAGACTTAATCATTGCTGAAATCACTGATGATGACACGGTTTCACTGGTTAAATTATGTCACTGCACAGAAATACCGGCAGAGCAGATTTTATCGATGGTTGAGTATGGCGTGCTCGAGCCTATTAATTATGGGTCAAGCCATATACGATGGCGATTTTCAGCCAATAGCATATCAAGAGTTAATACTGCGGTACGTTTACAACGTGATCTTGACATTAATATGGCGGGTGCTGCATTGGTCATAGAGTTAATGGATGAACTTAAGCAGCTAAGACAACGCGCCGTTCACCATAAATATCAACAACATTAATAAAATGTAGGTGCTTACTAAATCATTGTTACAGACCAGGGGATGGTAATTACAGTGACATATTTGGACATTAGACTTAATACTTAATGTCTGCAAAATTATTTTTATACCTTAAAGGAGGAAGTTATGAAAACAATATTAAAAAGAGTGGCTGATGATATTTATCATTTACTTATAGATGAAACTGAGCTTTGCGAATTTTGTGGACAACATCTACTTAATTTTATTAAAAACAACCACATTTCTCATCATAGTGCTTTAATTTTAGAAACGCGATCCAAACGTTGTGATATGACGTGTGATAACGACTTTTTACAGGCATGTAAGCATTTTGATGATATTGCTTATGTGGTGAGAGAAGAAACCGCCACTTATAACCCTTGGAAGCATGCCATACTCATTCGAAACAATAACAAAAACACCCATTATTTTGATTCTTATGAAGATGCGCTCAGCTGGTTGCATGTGCACCATAAAAAAACTGAAATAAAAGTACCATTAGATTTCACCAGGAAAATTTATAAAAGTACCCGACAATCGTGATATGACTGATGTGATTTATCGTTATCTCATCCCATGGTTTATCGACTAATAACCTAAATAACGTGCTGCTTGATAAAAGCCTGTGCTGACACACCATGCCAATGTGAGTGGCCAAGCTAAGGTTAAGCTGGTAAACCATGCTGATTTAGCTTCTGAACGAATGGTAGCAATAGTTGATAAACATGGGGTGTAGATTAAAGTAAACAACATAAAGCTATAGGCCTGTACCCAGTCAATTTGTTGTGCAATACCCTGCATTAAATTTGCACCTTCTAAACCATAAATAACGGCTAAAGCACCAATTACAATTTCTTTGGCAACAAAACCAAAAATTAGTGCAATAGTCAGTTCTGGGTTAATGCCGGCAGGAGACAATATGGGCGCCATAAATTCTCCAACCCAACCAGACCAGCTCGCTGCACTCGCAGGCTCAACGCCATATGGCATATTCGTTAAAATCCAAACTAGCACCACACCAATGGTGATAAATTTGGTCGCTCTACGTAAAAAGTGACTTATTTCAAGCCAGCCACGTAGAAACATTTGGCGCATAGTGGGGAAGCGGTATGGCGGAAGTTCTAAGGCGAAAGGTTCTTGGCTGTTAAATCGCCCCTTAAATAATAGTGCAGTAACGATTACCGTTAAGAAACTCATAATATAGAGACTGAACAAGACTAGTGGTGCTTCACGAGGTGAAAATAATGCAGTCGCCATAAAAACAAAAACTTGTAAGCGGGCACTGCATAATGAGAATGGAATAACCAACATGGTGAGAAGACGCAAGCCACGACTTCGCATAGTTCGAGTGCCCATTAAGGCGGGCACATTGCAACCAAATCCCATTAGCAACATAACAAAACTACGGCCATCGAGACCTAAGCGAGTCATCAATGCGTCCATTAAAAATGCAGCGCGAGAAAGATAGCCACTGTCTTCGATGATCGCCATCATTAAGAAAAATAAGATGATAACGGGCACAAATGATGCAACCGTCGCAATACCATCAAATACACCATCAATTAGAAAACCTGAAAGTAGGGGGGGAAGCCAGGAAAGTAAGGGGACTAAAGCGATATCGCGCACATTGCCTAATAGCCAAGCCACTAACTCTTGCAGAGGCGCGCCGAGGGTATAAATGGCTTGGAAGACCAGAAACATAATAGTAAAAAATAACGGTAAACCAAACCAGCGGTGCAATAAAACATTATCTATTTTTTCAGTCAGGCTATGACTTATTTTTATTGGTACATCGACGCTATGACGGATAATGGCATCAAGCTCGTCTTCCATTTGTTGATCAACAGCAAAATTTTCTTCCAATGTTTGCATGGGGGCGGGCGTACTGTTTTGTAATTCGGATTCAATTAAGCGATAAGCTTGGGTGTAACCTTGACCATACTTAGCGCTAATTAAAGCTGTTGGGTAACCTAGTTCTTTAGATAGCTGGCCAACGTCGATAGTAATGCCTAGGTTTTTGGCTTCATCAGCCATATTAAGTAATAAAACTGCCGGCAATCCCAAACTACGCAGTTGTAATGCTAAGGCTAACTGACGGTCTATTTGAGTGGCATTGGCGACAATTAAGACTAAATCAATGGTGTTATTGCATAAAAAATGGCGCACTACGTGTTCATCGTCAGAAAAGCCATGAAGATCATAGATACCGGGTAAGTCAACTAGTTCAGTCATGCTGCCAGCAAGTAATAACTTGGCGGTGAGTAAATCAACAGTAAGGCCTGGCCAGTTAGCAACTTTGGCGCTAGCACCACTCATTCGGTTAAATAATGTCGATTTTCCGGCATTAGGCATGCCGATCAAGGCGACACGTTTCATAGTAAAACCTCAATTTTATGAGCATCTTGTTGCCTGAGCATAACGTCGGTATTACCCAGTCGCAGCTGTAAGGGGCCATTAAAGGGAGCTAAACGAATCACTTTCAGTGTTTTACCAATTCGAAAACCAAGCGCATGTAAACGAAACTGAAAACCGCTATCAACATGTAATACTTGAACTGTCGCCGTTTGGCCAACAGCTAAGGAAGATAAGCGGTGTAGAACGGTCATGAGTTACTCCAAATCTAAATGATAATAATTATCGTATAGTTTCTAATGAAATAACTCAATGTTTGAATATTATTTTTAAATCCTAGCTCGCAAAGAACTCGCTATCGCTTTATGGCGCCTTAAATTAAACGTATTGGTCGGGGACTTAGTTAATTGCGAGCAATATGGATAAAAAATCGCTGAGCATTAACATTAAGAGGATTCAGACTAATAGTGGGGCAATCACTAAGCTCACTATCGCCATAACGTTAATCAAAATATTCATTGCCGGACCCGAGGTATCCTTTAAGGGATCACCAACTGTATCAGCGACAACTGTTGCGGTATGGACATCGGAACCTTTGCCGCCTAGATTTCCTTTTTCAACATATTTTTTGGCGTTATCCCAAGCGCCACCAGCATTGGCCATCATCAATGCCATCATCACACCTGTGACTAAAGCACCCGCTAACATCCCGCCTAATGCCTCTGGACCCAGTCCAAAACCGACAAGCACAGGCGCTAATACGGCCAAGGTTCCCGGTAGGAGCATACGGTTTAATGCCGCCTTGGTGGCAATATCTATGCAGCGTGCAGTATCAGGTTTAGCGGTCCCTTCCAGTAAACCAGGAATATCTCTAAATTGACGACGAATTTCGTTAATCATTTCAAAAGCCGCATCACCGACCGCCTTCATCGTCATGGCGCTAACTAAAAAAGGGAAGATACCGCCTAAAAATATTCCGACCATAACAATCGGATTGTTAAGCAGTAATTTAAAGTCGGGATCATTGTGGCTAACTGTCTCAATGAATGCGCTGATTAACGCAAGTGCAGCTAAAGCGGCTGCACCAATGGCAAAGCCTTTGCCAATGGCGGCAGTGGTATTGCCTAATTCATCTAGAGAATCAGTGATATCTCTGGTTTTTTTACCCATTTCAGCCATTTCTGCAATGCCGCCAGCATTGTCTGCAATGGGGCCATAGGCATCGATGGCCATGGTGATACCTACGGTTGCCAACATTCCTACCGCAGCAATACCGACACCATATAAACCAGCAAAATGGGTCGAGGCCAAGATAATTGACGCAATAGTAATAACGGGAATGGCAACTGATTGCATACCAAGGGCTAAACCGCTTATTAAAATAGTCGCGGCACCGGTTTCTCCATCTTTAGCTAGCTTTCTGACGGGGGCACCACCGGTGTAATACTCCGTCACTAAACCAATGATAATGCCGCCAATTGCACCCACGACTACTGCGGCCCATAAGTTAGTGGTAGCACCTAGCTGAACGATTAATACATAAGAAACGATAATAAATAATAATGAAGCACCTATCGTACCTATTCTTAGTGCCACTTCTGGACTTTTAGTAGAAAATATTTTGATCGAAAAAATACCTACAATAGAGCATAGTAAGCCAATAGATGCCAGGGCTAGAGGCATAAACATCAGTATCTGTTGATTGTTTGCTAAAGGCTCAATCGCAGCCATACTCATCGTTGAGGCAATGGCAATGCTCGCAATCATGGCACCGCAGTAAGACTCAAAAATATCACTACCCATTCCCGCGACATCACCGACATTATCACCGACATTATCAGCAATAACGCCTGGGTTTCTAGGGTCATCTTCTGGAATACCGGCTTCCACTTTCCCAACTAAATCAGCACCAACATCAGCACTCTTAGTGAATATACCTCCTCCTACGCGAGAGAATAAAGCAACCGATGAGGCGCCCATGCCAAAACCATGAATGACGTGAGCTGTTTGTGGATCGCCGCCAAATGCTAAATATAATCCTCCTAAGCCTAATAATCCCATCGAAGCGACAGTCAGTCCCATAATCGAACCGCCAAAGAAAGCGACCGTCAATGCTTGTGATGAACCGTGTTCCTCTGCGGCTACCGCAGTTCGGACATTAGCTTGGGTTGCAGCGTACATGCCTATGTACCCAGCTGCACCTGAGCAAACGGCACCTATAAAAAAAGCTAGTGCAGTGGGCCAGCCTAAATTACTTGCCCATAGTGCCGAAATACAAATTAGGCAGAAAATAGTGAGCCGGCTGTATTCTGCCTTCATAAATACCATGGCACCTAAATGAATTTGGTTGCCGATATCGACCACTTTCCCCGAGCCTGCAGGTGCTGCTTTTACTTTGGTATAGATGAAATAGGCACAACAAAGACCCAAAATGCCTAAGAGAGGAGAAAAGAAATGTAATGATGACATAGACTCACTCGCTGGTTATGGTTAGTAAAAATACCGTTATAAATATTTAGATCCATTAGGCATAAAAATATGTTGATGCCTAGGTTTTAACTAATCTTAGAAGCGCTTATTTTTATACCCTTATTAGTGAGTTATGTAAAGTTGCCTCATTGCCTGACAATTAAATGTTAAAGCTGAATGACGCCCCAGTAAGCTAATATAAATTCGTAAATGGTATTCAATTTTGTTTAATACCCGCTTTCTTATATAATCAGTGGATTTACTCACTATGCTATCGGAGCATCTAAACTATGAATCTTGACCGCGTTGGTTCAGGCAAAAATCTTCCTGAAGATATTAATGTCATCATTGAAATCCCTTCTCACTCTGATCCTGTTAAATACGAAGTGGATAAAGAAACGGGCGCTTTATTTGTAGATCGCTTTATGAATACAGCGATGTTTTACCCATGTAACTACGGTTATGTGCCACATACTTTATCTGATGATGGTGATCCGGTTGATGTATTGGTGATGAGCCCATACGCTTTAATCAGTGGTTCAGTCGTTAAGTGTCGTCCAGTAGGTATGCTGAAAATGACCGATGAGTCAGGTGAAGATGCCAAAATTATCGCCGTGCCTCACGATCCTATGTATGACGATGTCAAAGATATTAAAGATGTTTCACCGCGTTTATTATCTCAATTGTCCCATTTCTTTGAGCACTACAAAGATTTAGAAAAAAACAAGTGGGTGAAAATTGAAGGCTGGGTAGGCATTGAAGAAGCGAAAGCAGAAATCATGGACAGTGTTGAACGCTATAACTCAGCAGCTGTAAAACCGCAGTTTTAAGGTAGGTTTAAGGTTTAACATCACGCTGGTTTTAATCTAAGGGGTGTTAGAAACAATTTTTCGGCGAGCTGGTTTAATGATCAGTCTCGCCGAAATAGTATCTGCGATAGGTGAGTCATGGTTAAATTAGTATTACAAGGATCAGCATTGACCGCTGATACTGCAAAGGAAATAACAGAAAACGTTCAAGGTGAATTACAATATCACCCCCATTTTTCGATCATAAACTCGAAAGATATCACCGCGGCACAGCTACAGTCCTTACAAACTGCGTATCGTTTCGATATCAATATACTGCCTGATAATTTTGATCCTAAGGCTGTGCAATTATTAGTTACAGATATGGATTCAACATTAATTAATATCGAATGTGTTGATGAAATTGCAGATTTTATTAATGTTAAACCTCAAGTCGCCGCAATTACCGAGGCGGCAATGCGAGGTGAAATTGACTTTGAAACTTCACTACGGCAACGCGTGTCGCTATTAAAGGGGTTGGACGTTAGCGCATTAGATCGTGTTTATGAAGAACGTTTAAGATTAAATCCTGGCGCTGAAATCATGTTACGTAGCCTTAAACAGCAAGGTATAAAGACGGCACTGGTATCTGGTGGTTTTACTTTTTTCACTGAACGCTTGAAAAAAAGATTAGGTTTGGATTTCACCATGGCTAATGTCTTGGGCGAGTATAATGGCATGCTGACAGGTGAAGTCATTGGTGACATCTGTGGCGCCAAGGCAAAAGCCGATTTTTTACTTAAGCATTGTGAATTATTGAATATTTCATCTTCACAAGTGGTGGCGATGGGCGATGGTGCGAATGATTTATTGATGATGAATGAAGCGGGACTGAGTATTGCTTATCATGCTAAACCCACTGTACAAGAGCAGGCAGCTTCATCACTTAATTATTGTGGTCTAGAAGGAGTGTTAGGATTGTTACAACTCGATTTCTAAAATATTAGATTGATTTTGTAATAACTGGCCCCATATAGCAAAACGAAAATAAATTTACTTTAAAGAGGTTATTAAGATGGACATAATGGAACGTATTAAACAAGCAATTGAATCAAACACGGTGATTCTGTTTATGAAAGGCACACCTGAGTTTCCACAATGTGGTTTTTCAAGTCGTTCATCACAAGCATTATCTGAATGTGGTGCGGAGTTTGCTTTTATCAATGTATTGGCCGAGCCAGAAGTGCGGGCAAATTTACATCGTTATGCTGATTGGCCAACCTTTCCTCAGTTATACATCGGCGGTGAATTAGTCGGCGGTTGTGACATCATTATGGAAATGTATGAAAATGGCGATTTGAAAACGGCGATAGAACAAGCACAGGCGAGCAAGTAATAATCATGAGCAATGAACACGATCAAGATTGGCATGATGAAAATCAGTTAGTCGTCGCGCCATCAAAACCAGCATTAAAGCAGCCGCCTAAATATCGAGTGCTGATGCTTAACGATGATTACACGCCAATGGATTTTGTGATCGAAGTATTAGAAAGCCTGTTCAGTATGGCTACAGATAGTGCCACACGGACTATGATGCAGGTGCATACTGAAGGTCAAGCACCTTGCGGGATTTACACGTTTGAGATTGCAGAAGCCAAAGTGGAACAAGCAAATAGTTATGCTCAGTCGCATGGTCATCCACTGCAATGTACGATGGAAGAAGCGTAAGTAATACTGATCAATTACAGATTGGAGAAGTTGAATAATGCTAAGTAAAGAGCTCGAACAAACCTTAAGTCAGGCATTTAGTTATGCTCGGAAACGTTCCCATGAGTTTTTGACAGTAGAACATATGCTGTTGGCATTATTGGAAAATGGCCAAGCGTTGGCAGTATTAACTGCATGTAAGGTTAATATTGCTAATTTACGGCAAGATTTAACGGACTTTTTAGCTGATAACGTTCCGACTTTATCTGAAGAAGCAAGCCGTGAAACGCAACCAACTTTAGCATTCCAGCGTGTATTACAGCGTGCTGTAATGCACGTTCAATCTTCGGGTGGTAAAGAGGTCACGGGCGCTAATATCTTGGTGTCTATTTTTTCTGAGCAACAGTCACAAGCTGTATTTCTCTTACTAAAACAAGATGTCACTCGTCTTGATGTCGTTAATGTGATTAGTCATAGTCAAAGCGATGAAGACATTGATCTAAGTTCAGTTGATATCAAAGACACTGCCTCCTCAGAAGAGGGAAAAAGTCCCCTCAGTTTGTATGCGACAAATCTAAATACTTTAGCTGAGCAAGGTAAGATCGATCCGCTTATTGGTCGGGCACATGAAGTTGAACGTACGTTACAAATATTATGTCGCCGTCGTAAAAATAATCCTTTATTTGTAGGGGAGGCGGGCGTAGGTAAAACGGCATTAGCAGAAGGTTTAGCAAGACGGATTGTGATGGGCGATGTGCCAGAAATACTGGAGAACTCAACTATCTATTCACTCGATATGGGCGCGTTAGTTGCGGGTACCAAATATCGAGGTGATTTTGAAAAACGATTGAAAGCCTTATTGCGTGAAATAAATACCCAAGCTGACGCTATCTTATTTATCGATGAAATTCATACTTTAATTGGTGCTGGTTCTGCAGGTAATAGTGCCATGGATGCGGCGAATTTACTTAAACCTCTACTTGCTAGCGGCGATTTGAAATGTATTGGTTCAACGACATATCAAGAATACCGTGGCATATTTGAACATGATCGTGCTTTAGCGCGGCGTTTTCAAAAAATTGATGTGCCTGAGCCTTCTGTCGCCGAAACAGTGCTGATTCTAAAAGGTCTTAAACCTAGTCTAGAAAAACATCACGATGTGCGTTATAGCAATGCCGCTTTAGAACAAGCTGCGGAACTAGCAGAACGATACATCAATGATCGTTTCTTACCTGATAAGGCGATTGATGTCTTAGATGAAGTGGGTGCCGCACAGCGAATTTTGCCAAAGTCAAAACGTAAAAAAATGATTGGCGTGTCCGATGTGCAAAATATTGTGGCTAAGATCGCGCGCATTCCAGCAAAAACAGTAGACAACACGGATAAAGACAACTTACGTAATCTTGATAAAAATTTAAAACATGTCATTTTTGGTCAAGATGAAGCGATTGGTACCCTAGCTTCTGCAATTAAGATGGCTCGGTCTGGTTTGGGACATCCTGAGCGTCCAACCGGTGCTTTCCTTTTTGCCGGGCCAACTGGGGTGGGTAAGACAGAAGTTACTCGTCAATTGGCACATAGTTTAGGCATAGAGCTTATTCGTTTTGATATGTCTGAATACATGGAAAGCCACACAGTTTCTCGTTTGATCGGCGCACCGCCAGGCTATGTAGGCTACGATCAAGGTGGTTTATTAACCGAAGCTGTAACCAAACAACCACATGCAGTGTTGTTATTGGATGAAATAGAAAAAGCGCATCCAGATGTGTTTAATTTACTATTACAAGTCATGGACCACGGTACATTGACCGATAATAATGGTCGTAAAGCCGACTTTAGAAATATCGTGCTCGTGATGACTTCTAATGCAGGTGCTCAAGAAATGGGTAGGGCATCGATGGGCTTTGCTCACCAAGAACATCAAAGTGATGGTATGGAAGTGATTAAACGTGCATTTAGCCCTGAGTTCCGTAATCGTCTTGATGGCATTATTCAATTCAAACCGCTTAATAAAGACGCTATTTTACGAGTAGCAGATAAAGCTATATTAGAATTAGAAATGCTATTACAAGACAAAAATGTCACACTTGAAATTGATAATGATGCACGTCAATGGCTGGCAGATCATGGTTATGATGTAACGATGGGGGCAAGACCGATGGCGAGATTGGTTCAAGAGAAGATTAAACGTCCATTGGCTGATGAATTATTGTTTGGTCAATTAAGCGAAGGCGGACATGTGAGAGTGGTGTTACGTGATGATGAATTAGCATTGGATTTCATGACTCAAAACGCGACAGTATAAAGCGACATATTTTAGAGTGATAGTGATTGCTATCACTCTAAAAGTAAGAAACTAAAATGCTTTAGTTAAAAAAGTTATTCACCAGTTAACATCACTTATAAAGCCCTTGTTAATAAAACCGCTGTAACTAGTTGATTTACAATGTCGGCTCGTAAGTTATTGATATTTAAGGTTATTATTTTACGGTTAAATTTTAACCATTTAGTGTAGAACCCTGCTACATGAAGGACTTACGGTTTTACCCGCAAGTTAACCACAGACTTATCCACAGATATTGTGGGTAACTTTACCGTTTTATGACAGAGCATTTATCATGCCAGCCCTCTTATAATTCAATGCCTTTCTGAGCACGAATACCTGCTCGAAAAGCATGTTTTACATCATCAATACGGCTTACGGTATCGGCGGCTTCAATCACCACTTCAGGCGCACCTCGACCAGTAATAATGACATGCTGCATAGCAGGGCGTGCTGCAATATCGGCTAATACGGTCTCGGCATTCAGATATTTCATTTTTAATACAATATTCAGCTCATCGAGTAAAACGACATCGATTTTAGGATCACTCAACAATCGTTTACAAACTTCCCAACCCGCTTCTGCCGAGGCAATATCTTGAGCTAGGTTTTGGGTATCCCAAGTAAAACCATCCCCCATCACATGATATTCAACTTCATTAGGAAAACGGCGGAAGAAACTTTCTTCACCGGTACTAAAAGCACCTTTGATAAATTGTACAACCCCGGCTTTCATCTCATGGCCTAAAGCACGAGCTACCATACCGAATCCCGATGAGCTTTTGCCTTTACCATTACCTGTTATTACTAATAACAGGCCTTTATCTTTATCGGCTTTTTGTGTTTTGGCATCAACCACTTCTTTGTGACGTTTCATGCGTTTTTCGTGACGTAGGCTTTTTTCTGTATCGGTCATGTTTCTTCCTAAATAATAACGGCGGTAATTAATATGGTAGTTTCAAGTATTTCAACCATGGCACCGGCGGTATCACCAGTGGTGCCATTTAAACGTTGTTGCATGTTATAACGTAAAACTGAAAATACGAGCAGGGCGCTGATTAATAATGCAAGTCCTGAAAACAAAACACTTAATAGTGCGATAGCTGCAAGTAACCATATCGTTGCCATACGGGGTTGATGGGCTACTAGTAGCGCGCCAATGCCATCTTGGCGTACATATGGCGTAGATAAAAATAATAAAGGCAATGCACTTCTAGCTAAAGTGACGGCAAAGATAATCGCTAAGTAGTTATGTTGGCTGAGTAATTCAACCAGCATGACAAACTTAATGAGTAACACTAAAATCAATATAGCAACGGCAATTGGACCGCTTGCAGGATCTTTCATGATCAATAAAGTTTTAGCTTTGTCGCCGAGTCCACCTAACCAAGCATCAGCACTGTCAGCTAAGCCATCTAGATGCAATCCACCTGAAAGAATAACCCAAAGGCTAAGAATTAAGGCGGCACTGACCGCAATGGATTGTGTATTTAATATCCAAATAGCAACGAGTAATATACTAGAGATAATTAAACCAATCACAGGATAAAACAGTAATGATTGGCCGATTTGTAGTGGATTGACGGGAGTAGAAACACGGACAGGAATAATCGTCAAAAACTGTAAGGCAATCAACAACGGCTGTAATGACATTATGCTTTTTCCGACACGGCGGCTTCGGCAAAAGTGGCCATCGAATTATGTAGAGCACAGCTGAGTTTAATGAGTGGTATTGTTGCCGCCGCGCCACTTGCTTCACCTAAACGCATGCCAATATTGAGCAATGGTTTGGCGGCTAAATGTTCAAGAATTATTTTATGACCTAATTCAGAAGATTGATGGCTATATAAATACCAATCCTTAGTTCCTGGGCATAATCGTTCAGCCATTAATGCCGCAACACTCGCGATAAAACCATCCACTAATACTGGAATGCCGACTTTGGCACAGGTGATGTAGGCGCCAGCTAATGCGGCAATTTCAAAACCACCTAAATATTGAAGTATCGCCAATGGTGAAATAAGCTCAATTTGATGATGATTTAACGCTTGTTGGATAACGTCCGCTTTATGTTGAATTTCTGTTTGATTTAAACCCGTGCCGGCACCGGTTATTTCTATCGGATTAATCGCAAGTAAAGCACTGGCGATAGCGGTTGCCGAGGTGGTATTGCCGATGCCCATTTCACCGCCAATGAACAAATCAATATTATCATCTTTAAGTTGTTCAATATGTTGGCGAGCAATCATTAAAGAATTTTGGCATTGCTCTAATGTCATCGCGGCTTGTTTGAGAAAGTTTTGGGTACCAGCAGCAATACGATGATCGTGTACGCCAGTAAGCGTTTCGATTTCGGTCACGGTGCCCATATTTAATACAGTTAAATTCGCCTGTGTTTGTTTGGCTAATACACTTATTGCTGCGCCGCCACGCGAAAAATTTCGCACCATTTCAGCAGTAACCGCTTGTGGAAAAGCGGAAATACCTTCTGCTACAATGCCATGATCGCCAGCAAATACAGTGATATGAATTTTTTCAATATTAGGTTTAATAGTGCCTTGCATGGCCGCTAAGTTAATTGCAATATCTTCCAGTTGACCTAACGAGCCAGCAGGTTTGGTAAGTTGCTGTTGGCGTTGTTGAGCTGCGTACTGGGCTTGTTGATCAATCTTCTTTGGCGAAGAGGCTAGCCATAAGTTAAATTCGGTCATCTAATGTTCCTTTTAAAATATGGGGCAAGCCAGCAACCGTCAACACAACAGTATCACTGATTGTTGCAATTGCTTGGTGCAATAATCCAATTTCGTCACAATAGCGGCGAGTTAAGTCACCAAGCGGCATAATGCCCATGTTTGTTTCATTGCTGACGATGATAAGTTCGCCTTTGATGCTAGGTAAAACAGCGAGTAGGGCGGCGATTTCAGTTTTTAATAACACGTCATTATCGGTCATTAATAAATTGGTTAGCCATAAGGTTAAACAATCAACTAAAACACAGTGGCTATCAAGGCAATATTGTTGTAATTGTGCGGCGAGTTTAATGGGTTCTTCGATGGTGTGCCAATGTGTTGGGCGACCTTGTTGATGATGTTTGATACGTTGTTGCATCCCTACATCATCTGCGGTCGCGGTCGCGGTCGCGATATAGCTTACATCTAACTTAGTCACACTTGCCATACGTTCAGCTAAGGCGCTTTTACCAGATTTTACACCACCCAAAATTAAGCTGACTGTCATGCTGAAAGTGCCGATAGATGTAATAAGTTTCGCAAAGCGGCGGTATCCATATGATCTTCAATCATATCCGCTAAACGCTCAATATCTGCTTCGCGTGTCGCGTGATAATCAGGTGTTTGAACATGATGTAATCCAGCCCAATTTAATAAAGCGTTACACGCAGAAGTCTCTTCAAATACGCCGTGAACATATGTGCCGAGGATTTGATTATCATCACTTATTGCACCATCACAGCCCGATGCTAATTGGCACACGGGTTTTGATAAAGCTGCGCCTTCGGTGATACCAGCATGAATTTCATAGCCGCTGACAACGGCATTTTCTAGATTTAACATCCCACTGACATTACGTAATTGTTTGGCGGTTTGTAAGGTGGTTGTTATATCTAACAAACCTAGACCCGCAGATTGTCCAGCCGTACCTTCAATACCGTCTGGATCATTAATCAACTGTCCTAACATTTGAAAACCACCACAAATGCCGATGACTTTTCCGCCATAACGTAGGTGTTTTTGAATCGCTTCTTCCCAGCCTGTTTCACGCAACCAAGTAAGATCGGCTCTGACACTTTTTGAACCGGGCAATATAATTAAATCGGCCGGAGGAATAGCGTGTTTAGGCGGAATAAATTGCAGATCAACTTGTGGATGCAGTCGCAGTGGATCAAAGTCAGTGTGATTACTAATGCGCGGATAAACCGGCACAATCACTTTAAATGTGGCATCGCCCGCTAATTGTTGGGTGTTAATGGCATCTTCGGCTTCAAGATGTAAGTCATGCAAATAAGGCAATACACCTAATACGGGTTTGCCAGTATATTCTTCTAGCCAATCAAGACCTGATTGTAATAAGGCAATATCACCACGAAAACGATTGATAATAAAGCCTTGAACACGGTCTTGTTCTGACTGGCTCAATAGATTTAAGGTACCGACTAAATGAGCAAATACACCTCCACGATCAATATCTGCGACGATAATAACCGGGCAATCTACCGATTCTGCAAAACCCATATTGGCAATATCACGATCACGTAAATTGATTTCAGCGGGTGAACCAGCACCTTCGACGATAACGGTTTGATATTGGGAAATTAACCGTCGGTGCGAACTTAATACCGCCGCCATGGCCGTTTTTTTATAGTGATGGTAATCCTGTGCTTCCATATTACTAATAGCATGACCATGGATAATTACTTGTGCGCCAGTATCGCTATTCGGTTTTAATAATACAGGGTTCATATCGGTATGTGGCTGTAATTTACAAGCTTGTGCTTGCACGGCTTGAGCGCGACCAATCTCCCCGCCATCAACTGTCACCGCACTATTTAAAGCCATGTTTTGAGATTTGAATGGCACCACTGCAACTCCTTGTCGTTGCAACCAACGACAGATCGCCGTCACAACAGTACTTTTACCCGCATCAGATGTTGTGCCTTGAATCATTAAAGTATGTGCGGTCATGAGAACAGTTTCTCTAATGCTAGGGTGAGTCGTTGCCAGTCAGATTTTGTTTTAGGTAAACCAAAACGCAGACTGGTAGGTTGTTTGAATAAGCGAGTGAAAATGCCTTGCTGTGCCAGTTGTTGATGCCACTTTTCAGCATGAGATGAACAAACCCACTGAAATAAATTACATCCTGCGGTGGGTGATAAATTATAGCGTGTTAATAAATCAGATAAACGCTTGCTAGATAGTGGCAATGTTTGGCGCTGTTGTTGTTGCCACTCAGTATCAGACAAGGCGAGTGTTGTAATATAACGTGATGCTTGGGCAATCGGCCACGGACCTAATAATTCAGCAAGTGCATTAAGTAACTTGGGCGTTGCAAATACAAAACCAACTCGTAAACCTGCTAATCCAAAAAATTTGCCAATAGAACGTAAGATAATTAAACCTTCAAGTGGACACTGATTAACTAAGCTAAATTCGGGTGTTGAATCCATAAACGCTTCATCAACAATTAACCAGCCACCGCGTTCAGCTAATTGCTGATGCCACGACAATAATTGTGAAGGTGAAAATAACTCTGCGGTTGGATTATTAGGATTAATAATCACCAATACATCAAGCTCTGCTAAGGCACCGTTAATTGTCGACGAATCAAGTTTAACAACAGTATGACCAGCTTGCTGCCAAGCATGAGCATGTTCAGCATAAGCGGGCGTTAATAAACCTACACGACTAGTTTTACGAACACGTGGAAGGACTTGAATTGCTGCTTGTGAACCCGCAACCGCTAATAAATCATCACACTGATAATAAGCTTGAGCAGCAGCCAGTAAGCCATCGTATTCAATTGGAAGATGCGACCAGATGGTATTGGGTAAATGTTCAGGAACAGGCCAGCCATTAGGATTAATGCCAGTAGATAGATCGAGCCAATCGCTTAGAGGAATATTATATTGCTGGCTTGCTGCTGCGAGATTACCACCGTGTTCAAGCATAACTTAAACCTGTGATCATGATTAATACGACAATCCACAACAAAACACTTCGTCGAACTAGCTGTAAGGCACGTTCAATGTCGCTTGCTTTAGGTTCATGATCACAACCTAAAATGATGCGTTGATGCCATTGCCCATCATATTGTGCTGGACCACCTAATGTAATCTGCAAAGCACCTGCACCCGATGCCATTACTGGACCTGCATTCGGGCTGTCCCATTGTGGTGCTTGTAATTGCCAAGATTGAATTGCCGTTTTACTGTTGCCCACGATGGCGTAACTTAAAGCAGTTAGTCGTGCCGGAATGAAATTAAGCACATCATCAAGGCGTGCGGCAAAACGTCCGAAATAAAGATAGCGCGGCGAACGATAACCCCACATGGCATCCAAAGTATTGGCTAAACGATAACAAATAACAGCTGGCGCACCACCGACTAAAAACCAAAAGAGGGCAGAAAATACACTATCAGCGCCATTTTCTAAGACGGATTCAATGGTTGCTCGTGGAATATTTAAAGTCGCTGGATCACGGCTCACAATTCGGCTTGCAAGGTAACGAGCTTGTTCTTTGTCATCAGTCATTAAAGCATGAGCAATAGGACGAGCATGATCATGCAAACTTTTATGACCAATGCATAGGGTTAAAACTGCAATGTTAAAAATAGTCGCGATGCTTTCAAAGCTAGCAATAAATGCACTCAATAATGAGATAGGAATTAACAACACGCTTACTGCCAACGTACCCAATAGCAGTTTTTTACGATTCGAAATAGAATCTTTAGAGTATAAAACAGATTCAACATGATGGACTAACAAACCAAAACCGACAAGAGGATGATAACGTTTAGGTTCGCCGAGTAAGCCATCAAGCACGATAGCCGAGATGATGATCAATGTCGTGGTCAACATGTTAAGAATGATTGCCCCATGTATTTTCAAATAATACATCGCTAAGCTCATCAACATGACGCCAATTTTCTTCCTCTAACATAGGCGCAGTATAAAATGCATCTACATGGCCTAAACACAAGATAGCCACCGGTTTAGCGCCTGCTGGCATGTTGAGAAGTGACGCTAAGTCATCGGGGTTAAATAATGACACCCACCCCATGCCAAGCCCTTCTGCGCGAGCCGCTAACCACATGTTTTGAATAGCACAAGCAACGGATGCTAAATCCATTTCAGGCATAGTGCGCCGACCAAAAATATGTTGCTCGCGTTGATCCATTAAACTCATCACAATGATTTCAGCACAGCGATCTATGCCGTCTACTTTTAACCGCATAAATTCTTCTTGGCGCTCGCCTAAAGCCTCGGCAGTGATATTTTTTTCATCATTAACCAGTTCCTTTATCGAATGTCTTACCGTCTGGTCAGTAATCCGAATTACCCGCCAAGGCTGCATAAGTCCAACACTAGGTGCTTGATGTGCTGCCATCAAAAGCCGTTTTAAAATAGCGGGATCAACTGGATCAGCATTAAAGTGACGCATATCTCGGCGTTCTTTAATGACGCGATATATCGCATTACGATCAGCATCACTAAATGCAAATTTACTCATTTTAATCGTTAAGGTGACAATAATTCAGCGATAAGGCTGGGATTAGAAGGGAAATAAAAGTGGATATATGAGGCCGTTAACCTGTTTTGTTGATAAACCGCTTCATGAGTATGATTGCCATTCGGATTGGTCGCGAGCGCCACCGGATTTGTTGTCGTTTCTAAAATAGAATGATGATAAGTATGACCACGAATCAAATGATTATTCAGCGACACTTCTTGCAAGGCTAAAGCAGAAAACCGTGACTGCATAATAGTGTTACCTGATATGAGACCGATCATATTGGCTTGCGTGCCTTGCTTATCGGTAATAGATTCAGTCAAATAAAGCATGCCGCCACATTCAGCCAAGATGGGCTTGTTTGCATCATAATGCTGTTTAATCGCATTAATCATCGACGTATTTTTTGACAGGCTATCTAAATATAATTCAGGGTAACCGCCAGGCAAATATAAACAATCCGACTTGGGCAATGTTTGATCATTAAGTGGCGAAAAGAAATACAGTTCAGCACCCATCGCTTGTAGCAGATCAAGGTTCGCCTGATAAATAAATGAAAAGGCAGCATCTTTAGCGATGGCAATTTTTACCTTATCAAGTAAGCGAGGCAAAATCTTTTTTTCCTCAGCTAGAAACTGACTGACAGGTAATGTTGTATTAGGATTTATAAGCAATTGATCTGCTAGTAAAGTCAAACGCTGTTCAAGATCTGCAATTTCTTCCGCCTGCACTAAGCCTAAATGGCGACTTGGTAATGCGGCATCTGCACTACGAGGTAAAACAGCAAACCAAGGTAGTGAATCAGACAACGAGTCTGTTAGCATCGCTTGATGGCGTTGACTAGCTGTTCGATTAGCAACGACACCAGCAACCGTCACATCATCACGGTAATGAGCTAAACCGTAGGCGAGGGCGCCAAAGGTTTGCGCCATTGCAGAGCCATCAATAACAGCAATGACCGGAATGTTGAGCGTAGCAGAAAGATCAGCCGTTGACGGATTGCCATCAAATAAGCCCATTACGCCTTCAATTAAAATCAAATCAGCACGTTCTGCGGCATCCGCTAATAACTGACGAGAGTGCTGTTCACCAACCATCCATAAATCTAGTTGATAAACAGGATTGCCTGAAGCCTGTTGCAAGATCATTGGATCAAGAAAATCGGGTCCTACTTTAAACACACGAACCTGCTTACCTTGCTTGCGATAATATCTGGCTAATGTAGCTGTAACCGTTGTTTTTCCTTGGCCAGATGCAGGTGCAGCAATAACAAATGCTGCACACTGATGTGTTTGGTTCAAGATTGTTGGCCGCTTTGTTTTGTTGTTGTACTGCTGAGTGAAACGACAAGCACATGACAAATCATCGCAATTGCAATGTAAAAAGCAAGGTTAGATAATGATGATGGATAATATTTGATAAAACGTTCAGCAAATTCAATTAAGGTTTGATCGGTATAACGACCTGAAAACAGGTAGAAACCACCACTAGAAAAGATTTTGCTAATTGCAGTTGCAACGATCAAACTGGCACTTAATGGCAGTAAAGTAGACCAATTAAACTGATAGCGTTGCTTATACCAATTTCCGGCTAGATAAAGCATGCCATAGGCTGGTAATAACAAAGCATAAGCAGGTGAGGCGCAAAAAGTACTACCGCCGGCGAATGTCATCGATAAGTAATCTAACAAGGCGGCTTCAGCTAACAATACAGCAAACATCCATTTACCTGACAAGTACAAGCCTGCAAGAAAAAATAGGGCTAAGCTTGCACTAGGAAGATGGCTTAAAGTAGCAAAGTGGTGACCACGAGTGATTGCCATAATAGCAATGAGGATAAAGCCGATAATAAATTGATGACGATTGGATAAAGTGGGCATGAAAAATCTCCAGTGTGCCGACCCGCACATGGGTAAAAAAAAGCATATTAAAAATATGCCATGAAACATTAGGCCGGTATCCGGACTTATGAATGTTTATTTTTAGTTTTTTGCGCCCTGACCAAGCATGAACTGCGGTAAAAATTAAAAACAATAAAACATTCACTTACCGTTGCGGGGGCAGTGCTGGACTTATCTTATGACTCACCAGTTTCTCGTTTACTCAGTAGTATTTAGCCTACTGACACCTAATTGTTGTGACAAAGAATAGGTGTCAATGTCGTATGCTGTCAATCCTCAAAAAATAGGGTGCTATGACTTGGCTAATTTAAAGTCTTAAGTTGACTAAAATAGCTGGCATTACTACTATGCTCTGCTGCTTAAGGTGCATTGACCTAAAAAGTCAAAGTTAAACGGGAAGTTGGTGAGTTATAAATAATGACAAACCCAACACTGCCCCCGCAACGGTAAACGTTGACATCAAACCATCAGCCACTGCGAATTCATCGTGGGAAGGCGGTTTGAATGACGAAAGTCACAACGCGAGTCCGGAGACCGGCCTGAAGTACCCTCACGAGTTTTTTGACTTGTGTTTACCTAAATACCGGATCGCGGGTGAGCGTATCCTACGGAGTAAAAATGAAACAATTACACGGGCATTTTGCCTTACGTACCTCTGCACGTCTTTTATTATCATCTATTGCCGCATTAAGCTTCTCTACATCAATCTACGCTGACGATACATTAGATAGCATTACGGTTACCGCTAACCGTATCGCTTCAGAAAATGTTCTAGTGCCAACAACCGTTATTACTCGTTCAGATATCGAACGCTTGCAGATCAATGATTTAGCTACGTTGCTATCTCGTCAGACAGGCATAGATATGACGAACTCAGGCGGCTTAGGTAAACCCAGCAGTATTTCTATACGAGGTACAGGTTCTGATCACGTTTTAGTCTTGGTAGACGGAGTTAAATGGTTTTCAGCAACAGCCGGCGGAGCATCATTCCAAAACTTCCCTGTTGAACAGATTGAGCGTATAGAAATAGTACGAGGATCACGGTCCGGCTTATACGGTTCAGAAGCTGTTGGTGGGGTGATTCAAATTTTCACACGTGAAGGTAAACAAGGTGTGACGCCATATGCCAAACTAGGTTATGGAACACATAACAGTAAACAAGTCGCGGCTGGAGTTGGTGGTGGCGATGAAAATACGCGTTTCAGTGTTAATGTGAACCATGAATCAACCGATGGTATCAATGCCAAAATAAATGTTAATCCTGATAAAGACGGATATAGGAACAATAGCTTTTCTGCCAAGCTAAACCATCAAATAAACGAAAAAATTGATATAGGTGTTAATTTTCTTAGGGCTGAAGGCCATAATCAATCAGATCCGTTTTCATCAAAAACTGAAACAAATAATAATGATAGCGTCCAGCAAATATTGGGGGTTAATTCTAATATTATTTTGACTGATTTGTGGACATTATCATTTGAGTTAAGTGAATCACGAGATCAATTGGAAAGTTTTAAAAATAGTGCCGTGCTCAGTAAAATTAATACTCGACATAGAGCTGCAACTGTCACCAATACCTTCATATTGACACCTGAACAGACTTTAAATATTGGCTTGGACTACGATATCGATGATATTGATTCTTCAGAAAACTACTTACTGACATCTCGGGATAACAAGGCGGCATTTGTTAGTTGGCAAGGTGAAATTAATAAGCATGGTTGGTTAATCAGCGGACGTCATGATGATAATGAGGCTTTTGGTCATCAAAATACCGGCAATGCAGAATACGGGTATTGGTTGCTAGATGATTTACGTGTCAGTGTTAATGCTGCAACAGCCTTTAAGTCGCCTACCTTTAATGATTTATATTGGCCATCATCAGCTTACTCTGCTGGTAACCCCGACCTCTTACCTGAAAAGTCAAAGTCTTTTGGGGCCGGTATTAACGGGAGACCTCAGTGGGGTACATGGTCTGTGAATGTATACCAAAATGAGATTAAAAACTTGATCTCTTGGCAACAAGTAACGCCTGGTTTTTATACGCCTAGTAATGTTGCTAAGGTTCAAATAAGAGGGATTGAGTTTGATGTTGCAACCGTTTTAGCGGGTTGGGATGTAGCCTTAAATGCTTCATTCTTAAAACCAGAGGATGAAGAAACAGATAATATTTTAGCTCGACGAGCCCAACGCTTAGCCAATGTTAATATTGATAGGCAATGGGGAGCATGGTCAACAGGTGCAAGTTGGAAGCTAAGAGGACATAGTTTTGATAATGCTTCAAATACAACTCGCTTGGGTGGCTTTGGTCTATTAGACATGCATATTGCTTATGATTTAAGTCAAGATTGGTCTGTAAAAGCAAACCTTAGTAATGCATTTAATAAGGAATATGAAACCGTTAACAATTACAATAGCTTAGATCGTACTGTGATGTTTACGTTGTTATACCAACCTTAAACTCTTGTGGCGCCAGGCTATAGTTGCTGTCTGGCGCCATTATTAATATTGGCCGCCACCATGGGAAATGAGCCTAGGTGGATAATTTTCATATTGTTTTACTCGACTGATGCAGGCATAAGGCACTTCAAGCAGGAATAAACTAGTGCTTGGAAAGCCTAAAACATGGCTCATAATCGTTCTGATCACACCAGCATGAGTGACTAATAGACAATGTTGGATTTGTTGTTCATGCAAAGTGCTTAATAAGGCTTGCCATGCTGTGATTACCCGCAATTCGAATGCGATATATGACTCGCCATTAGGTGGTGAAATGGATTCTGGAGCCTGCATGAATTGGAAAAGTTGTTCTGCCTCCATGCCATTATAAAGATCAGAAAATAACTGGCCATCCCATTGTCCAAAATTCATTTCTTCAAATTGCGTATTGAACTCTAATGGCACTGATAATTTCTCGGCAAGCTCCACTGCAAAAGCACCGCACCGCTGTAAGGGCGAGCTAATGATTTTATTCCAAGACAGCGTTTTATGACTCGTAGTTGAATGTAATTGTTGCCAACCTAAAGAACTAAGTGGTTCATCTGTTTTACCTAATAATTTCTTACCCGCTGCGACATCACCATGTCGGAGTAAATCAATTGTTATTTCTTTCATAGCGTAAAAAACATTCACTCATTTTAAATAGAGTTGATCATTATATACTGTGGATTGGAAAGCGAAGTAAGTAGTAAAAATCTAGAGCAATTTTAAGGATTCTGGATAAATCATTTTATAAATGAGGCTGACAAATATTGCCCATATAGCAAATACAATTGATTAACTTTTAATCATACAAATATAAAGTACTGGTCATCAAGACTGACATTGCCTTAAAATCATAGGCTTTCCGCTTTAAGAAAATGAGATTATGACACAATCGTTTGATGATAAAGGCTTTGCCACACGTGGAGTGCGTGCTGGTCAAATTAGAACTGCTGAAGGTGAGCATGCTGAGCCTATCTTTCCAACCTCTAGCTATGTATTCGAAAGTGCAGAACACGCTGCAGCACGTTTTTCAGGTGAAGAACCAGGCAATATCTACTCTCGCTTTACCAATCCGACAGTACGTACTTTCGAGCAACGTTTAGCGGCCTTAGAAGGTGGAGAATCGGCAGTTGCTACATCATCAGGTATGTCCGCAATCCTATCAACCTTTATGGCATTACTTGCGGCAGGGGATCATATCGTGTCATCGCGAAGTGTCTTTGGCACTACACGAGTATTATTCGATAAGTACCTCGCAAAATTTGGTATTGAAACGGATTATGTGGCGTTAACTGACATAGAAGATTGGCAGCGAGCGATTAAACCGAATACCAAAGCTTTATTTTTAGAAACACCTTCTAATCCAATGAATGAAATTGCTGATTTAGAGGCATTATCTGCGCTAGCAAAATCAAATGATTGTTTATTGATTGTCGATAATTGTTTTTGTACGCCAGCCTTACAGCAGCCGCTAGCATTGGGAGCTGATATCGTCGTACATTCCGCCACTAAATATATAGATGGTCAAGGCCGCTGTGTTGGTGGCGCGGTAGTCGGTGATGCCCAGCTAGTTGGTCAAGAGGTTTATGGCTTTTTACGAACAGCAGGGCCCACAATGAGTCCATTCAATGCCTGGACATTTCTAAAAGGGCTTGAAACCTTAGACCTAAGAATGAAAGCGCATTCAGCATCAGCCTTGGCATTAGCCACCTGGTTAGAGCAGCAGCCTCAAGTGACGAACGTTTTTTATGCGGGCTTACCGAGTCATCCACAATATGACTTAGCTAAAAAGCAACAATCAGCCTTTAGTGGCATTATTGCCTTTGAAGTTAAAGGGGGCAAAGAGGGCGCGTGGAAATTAGTCAATGCAACACAATGGTTGTCGATTACTGCTAACTTAGGCGATACCAAAACGACAATAACCCATCCTGCTACTACGACACATGGTCGTTTAACACCAGAAGCAAGAGCTGAAGCGGGGATCAGTGATGGTTTATTACGTATTTCTGTTGGTTTAGAAAATGTCGAAGATATTCAAGCTGATCTACAACGCGGTCTAGATTTACTTTAATCCAGTAATAAACAATAGCCCTTATAAAACCACCTGTAGGTATGGATAAGTAAAACGGCATAAAACCTGCATTAATGAACATAACATTGTAGATGTGCGTCGGTAAATCGTCATTTAATTTCGATAGTTAGCCGATGTATTTAATAAAAACAATAGGTTATGACTTTATGAAGCATCCTTTGAAAATGATATGGCTGTTGATGGCATTCGCTTTACTTATGCCTATGCGGCAGGTTTTCGCCACGACAACTGAACCCGTGAGTGATATTCGAATATTAATCGATGTTTCTGGGAGTATGAAAAAAAACGATCCCAATAACTTACGGGCCCCTGCATTACGGCTAATCGTTGGTTTATTACCTCATGATGCTAAAGCGGGCACGTGGACATTTGGTCAATATGTCAATATGTTAGTACCATTTCGTGATGTCAATGACGCTTGGAAATCAGAAGCCGAATTAAAATCTAAAAAGATTCACTCTTATGGTTTATTTACCAATATTGAACAAGCATTAACTAAAGCAACCGCTAATCAAAAAGGCGTTGATCCTCGTTACCGCCGTAGCGTTATTTTATTATCAGATGGTTTAGTTGATATCTCGAAAGATGACAAGATCAATAAAAAATCTCGTCAACAAATTTTAGATGTCATTGTGCCTCGCCTTAAAAAGAATAATGTTGCGGTACATACTATTGCCTTATCAGATTCTGCTGACCATGATTTATTACGCTCCATCTCATTAGCAACAGATGGTTGGTATGAGCAGGTTGATAATGCCGATCAATTACAACGTGTTTTTCTTCACTTATTTGAAAAAGCAGCAACGCGAGATACGGTGCCTTTAGTGGATAATCAATTTAAGATTGATAAAAGTGTGAAAGAAATGACCTTGCTGGTTTTTCGCCGAGCAGGGGCAAAGACAACTGAATTATTGTTACCGAACCAATCTCGAATTAACTTAAGACATATACCCAGTAATGTGCGTTGGCACAGCGAAGGTAATTATGATTTGATCACGATTGCTAAGCCACTCGCTGGAAAATGGTTGATCGACGCCGAAATGGATCCCGATAATCGCGTAATGGTCGTCACAGATCTGAAATTAAAAACAACGGATTTACCCAATAATATTTTAATTGGTGAAACTTTTGATTTCGATGCTAGTTTGACCGAAAAAAATAAGCAAATCGATCGTCAGGACTTTTTGAAATTGGTCGATGCGCAACTAAAAGAAGAGTCGGAAATTGCCGTTCCAGTTGAACGGAGCTTGAATACCGAGCAAAAAAAAGGGCTGTATCGTACGCATGTAGGCGATAATTTTAAAGCGGGCCGTAATGATATTGTGATCACAATGACCAGTGCGACCTTTGAGCGTCAACGTAGACAAAGCATTAATGTCGTCGAAACTCCGTTTGAAATCAACGTAGAACAGCTTAAAGATCAAGCTAGCCGAACTCACCGTTTGATATTGAAACCAGATACAGACTTGATTAAGACCGATAAGCTTAGTATTGCGGCAATGTTGACGGCTGAAGATGGGAGTGAATGGTCATACGATGTAATGAAGGTGACTGATAACGAATGGCAGTTGACGCTGGCAGATTTACAAATAGGTGAAAAATATACGGTGGCTTTGCAGATCCGTGCGCAAACAGTCAAAGGGCGACCATTATTTTTACAACCAGCAGCAATAGAATTACGGGATGATCTTGCGGCTATTCCTACTGAAATACCTCAAGAAAAGACTGCTTCTGATGTAGAAAGTAACGTGCTAGAACAAGCTAATGCTGCTGCAGAAAGAGCGCCGGAAACACTTGAAGCTCAGCCTGCGAAGGCCGATCAAGTAGTAGAAAAAACCATAGAACAACTGGTGATTGATGAAATGTCTGGGAACGCAGAGAATTTACTACCAGAAGTCAGCGAAGAAGCACTCAGTTTACAAAATGAGGCGGATATTAGCACAACGGAACAAGCTGGTCTGAGTCGTGCTAGCCAATTAGCTATAGGTAACGGTCTTATTTTACTCATGATTGGATTAGGGATTTACTTCTGGCGGCGTAAAAGTGCAGCAAGCACTAATCCTGGGGAGCAATTATAAATGGATATCGTTCTAGAAATGCTAGCGTATGAATTGGCGATTGTATTTGCCATACTGAGTATTTGGCTTATTTTTCGAAATAATAAAAAAGGCAAAACAACGCATGAGTTAGCCAGTCAATCTGTTAAAAAATTAAAACGAGCAAAAGAACTCAGAATTGAGAGTCTATCTAAAGTTTTAGCTGAAAAATATGTGTTGAATGGTGAAGATTTATCAAGCACAGCCATTGTTTTCCAAGACCGAGAACAGCAAATCTACAAAGCCCTACTGACCGTGTTTGTTGAACAAGATGGCAAGGCACTGCAGAGCATTCCAGAACAATTGGAAAAAGCGATCGATGCGAGTTTAGAGCTATTACCGGTTGTTACGCAGCCAACTCAAGCTACGGTTGGGGTAGATGACAGCACATTGACACTAAGTCAGAAAATAGAAGCAACGGCACAACAATTAGAAGCCTTAATGGTTTTATTTAGACAAACTAATGACGAGCAGTCCATCAAATTGTCAGTGCCAGAAATTGAAGAGCCATCAGCGAATGACATAGCTACTTCAGTGACGGAGGCAGTTGATGAGCAAAACAATGAGACTACGATTAAAGAAGCAGACCTACCTGAAACCTTAGATGCTCCTGAAGCACCTATGGAAGAAGCGTTAGCAGAAACGGCAGGGCAACAAAATGATGCCATTGAAATAGAGATTACTGAGGAAGAAGATCTTGTAACTAGTCTAGTCGATGACTTAGCTGTGCCGGATACGGACGAGGTGCATGAAGAATCTGTTGAACAGACTATGTCAGAAGACGACGTTGATGACTTACTTGCGTCGATGGATGATGAGCTTCAAACAGAGAGTGATATTGATGGCATTGATTTGAGTGCGGTGGATGAGGAAGATGAAAGTGAGGACAGTCTAAAAAAGTCTAATGCTGGATTGGTGGCAGACAGCGCTGATTCAGCTATAAGTGTCAATGATATGCCAGAGAAATTAGAACATGCAGTCGAAGCAGAAGCAGAAGCAGAAGCAGAAGCAGAAGCAGAAGCAGAA
>TARA_R110002050_G_scaffold151855_2_pt1 | contig 83996 bp, 74 predicted proteins | sample TARA_R110002050 | Tara Oceans TARA_R110002050 (sample SAMEA4396988) | marine metagenome | biome: Polar Biome; feature: [DCM] deep chlorophyll maximum layer (ENVO:01000326); material: water (ENVO:00002006), including particulate matter (ENVO:01000060) such as... | depth 25 m
TCATTTCGGGAGGCGTAAGGGTCAGCAATTGCGCCCGGTCAACCAATAACTCTTCAGCCGAGGCGCTTATATTGTCGCGCTTCTTCAGGTAATTGCGGAACCCGTCTGCATTCGGCTCCAATGGAGCAAACGCTTCAACATCGGTTTTTTCTTGCGAAGCATCGGTTCGTCCAGGCGTGAAAGGCACGGTGAGCTCAAAACCGGTATTCTTTGCTGCCTGCTCAACTCCCGCACAACCGCCAAGAACAATCAAATCGGCCAACGAAACCCGCTTACTGCCCGATTGAGCACCGTTAAACGCTTTTTGAACGGCCTCCAATTTCTCCAGCACCTGAGCCAGTTGAGCCGGATTGTTGACTTCCCAATTTTTCTGAGGAGCCAAACGAATCCGTGCACCATTCGCACCACCACGCTTATCCGAGCCACGGAAGGTGGAAGCGGAAGCCCAAGCCGTCGTGACCAATTGGGATACAGACAAGCCCGACTCGAGAATCTGCTTTTTCAGGGAAGTGATATCCTGTTCATCAATCATGTCGTGGTCAACAGCTGGCACCGGATCTTGCCAGATCAGCTCTTCCTGAGGAACCTCCGGCCCCAAATAACGGGCAATCGGTCCCATATCGCGATGGGTTAATTTAAACCATGCACGGGCAAAGGCGTCGGCAAACTCATCCGGATGTTCATAAAAATGTCGTGATATTTTTTCGTAGGCCGGATCAACCCGTAAAGCCACGTCGGTAGTTAGCATAAATGGAGCATGACGTTTCTCCGGGTTGTGTGCATCGGGAATGCTGTTGGCACCAGCTTGTCCTCTGGGTTTCCACTGGTGTGCTCCGGCGGGACTCTTGGTCAGCTCCCACTCGTAATCAAAAAGGTTTTCAAAGAAGTTGTTGCTCCACTTCGTTGGCGTTTTTGTCCAGGCGCCCTCCAAACCGCTGGTAATGGTATGTTCTCCATGCCCAGTGCCGAACGTATTTTTCCATCCAAGGCCTTGTTCTTCCATGCTTGCACCAGCAGGCTCCGGCCCTACATATTTGAGCGGATCAGCCGCACCGTGTGTTTTACCAAAAGTGTGTCCTCCGGCAATCAGCGCAACGGTTTCATAATCATTCATCGCCATACGGCCGAAAGTCTCGCGAATGTCTTTTGCTGCAGCCAGCGGATCAGGATTGCCATTCGGGCCTTCCGGGTTCACATAAATCAGTCCCATATGAGTGGCGCCAAGCGGGTTTTCAAGCTGATCGCCGGCTAGTCGTTCCTTGTTTCCCAACCATTCGCCCTCAGACCCCCAATAGATATCCTCTTCGGGTTCCCAAATATCTTCGCGTCCACCCCCAAAACCAAATGTCTTTAACCCCATCGACTCCAACGCGCAATTCCCGGCCAGGATCATGAGATCCGCCCAGGAAATCTGCTTGCCATATTTCTGCTTGACCGGCCAGAGCAATAGGCGCGCCTTGTCCAGGTTGGCATTGTCGGGCCAACTGTTGAGCGGCGCAAAACGCTGCGAGCCGGATCCCCCACCTCCCCGACCATCGGCAATACGGTAGGTTCCTGCGCTGTGCCATGCCATTCGAATAAAGAATGGCCCGTAGTGCCCATAATCGGCCGGCCACCAGTCCTGAGAATCGGTCATCAGATCGAAAAGATCTTTCTTGACAGCAGCCAGATCGAGTTTCTTAAACTCTCTGGCATAATTGAAATCCTCGCCCATTGGGTTGGACATAGAGGAGTGCTGACGAAGGATGCTCAAATTCAACTGATTTGGCCACCAATCGCGGTTTGATCTGCCACTGCCAGCCGTCTTTTTCACTGCTCCTCCCATAAATGGGCATCTGCTTGATTCATTAACATCCCAAACCTTGCCATCTCCCGGAGTACTTGAATGTGTGTCGTTTTTCATTTTGGATTAATTTTTCTTGTTATGAGTTACAATTTACGAAAATCCCTGCTGCAATTTTTATTCGAAGTTTCTATCTTGACATAGAGAAAACCTATGACTCAAAATTCAGTTCCGACTAGGATCATTGGCTTATTCCTGCCTCTCGGTGACAGACACCGGAGACTCAGCCAGTCGAGAAATCGGTTAAGTCTCAAACTTCAAAAACATGGAAATCAAGGAATTGTTTAATCAACTGGCCTGTCGGACAACAGCAAACCTGATGGGATAGTTTTAGCGAAGGTCTCCAAAAAGGGAGTTGCCAACTGCAGTCAAATCACGGTTGCCACTTGACATCCAATGAAACCTTCGAAGAAAATGTGTGGCAAGCAAGCTGATCGCAGTCCACAGCGCGCACCAACAAAGAAAGCCGCTCCGGGAATATCTCCCAAAACGGCTTTCGTCATATCAACCTTAAACTCTATTTTATCATAGATGGATTACTTCATCGTAGGCCGCTGCTGCAGCTTCCATAATCGCTTCACTCATGGTTGGGTGAGGGTGAATGGATTTGATCAGTTCGTGCCCGGTAATTTCCAACTTTTTGGCTACCACCAGTTCGGCAATCATCTCGGTCACGTTTCCTCCAATCATGTGGGCTCCGAGCAGCTCTCCGTATTTGGCATCGAAAATCAGCTTCACAAAACCATCTTTCTGCCCGGCAGCACTTGCTTTACCACTAGCTGAATACGGGAACTTTCCGACTTTAATATCGTAACCGGCTTCCTTGGCTTTCTTCTCTGTCAGACCTACCGACGATACTTCGGGGCTGGTATAGGTACACCCCGGAATGTTGCCGTAGTCAACCGGATCAGGATTTTTGCCGGCAATCTTCTCCACACAAGTAATTCCTTCGGCAGACGCCACGTGTGCCAATGCCGGACCATGAACGATATCTCCAATGGCGTAAACTCCTTCCACATTAGTCCGGTAAAAATCATCGACCTTAATTTTACCGTTTTCCAGTTCCACGCCCAGCTCTTCCAACCCAATATTTTCAATATTGGGCGCAATCCCAACAGCCGACAAAACGATTTCTGCTTCGATGGTTTCTTCTCCTTTTTTGGTTTTCACCACCACCTTGCATAACTTGCCTTTCGTATCAACCGACTCAACCGACGCGTTGGTCATTACTTTCATTTTATCTTTTTTGAAGGAGCGCTCCAGGGTTTTGGCTACTTCCTCGTCTTCGTTGGGAACCAACGTTGGCATATATTCCACCAAAGTCACTTCTGTACCGATGGCATGATAGAAGTTGGCAAACTCACTGCCAATAGCACCCGATCCAACCACCACCATCGACTTGGGTTGCTTGTCGAGAGTCATGGCTTCACGGTATCCAATAATTTTCTTTCCATCCTGCTCCAGGTTCGGTAATTGACGCGAACGCGCTCCGGTGGCTATAATAATATGCTTGGCAGTAACCGTTGTTTTCTTGCCTTTTTCATCTTCAACCTCAACCGTTCCTTTGGATTTCAATCGCCCATAACCGTTGATAACTTCAATCTTATTCTTTTTAAAAAGAAACTGAACCCCCTTGCTCATTCCTCCTGCCACTTCGCGACTACGTTTAACCATGGCCTGGAAGTCGGCCTTTACTTCACCCGAAATACTGACGCCATAATCGGCAGCATGCTTGGCGTAGTCAAAAGCCTGCATGCTCTTCAGCAATGACTTAGTTGGGATACATCCCCAGTTGAGACACACGCCACCAATATTTTCTTTTTCAACAACTCCTACCTTAAAACCTAATTGGGAAGCCCGGATTGCAGCGACATAACCGCCAGGACCACTTCCTATAACTAATACATCGTAACTCATAATGATTGATTAACTGAATTTGATTGATCGCTTTAAAAAACAGTTTAAGTTGCAAAAAGTTTTCCAAAGTAGCGAATACCAGCCAGCACATTTACAAGCCGAGGCCCAAAGACAAAGCCGGCCCCAAAGGGAACCGGCTTTGTCTTTATGATTGTCCGCTTGCGTACGTATTTGTTCTGTCGCGGCTGTCAATTATTATCATTCATCGTCATTTTATTGTCACTAATCGTATCAAAACAACTCAATGACCACCCAACGACAATTGAATGACTTTTTAATGTTAATGACATTTGGAAATCTTACGGATATTCATTTTTTCTTTTTTTGGCCTGCAGCTCGTCATTCAATGGAGCGATGAAGGACACATCGTATCGATTGCCTTGTTAATTCAATAGCTCAGCTAATTTATCATGCAATTCCTGTCCGCGCAGGTTTTTAGCAATGATGACTCCTTGCGGGTCGAGCAGCACAGAATGAGGGATGGAATTCACCCCATACATTTGGGCCACTTCGTTTTGCCAGTACTTCAAATCAGATACCTGAGTCCATGCCAACTGATCGTCTTCAATCGCCTTCAGCCAGGCCGCTTTATCGCGATCAAGTGAAATACCAAGGATGTCGAAGCCTTTATCTTTAAAACTATTGTAAGCGCTGACAATATTTGGATTTTCCTGACGGCAGGGGCCACACCAGGCCGCCCAGAAGTCGAGCAACAGATATTTCCCCTGAAATGAAGCCAGGCTAACGGGGTTGCCTTCTGGGTCATTCATAGTAAATTCAGGAGCCTTGGTGCCAATGGCAGTCCTTCCTTTTTGCTCTACAAACTCTTTTAACTGCCGGGTGTACACCGATGAGTCGAGCTCCGCCGGAAACAAATCAACCAGCTCTTTCAATTCTGAGTACTCCAATTGCTGGGCCAGCTGCGTGAGTGTAATAAATGGAGCAACAATGGAATTGCTGTGTTCTTTCACAAAGTTTTTAGCGTAAACCTGCATGTTTTGGTTAGTTGCTTCCGCATCAATGCGAATCCGATCCATTTCATCCTGGTTCCCGGAAGCTGCTGCCGCTGAGTACTGTTGCTGATATTCGTTAACCTTCTCATTCATCAGCTGCACTTCGTCCAGATACTCATTAAACGTATCGGTCAAAGGCGAACCTGTCACTTTGGTGCTACGCAAGCTGTCCTTGTTCGCCAGTACCTCTATTTTGGTGTTTTCAAGGAAGAACTGGGCAAAATACTCGCGGTCGCCCAGGCGCAAGTAATGCAGTTCAGGAACCGTGATGCTTCCTTCAAATTTGAACTTCCCTTCGACCAAGTCGGTTGTGTCGGTAGTCACTGCCTGGCCATTTTCGGCTTTCACCAAATAGACAATGGCCGAATCAAGCCCGGCAACCGTGCCGCTAACCTGATACTTTGCTGAATTGCTTTGGCAGCCAGCAATGAAAAGCAACACAAGAACAAATAAACCTAAATTTCTCATTTGTTAGTTTTTTTTGATTGATAATAGTTTTCCAATAATTCGCGAGCAGCGACAAATGAACTCATCTCCTGCTCAAGTACCTTCTGTTCAAAGGCTGCCGTTATATCTTTTAAGTCGTTATTCTGGTAAAAATCAGACTTTAAGCGGTCGTTAATTGTTTCATACATCCAGTACCTCGATTGCTCATTTCGTCGGTGCTGAAAATAACCATTTTTTTTCACTAATTCGACGTACTCCTCAATGGTGCCCCAAATTTTGTCGATGCCAATATGATGAAAGGCGGAACAAGTCAGCACTTTAGGCGTCCATCCCGAATCGGTTGGTGGAAACAGGTGCAAAGCATTGAGGTACTGCACACGGGCCATCTCCGCTTTTTCAATGTTATTGCCATCAGCTTTATTGATGGTGATGGCATCAGCCATTTCCATAATGCCGCGCTTGATGCCTTGCAGCTCATCGCCGGCACCAGCCAGCATGAGCAACAAAAAGAAATCGACCATCGAATGAACCATTGTTTCGCTTTGGCCCACACCAACAGTTTCAATAAAGATGGTATCAAAGCCTGCGGCTTCACAAAGCACAATGGTTTCGCGGGTCTTTCGGGCCACCCCCCCCAACGAGCCTGCTGAGGGCGAAGGTCGGATGTAGGCATTTGCGTCGGAGGATAATTCTTCCATGCGGGTTTTATCACCCAGAATACTTCCCCTGGAGCGCTCGCTGCTGGGATCGATCGCCAATACCGCCAGCTTTCCGCCGCGTCGGGTAATAAACTTACCCATCGATTCGATAAACGTACTTTTGCCTACTCCTGGCACGCCGGTAATGCCAATACGCAACGACTTTCCGCTGTAAGGCAGGCATCGGGTGATGATTTCACTGGCAATCTCCTGGTGTTCCTTTTTCGAACTTTCAACCAAGGTTACAGCCTGGCTAAGCGTACTAATATTGCCGGCTAAAACACCCTCCACATAGGCGTCGGCTGTCATCGTTTTCTTGCGCTTATGTTTCAGAAAACGCCGGATCGAATCCTCATTAAACGTCTCTGGCTTATCGATCCCCTTATTGACATTCAGCCCTTTATATTGGCCATCATTTTCGATATGATGGTAATCGTGATCTGCTATCATGTAAAAAAATTTATACGAAGGTAAAACATACCTGAACAACAAAAAAATAAGCCGCTCCAAAAATATGAAGCGGCTTTCAATTCTTATCGTTTTGTTGTTATCCGGCGACGTTAATGTTCGTTGAGACCCTTAAAATGGTCGTGGGGTTTTTAGGATCATTGGTAATTACGGTGATTGATTTGTTTTGGCGTCCGCGTTTTCCCTTGGAATCAAATTTGACTTTTAGCGGAACCACTTCATTCTGAGAAATAATTTTTTTCTCCGGCGTTACCGCCGTACAGCCACACGATGTTTTCACATTGCGAATAATCAGGTCGCGTTTCCCTTCATTTTTAATGGTGAAGGTATATTCTACCGCATCGCCTTGGTTGATATCACCAAAATCGTGGGCTTTTTCATTAAAAGAAACAACGGGTGCATTAGCCAGTTCTTCGGCTGACAGCGCAGAAAAATCTTCTTCAATCGTGGCCGATACTCCGATAGAATTACGGTAGTTTGACTCGCCATTGATATTCAAATAAATCCGGTGCATCATAAAGCCGTAGGTATTCAACTGCTTGGCATCGTAGGTCACAACAATCTTTCCTTTGCCTTTGGCAGGAACCGTTTCAGGAACCGCTTTTGCTGTTAAGTGCGATGGAGGGGTTTTAAACTCAATTTTCACAGGCTGATCGGTATCGTTGACCACTTCCAGCTCCTCGGTTTTTACTTCGCTTTCATTAATCTTGACAAATGAAAGCTGGTTGGTTTTTGCGCGCAGCGGCCCAATTTCGCGGGGATACTGCTCGGCCAATGTTTTCTCACGCTGCTCAACGGCTCCTTTAATTCTTAAAACCACCGTTGCGTTTTCAGCATTCGACGAAACAGTTACCGTTTTATTGAATGGGCCCGGCCGATTACGCGGGTCATAACTCACCTTTATAAACCCTTCACGTCCCGGAGCTACAGGCTCTTTCGTCCATTGCGGAGTAGTGCAACCGCAGGATGCCCGAACATTGTTCAGGATCAATGGGGATGCACCATTATTTACAAACTTGAAACTGTAAGTTTGCGGGCCAGCTTCTTCTTTAAAGGAACCAAAGTCATGCTCCAGTGTTTCAAAATCAATTTTAGCTTGTACCGTTTGTCCTATCCCAGCCGTAGCAAAGGAAAAGGAAAACAAGACTAAAAGAAAGAGAATATTTTTCATAACCGATAATTTAGAATAAGGTATTAAATTCACGATCAAAGATAACAATCCCGAATGAATTTACGATACGGCAACAAATCTATAAAAGCTTCTATCTCATCGCTGTTAATACATCACTAACTTTTGTTAATGAACTGTTAATGGATGGATCTTTTTCAAAAGAATACGTAGTTTCGTGGTTGTCAATTGCGTAAGCGAAAAAGAATGGGAAGAAACACGATAAGATATGTCATTATATTGGCTACATTCTCGGTTTTGGGCATTATTCTGATTCAATTTTTCTTTCTTCGAAATACGGTTAATTTAAACGAAAGGAAGTTTCATGAATCAACTACCCAGGCCTTAAATGTTGTGGCTCACAAGCTGGTTTCGTACAATCAAAAAGTAAAAGGAAAGGAACCGAAAGTGGATCTGCCCAATGCGGTAGATCAAATTTCGAACAACTATTATGTGGTAAATGTAAACGAAGATATTCACCCGGGCTTACTCGAACATTTTTTAATTGAGGAGTTCAAAAACCACAACCTGAAAGTTGATTTTGAGTTCGCCATTTACGATTGCGAAAACGAAAAGATGGTATACGGAAAACACCTGATGGAGACGAATGACAGCCTCACCAGCACGCTCTTGGTGAGCAAGCAGTCGGATGAATGCGATGCAGAGGATGCGCTGTTCGAACAACACTATAAAACACAGACTGCAAAAAAGGAATGCGGCCTGCCCACCTGTGAAAAGTACACCTATTATTTTGGCGTATCTTTTCCAAACCGTTCCAAGTATTACAGCAGCCAGGTGCACGCATGGTATGTAGTCAATGGTTTTTTGCTGATTGTCATTTTGTTTTTCGGCTATACCTTGTTCGTCATCTTCAAGCAACGGCGGCTCAGCGAAATCCAGAAAAATTTTATCAACAACCTCACGCACGAGTTTCGGACTCCAATCGCCTCAATCGATCTCTCGTCCAAGGTGATTGCCGACCCGCGTATTTTAGATCATCCCAACCGGCTGCGGGAATACTCCAACATTATTAGCGAACAAACCCAGCGCCTATCAGCCCAGGTAGATAAGGTTCTGCTGATGGCCAGCATCGAAAAACAACGGCTAAAGCTCGACCTGACCATGATTGAGTTAAACCTGTTTGTGCGAAAGAGCATTGCCGATTTTAAAACCAGTCAGAACGGGCACCAATACGCGATTAACTTTACCAGCGAGGTAGAAGAATGGCGAATCCAGGCCGACGCACTGCATTTCTCCAATGTCATTTTCAATATTCTAGATAATGCCATAAAATATTGCGACGAAGCACCACAAATTGATGTTGAATTGAGTGAGACCAAAAAGCACATTCAACTCAAATTTGCTGATAATGGCATTGGCATTCCCAAGGAATACCGCAAGAAAATATTTGGTCGCTTTTACCGGATTCCAACCGGCGATATTCACAATGTAAAGGGATTTGGCTTGGGGCTCGATTACGTCAGGAAGATTGTTGAAAGGCATCATTGGGAAATTGAAGTTTCTGATAATTCGCCAAAAGGAAGTATATTTACGATTACAATCCCAAAATAAGGTCACGGACCTATTTATTATTTTCCGTGTTGTCTCTACCATGAATTGTTAAAGACTCGAAACACGACAATAAATAACTCACAGCAGTTAACTATGGAACTAAGCGGTAAAAAAATTCTTTTGGTTGAAGACGACAAAACCCTCAACTTCATCATCCGTGATAATTTAGAAGAAGCAGGCTACGACGTAAAAGCAGCGGGCGACGGGCAGGAAGGCTACGAGATCTTCGATAAAAATCCGTTCGATCTGTGCCTGCTTGACGTGATGCTCCCCAAATTGGACGGTTTTTCGCTGGCCAAAAAAATCCGGGAAAAAGACCAGTCTATTCCCATTCTGTTTTTAACGGCTAAAGCCATGACCGAAGATAAAATCAAAGGCTTTACCATTGGCGGGGACGACTACATTACCAAGCCATTCAGTATGGAAGAGTTACTGCTTCGTATCAAAGTGTTTTTGAAACGAAGCCATACCGATGAGCTCGAATCGGATGAGGTGAATAGCTGCAAAGTGGGCCATTTCGACTTTCTTTTTGACAACCTGACCCTACAGCATGGTGATGAGAAACGCACCCTCACCTATAAGGAAGCCGAGTTATTACGATATTTTTGCGAACACTCCAATGCCGTATTGAGCCGCTCAGATATTCTGAAAAACGTGTGGGGATCGGACGATTATTACCTGGGCCGAAGCCTCGATGTATTTATTTCGCGCCTGCGCAAATACCTGAAAAGCGACCCCGATATCAAAATCATTAACCTGCACGGCATCGGCTTCCGGTTTAATGCACCCGTTGAGAAAAGGTGACCCAACAAGAATCTTTTAACCTCTTTGTGTTATATGCCGAATTAAATGCCGAAATAGTCAATGCAATTATCAAAAATCCTACGATTCCTGCTGTCGGTGTTTTAACCTCAGAATCCGGTTGAATCCTTATTAATTTATTGTATAAAATAAATGGAAGACCTGTAAGAAAAGCAGCGATCAACTTTGAATAAGGTTTGGGCTATTTTGTCTCCCCCGGATAAATCAGTGGTTTACTGATGCTGTCTCTGCCTTCCCATTGGATGACTCTGGGGCGGGTGATTGATCGCCCTTATGATGCCAAATCATTTCGGGCTTACTGATGGAGCTCATCATCTTTCTTCCGCTGACGGTGTGGACCACACCAGTCAGTAACCCGGCTCTTTAGGGCCGGGCCGTTGCAACGAAGCAAGCTGGGCTTTAGCTCTATATTTTCACGGCGGGCTGCTTCAAAAAGCAGTCGGGATTACAACTGAGACTGGGCGAGTAAGGATTTCATAAGCCCGAGTAGGATTCTGGGCCTTTCAAGTAGGGTCTGAAAGCAGCCGAGTAAAGTTTCTTGTTCTTCGAGTAGGGTTTTTAGCTGTCCGAGTACTACTCGACCAGCATTTTTGCTTACTCGGACTGAATGTCGGTTTACTCGCACTCGTTTTTGGTTAATCGCATTTGGCTGAGCCTTTATCCGCTCTGCGATATACGCTGCCCGGAGCCAAACAAGCCCATCAGACGAGAGGTTTGTTGTACTCGGATCAATTTTTTCCGGCTCGACCGCGTAGTCTGTTTTCATGCGGCTCGCCAGTACTCCACGTTTGAGCGAATCGGTCATGAGCGGTGGGGAAGGTGAACAAGCTCAGATAACTTAAAATATAAATCCCCACCAACAAGGCAGGGATTTATCTCTCATCAAAATTATTGCATTTTACATCAACTCATATTCATCGCCAAACGAAACGCCCATCTTCCTGGCTTTCAGGATCAGGGAGTTATCAGCTTCAACCAGGCTCAGCTTACCGCCAACTTCCACCAAGGGAACAGTGGTTAACGTGTTGGCTCTCATAGCCACCATGGTTCCAAAGTTGCCTTCGGCAATGCATTGCGCGGCAAACGAGCCGTAGCGGGTGGCTAAAATGCGGTCCATCGGGCTTGGGCTTCCACCTCGCTGAACGTAGCCCAAAACCGTTTCCCTGGTTTCAATGCCGGTATAGGTACTAATGGCCTCACCCACATGTGCGGCGGCCGAAACTTTCTTCGGATGTTCAATACCTTCGGCTACTACCACAATCGAATAGGGCTTATTGCTTTGGTAACGCTGCTCGATCTTTTTGCACACCGAGCGGATGTTATAGGGGACTTCGGGAATCAGAATAATGTCGCCACCACCGGCCATTCCGGCATACAGGGCAATCCACCCTGCGTGATGCCCCATGACTTCAATAATCATGACCCGCTGGTGCGAGTTAGCCGTGGTATGCAGGCGGTCGATGGCTTCGGTGGCTATTTGAACGGCCGAATCGAAGCCGAACGTCACATCGGTTCCCCACACGTCATTATCGATGGTTTTTGGAATACCCACTACGTTAAGCCCTTCTTCATGCAAGCGGCTGGCGGTTTTCATGGTTCCGTTGCCACCAATACAAACCAGCGCGTCCAATCCCAGCTCCTGGTAGTTTTGCTTGATCAATTCGGGTTTGTCATTTTCCCCGTCTTTGACCACTTTATAAGGTTTTTCCCTTGAAGTTCCCAGGATGGTTCCTCCCAAGGTTAAAATCCCGGAAAGATGCGACTCTTTCAGCTCAACATAATCCTTTTCAATCAGCCCCGAAAATCCGGCAGTAAACCCGACAACTTCCATCCCGTAATCGACAATAGCGGTTTTACCAACTCCCCTAATGGCTGCATTCAGTCCGGGACAATCGCCCCCGGCAGTTAAAATCCCAATTCGCTTTGGTTTTTGAGTATTCATATGATTAAATTGTTTGTTTTCTATTGAATCATATGGAACTCACACTTTAATCATTTTCTTTTGCGTTGATCAAACATGCTCGTTTCATACAATCAAATTTTTGAAATTGCCACGCAAGTGTGACGGTTAAAATTTCATTCTAAATTACTAAAAGAAATTCGCTTTTGACAGAAAAAATTCGATTCATACGGAGCTTGTCTGTCCACGTTCGGCCTCAATGGCATGAAGGCTTTAATCAATTTTCGATCATTTGTTTACTAATCAGCAGACAAAACCAGTCTGTCGATTGTCCGTCTTGAAACAACCCGAATCAATTTATTATCGGACTGCCCCGTGCTTGCAGCAATCCGATACTGGAAATCCACAAGTTTTTTATTAATTTCGTACCATTATTTCGAATTCATTTTAATTTAAATCGATAACCTAAAATTTAATTACCTATGAGACGAGTTTATTTGCTACTGTGTGCCTCGGTTTTGCTTTCTGCAACTGCCTGCAATTCTGGCACTAAAAAAGCCGAAGAGGCTACCGATGAGAAGTCAGCCCAGGTTGAAGAGCCCGCTGCCGACAATACCCTAACAGCCGCCGAAAAAGAAGCGGGCTGGGTGCTTCTTTTTAATGGAGAAACACCCGAAGGCTGGCGTGGAGTGAACAAAGACCATTTCCCAACGGGATGGCAAGTTGTTGACGGAACTTTGATGTGTAAAGGTTCGGGCGAAGGGGAAGCTGGCGCAGAAGATGGTGGTGACATCTTGTACGACCAAAAGTTTAAAAACTTCCAGCTAAAGCTCGAGTGGAAGATTTCAGAAGGCGGAAACTCCGGTATTTTCTACCTGGGCGAGGAAGTTGAAGACTGGCCAATCTACAAAACTGCTCCTGAAATGCAAATCCTCGACAACGAGCGTCACCCGGACGCCATGCTCGGGAAAGATGGCAACCGCATGGCCGGATCGTTGTACGACCTGATTCCTGCCAAGCCACAAAACGCAAAACCTGCCGGCGAATGGAACAGTGTCGAAATCATTTGCTACCAGGGAACAGTTGTCCACAAGCAAAATGGCGAAGTGGTTGTCGAATACCACTTATGGACTGACGACTGGAACGCGCTGGTGGCTGACAGTAAATTCCCGGGCCTGAATGAAGACTGGGCCAATGTACCCAAGGAAGGTTACATCGCCCTGCAAGACCACGGAAATGATGTTTGGTTCAAAAACATCAAGATCAAAGAAATGTAACATTCATTTTTAATGAGATAATTAAAGGGTTGCTGTTGCAGCCCTTTTTTGTTTTTCATACTTTCATCACAAAGTTTTATTTTAGCTATTAAGACCTGAGACCTATGCCTGACAAAAACATCACTCATGTTCCGTTTGAAATAATGAAGCAACGCTTTTACGAAGTGCTGATTCAGTTGAAGTTTCCCAAAGAAAAAGCGAAAACATGTGCCGCTATTTTTGCCGGCAACAGTCTGGATGGCGTTTATTCACACGGCGTCAATCGTTTTCCGCGCTTTGTTGATTACGCCAAAAAAGGATACATCAATCCGCGGGCAAATCCAAAAAGAACCGCACAAATTGGTGCTATTGAACAATGGGACGGCCAATTGGCTCCCGGACCAAGCAATGCGGTGCAGGCTACGGGGCGCGCCATGGAATTGGGCAGCGAAAACGGACTGGGGCTAGTTGCCCTGGCCAACACCAACCACTGGATGCGCGGCGGAGCCTATGGCTGGCAGTGCGCCCAGGAAGGCTTCGCGTTTATTGGCTGGACCAATACCATTGCCAACTTACCGGCGTGGGGCGCCAAAACATGTAAGCTCGGAAACAACCCCCTGGTGTTTGCTATTCCCTACCAGGATGAAGCGATTGTGTTGGACATGGCCCTGTCGCAATTTTCGTACGGAAAAATGGAAGATCTGCAAAAGAAGGGCGAAGAACTTCCCCTGCCCGGTGGATTTGACTTGCACAATCAATTTAGTACCAAGCCTTCCGAAATACTTGAATCGGGACGCCCATTGCCGGTTGGCTACTGGAAAGGCGCCGGCCTCTCGCTGCTGCTTGATTTACTGGCGACCTTGCTCTCGGCAGGACTATCCACCTCAGCACTTAGCCGGCAAAACAAAGCGGAATATGGCGTGTCGCAGGTTTTTATTGCCATTGATTTAAAACAGCTTGATAATTTTCCGGCGATGGAGCAGACAATCCAGGCTGTACTTGATGATTTCCAGTCGGCTGAAAAAGTGAGCCCGGAAAGCTCGTTACGCTATCCGGGCCAACGCGTTTTGATTACCCGCGGAATAAACAGAATTAAAGGAATCCCGGTTGACACTGACCTTTGGCAACAAATTCAAAACCTTTAAAAGGAAGAAAGACTCTTCATTGTGACCAATCGCATCAAGTATTTTACTGATCCGTCTTAATTGCTTTAAACAACTCAATGACTATTCAATGACAAAGAATGACCACTAATGACTCTTTCACAACCCCCGACAGATTCGGTGTTTTGCTGTTATTCGTATTGCTGAATAATAGTACCTGCCATGCGAAGCAAGGCCGTGTGGGTATCAATGAAATTATAAACCGCTTGCAGTTCCTGTAAAGCCGCATTTAGGTATATCAACTGCACGTCGCGAAAGTTGAAAGAATTGATGGATCCGTTTTCAAACTTTTCCTTGGCAATCTGAAAATTCAGGCGGGCAGCTTGCAGATTTTCGTTGGCTACGCTCAACAACTCTTTCCTCACCAGGTAAAACTCGTATAAGTTTTCCAGCTTATTATCCAGGTCATGCTGCATTTGCTCCAGGGCAACCAATCCGCTTTCTTCTTCAAGCTTGGCAATCTGAAGCGCTCTTTTGCGGTTTCCCCCGCTAAACAGGTTATAGCTCAAAGTGAAGTTGCCATACATATTGTTCAGATTGGTCCAGGATATTCCACTATTTTCATAATCGTTGCCGGTACGTGTGTGTGTTGCTCCACCGGAAAATGACAGGGTTGGGTAATAGGAACTTTTAGCGGCCATAATGGCATTTTCCAATAAATTTTGACTGATGTACTGATTCTTCAGACTTTTATTGTTGGCAATCATCTGGCTGTTCAAATCAGCCAGGCTATAGTCGATAGGAATGGCTTCAAACGTATCGTTCAACTCGTAAGCTGTATTGCTTTTGTCGGCCATGAGAAAAGCCAGGTCACGCAAAGCGTTTTTGTGGGCCACTTCCTGAGCCAGATAACTGGTTTTATCGGTCAGGTAGGCATTCTGGGCCTGTAACACATCGAAGGTCACCGCTGACCCAAAGTCCTTCCGTTGCTCGGCCCTGCTAAAGCGGTCTTCGGAAAGCAACATCACTTCTTTCAGCACGTTAAGACGTTCCTTCTCGAGCAATGCCGAATAATAAGCTAAAATCACCGACTGGATCGTTCCTTCAACCATGATGGCCGTATTCTGCTTCGAAAGCTCTTCCAGCTCGGCAAAGCGTTGTTTGCTAATATTTACGGCAAAACCATCAAACAGCGTCCAGTTCAGATTTAGCCCTCCCGAATACCGGTTTTGGATGAAGTCTTCGGTTGCGTTGTCGTTTAACGCATAGTCGGCGCCAAGCGCAACGCCAATATACGGATAGCGTCCAGCTTCACCCCAGTTGTTTTTAATCTCAGCAATTCGCTGATCCTGTTTCACCAGCGTGATATCGTAATTATTTTTAAGTGATTTGCTGATTGCTTCCTCCAGACTCAGTGCTGTCTGAGCCTGTGCGGAAAACATTGCAAGTATACAAACCACCGCTATCATTAATCGTTTCATAAAGCCAGTTCTATTTTTCAGCATAAAAGTGTTTTCAAATTATTTGATTTGCTTATCAGAATCCACGTTTTTGTCGCCGTTCTCCAGTTTCCTCAAGCTGTGCAGGTATGCAATCTCAACTTCCTCGGCTTCGAACTTGCGACCGTGCCACAACTGATGAGTCACCCGCCGGAAATCATTCAGAATCATTATCAGTGCCGGAAAAAACAGCAAAATAAACAAGGTTCCGAAAGCCACACCGTAAACCAGCGAAATTGCCATCGGAATCAGGAACTGCGCCTGAAAACTTTTTTCCAGAACCAGCGGAAACAAGCCAAACGAAGTGGTCAATGTGGTCAGAATGATCGGCCGCAAACGGTTTTTTCCTGACTCCACAATCGCTTCCCGGACTTTCATCCCCCGCTCAATTAGTAAATTATACTTTGCCAGAAAGACCACGGCATCGTTGACAATCACCCCAGTGAGTGCAACAATACCCCACAAGCTCAATATCGAAACCGGTTTACCATGAATTCCATGTCCCCAGATTGAGCCAAGCACGGCTAGTGGAATCATAATTAAAATCAACAACGGCTGCTCAAAGGATTTAAAATTAATCATCAGGATGAACACAATAATCAGAAAAGCCATTGGGAAATAAATCATCATGTCACCCATATTTCGTTGACTTTCTTTCTGTTGTCCTTGGTATTCAATTTGAATTCCGGGATGAAGCGCTGCGAGCTCCGGGATCACGCTGGCTTCAATCTGCTCCAAAATCTCGGTTACCGAAGCATCCGGATCCGACAATTCAGCACTCACGCGAATCTCGCGCCTCCCATTAAAACGCTGGATATTTACCGGGCCGCGTTCCAGATTGTAATCAACCAATTCGGCCAGCGGATACTCTCCAGCCGCAGTCTTTATTTTCATGCGTTCCATTTGTCCGAGCGATGTACGGTCTTCCCTCGGGTAACGTACCCAAATTCGCAGTTCATCACGACCTTCCTGAATGCGTTGGGCCTGTCCCCCGTAGAAACCCTGCCGAACCTGGTTGGCAATGGTAGCCTCATCCAGCCCAAGCATGTAGGCGATTGGTTTTAATTTAAGGCGCACTTCCTGTTTTCCCAGAGCGTTGTTGTCCACCACATCTTTCAACTGGGGCATCTCTTCCAGCCTGGTCATCAGAAAATCGCGGCCCAATTCCAACTCCTCAATATTTCGCGAAAGCAAGCTAATTGACACCGGAGCGCCAAAACGCCCCTGCGCTCCGATGGTAAATTTCTCGGCTTCAAGGACAGGCCCCACTTTTTCGGTCACCATGTTAATGATTTCGTAGGTGCTGATGCCGGTTTCTTCTGAATTTCGTGGGAAGACATTGATATTTCCGGCATGTGCACCGGTTTCCTGCCCATCGAAAGCGGTTCCCATATTCACAAACGCGTTGTCAATAATATCGATCGAATCGTTGTATTTTTCTTTTAGCTCATCGTTCACTTCCCACACAGCTTCTTCAAATCGTTGCAGGTAAACCATGGTTTGTTCCTCGCCCTGCCCCGGAGTAAAAGCCAGGTTGATATTGAACGAATCAAACTCCATACGTGGAAAGAAAGTGGTTTTAATGATCTGTCCGCCCAAAAGGCCAGCGGTAATCAACACCATGGCCAAAGGAACCCCGATCACAATATATCGCCATTGAACAATAAGTTTCAAAACCCGATCGTACGCATAATCGCGCAACCAGTTAAACATTCGTTCGGAGTATTTCCGAAAACCTTTTTCCCTTGACTTCATGCTTTTTTCGCTCAGCACACTTGCATTACCAATATGGGCCGGTAGAACCAGAAAAGCTTCGAAAAGCGAAAAGAACAAACTCAGACAGACGATGAAGGCCATTTCACGCATCATTTCCATTTGCCCGGTAATAAAGAACAAAGGCGAAAAAGCAATGATGGTAGTGGACACAGAAGTGACGACCGCCGGAATAACCTCAACGGTACCATCGATGGCCGCCCGCATCGGACTTTTACCCATTTCGAAATGCTGAAAAATGTTTTCGCCAATCACAATCCCATCATCTACCAAAATACCAATCACCAGGATCATTCCGAATAGGGAAATCATGTTGATAGTAACCCCCATCAGGTTGGCCACAATAAACATAGCCAGAAATGAAGCGGGAATTCCCCAGGCAACCCAAAGCGCCAGACGGGTACTCAGCATCAATGCCAAGGCAATGACAACCAGGATGAGTCCCTGCAATCCGTTCGTGTATAACAAATCGAGCCGGCTGTGCAGCAACTCCAGAAAGGAAAAGGTAACCCCCACTTCCACCCCGGGATGCTCGGCATTAAACTCCTCAATATAAGCGTGAACGTATTTGTCTATTTCTTCGAGATCTTCAACAATCAACTTCGAAACACTAATGGTGATGACCGGTTTGCCTTTGCGCAAACTCTTGGTGGGCACATCGGCAAATTTCTTTTTCACCTCGGCCACATCGCGAATCCGGATCAGGCTGCCATCGGTATTGGCACGCAATACAATGTCGCCAATTTTGTTCGGATCAGCGCTACGGGAACGCAGACGAATAACCAGCTCTTCCTTCATGGAGCGGATTTCGCCGCCGGAAACATCGCGGTTGTTCTGCGAAATGGCATTTTGCAAATCACTAAATGTCAAACCATAGCGCAGCAAATTTTGCTCAGGCGCCTCGACCGAAATTTCCAACTGAGGAAATCCGTAGATATCGACTTGGCTCACTTTACCAGAGGCCAGCAGTTCCTCTTCAACCTGCTGTGCGTATTCTTTCAGTGTCATCAAATCAACATCGCCCGACATTCGCAGGAACAGGGCTCGCGAGGTGGTACGCTGCTTAAATACAATGGGACGTTCGGCAGCCGAGGGGAAAGAGGAAATTCCGTCAACAGCATTTTTGACTTCAATCAGGGTTTCATCAATGTCAATGTCGCCGGTGATTTCAATCTGCACACGGGCCGAGTTTTCGGATGAAGTAGAAGTGATTTCATAAATCCCGGGAATTCCGCGCACGGCTTCCTCGATACGGGAGGTGACGCCCTCCTCCATTTCAACGGGTGAAGCTCCGGGATAGAATACCGAAACGTAAATATTTTTTGACGGCCTTTCCGGAAAGAAAGACTTTTTCATGGTGTACATGCTTAACCCACCAACAACTAGCAGAAATACGATGATCAGGTTAGCATAGAACGGAAATCGTACAAAAATTTCAACTGCCTTTCTCATCTTGCTGCTTTTCATTTTGAGTATTGCCACTCGCCTGAGCTCCCAGTATTTCAACCGGCGTGCGTTCCTTTACATTGATCAGTGCTTCGGTAACCAGGTAAGTACCCTCTTCCAGCCCGTCAAAAATTAAGGTTGACGTGTTGACTTTAATTATATTGATTTGTCTTTTCTGCAAATAACCGTCGGCAACGGTAAAAACAGTGTTGGTATTGAACACCGCGCTGCGTGGTATTTCCATGGCATTTTTGATGGGATAGCCTGGAAACTCAACCGACAGGTACTCACCAGTCAGCATTTCGGCTCCGGCTTTCGAATCTACTTTCACGAATACACTCCTCGACTGGCTGTTTTGGTCTACAAAAGCAGCCTTCCTTACCACTGTTCCGTACAATTCACTCTGTCCGCTTTTGATCACCTTTACCCGGTCGCCCAGCTTAATCCATTTTGAAAATTCATTCTCCACCGGTACTTCCAGCTCCAGCAAGTCGGTACGAATCATTTTGGCTATCTGCCCGTTGGTATTCACATAAGCGCCTACTTCGTAATTCACCTCGGTAAATGTACCATCAAAAGGTGCATACATTGAGTGGCGTTCCAGCCGCTTCTCATTTTGCCGAATGCTGTAGTAATCGTTTAAGATACCTTGGCTGGCAAGGAATATTTTCAATTTTTCATTTTCGTATTCCGGCAGTTCTGGAAGCTCTTCATTCAGATCAATTTCATTAAAAAACTTCAAAAATACCTCATAACTATCCGGGAAATCAATTCTCAGATCGGGTAAAATATTGGTCAGACTGTTCAGAAATATACTTTTCTTACTTTTTAGTTCCAACTCAACTTCATCTTTATAAATGGTCGCCAAATGCTGCCCTTTTTTAAATGACGCGCCTTTCTTCAGGCTCACTTGTCCGGCTTCAATTTTTCCAGCAGCTTCAGCAATCAATACGACTTCGTTACCTGAGATTACCCTGCCCTGCGCAGTCACTTCCGACGTAATGTCGCTATAAGCAACAGGCTGGGCAGCCACGTAGCGTTTTACATCAACCTCGGGGCGGGTCCCAGCTTCCGGCTTCATCGAAATAAAAAGTTTTGACAACAGTGCGGATCCGCCCAACAAAACAATGAGGGCTACAACAACAAAAGTAATTTTTCTCCAATTCATGTTATTCTGTTAATTGTTTTTAAGTCGTTCATTAAAACAAAACTCAGATAGAAATTCCCATTCTAAAAACCTGTTTAATTTTGCGGGTTGCAAACCTATTAAAAAATCGGGAATGATCCGTCTTTCTGGAAAGACAAACAACAGGCTACAAATGTAGTGTGCAATATCAAACAATCATTACAGCCCTTCAACCGGTAAAGTGTAAATAATTCTAAATGGGCACAAAAAGAATGAGGATTTAACTCATCTTGTTAAAATTCAAAAACAAGGAACAATTAAGCTACGTGTAAAGCAGTTTTATTTACCTTTGCCGTTCTTATTTCATGTGAAGCTTCAAAACAAATGCAAGTTTTAAATTTTGACACCATTGTCATTGGTAGCGGCCTGGCAGGTTTGTCTGCCGCCTACCATGCTTCCAAATACGGAACTGTGGCTATCATTACAAAATCGCAGCTCGACACGAGCAATTCTTATTACGCCCAAGGCGGAATCGCCGGGGCTATCGACAAGGAAGACTCTCCAGAATTACACCTACACGACACGATTGTTGCCGGGCGGGGCCTTTGCGAAGAAGAGGCCGTCAGAATCCTTGTAACCGAAGGGCGCGAACGAATTCTAGAGCTGATCGATATGGGAATGAAATTTGACCAGATGGAAGGCAACTATGTTCTGGGGCTGGAAGGCGGACACAGCAAGCGCCGAATTTTGCATTCCGGAGGAGACGCCACAGGTAAGGAAATTACTGGTTTTATGCTGCAAAAAGTTCGGGAACAAAAAGACATCACTTCATTTGAATATACAGCCGTTACTAAACTCCTGATCGAAAACAGTCAATGCTGTGGCGTTCAGGCCATCGACTTTCCTTCGGGAAAAAATATCATTTTCAAGGGCAAAGCCAGCATTTTGGCAACCGGCGGCCTCTCGCGGCTATTCAGCCGAACCACCAACCCACACACCGCAACTGGCGACGGCATTGCCTTGGCCTATGAAGCAGGAGCGCAACTGGCGGACATGGAATTCATCCAGTTTCACCCATCGGCTCTTTACTTGAAAGACCAGGATGCCTTTTTAATCAGTGAAGCCGTTCGGGGCGAAGGAGCGTGGCTGCTGAATACAAATGGCGAACGTTTCATGAAAGATATTCATCCGCTGGCCGAACTGGCTCCCCGGGACATTGTGGCCTTTTCGATTTACAAGCAGATGCAAAAACAACAAAGTCCGCACATCTACCTGTCGATGAAACATTTGGATGCGACCAAAACGAAAGCACGTTTTTCAACCATTTATAATAAGTTGAAAGAATACGGGTACGACATGACCGCCGACCTGTTGCCTATTGCTCCCGCGGCCCATTACATGGTTGGAGGTATTAAAACCGATTTGAATGGAGAAACCAACATTCCGGGTCTTTTTGCCTGTGGTGAAGTAGCCTCCACCGGAGTGATGGGCGCGAACCGATTGGCCAGTAACTCATTGCTCGAATGCCTTGTTTTTGGGAAAAGAGCCAGTGAGCAAGCCGCCAAACGAAAACCAAACGAACTCAGTCAAGCGGAGCAACAACCTCTGACCAACGACATCAAAAATGAACAGGCCTTCCTGGAGATCAAAAATGAAATAGCCGATTTGATGTCGCAAAAGGTGGGCATTGTCCGCAGCGGGGAAAAGCTTCGCGAAACGATTGCACAGCTTGAAGCTATTGGACAACAGATTCCGCGAACAATCTCCGACTACAACGAACTGAAAACCTGGCACATTCAACAAATCTGCCTGTTAATTGCCCAATCTGCGCTTCTGCGCGAAGAGAGCCGGGGTGGGCATATCCGCGAAGACTTTCAGCACGAATCACCTGATTTCAGGCTGCATATCATTCAACAAAAGAATCAAGAACCTTTTTTTATTCCGATTCAAAAATGATGACCACCAACGAACTTGAAGCAGCCAGGACGCTAATCAACCTGGCACTGGAAGAAGATGTTGCTACCGGCGACATCACCACAGACAACCTGATTCCGGCGACCACACGGCGTAAGGCTTACATGATTGCCAAAGCCGACGGAGTTATAGCCGGACTGCCCCTCGCTGAAATGGTTTTTCGCCAGCTTGATGAAAGCCTGGTCTGGGAACCTCAGGTGAAAGAAGGCGCACGGGTAAGCAACGGAACCGTCTTGGTGCGCTTTGAAGCTTCGTACCGGGCCTTGCTGACTGCCGAGCGCACAGCGCTAAACTTCTTCCAACGCCTGTCTGGCATCGCCACCATGTCGGCCAAATACGCCGATGAAGTAAAAGGAACAAATACGGTGATTCTGGACACCCGTAAGACCCTCCCGGGATTCCGGATGCTAGATAAATATGCCGTCAGAACCGGAGGCGCAACCAACCACCGCATTGGCTTGTTTGATATGGTCATGATCAAAGATAATCACATTGAAGTAGCCGGAGGAATTACCCAGGCTGTGAAACAAATTAAGGCCAAAGTTCCTTCAAATATCAAAATCGAAGTGGAAACAACCAACCTGAAACAGGTAGAAGAAGCACTCGCTGCCGGTGCCGACATCATTATGCTCGACAATATGGACAATGAGACCATGTTAAAAGCGGTTCAAGTCATCCAGGGAAAAGCCAAAGTTGAAGCTTCAGGCAACATGACACTGGAACGAATCAGGGGAGTAGCTTCTACAGGTGTGGATTACATCTCCATCGGAGCGCTTACACATTCGGTACAGGCCATGGATATTAGTCAGCGATTGGAAGAATAAAATGAATTTAGTTATTGATATCGGAAACAGCCGCATCAAACTGGCACTGTTCAGTGAACGTGATCTCATGTTTAACGTACCGCTGGACGAACTGAAGCCGGAACACATTCAGGTTCTGCTGAATGAACACGATGACCTGAAGAACGCTATTGTTTCCTCCGTCCGCGAATATCCCGAAGAGCTAAGGAGCTTCCTTGAAAACTCATTTGAAAACTTTATTGAGCTGAACGCTAACACGCCTGTGCCAATTACCAATTGTTATGAAACACCGGAAACGCTGGGCAAAGACCGACTGGCTGCTGCTGTTGGTGCCATCGAACTGTTTCCCGGCAAAAATGTATTGGTGATTGATGCGGGCACCGCAATCACCTATGAAATTGTAACCGCAGAAAACGAATACCTGGGTGGAAACATATCGCCGGGTCTGGCAACACGATTCAAGGCACTTCATCAGTTCACCGGGAAACTCCCTCTTCTTCAGCCAACTGATGATTTTCCAGTACTGGGCACAAATACACAATCGGCCATTCAGGCGGGAGTGCAGGTTGGCTTATTGTTCGAGGTTCAACAATACATTGATTACTTTAACACTATTTACGAAAATTTAGAAATCATTATTACTGGGGGCGATGCTAAATTCTTTGATAAGAAGTTAAAAAATTCCATCTTTGTACACTTTAATTTAACGCTCATCGGTTTAAACAGAATTCTGGAATATAATGTTAAGAAAACTTAGAGGAATCTTCATCAGTGGATTATTCATTGTCATTGGTTTGACTTCATCCGCACAAAATAATAACACATCATCGCCATTTTCACGTTTCGGATTAGGTGACCTTCACCCTTACTCCTACGGACGTTTTGCCGGCATGGGTGGTGCATCGCTGGGAAGCCGGCACCAGGTGCAGATCAATACGGCCAACCCGGCATCGTACGGTGCGATCGACAGTTTATCTTTTATCTTTGAGTTTGGTGCCGACGGCCGGATCTCGGAATACAAGTCTGAAACTAATAAATTTACGACCAACGATTTCAACTTCAGGTATTTCTCCTTCAGTTTCCCGGTGACCCGTTGGGCTGCGGCAACCATGGGTGTTTCGCCCTATGCGGATAAAGGCTATGAGATTTATGTCGAAGAAAATGAACCCGGCATTGGACGGGTTGGATACAGCTACTTTGGAACAGGAACACTATCCAAGGCCTACTTTGGTGCGGGCTTTAACCTGACCGATGCGCTTTCGGTGGGAGCCAACGTGTACTACCTATTTGGCACACTCAATCAGAATAACTCCATTTATTTCATTGATGACCAGGAACAATATGGATTCAGTGAAACAGAACAAACCCGCTTGCGTGATTTTGCCTATCTGCTTGGTGCTCAGTATGATATCAAGTTTAAAAATAACCAATTCTTAACCCTCGGCGTCACATTTGAGAAAAAAGCCAATTTCACAGCTTTCCACACCTTGAATCAGCAGAAAGTTTTGAATTACGCTGGAAGTGTTCTGACCGACTCAATTAAGACAATTATTGATGACCCTGGTAAAATACAGTTGCCTTCAAGTTTTGGAGTTGGCGTTTCCTATACCCGGCTAAACAAACTGGAGGTTAATGCCGACTACTATTTTTCGAAATGGAGCGATGCCCGCTTTTATGGCAGTGCGGTTCCTGAATTGACTAACCAAACCCGGATCAGTCTGGGAGCAGAATATATTCCAGAAGAAGCCTCGATCCGAAGTTACTTTAAACGTGTGCGTTATCGGGCCGGATTCCACATCGACAAATCACACTTAAAAATTAATAACCAGCAACTTAACGAAACTGGCATGAGTTTTGGTGTTGGATTACCAGTCACGCGTTCTAAGTCAACGATCAATTTAGCTGTAGAATTTGGTAGGAGGGGAACCATCAAGGATAACCTGATTCGGGAAAATTATACCAAAATAAGCTTATATTTGAACTTGTTTGACCGATGGTTTGTCCAACGCAAATTTGACTAATTAAAAAAATGTAATTAAAATATATTGATCATGAAACCTTTATTTTCCAAAACAATCTTGCTTACTGTAGCACTCGTAGCGATGACAAGCTATACCGTTATTGCGCAGAGAGTTATCAAGGGCACCGTTTACCGGGGAGGTGAACCTGCCGCCGGGGTCACTGTTGAAGCCCACAGATCATCGGGTACTTTTATGACCAGCTTTGATGGCAAATATGAAATAGAAGTCAGTGACAAGTCGAAATACATCGAATTTACCTTCATCGATGACCGAAGAAAACTGGACATCGAGGGAAACAACAGCAACGTGATTAACTTTAGTTTCGATGGCGAAATTCCTGTCAAAGGTAAAGGAGTTGTTGTTGAAGGAGGCGTTGATCTGCGCACTAGCGAGGAACTGGTGAAAGCAAAAGAGCGCGACTTCATGACTAACTTGTCCATGTACGACCAGTTCTACAAGCAGGATGATTACGAGTCGGCTTTGGAACCTTGGAGAAAAGTCTACTACAAATACCCAAAGTCAACCATAAACTTATACATCCATGGTGGCAGAATGTATGAAGCATTCATTGAGAATACCAGTGACTGGAGCGAAAAAAATACCCTGATTGACTCGCTGATGTCCATCTATGAAAAACGGATTACCTACTTTAATCAAGAAGGATATGTTCGTGGACGCCAAGGGACTGACCTATTGAAATTTAAATTGGCCAATGAAAACCTGGATGACGATCAGCTGAAATCAATTTTGAAAGAAGGCTACAGTTTGTTGGAACAATCCATTGAACTCGAAAAAAATCAAACCGAGGCTGCCGTATTGGTTGTTTTTATGCAGGCTACAAAACGTTTGTTCCTGATGGGCGAACTACCGAAAGAAAAAGTGGCAGCAAACTACCAGAAAGCTTCTGCGATTGTAAATAACTACCTGAAAGAAGAGCCAGACAGCGAAAAATATACCACCTCAAAAGAATTGATCGATGGCTTATTCCAAACCAGTGGTGCTGCGGACTGTGAAGCACTGATTGCACTTTACGAACCCCAGTTTGAGCAAATTTCTCAGAATGTAGACGAACTGAAAAAAATGCTTCGGATTCTGGAACGCCGGGATTGTACCGACAGTCCGTTATTTGCTCAGGCGTCAGATAGACTTTATGACCTGGATCCTTCAGCAGAAGCGGCGTTTAACATGGCCCGCCTATTTGTCAAGCGCGACCAGTTTGAGCGTGCAAAAGAATATTACAACAACGCCATAGAGGCAGAAACTGACAAGGAGTTGTTGGCCAAGTACTACTACGAGTTGGGCTTGTTCATTTTCGCCAAGGAACACGACTTTCAAAAGTCACGCAACCTGGCCCGCAAAGCCATTGAGAACAACCCGAATTCAGGGCGCGCCTACATCCTAATTGGTGATATCTATGCGCAATATAGCAAACACTATGGCGAAACCGACGTCGAGCACCTGTCGCTTTACTGGTTGGCAACGGATTATTATCAGAAAGCAAAACGTGTCGATCCGGAAGTATTCACGCAAGCCAATGAAAAGATCAACATTTACAAACAGTATTTCCCAAACAAAGAAACCTTGTTCTTCGAAGGATATACGGAAGGACAAAGCTATAAAATTGGCAGCTGGATTAATGAAACAACAACCGTACGTGTTAAGTAAAAAAACACAACACCGATATTATAAAGGAAGCATTGCAATTCTCTTCATGGGAATTGCGATGCTTTTCTTTTCATGTGCCAACAAGATTGAAAAAATAAAAGAATTCTCATCCGGTGAAAACATGGCTGGCATCGAAGCTGAAAACTACGAGATGATCCATTCCGACTCCACAATTATTCGGTTTAAGTTAATCACTCCAAAACTCATTCGTTTCGACAAAGCCGAAGATCCCTTCATCGAGTTTCCGCAGGGGGTAGAGATTGAACGCTACAATGAGCAGATGGAGCAGATTGCCAGTATCACGTCAAACTATGCCCGATACTATGAGGTCGACGGCAAGTGGGAAGCGAAAAACAATGTGGTGGCCGTCAATCCACAAGGCGACACACTGAAAACTGAACATCTGATCTGGGAAGAAAAAAAAGCAAAGATCTATTCTGAACAATTTGTAAAAATCATACGTAAAGATCAGGTAATTACAGGTATTGGATTTGAGTCGGACCAAAATTTATCCAACTGGAAAATAAAGAATCCCAAAGGACCATTATATATCGATGTTCAAGAATAACAGCGCATGGAAATCGCAATCATTACCATCGTAACGACAATCATCTTCTCGGCCTTTTTCTCAGGCATGGAAATTGCCTTCGTTTCAGCCAATAAACTGCGGCTCGAAATGGACAAACAACAAAACTTCATCAGTGCCAGAATACTCTCCCTGTTCACAAAAAATCCGGGACAATATATTGCCACCATGCTGATTGGAAATAACATTGCCCTGGTGATTTACGGAATCGCTTTTGCCAAATTGCTGGGCCCCATGTTTTACCGTTTTGTTCCAATCGACAGTCTGGTATTGCTGCTTCAAACGATTACGTCCACGCTTATCATCTTGTTTACAGCCGAGTTTTTTCCGAAAACACTTTTCCGAATCAATCCAAACACCCTTTTGCGTTTCTTCTCCGTTCCGGTGGCTTTTTTCTACTTCCTTTTTCTACCGATTACCAAACTGGTCATGGGGATCTCCCAATTTCTGCTGAATACGATCTTCAAATCATCTTATGACAAGAACATCAAAAAAAATGTTTTTAACCGAATTGATCTTGACCATTTTGTGAATGAGTCGGACGAAGACCAACAGCGCCGTGAGCACGAGCTGGAAAATGAAGTCAAACTGTTTCGCAACGCTTTGGACTTTTCGAAAATCAAACTCCGCGAAGTGATGGTTCCGCGTACCGAAATGGAAATCCTGGATATCAATTCCAGTATGGAAGACCTGATCCAGAAGTTCATTGAAACCGGCTATTCACGTATCCTGTTCTACCAGGATAACATTGATAACATCATTGGCTATATCCACCACTCCACCATTTTTGCCAATCCCGGTTCGATCCGGTCAAACCTGAAAAAGGTGCTGATCGTCCCCGAAACGATGCCGGCAAGCAAACTGTTGAGCAAGTTCATTTCGCAACACCGCAGCATCGCCATTGTAGTTGATGAGTTTGGGGGCACCTCAGGAATGGTGACCAGCGAAGATATACTGGAAGAAATTTTCGGAGAGATTGAAGACGAACACGACACCATTGATTTCGTTGAACGGAAAATCAGCAGCAACGAATTTGTATTATCCGCCCGCATCGAACTGGATGACCTGAATGAAAAATACAACCTCGGGTTTCCGGTCAAGGAAAACTATGAAACACTGGCTGGATTTATCCTGTTTCATCATGAAAGCATCCCAAAAATCAATACCGTCATCCACATTGATCACTACCGCTTCAAGATACTAAAAGCAAGCAATACCAAAATTGAGCTGGTAAACCTTAAGATATTGGACAACACCCAAAATAAAAAATGAATCTTAAGGTTTAATTCCTAAAATTACTATCTTCGTAGCTCGAAAAAAACAAGTAAATCATAATTCAATAATTATTAGTCAATGGCTACATTACAAAACATAAGAAATCGGGGAGGATTGTTGGTAGCGATCATTATTGGTCTTGCGTTAGTTGCCTTCATTTTGGGCGATATCCTCAACTCTGGCAGTTCTTTATTACGGCCAAACCAAATGGAAGTTGCCGAAATAGATGGCGAATCTGTGCAGTACCCTGATTTCCAGCGGCAGGTTGAAGAGATGGCGGAAATCTACAAAATGAACACGGGAAGTACACAACTCGACGAAAACACGTGGGTGCAAATCCGCGAGCAAGCCTGGCAAAGTTTAGTACGCGAAATCGTGATGAGCGATATCTATGAAGATCTGGGATTGACCGTCACTTCTGACGAACTTTTTGACATGGTCCAGGGAAACAATCTTCACCCCATCATCCAACAGCTTTTTCGCAATCCACAAACCGGACAGGTTGATAAATCCGCGGTTCTTCAGTTCCTGAAATCGCTTGAATTGAATGCAACACCCCAGCAAAAAGCTTATTGGCTTTATATTGAAGAACAAATAAAAGACGAACGCATTCAAACCAAATACAACAATCTGGTGCGTCAAGGCCTTTACTCCACAACAGCCGAAGCACAAAAAAGTCTGGAAGCCAAAAATCAGCAGATGAATATCCAGTACATCCGCTTGCCTTACATTTCCATGCCCGACAGCGCCGTTGCAGTTTCTGAGGCTGAATTGAAGGAATACTACAACGAGCATCAGGACAATTACAAGCAGGAAGAAAGCCGCACCATTGAATACATCACCTTCGATGTAAAAGCCACTGAGGCCGATGATGCTTCCACCCTGAAATGGATAGAAGATGCTAAGGATGAATTTGAAACGATCGCAGAGAACGAGCAATACATCAGTGTAAATTCCGATGTCCCCTTTGAAAATGTGTATCAGAAAAAAGAAGAGCTTTCAGACGAAATAGCCGAATTTGCCTTTACCAATGAAATCGGTTCAGTTTACGGACCATTCAAAGAAGGTAATACCTACAAATTGGTGAAAATCGACGATTTGAAAGATTTGCCGGATTCTGTTCAGGCACGTCATATCCTGATTAACCCCGATGCGGTGGGTGGCTATGAGGCTGCACTGGCTCTGGCCGACAGTCTGAAAGGACTGATTGAAAACGGAGCAAGCTTTGCCGCTTTAGCCGAACAGCACTCTGAAGACACCGGATCAGCGCGTCAGGGAGGCGACCTCGGCTGGTTTAGAAAAAACCAAATGGTGAAACCTTTTGAGGAAGCTGCGTTCAACGGAGAAGTCAATCAACTGTACACAACAACAACCCAGTTTGGAGTTCACCTGATCCAACCCACTAAAAAAGGGAAAGAAGTAAAACAGGTTCGTTTGGCAACCTTGGCTCGTACCATTGAGCCAAGCACACAAACTTACCAGAATGTTTATGCGCAAGCCAGCCGTTTTGTTTCTGATAACCAGGACTACAAATCATTCACCGAAGCCATTGCCAATGAGAAACTCACAAAAAAACTGGCAACGGTTGGTGAAAACGACCGCGCGGTAGCCGGTTTGGAGGACTCACGGCCGTTAATCCGTGCAGCTTACCAAGCCGATGTAAAAGAGATTTTGCACAACAACGAAGGATCTGCAATTTTCGAATTGGGTGATCAGTTTGTGGTTGCGGCCCTCGCTAACGAAACAGAAGAGGGTATCGCATCTTTCGAAGACGTAAAACCCCGGGTTGAATTGGCTGTGAAAAAACTGAACAAAGGAAAAGCCTTAGCACAAAAAATGGAAGATGCCGCTACAGGAACAGACATGGAAGCCATTGCAGAAAGCCTGGACGCCGAAGTGAACGATGCCAACGGACTGACCTTTAACTCAACTTCGATTCCTTCTGTTGGGATGGAGCCCGCTGTCATTGGAACGCTCGCCAGCTTGTCTCAGGACGAAGTTTCATCGCCAATCATCGGCAACAATGGTGTTTACATGGTTAAAGTTGTGTCAATCATTAATGGAACCGACGAAGATGTACTGGCCGAGCAAACCCGCTTAAACCAGGTTCTTGGTTCGCGCGCCGTCTACCAGGCTTACGAAGCACAAAAGAATGCGGTAGAAATTGAAGATAACCGGGCGAAGTTTTATTAGTCGATCGTCCATCAAGATATTAAAGAGGCTGTCCGATAACTTTTCGGATGGCCTCTTTTTGTTTTGCAGTCCGTGAAGTTAGTTTTGACGAGAGACTGTGATTGTTTGCCCTACAATTGCTTCCACAGAGGATCCTCCCACATTTATCTGCTAACACCACTGTGATCGAGTCGCCATCCAACCGTCGCACCCCTTTGCCGGGAAAAGGCAAATTCAGATTCATCCGTCATAAACACAGATTCCACCTGAGAAAAAACACGCTCGTCATATCAAACTTTTTTAATGCCCGATGGGCGGATACTTTTGATTCATGAAAACAATAAAAAGCCATTTTAAATTTAAAGTCATGAAAACAAAAGCATTTCTCTGTATTATTTTTGTCGTACTGATTTCAGTGACTACGTTTGCGCAGGAAAACGAAAAACGGTTTGGTTTTGAGTTCAGTTCCGGCGCTTCGGTAGCGACTCAAAAACTTGCCGGCACCAGTCTGAACACCGGTTATGGTTTCGAAGCCATTTTTCACTACCGCATTTTGCCACACACCGGTGTTTATGCCGGCTGGGGGCTCAATAGTTTTAGCGCCGATGAGTCGTTTGCCGGAAACGATGTTTGTTTCGAAGAAACTGGTTATGTATTCGGACTACAGTATAAGCGTCCGTTTGGAGACTCGTCCCTACAGTATTATTTACGAGCAGGCGGTTTATTCAATCACGTTGAAACGGAAAATACCGGTGGTGATATCATTAACGACACGGGGCACGGCTTGGGCTGGCAACTGGCAGCAGGTATCGACGTCAAGTTGGGCAATAATTGGAGCCTAACTCCAGGGCTGAAATTCAACGCACTTTCCAGAGACTCGGAATTTGACGAAGTTTCAAGAACGCTGGACTATAATTACATCTCATTGCGTGTGGGAGTCGTCAAGCTATTTTAGAAAACAATTGGATAGGAACCGATACGAATGATTTGTATCGGTTCCTACATTTTCGAAAATATTCACTAAAAAGCAACAAGCTGTAGCCTTTTGTGAGCATCAGCCTTGGCTTTCCAGAAAACATATCGAAACTTTTAAATTCAATCGAGGTTTTGGGAGCGGGTGTACAACAAATCCCTTGATGAACCAGAGACAGACTGCCATCGCTGATTGACGAACAATTTTTTAGAACCTTACGGCCCACAAAGCGCTCAAATCATTTTATCTTTGAAAATGAATTCAGAAAAAAATAAGCATATCAAGCAAATTCACCAGCTTTTATCGTTCAAAAAACTGTTCCGATTTTTGCTCGGTTTTTCTGCTGCGGTTCAACTGATCATCATTTCATACAATCACCTGTCGGGCTACCATGTGCTTGGAGGCTTCGACTATTTCCTTTTCCGACTTGTCAGGGGTGTTGGGCTGAGTGTGCTTGCCGGATTTATGCTGGCCTATCCCAATCTGTTCATGATTCGCTACCTGAATCGTGTCGCCCCCTGGAACAATAAAACATTCAAACGACTTTCGATTCAGCTCTGTTTTTCCATCGCTATCGCCATCATCGTTTCTGTAGCTTTCACGGCTTCTGCAAACCTGTTAACTCCTTATGCTGAAGACTACCAAGGCGTACTGATCAACAATGCGCTGATTTTTACGGTCGCAAACATTTTAGTCATGGCCATTCTCGAAGGCTGGATCTTTTCTATCGAAAGCAGGAGGGCCGAGCAAATGGCTAAAAATTTAAAAGAGGAACTGTCTCAGATTAAATTTGAAGTACTGAAAAGCCAGATCAACCCGCATTTCATGTTCAATAGCCTAAACGTCTTATCGGGCTTGATTAACAAAGATACGGCCAAGGCACAGCAATTCATCGATGAGTTCTCACATATCTATCGGTATGTGCTCGAAACCATCGAGCAACCGGTAGGCACGCTTGAACAGGAACTCGATTTTATGCGATCGTACCTTTTTTTACAGCAAATCCGCTATGGCGACGATTTATCGTATTCAGTAAACATTCCGGCACACTTGATGCAGCTGGTGCTCCCACCCTTATCACTCCAGGTGGTGCTCGAAAATGCAATCAAACACAACATTATTAACGAGACTAAACCTCTAAAAATTGAAGTATTCAGCCAAGGCACACTTCTCGTGGTAAAAAACAACATTCAACCCAAATTTTCCATGAGCACGTCCACCGGGCTTGGCCTGAAAAATCTGACGAAACGATATGCGTTAATCAGCTTGGAAGAGCCAGTCTTTATGGTAGAAACAAATCATTACCTTGCAAAACTTCCGCTAATCAATATTGAAAAAGATGAACATACTAATCATTGAAGATGAAAAACTGGCGGCAGAGAAGCTGGAATCGATGCTGCTGGAGACCGATCCTGAAATCCGTATCCTGGCCAAACTGGGCTCTATCAAAGAATCGGTAAAATGGTTGCTTCAAAACCAAGCTGACCTAATCTTTCTCGACATCCAGCTTTCAGATGGCAGCAGCTTCAGTATTTTTGAGCAAATTGACGTATCAACACCAATCATTTTCACAACGGCCTACGATCAATATGCCATTAAAGCATTCGAAGTAAACAGCATTGCCTATCTGCTAAAGCCCATCCGCAAAAGCGAATTGTCAGAAAGCCTGCAAAAGTTCCGGAACCTGAAAACAGCATTTAGTATTGATTTTGATGTGATAATGGCACAGATCCAAGGGCGTCAACCCGAATTTAAAAAGCGGTTTCTCATTCAAATCGGCGAAAAGATAAAGAAAGTGGAAGTTACTGAAACTGCTTATTTCTATGTGCTTGATAAAAGTACCTACCTCCGCACATTCCAGGGAAGCAACTATCCGGTAGATTATACACTCGACAAATTGGAAACGATGATCAACCCTGCCTCTTTTTTCCGGATCAACCGAAAATACCTTGTAAATATGGATGCCATTTCGAACATGGTGGCTTATTCACGCGGTCGCGTGAAGCTGGAGCTAAAACCCAAAGCCGATGATGAGTTTGACACCATCGTCAGCATCGATCGCTCTGCCGGCTTTAAAAAGTGGCTGAACAGTTAAAAGGAGAATTCCCAAAAAACCGTAAAAAGGCAGCGCAGCCCATTACAATTCCTGAATGTAGATTTCCTTAAACTGCATGATTAAGGCGTCCTTTTCATGAATTTGAAAAGCGATATGCCCCTTCATCCCAACGTTTAAGTTCAGGTGTGTTTCGTCATTCAAAATCCCCTCGCCTTTGTAGTTGGTGATCTTCATACCATTCAGCCATACTTCAATCGAAGTCCCCACGCAGCGAATTCGCATCAGATTCCATTGGTTGGTTTCCTCTGCATAATAAAACAGGGGAGTCTTTCGCTGCATCGACTCATTGACCCAGGCATTTTTGGGGATATTCGGAAAAATCCAACGTTGGTTCCCCCTGGTCTCATCCCAGATCATCCCCGTGCGCCAAGGCCCCGGCGGATGAATATCAACCTGCGGGCCATTCATCCAGTACGCTTCATCATCGTATCGCGAACGCACCTGCACCCCGCTGTTCCCACTGCTGGTTTTAAACGCCCGAAATTGAAACTTCAATTCAAAATCAGCATATTCCTTCTCTGAATACAGCCAGGCATAATCGTGCTCCGGATTATTCAGCGAGTTGGCCATAATGGTGCCGTCGATCACCCTAAAAAAGATATAATTCCGGTCGCGTGGCGCCTTCTTTTCAACCCAGCCATCCAGGTTAACACCATTAAAGAGCGACACAAAATCGTCCTGGGAGAAGGTAATAGACGAAATTAGGAAAGAGAAAAAAAGAAAAATCAATTTCAACTTCATACACGTTCGGCTTGGTGTGAGTTAAGTTCTATTCGCGCTTTCTTAACAGCTGGTTAAAGTTCGAATTTTCACAGATGAAATGCAAGAAAATTATTAAAGTGAGTAAATTACCCGAAGCCCATCCATTGGGTAACATTCAAATGACCTGCACCGTATTGAAGGTGTAAACAACTGAACAAAAACACATTCAAATTGTCTAATTAAAAAAATACCAATTCAATGACACACAGACGCGAGTTCCTAAAAACCATGGCCGCCATGACCGCTGCCATTTCAGTACCATCAACGCTTTATGCCAATACGCCCAACGAGGACAAGCTGGGTGAAATTCTTCCACTTCGTAAATTGGGTAAAACAGGCGAAAACATTACCATGCTGGGCGTGGGTGGCTACCACATTGGCTGGACAACCGAACGCGATGCGCAGGAAGTGATTGAAGCAGCGCTGGAGGGGGGCATTCGATTTTTCGACACTGCAGAGCAGTATGGGCCCGGAACCAGTGAAGAACGCTACGGCAAATACCTGACGCCCAAATACCGCGAACTCGTTTTTCTGATGACCAAAACCCAGGCCCGCACCGCCAAAGATGCTCAACAACACTTGGAAGACTCGCTTCGGAGAATGAAGACCGATTACCTGGACCTTTGGCAAATGCATTCGCTCTTCACACCTGAGGATGTTGACAGCCGGATGCAGGAGAAAGTACTGGATGTCTTGATCAAAGCCAAGGAAAGCGGAAAGGTAAAACACATCGGTTTTACCGGCCATCAAAATCCATATGCACACAATCGCATGTTGGAACTCACCCGCGATAATGACCCGATCGACGCCGTACAAATGCCCGTGAACGTATTGGATCAATCCTATTTCAGCTTTATCGATAATGTGATGCCGGAGCTGATGAAACGCAATATTGGCGTTTTGGCCATGAAAACGCTGGCTGACGGGCGCTTTTTTGCTACCAAGGAACAAGCGAAGTGGAAAACAGACGACCCAATTATTCCCAACTACATTAGCATTGAAGAAGCGATGTATTTTGTTTGGTCTTTGCCGGTGAGCACCATTATTGCCGGAGCCGAAAAAGCCGACTATATTCGTGACAAAGTAAAAATGGCCCGCTCATTTGTCAAACTTAACGAAACCGATCGGCTTGTCCTGGTCGAAAGAGTAAAGGAAAAAGCATTGGCAGGAAACATCGAATATTTCAAACAAAAACCAGCCTAGTCAATTAATAAACGTAAATCATCGCGGTAAGAAATGATTCTTTCATTCGATTGATTATTTTTATCGAATGAAGCTTCGAAAGATCATTAGTGGTGGACAAAGTGGCGTAGACCGGGCAGCCTTGGATGCTTGTCTGAAAGCCGGATTTCCGTGCGGTGGTTGGTGCCCTGCAGGAAGACGCGCCGAAGATGGAATCATACCAACGCTGTATCCTTTGCATGAAATGGACAGCGTTTATTATGACGATCGCACGCGTCAGAACATACTCGACTCGAATGCCACCTTAATTATTTACCAAAATGATTTAACCGGCGGAACCTTGCTCACCTATAAATTGGCCAATACACTGAACAAGCCTGTTTTCCTGTTCAAAGTATCACCCTTTTTTATTGATGAATGCATGGAAGACCTTCTTTACTTTCTAAAAAACAACTCGATAGAAATCCTCAATATTGCCGGTCCGCGAGTAAGCCAGTGGGGCAAGGCCTACGAATCGGCCTTGCTCATCACATCCAGGCTCATCAGAAAAATACGCCTCCTGGAATAGGAAAACCCCTGTTTAGGATGCCACTCCAAGTTGATACCCGGCTAGATTTTGCGCTCGGCTGTAACGAACTTCCATTGCTTGCCACAGTCGAAACATTTGTAACTGGATTTGAAAATGGGAAAGATCACACCAAGAATTAAGTAAAGGATAATCACCAAAACATTAGGCTCTTTGCTGATATTGATATTGTCCGATTGACAAAAAGGACAGTGCTTTCTGTCGGCCTTCGATGCCACAGGAACTCGAGAAATCTGATCAGCAACACGATGGTTCACGACATAGCCGCCAGTTTCCAAAGAAGCCAACGCTTGTTCATAATCGTCCTCGTTCACCAACAATTTTACACCACCAACGGCATTGGAATAAAAGCCATAAACCTGCACGGTGAATTCATCGTTCAACACTGTTTCAATACCCTCTGAATTCAGGTAGAGTTGAGCCAGATGCGCTTCATGAGGATAAGTAAACGAAATAATGAATCTCCAATTCTCCATCTTATTTTATGACTTGACTTGTTCGAGCACGAAGAATCGCTTGCTGCAAAAGCTGTTTCATTTGTGCATTGCCATTCTTTATACCTCGAAAAATAAAAAACACCGACACCGGAATTGCAATCTTAAAAATCAATGCTATGTCAAAACCCTGCAGCCAGGAGAACATCAATCCAACAAGAAACCCCAGTAGAATGCAGATTACCACATGTTTCAGATAACTGATCTTGCAGACCAATGTCGGATGAGCTTGCTTTTCTATAAAAATCTCTCCTTCAGGAAGCGACTTCAAAAGCTCCGAAATGATCTGATATCTATTAACCCTCCGCTTATCGACCTGGCGATAAAAAAGCAACCGATCACCAATTTGCTCTGTTTTATAACGTTTTTGATTGAAACCAGCTTTGATTCTTGCCAGCAGCAAGTCCGAACCTGCATCTCTTGGAATCCTTTGTTGAATCGTATAGTTCACACCGCTTAGGATATCTTTCATTAGTCAGAAGTTTCCTTTTAGGTCAACGCTAATAACTCTTTCGTGAATTTAAGCTATCAAGGTAGCAATTTTCACAAAACAATTAATTAGAAAGACTAACTTTTAGCACGGCAAGATGACGAGTTGAAACCGATTAAAAGAGAAAAATCCTGCGAATTATTACTCACAGTTAATATCATAAACCCGTCGAAAGATATCCCTACCGGTTATTGACCTTCTCTGGATTCAAATCATGGTTTTGCAGGCGATACCAGGCCAATGCTTCATACTTGGTCCCCTGCCGTCCGTAGTTGGAAAAAGGATCAATGCTGATTCCCCCGCGCGGCAGGAACTTCCCCCACACTTCGATGTACTTTGGCTCCATCAGTTGAATCAGGTCTTTCATGATGATGTTGATGCAATCTTCGTGAAAACCGCCATGGTTGCGAAAACTAAATAAGTACAATTTCAGCGACTTGCTTTCTACCATTTTCTGTCCTGGTAAATAACTAATATAAATGGTCGCGAAGTCGGGCTGTCCGGTAATGGGACACAAACTGGTAAACTCCGGTGCATTAAATTTCACCCAATAGTCATTCTCTTGATGTTTATTCTTAAATGCTTCCAATACATCCGGGTTATAATCAAACCCGTACTTGGCTTCGTTGCCCAAATGCTTCAAATCGTCCATATTACACTTGTTTTAAATGAAATGGATTATAGGAAATATTCTCATCAAAGGTATCCTCTCCTTCAAAGGCTTTCACTTTACTAACTACCAAAATGGTCAGTGGCAATATCATAATCTCATAGGCTGTTTTCAGCAAGGCCTGGACGAGGATCATTCCCAAAATAACCGACAGTGGGAAAATCCCAACAAAAGCGATCGTAATAAAGATCATTGAATCGGCCCCTTCGCCCACCATGGTTGATGCGATTGCCCGCAATGAGAAACCTTTGCCTTTCGTCATCAGCTTAAACTTGCTCATCACATAGGCATTGAGGAATGAGCCCACTACATAAGCCGTCAAACTGGCAAACACAATGCGAACAGAGCTCCCTAAAACGGTTTGAAAAGCTTCCTGCGCATTGTAAAACGGGGCCGCTGGCATATAAATTGCCAGCATAAGAAAGAACACGGCCAACAGGTTCACTCCAAATCCTGACCAAATAATCAGCCGCGCTTTGGTATAGCCCCACACTTCGACAATCACATCGTTAATAATATAGGCCAACGGGAAAATCAACACACCAGCCGGAGCCGACCAAGGCCCGATCAGGATAATTTTTGACGCTAAAATGTTTGAGATCAACAGACAGGCAGCAAAAAGCACTCCTGCCAACAGGAATAGAACAGATACTTTATTTTTCATGACTTCTTGTTTTTTACGTGGTTATCAAGGACACGACATTTCTAATGCCTGCAAAGGTAATGGTTTTTTGCGTTAAAAACAGGCGAAAGACAGCATTCGAAACACGGCAATTAATAATTGTTAATGAGCCGACAAAGAGTTATTTTTTTTCTATTTTTGCTTATGATGTTACTTTTTAATCAAAAGATGTTACGATGACTGTCTCCCGCTTTGGCGTATCACTTGAAAAAGACTTGTTGGATGCTTTGGATCAATATGTGAAGGAAAATCGTTTTTCCAACCGATCGCAGGCCATCCGACAATTGATTAGCCGCAATATTGTTGAACAAAAGTGGCAGTGCAACAACTATGTGGCAGGCTCGGTAACTTTGGTCTATGATCCCAACCGTCGGGAAATTCTCAATCAGTTGGCTGATATACTGGAAAATTACCACCAGGAAATCCTGTCAACTCAACGACTGATTCTCGATAAATCAAAACACATGGAGATTGTGGCCATCAAAGGTGTTGCCAGGCGACTGACAGATTTAGCCGACCAGCTAATTAGCATTAAAGGCGTGCAACACGGCAAGCTAAGCATGAGCCGGGCAGATTAATTCCCGGCTGTGATGACATCTTTTCAAATTAAAATGTCACGAACCAGTTCCCATGAAGCTGCCACCTGTGGTCAATGCAAATGGAAATGATTAAAGTACGAGTTCCATATGATACCATAGGAAAACATTTAGTCTTATGAAATACAATCAAAAATGAAAAAATTAAGCTCCCATCTTCAAGATAAACTTAACCAACTGGAAGTTTGGTACACGCAACGCAATGGTTCCATTGTGGCCTTTTCCGGAGGAATTGACTCCACCCTCGTCTTGTTTTTAGCCCGCCAATTTCAGGGTCGGGAAAATGCCATCGGTGTCATTTCCAATTCGGAAAGCCTGAAAGCCAAAGACTTTCAACTGGCCAAAACCTTCTGCAAGGAATTTGACATCCAGCTTGAAATTATAAAAACCGAGGAACTAACTGACCTGCGATACAACCAGAACCCCGAAAATCGCTGCTATTTCTGCAAAGAACACCTGTTCCACGATTTGCAGGATATCAAGGAGAAGTACCCGGCTTTTGATGTACTGAGTGGCACCAATCAGGATGATCTTGCTGATTACCGCCCTGGATTGCAGGCTGCGGCCGAGTACAAGATTCTCGCCCCCATGGCAGCGTGCCAAGTGAGCAAAGAGGAACTGCGCCAGATTGCCAAACATTTCGATTTGCCCAATTGGGATAAGCCGGCCAGTCCGTGCCTGAGCTCCCGAATTCCATACAACCACCACATTACCCGCGAAAAACTGAAGCAGGTTGAAGATGCTGAAAACATCCTCAATGACTTGGGTTTTATTGATGTTCGGGTTCGCCACTACGGCAACTACGGACAGGTGGAAGTACAAAAAACCGAGTTGGAAAAATTGTTTTCACTGGAAGATGAAGTAATTGAAAGAATTAAAGCTGTCGGCTTTCAAGATGTCCGGATCGACCGCGAAGGCTTGGTATCTGGTAAGTTAAACCGGGCACTGAACGTTGCAAATCCGCAAAAGTAATGGGCAAAAAGAATTCAGGTGGAAATACGCAATCGATCCTGGATGCCGAAATCTGGCTCACTTTTACTGAACACTTAAGACTGAATACTTGATAATAAAATCAGCATGAAGATATTGTATTACGATTGTTTTGCGGGAATCAGCGGTGACATGAACCTGGGCGCCCTGATTGATTTGGGAGTGGATGCCAATTACCTGACAACGGAATTGGAAAAACTGAACATCGAGGGTTTTCACCTTGAGATAAGAACCGATCAGCGACGTGGCATTACCGGTACCAAAGCCGAGGTGGTGATTGAAAACCAAGAGAATGAAAAACACCGTCACCTGCGCCATGTCGAGGAGATTGTCAATAACAGCAGCTTGCCGGAGCAAGTTAAGATCAATGCCCTGAAAATATTTGACCTGATTGCGGTTGCCGAAGCCAAAGTGCACAACATTTCCAAACAAGCAGTTCACTTTCATGAAGTTGGCGCGTTAGATTCCATCGCCGACATTGTAGGTGCCGCCATATGCCTGGATTACCTCAATGTGGACAAGGTGATGTCCTCTCCCATTCAATTGGGCGGCGGAACGGTGAGCTGTGCGCACGGGATCATGCCTGTGCCCGCGCCAGCTACCGCCGAAATCGTCAAAAACATTCCGGTTAAAACCGGGTTGGTGAACCACGAAGCCACCACCCCGACCGGAGCAGCCATTTTGGTTGCTACAGTCGATGAATTCACCGATCAAATCAACCTGCCCATCACCAAAACAGCTTACGGCATTGGCAATCGTGACAGCGAGGTGCCCAACGTGTTGCGTGTGCATTTACTGGAAGATGCAAAAGTCGTCCAGGATGTAGGTACGGAAGAAGCCACCCTACTGGAGAGTAATATCGATGACATGAACCCGGAACATTACGACTTCATTCTGGAACAACTCTTCCGGGCTGGAGCCAGCGATGCCTGGCTGCTTCCGATCATCATGAAAAAGTCGCGCCCGGCAATCCAACTTTCGGTGTTGTGCAAGGCGGAATTGGCCGATAAATTGAAGGCTATCATATTTGTACACAGCACCTCTATCGGCATTCGCGAGTACCGCGTGAGAAAAAACGTGCTACGCCGGGAAGAGACGAACTTGGAGACGACTTATGGACCAGTACGTATCAAGCAAAGTTTTTATGGCGGAAAGCTTGTCCATTCGAAACCTGAATTTGACGACTGTAAAAAATTGGCCGAAGCCAACCAACTAAGCCTTTCAGAAATTGAGGAAGCAATCCGTAAACAATTGGAAAAATGAGCCCAAAAGACATTCTGGAAAAATACAAAAATGGAGAGATGACCTTAACCGAAGCGTTGGAACATATCCCGGACCGTGGAATTGAAGAGATGGGCTTCGCGACAATTGATACTGACCGGTGCAAACGAACCGGACTGCCAGAGGTGATTTATGCTTCGGGGAAAACAGTGGAACAAGTCAGCCAGATTGCCGAACGGATGCACCAAAAAGGCATTGATGTGCTGGCCACACGTGCAACTCCAGAAATGTTTGAAGCCGTCAAAGAACGAATTCCAGGTGCCCAATACAATGCACTGGCCAAAACGATTATCTACAAACAAACCACCCAGCCATGCTCAAAAGGCTACATCATGGTTGTGGCAGCAGGCACCTCAGATATGCCTGTGGCCGAAGAAGCCGTCGAAACCGCACAGTTTTTAGGCAACCGGGTTGAAAAAGTTTACGATGTGGGTGTCGCCGGGCTTCACCGACTGTTTCACCGGCTCGAGCTGATTCGTAATGCCCGGGTCATCATCGTGGTAGCCGGAATGGAAGGCGCCTTGGCCAGCGTGGTTGGTGGGCTGGTAGATAAGCCGGTGATTGGCGTACCAACGAGTATCGGCTACGGAGCCAACTTTCAGGGTCTTTCGGCACTGCTTTCCATGCTAAACAGTTGCGCCAGCGGTGTTAGCGTGGTCAATATCGACAATGGTTTTGGAGCCGCCTGCCAGGCTTCACTGATTAATAAACTTTAAGAACCGGAACATGAATGAATTGTATTTACTCTCGATTTCAGCCGCCTCTCTCGGATTTATTCACACCATCCTGGGCCCCGATCACTACCTGCCTTTCATCGTGCTAAGTAAAGCCCGCCAATGGTCGAGCAACAAAACCATGTGGATTACTTTCATTTCAGGCGTGGGCCATGTGGGAAGCTCTGTACTGATTGGCTTTCTAGGTATCGCCCTTGGCATCAGCCTCAATAAGTTGGAATCGATTGAAGCCATCCGCGGCGAACTGGTGGGCTGGCTTTTATTCGCCTTTGGAGTAGCCTACACCCTTTACGGCGTATACAAATATTTGAGAAGCATCGATCACTCGCATCTGCCGGCCTTTCTACTCCCGAAAAAAATTCGCGATTTGCAACACCTGCCGACCGATGAAAAAGAGCAAGCTAATACCAAACTTACTCCATGGATCCTGTTCCTGATTTTTGTGTTTGGCCCCTGCGAAGTTCTGATTCCCATCCTGATTTTTCCGGCTTACCAGCACAGCACAGCTGGTATGCTGATGGTTGCCCTGATTTTTGGTCTGGCCACCGTTGGAACCATGTTGCTGGCTGTTTTTCTCGGCCATAAGGGAACTTCGCTTGTGCGCTTCAAAAAACACGAAAAGTACCTGCACCTGCTCGCCGGACTGGTCATTCTGATTAGCGGAGCTGGAATTGTGTTCATGGGATGGTAACACGTATGCGCTGAAGGATTGACGGAGTGAAGAATTGACTGAAGCAATATCAATGACCTCAAAATGAACAGGCCATCCCGCGTGCCCGAGTCATTGAAAACTCATCATCCCCGGTTGTCCCTTCATTCTTTCTTCGATCCTCTGAAATTAAAAGGCAGGTTATAAAAAATTGAATAGGAAATATCAAAATTGAAATCCTTTTCGGCCGGACCATAGCCCGGATTGAAGTAAACGTGGGGCAGGTCAAGTTCCTTCTGATCCATTTTCAACTTTCCGCGAATGCTCCAGCCCATAAAAAAATTGCTAAAAACTTCTCCTTTAATTCCTAATACCACTTCAGCCCATTGGGCGGTGTAATTTTGTCTTCCCAGGCGACCGGTAATATCTCCCCAATAATTGGCAATCATGTATCGCTTAACTTGCTGGTTCGCAAAATTAAATCCATAACGCAAGCCAACATACACAATATCCATGTCTTTTTTATGTTCGGCTACCAGCAAATTATAATCGAATCCAAATCGGGTGTATGATCCTGACGAAACATATTCGAGGAAATCGTGATCAATGCTTAGCCGTTCCCAGCCGGTTTCAATCACCGGATATAAATTGGGTATTAACTCCATATCGAAACTTAACTCTGTTCCGTAGCGGTTTCCCTTGTTCCATAAATGCTGCAACGATCTTGAAAGATCAAGGCCCACGCGGAGCCCATCCATCCGAATAAATTTGTCGGTTCGTTCTGGCTTCTTTTTAAGATCGCGCTCCTGCCCCAGGCTAATTATCGTCAGCAGGCAAAGAAAAAATGTAAAGCTCAATATTCTCATGCCAGTTTTTTGTGACCATACTATCTGTAACTTCATAATCGTCAATCTGGTTAAAGCTATGCCCGACGTCTAATATTTTAAATTCGTGGTAAAATCCACTTTCGGCTGATTCAAAAATCAATTCGTTGGAATGCCTGATCGTCAAGGTATCGGCGATGGAATCAAGCAACAAAACAAAACTGGTTGTTTCTTCCAAGCTCAACGGCAACCGAAAAACATCAGTTTTCACCTGGTAAATCCAAATGCTGTCTTGGTCTACCCCGTAAACCGAGACTTTTGGAACATGGGTACTCAGGGTATCTTCATTTATGAGTTTCACCTCAAGCAAAGCCTGTGGTGGAGCATCATAGAGATCCTGACATGCAACGATAGCAGTAACCAAAAACAAGCTATAAAGGATTTTTCTCATTTTCTTGAAATAAAAAACGCTAATTTAAGGATATTAAGTATGAATGAAAGTCAAACAGGAAGAACTTTTCAACAAACAAAAGAAGCTCCTGGCGCCGACCCGACAACACAACGATCGCAGATTCATTCCTCCAGCGGTTCTGGGTGAATCGTGGTAACCAGGTCAAATTTTTCTTTAATTCGGTTTTCAATACGCGTGCAAATAGCATGAGCCTCGTTTAGCGACATGGTTGCCGGTAGTTTAATGTGACAACTCAACTCGTTATGCTGACCGTATTGATGCAGGTGAAAGTGATGAATATAGACTTCGCGTTCCAGCAACCCGTCAATGTCAACCTTAATTGCCCGAATAAGCTCAGGATCAATGCGCTCCCCAAGCAAGCCTCTAATCTCCTTCGACAAAATCTCATAACTGGCATAGGCAATCATTAAGGCTACAATCAAGGCCAGCAATGAATCCATCCACCAATAAAACTTACCAACGAAAATACCAATCAAAATAATGATCGATGAAAGGGAGTCTGTTCGGTGATGCCAGGCATCAGCTTTCAACATCGACGATTTGGTTTTTCGATAGCCCCAAAAGGCATATTGGGCAAGCACCTCTTTGCCTACAATGGAAATGATGGTTACCACGATGGCGATGGTACCGAAGTTTCCACCTTCCCGGCTATTAAACTTTTCTACCGAACTCAAAACAAAGTCGAACGCAACAATAGCTAGAAGCACGCCGATAATGACAGCGGCAATGTGTTCGGCACGCCCATGCCCAAAAGGATGTTCTTCATCAGCGGGCTTATTCGACACCTTGCCCCCAACAAGCACAATCACCGACGAAACAGAATCCGTCAGCGTGTGCCAGGCGTCCGCAATCAGCGCAATGGATCCGGAAACCAAGCCAGCCCAATACTTCAGACCAAACAGCAACAGGTTGGTCACAATGGAAATCCAACCTTCACGAACAATGTATTGATGATTGTGGTTACTCATGAATTAAGCGATGCCAACAAATCTAGCCAATTATCGTTCAAAAAACCATTTTTTTTCGGGGCTTTTTACTGAATTAGAATAACAGATTTGAGGTTCAAAAAGCTGATAATTTCGTTAAATATCTCCTTGCCATTTCGGAGGTAGGACAGGAAAAACCTATGAATGAATTCTTTTGCCGATACGATATTAAAAATAGTGGAATCAAAAATCCGTAAACTCAACCCGTGAATTTCCAGTCTTGTCAAAAAAGTCAAACTGCTTCAAGCACGCTGTTTTCTTCACCAAACGAGTTCGCTGAAAAACGGTCGGCCTCAGGCTCATTGTACCATTTCTGACCATCAATCAAATAGCGAAATTCGTAGGATTTTCCCTTTTCCAGAGCCAATTGGGAGGAAAAATCACCTGTTTTCAACTTATTCATCGGAGAGGCTGCAGTATCCCAAACATTAAAATCGCCAATAAGGCTTATTGATTCAGCGTGTCCTATCAGCTCTTTTGAAACAGGAAAAGTAACTTTACAGACCGGCTTCGATTTTAAAACTCGTTTCTTTAAACTCATAAACTCATTTTTTACTAAGACCTGGCTGCTTTCAAACGTAAGCCAGAAATTGGTTGATTAGATCGCCTAATAAGCAACTTAACAGCTTATTGGCAATAGATTAACACATAAGACGGAAGAAACCGGATTTGCGTACTTTTTCATCAAGGTGCGTTCATGCCACTAAAACAGACATGAATTTTGACTTTCTATCGCAAGATGAATCTCATCACAATTGGATGGCTTCAGGAAGTTAAGCGATACCAAAAAGGTTTTTAATTCCCATCAGCACCATATTTATTCCGATGGCGCCAATAAAAAATCCATTCAGTCGTAAAAGAACCTCCATGTTTTTATCGAACGCCGTTTTAAACTTCCTCGCTTCAATCGAATCCCTGAATTTTTTCAGCAGAAAAATTACCAGGAAATTGATGAGAAAAATGATGAATAAGGCGATGCCTCCGGTCACATAAGTATGGTCGTGGGCCAATAAAATACTCAACGAAATAGAGCCGGCGCCAACCATAAACGGCAGGGCAATCTCCGAAGCTAAATCGTCCAGATTCTCCTTGATGATGATCAATGCTTTTTGCCCCTTCATAATAAAAAAATAGGCATACGAAAAAATAATAATCCCACCAAAAATCCGAAACGACTCAAAATCAATATTGAAAATCCGACGAAAGAACAGGTCACCCGAGAAAAAGAAAAGTAGGCATACCGAAAACGAAATCAGGCTGGCTTTAAAAATAACCATCACGAAATCGCGATGTGATAAATCTTTCCTAATCGGCTCCAGATAAAGAAATAGGGCAAAAGGATTTAACATGACCAGAAACTCAACAATCGATGATAACATAGTATTGATCTTTTTAGAAGCTCTTTGTAACAAGCGAGCCTTGATTCACATTGACACCGGTAAAAGCTAAAAACACAGCATTTCAATCCGGCACTATTTTGATCGGCTAATAACCAAACAATTTTTTAAACGATCAAATAAAATTACAACTTGCGAGCTAATCTGAAGTCATTTCGGCAATCATCTTGCTAACTATTTACCACTAGCCCTTTTTATCCGACAACTTTTCCATTCCAAAGGCGTTTTGTTAATAAGAACAAAAACTAACATCGAAAGCAGAAAACTAAGTTTTTAGAACAATGTGAGCAGAAAATGCAACGATGCAGACATTTGCTGAAAGTACTTGAAGAAACAGAAATCGGAATAAATTCATTCAGCACATTCAAACTAATGAACAAGAAAAACAGACAAATTAAAGCGGGCATCTTTCTAATGATCTTTAGTGGTGTATTCTTTGGTTTAATGCTGCTGACTCCATTTCTGGAACTCCCAACCAAGCAGAAGTTATTTTGGTCTTCTGCAAGTTTTATCGCGATGGAAGTATGTTTTTGGGCCGGAGGTTTGTTGGTTGGTAAAGAGTTATTCAATAAGTACAAATCACAGCTAAATCCGGCAAAATGGTTTAACAACAAATCGCCTTCCTAGGATTGACCAGCCTGTTTCGCTCCAAATTCGTTTTCATTTCGCAATTACCTCAATGAATAAACCTTATAACAGATCAGAGCTACTATCCATCCTCCAATTACCAGTTTGCTGGAGCTTAACTTTTTAGTGAAAAACCTGATCTCCGAAACTCCAAAAAAAATACTACTTTTGTAAAGAATAAAATCCGGACAAGCACCTTTCTCAAAAGGTGAGATTCTTTTTCCTGATAGTTAGAAATACATTCCATTTTTATATGAGATTTGACGATTTTGATTTACATGATGACATTTTAGATGCCGTGCATGATATGGGCTTTGAGGAAGCTACGGCGATTCAGGAAAGCACCATACCCATTATTCTTGAAGGCCACGATTTAATTGCCTGCGCCCAAACAGGAACCGGAAAAACTGCCGCTTTCATCTTACCCATTTTGGATAAAATAGCCGACTTACCTGAAGGAAAAACACGTGCGCTGGTTGTTGCTCCCACCCGCGAGCTGGCGATCCAGATTGAACAGCAAGTGCAGGGATTTGCCTATTACCTGGGTATTACGTCCATTGCCATGTATGGCGGCGGCGATGGCAGCGAGTGGGAAACCCAACGACAGGCGTTGAACAAGGGCGTCGATGTTATTGTTGCTACGCCCGGGAAGCTTATTTCCTTCCTTGACAACGGGATTGCAAAACTCGACAGCGTGGAATTTGTGGTGCTGGACGAGGCCGACCGCATGCTGGACATCGGCTTCTATGACGACATTATTAAGATTTTCAGCAACCTGCCCACCAAACGGCAAACGCTGATGTACAGCGCCACCATGCCTCCAAAAATCCGGACGCTGGCATCCAAAATCCTAACCAGCCCCAAAGAGTTTAGCACCGCCATAAGCAAGCCGGCCGAAGGTGTTTTACAAGCCGCTTACCTTTGTTACGAAACACAAAAAACCCCACTGATTGAAAAACTGATTGCCGGGAAAGAGGATACACCAAGCATCTTGATCTTCACATCAACAAAAAAGAAAGTGTCGGTCATTGTGCGGGCACTGAAAAAGAAAGGTTTGGTTGCTGAAGGTATTTCGTCGGATCTGGAACAGAAGGAACGCGAAGATGTGCTGATGCGCTTTAAAGCGCGCCAAATTCGTATCCTGGTTGCTACCGACGTGCTGAGCCGTGGAATTGACATCAAGGACATCAACCTCATTATCAACTACGATGTGCCGGGAGATGCCGAAGATTACGTACACCGTGTAGGCCGGACTGCCCGGGCAAACACCACCGGAATTGCGCTGACTTTTATCAACGAGGACGACATGTACAAGTTCCAACAGATTGAGTCGCTGATTGAAGATGAAGTGTTTAAAGCACCTCTCCCGCCCGAAATTGGAGAAGGTCCTCAATGGAAAGTGGGATCGAAAGGCCGCGGCAAAGGCAAATTTGGAAAAAAGAAAAGCTTCGGAGGGAAAGCCGGGGGACAAAGATAAACCAGCTTAATCCTTCAGGGTGATAAAAACCTTGAAGGATTATGTTCCCAATCCACCCCCTTACACCGCTTCAATCCCCTTTTCCTTCAGCAGTTCCAGCCCTATTTCCTTCAGCTTATATTTCTGAATTTTGCCACTGGCAGTCATAGGGTATTCATTCACGAAAAAAATGTATTTCGGAATTTTAAAGCGGGCAATTTGTCCGCGGCAATATTCTTTCACCTCTTCTTCGGCCAAGGTTTGTCCATTTTTGAGTTTGATAAAGGCGCCTACTTGCTCTCCATATTTAGGACTGGGAATGCCCACCACTTCGACCGACTCCACCTGTGGTAACTGAAACAAGTAGTTTTCAATTTCGCGCGGATAAATATTCTCACCTCCGCGAATAATCATGTCTTTGATACGCCCTGTAATGCGATAAAAACCGTCGGCAGTTTTCACTGCCAGATCTCCCGAATGCAGCCAACCTTCTTCGTCGATAGCTTTTCTGGTGGCCTCTTCATTTTTGTAATACCCCTTCATCACGTTGTAACCGCGGCAGCAAATTTCGCCTTGCTCCTCCTCTGGACATTCCTCTCCGGTTTCGGGGTTTACTATTTTCACCTCCACATTGGGCAATTCAAAACCAACGGTTGTTGCACGAACTTCAGGAGAATTATGGGTGCGGGTGGCCGTCATTCCCGGCGATGTTTCCGTCAGCCCATAAACAATAATGATGTCTTTGCAATGCATTTTGGTCATCACCTGGTTCATCGTTTCGATCGGACACAACGAACCGGCCATGATCCCCGTACGAAGCGAAGTCAGGTCGAACATTTCAAACATGGGATGGTTCAATTCTGCAATAAACATGGTTGGAACACCATGCAGCGCGGTGCATTTTTCCTTTTCGATGGAGGCCAAAACCATCAGCGGATCGAAATTTTCGGTCAGGACCATGGTGGCGCCATGACTAACGATGGCACAAACCGAAAGCACAGAACCAAAACAGTGAAACAGCGGCACACAAACCAACAAACGATCCTCACCCGTGAATTTCATACATTCTCCAGCAGAATAACCATTGTTCAAAATGTTGTAGTGCGACAACATGACTCCCTTTGGGAAGCCGGTAGTTCCTGAGGTGTATTGCATGTTTACCACATCATGCGGATCAACACTCAATTTGGCATCTTCCAGCTCCAGGTCATCGAGGTGCTCACCCAACAAAATCAATTCAGCCGTATTGAACATGCCCCGGTGTTTCTCCTGCCCGATAAACACCACGTTCCGCAACTCGGGAAACCGGTCTGATTTCAGGTTACCCCGCGCATGCGTCTTCAGTTCAGGAACCAATTCAAAAATCATGTTCACATAATCACTGTCTCTCCAACTATCAATCAAACATAGCGTATGAATGTCGGCATCTTTTAGCAAATACTCCAGTTCAGCCAATTTATAATTGGGGTTGATGGTCACCAAAACGGCACCAATCTTAGCGGTGGCAAACATAAAGGTCAGCCAGTCGGGCACATTGTTGGCCCAAATGCCCACTTTGTCGCCCATACCCACCCCCGTGTACATCAACCCTTTGGCCAACTTGTCTACCCGGGCGTTAAACTGGCTGTAAGAAAAACGTAAATCCCGATCGGCATAAACAATGAATTCCTGATCGGGTGTTTCGTAAGCGTATTTCTCTAAAATTCCGCCAAGCGTATAATCGAGTAATTGCATGATGTCAGTTTTTTGAAAACGAATTGGCTTTTAATAAGGTGCATAAACAACGGCCAGTATTTTGGCGGCCTTGTGATCACCGGCATGCACATTGTGCGAGACAATTGAATCGAGGTAAATGCTATCACCGGCACCAAGCTGATAAACTTCCTTACCATAGTTAATTTCAATCTGCCCTTCCAAAACATAGATAAACTCTTCGCCCTCGTGCGAGGAAAGCATGTAGTCCGACTGTTGTCCTGGCTCAATCTCTACAAGAAAAGGCTCCATGCTCCGGCCCACCTTGTCGAATGCCAGAGATAAAAAGTTCAGATGCTCACGCGAACCGTTTTGCTGCGAGCTAAACCGAACCCCCTCTTCGTGCTCATTAGCCCGGACGATAGCTGGTCCCAGATTGCTGCTGTCGTCGAGAAAAGTACCCAACCGCACCCCCAATGCACGTGCAATCTTAATCAAAGGAGCAAGCGAAGGAAGGACGTCTCCTTTTTCTATTTTTGTCAGCTGATCAGTGTCCAGATGCGTTTTTTCAGCCATTTCTTCAAGGCTTACTTTTTTGGACTCACGTATTTGTTTGATCTTTTTACCCAGATCGTGTTTCTTTGCCATGCCTGTAGTCTTTTAAGTCTGCCCACAAATTTAATTTTATTTTTAAGCCAGTCAAACGGGAAAACAACAGAAACCACAAGCTTTGGTTAATTAACCTGGCATTTAGAACCAATATAAATTCCAATACGCACCGCAGGCTGAACTTCAGAACAAAATCAGATGATTTTTGGCCACTTTCTACCTTGACAATCAAAGATCATCAATCAGCAAATTTCGTTTCTCCATGTCGATAATTACGGCATCGACGAACTTAGTGGCCATCATTTTTTGAGCCTGGCTGATCCCCACTTTGGTTCCCACTTTAGTGATGGCTTTGAGTAGATACTTTTTCAGCTTGCTCTTTTTTCTGATTCGCCTGACAATGGCGCTCGGATCAGCTTGGGCAGTCTTGGTTCGTTCACCGTTTAATATATTCTCCAACACCAAACCAAAGCGATCGGCCATTTTCTCTTCCAAAGCCAACAGCCGCGCCAGGCTTATTTTAACGGAATCATACTCGATCCCTGTTTCCTCAGGTACCTGATCCATCAGCGAAACGCTTCCATCATCCTGTTCAACAACCCGCATGTCGGGGATGATAGGCAAGAAACCAGTGCCTTCTTTCGCCGAAACACGAAACCGCTCAACGCCCTCGTACCCGAACCGCAGGGTCGGGTTGTTTTTCTCCTCGGGAACGCTAAAGTATTTCTGAAGGAACAACTGGCAGTTGCGTCGTCCCAACAAAAAATCATGCTCACGAAATTCCTTCTTAAAAAAGCCGGCAAAACCACCCAGTCCGCCACATGCCAAGGCGTAGGGTTGTTTCTCATTATTTTGATAACGAACCGGCAAAACCATGAACCGCGTGTAATTTTCCTCGTCGTAGGCTTTCGTCAATTCCTCTTCCTTAAACATGAGTTGCTGGCGCATGGCATTCAACAGCTCAGGCACTGCAAACTTGATCGCATCGAGCGGTTCATCATCCTCAACCAAGTCCTGGTCGCTCGGAAAGGGATCAATCATGATCAAGGTTGAATCAAAGGAAGCTGCTGATTTCTCCATCTCGTAGTTCCGGGCTTCCACTTTTTTGTCTTCGGCCAGCAACTGGTCTTTTTTTCGCCGCTCCAAAATCTGGTCTGTCAGCCCAAAGGGCTCGTTATTAATGACTCCGCCATCCACATTCACACACAAATAATCGACTGTTTCATCCAACTGAATTTTATCCCGGGTTTTATTTAGCAGCGGGTTTTCGAGCAGGAAACGCGCGGGACGACTCACTTTACGAGGACTCAGGCCCACAGGAAAAGCACCGGTAGCAATCGCGGCATCTTTCAGCAAAGCTTTGTTTATTCCTTCAATGGTGCCAAATGAAAGCGGAATCAAGCCGTTTCCTTCGTATTCGCCAGTTTCGGATAGCCTAAAATGCGACAAATCCTGGTGACGAGTCATTTGGTGAATGCTTTCACCCAATGCCGTTCGAAACTTCAGCTGGTAGCTCACACCACGTAAATTAGTTTGGGTGGTCAGTATTTCCAGATCTTTGGCTACATAGGGCCGGTTCACAGCCGGGTCCTTCACGGTGATATCAATAATGCGGGATGCCACTTTTTCAATAAAACCGGAATTAAAAATCGACTTCACCTCATGGACCGGATGCTGCCTGACATCTTCATCTCCAAGCATCTGGTCCATCATGTCCGAATATTCGGTCTCGGTGAGATTAACCCAAGCATCATACAAGGGATTCTCTGCTGCTTCCGGTGATCTGAAATTGGAAGGGTTAATGTGCGGAAAATACTGCTGAGCGGCACAAGAGCTAATGGCTGCGGTCATGCCGCCAGCCGAAGCGCCCGTGAACACTTCGATCTTCACATCATGCTTCGGAACACCCGCTAAATTCAGGTCTTTGGCCTTTTGCCAATGCTCCAACGCTTCAAACAAATAATCGATTACTCCAGCTGTATAAGCTCCGGCCGAAACAGCGCCAGCCATGCAAATACCAATTCGAATTGTCTTAGGCTCAGTCATACAAAGGTTTTTAAAAAGGTTAAAATTCACCATGCAAAAGCGTGACATTCTATTCAGGAGCTGACTTCCCGATCAACAAATGGACAATTAAATTTGCTGAATGGTTTTCGAATAAAGATACAATATAAATTACGCACGAGTCAAGTGCTTTAACAAGCGGTGCTATAGCAGCTGTATATGGAACAGGAAGATTTGCTACTTTACACTGCCTTGCAACCAAACACTCGTTTCGTGCGAGAAGAATTAAAGCATCGAATCAGGCCTTTAATAAGGCCACGGCAAGCGATGGCTGATAGGCAGACAATATATCGTTCAACATACCTACAATACAAAGCGCACGCAAGCAACGTTTGATCTGAGGCTAACGATTAGTACATCCTTGCTTCTTAATAATCAGTCGAATATCACGTCCAAAATCACTTTCTCAAAATTATCTTCTGTTTTTTGTAAGAAATTCTTTTGAAACCGTACTTTATAAGAAACAACTCATGATATGAAATCTGCAAAAGATGAATTTCTCGAAGTCCTTTCTAAATATCAGGGAATATTATACAAAGTCAGTTTGATTTACTTCAAAAACAAATCTGACCGAGAGGATAATCTTCAAGAAATCATCTATCAACTTTGGAAGTCGTTTCCAAGCATCAAAAATCAAGATCGTATCGGTTCATGGATTTATGCTGTTTCAATAAATACATCCATTTCAAGGGTAAAAAAGGTGTCAAGAATTGAATACCGAGAAGCAGTGCCTGAAATGCCCGACAGGTCAGATTTATTTGATCATATTTCAATGAACGAATCCCTGCAATTATTACTAAATGCAATCTATCATCTTGAAGAAGTTGATAAATCAATCATGCTGCTTTATTTGGAAGAGAGAAGTTATGATGAGATTGCTGATATTATTGGTATCTCTAAGTCAAATGTAGGCGTAAGGATCAATCGGGCGAAAGAAACCTTAAAGCAAAACTTAAAAAAACAAAGCCATGGAAAATAACGAATTGCAATTAATATGGAGAACTGTGGATTCTGATATTAAACGCAAATCCAGGGATGAATTGAATTTATTGTTGACATCAAAAGCCAAGCAAGTATTTACCGAATTCCTGATTGTGGATATCACTGCCATTCCGGTTTGTATCGGCTTAATCGTCTGGTTGGTTGCCACTACAGCTAACCGATTGGATGACAGTCTATATGTTGCAAACAATATCCTTCTGGGGTCAATTGCATTGTTTGCTTTAATATACATCATCCTGGAATGGCATCGAATTAAACGGAGCAAAATGGATAAACCCGTCAAAGAGTGGTTGGAAACAGAAATCAACTTGTTGTCCAAATGGCTGACTGGCAAGTACCGAAGAGTAAATTATTATCTCATTCCTATATTATATGTCCTCTCCGTTTTGTCAATTCATGTATACTATTCAGGCCTATATTTTATTGACGTGTTTCGTTCGGACAAATTCATCAATGAAGATATATGGGGGCTAATTATTTTCACACCAATTATATTTGCCGGTCTTTATTATAGTTTGATAAAGCTTCGCAAATATCAGATGAAAAAATTGCAATTTCTAAAAGATTTACACGAACGTCTTTGCAACGTGCACTAATCCCTTACAAGAACCTGTAATTCTGTTAAATCAATCTTTCCTAACATATTTCGATTCGACTTTTTCAAGGACGGATTCTAATTTTTAATCTCCGGAATCGCACATTTCATGTTTAGAATTTCACCTCTGGAAATGGGCTTCCATCCGACGGAGATTAAAAAAAGAGCCTCACAAAAGTGAAGCTCTCAGGATCTATTTGAAATTGATCTAATGTCGATCACAAGAATGGCAGTAAGCCAGTTCACCGCGAAGGCGCTTTTCAACCAGCTCATCAATACGGTCACGAAGGGGCTCGACCCGGATATTTTGCACCACTTCATGTGCAAAGGCATTCATCAGCATCATGCGGGCATCGGCTTCGCCAATTCCGCGAGCACGAAGGTAGAATAAGGCGTCTTCGTCGATTTGGCCAATGGTTGCGCCATGACTACACTTCACATCATCGGCATCAATAATCAATTGCGGCTTGGTATTCATTTTAGCCGAATCGGTCAGCAGTACGTTGTTATTTCGTTGAAAGGCATTGGTTTTTTGCGCATCCCGCACCACATGAATCCGACCGGCAAAAGCACCAACAGAATCTTCATCCAACACATATTTATACACTTGGTTACTCAGACAGTTGGGCTGTGCATGTTCAATGTTGGTGAAATTATCGACATGTTGTTTCTTATCGGTAAACGACATACCGTAAAGATTGGCTTCGGCATGTTCGCCTGCCATTTCAACATTCAGATTATTACGAATCATCCCACCATGCAAGGTCGCCACACCAGACATCAGGTTCGAATTCGCTTCCTGCCTAAAGAAAGATGAATTGACCGAGTTGGCCAGGTTATTCTGATTCTGAATCGTATAAATATCAACTACTGCATCTTGCCCGACAAATACTTCCGTCACATTATTGGTAAGAAAATCACAGGAGCTCATCGTGTGGTCACAAAAAATAACCTTCGCCTCACTGTTTTTTCCAACCACAATCAGGTTACGCTGGGTTGCAAAAATCGCGTCATTCGAACGCATGATATTAATAACCTGAACTGGTTTTTCAAAAACCACATGATCCGGCACGTGCATAAAGAAGCCATCCTGCGCAAAGGCGGTATTCAGCGCCACAATTGGGTCGTCGGACAAGGCTGCCTGACGGTTCAAGTAATCGCGCACCAACTCAGGTTGTTCGTTGGCAACCTGTTTCAAACCACCAACCACAACCCCTTTGGGAAGATTCTGCAAGGGTTGGTTTTTGGCATAATACCAACCATTCACGAGCAGTACAACATGGGTGTCAAGCTGTGGCACGTCGCAACGAAATGCTTCGTTCAAGTCAACATCGACGAGCTCATATTCGAAAATGTGCCGATAGTCTTTATCGAAAACCCGTTCGAGGTTCGTGTATTTGTAGTTCTCGTTTTTGAAGCCGGGAATTCCAGCTTTCTCAAACCGTTTGATGGCAATCTCACGCATCCGGTTCAGCAAGTTGGATGATCCTGCATCCAACAGGTTTCGGTGAGCATGAAATCGTTCAATATATTTTTCGCTAAGTGCAACTTTATTCGCTGTCAATGTCATAAACTATGAGTTTTTAGCCAGTCGTATCCTTTTTCTTCCAATTCGAGGGCCAGTTCTTTTCCGGCTGATTTGACGATCTTTCCTTGATACAACACGTGAACGTAATCAGGAACAATATACTCCAGCAGACGCTGGTAGTGGGTAATGACGATGGTCGAACGTTCGGGATGTTTCAAGGCATTTACACCATCCGAAACGATACGCAGCGCATCGATATCGAGTCCCGAATCGGTTTCATCCAGAATGGCCAGTTTTGGTTCCAGCATGGCCATTTGGAAAATCTCATTCTTCTTTTTCTCACCACCCGAGAAACCTTCGTTTACCGATCGGTTTGTCAGTTGTGAATCCAGGTGAACCAACTCTTTCTTCTCGCGCATCAGTTTCAGAAATTCACCGGCAGTCAGAGGTTCCAAACCCTTAAATTTGCGATGTTCATTGACTGAAGTTTTGATGAAATTGACCATTGGTACACCGGGAATTTCCACCGGATACTGAAAGCCCAGAAACAAGCCTTTACGGGCCCGGTCCTCGGCTGGGAGCTCGAGTAAGTCTTCACCTTCGTAGGTAATTTCACCTTCAAGTATTTCGTATTCCTCTTTTCCGGCCAAAATATTGCCTAACGTACTTTTCCCCGAACCGTTTGGTCCCATGATGGCATGCACTTCGCCAGCTTTAATTTCAAGGTTGATACCTTTCAGGATTTCCTTCCCTTCAATTGCAACTCTTAAATTCTTTATTGTCAGCATATTTTTTTATTATTTCGGATTTTGAGTTTTAGGCTCCGGACCGGAACCAACTCAAACGTTTGTATTTATTTTCAATTTATCCAACACTTCCTTCCAGACTAATCGCCAGCAACTTTTGAGCTTCAACGGCAAACTCCATTGGCAGTTTGTTCAACACCTCTTTGGCATAACCATTTACGATCATTCCAATGGCATCTTCGGTTGAAATTCCACGTTGGTTGCAATAGAAAATCTGGTCTTCGCCAATCTTTGAAGTGGTTGCCTCGTGCTCTACAATCGACGATTTGTTTCCTACTTCAATGTATGGAAAAGTGTGTGCGCCACAAGTTGAGCCTAGCAGCAGGGAGTCACACTGCGAAAAGTTCCGAGAATTGACTGCCCCTGGCAATACTTTTACCAAACCACGATAGGAATTGTCGCTTACCCCAGCCGAAATCCCTTTTGAGATAATCGTGCTTTTTGTGTTTTTTCCAATGTGGATCATCTTGGTTCCGGTGTCGGCTTGCTGGTGATTGTTGGTTACCGCTACCGAGTTAAACTCGCCAACTGAACGATCTCCCATCAAAATAACACTTGGGTACTTCCAGGTGATGGCTGAACCAGTTTCCACCTGTGTCCAGCTAATCTTTGACGATTCGCCACGACAAATGCCCCGCTTAGTAACAAAATTGTAAACCCCGCCTTTTCCCTCTTTATTTCCGGGGTACCAGTTTTGAACGGTCGAATACTTCACTTCGGCCCTGTCCATCGCTATAATCTCGACTACGGCAGCATGAAGCTGGTTCTCGTCGCGCATAGGTGCAGTACAGCCCTCCAGATAGCTCACGTAGCTGTCGTCTTCAGCCACAATAAGCGTTCGCTCAAACTGTCCGGTTCCGGAAGCATTAATCCGAAAATAGGTACTGAGCTCCATCGGACAACGCACCCCTTTGGGGATGTAGCAAAACGAACCATCAGAAAATACCGCTGAATTCAACGCTGCAAAGAAATTGTCGGACGTCGGAACAGACATCCCCAGGTATTTTTTTATCAAATCTGGGTGTTCTTTGACTGCCTCGCTGAACGAGCAAAAAATGACTCCTTTTTCAGCCAAGGTTTCCTTAAAGGTTGTTTTCACCGAAACACTGTCGATCACCGCATCAACGGCAACGCCTGCAAGCACTTTCTGTTCTTCCAGAGGAATTCCGAGTTTATTGAAAGTCTCAATTAAATCAGGATCTACTTCATCCAAACTTTCGTACTGCGGCTTCTTTTTGGGTGCCGAATAGTATATGATCTCCTGGAAATCAATAGGTGGGATTTTAAGGTAGGCCCAATTCGGCACTGGCATTTTCAGCCATTTACGATAGGCATCCAACCTAAACTGCAGCATGAATTCCGGTTCATTCTTCTTCGCTGAAATCACTCGAATCACATCTTCATTTAATCCCTTGGGAATCGAATCCGATTCAAAATCGGAGACAAACCCAAATTTATATTCTTGTGAGGTAACCTCTTGCAATATCTTATCTTGTTCTTCCATATCCCTCTTTTTATACGTTTCTCTTTCCGTTTGTAACAACAAACTTTAAAATAGACTGTTTAAAAATAATTGCAAAGATAAGGAAGTAAAGCTATTTTTGCACCTGAAAACGATTAATCCACACCTGTAGGTCTGATATTTAAAAAATGGATAATACTAAAAATCAAACAGCACTTGCGACATTAGGCGAATTTGGGCTTATTGACCGGCTCACGCAGACCATTCAAATTCAACACAAAAGCACCGTAAAAGGTGTCGGCGATGATGCTGCTGTGCTTAGTTTTGAAGGAAAACAAATTGTTGTTACCACCGATTTACTTACCGAAGGAATTCACTTTAACCTGATGTATGTTCCTTTACGACACTTGGGATACAAAGCCGTTATTGTCAACCTATCCGATGTGTTTGCGATGAATGCCCAGCCCCGGCAAATTACGGTGTCGCTGGCTATTTCAAATAAGTTTTCGGTAGAAGCTATTGATGAGTTGTATTCCGGAATTCACCTGGCTTGCGAGAAATATGGTGTGGACTTGGTTGGCGGCGATACCACCAGCTCACTGACCGGCCTTACCATTAGTGTGACAGCCATTGGTGAAGCGAACAAGGAAGACCTGGTTTATCGCAGTGGTGCCCAACTAAACGATTTGATTTGTGTTACAGGCGATTTGGGCGGCGCCTACATGGGGCTTCAGCTGTTGGAGCGGGAGAACGAAGTGTTCAAGGTGAATCCGAAAGAACAACCAAAGCTGGAGGGTTACGATTATATTTTGGAGCGCCAACTTAAACCCGAGGCACGGGGCGACGTGATCAGTGCTTTGAAAAAACTGGGCGTAAAGCCGACGGCGATGATTGATATTTCAGACGGCTTATCTTCTGAAATCATGCATATCTGTCGCTCGTCGAAAGTTGGCTGTAGTATTTACGAGGAAAAAGTTCCCATGGACTATCAAACCCGTAAGTTTGCCGATGAACTGAGCATCAATCCGCTTGTTGCGGCGCTGAATGGCGGCGAAGATTATGAACTTCTCTTTACCGTCCCGCTGGCTGATCATGACAAGATCAAGCTGGATCCGGACATTACAATCATCGGACACATTACAGAAGAAGGCACAGGAACCAACATGATTACCGGAGCAGGAACCGCTATCGCTCTTCAAGCCCAAGGGTGGAATCCACTTGGATAACTACTTAGAAGTAGAAAGTATTTCGAATGGCTCGCTTTCCCCGGTACTCGCCTTTTTTAACTACTTTTACAATGTTTCGGTTGTTGGCCTGGTGTTCTGCTTCGGAGCAATCCACACCATCATCGCACTTATTTAGCAGACGGGTTTCACCATAACCTTCATACCCCACACGCAGTGGATCAATGCCTTTCCAACGGATATAATCGAAAATAGCTTTTGCCCGTCGTTTCGACAGCAAAAGGTTTTCTTCCTCATCACCCCTTGAATCGGTGTGCGTTTCAATGCGTATTTCCATGTCGGGAAACTCGATCAGGTATTGAATGAGTTCATTGATGGTATGGGCAACATCTGAATTGACGACCCAGTCACCCACGTAAAAATCAATATCTCTAATTTCATGCACCTGAAGTGGTTCGCCATCTTCCTCTTCCATGTATAACGGCTCGGGCGATCCGTCGTCAATCTCTTCTTCCATTTCAAGCGAAAGTTGGACAAAGGTTTCATCGCCAGCCCTCAGTTTTTTGGTAGGAACCAAAGTGTGGTTAGCCTGATAAAACTCCTTCAGTCCATGAACGATGTAGTTTCGTCCTTTATGAACTTCGAACTCAAATTCTCCGGTGCGTTTGGTCTGTTGGGTGGCAAGTGTGTCAGCAAATTCATTGACAAGACTGATTGTTGCACCAGCCAATGGTTTTCCGGTGATAAAATCTTTAGCCACACCACGAATAAACACTGGAACGTGGGTGAGGCGAACAAAATAAATGTCGTCGTTTCCGCGTCCTTTATTGCGATTGGAGGAAAAATATCCCGCCGTCCCGGCTTCATCAAGCACAAAGCTAAAGTCATCTTTCGGGCTATTCAAAGGATATCCCATGTTGTGCACCTGGTTGAAAACGCCATTCTCAGGAATCGCAGAGTAAATATCCAATCCGCCTAGTCCGGGATGACCGTTGGACGAGAAATAAAGCGTTCCATCGTAGCTGATAAACGGGAATAATTCGTTTTCGGCGGTATTGACTTTGGGACCCAGGTTGACCGGATTGCTCCAAAATCCTTGATTGAAAACTGCGTAATAAATGTCGGTCCCGCCATAGCCACCTGGCATATCCGATGCAAAGTACATGACCTGTCCGGTAGTGTCAATGGATGGATGGCCGGTGGAGTAGTCGTCGCTGTTGTAAGAAAATTCGCCCCGGTATTCCCAGTCATCCTCCTCTTTTCCTCCAAACAGAATTTTGAGGTTGATCTCTCCTCCTTTTCCTTTGGTGGCGCTACCTCCCTTTCCAACATTGTTACGGGTAATGTACACCCGATCGCTTTTAGGGTCGAAAGACACGGGTCCGTCGTGGTAGCTGGTGGCCAACTTCGATGCAAATTCTTTGACATTGACAATGTCGCCATTGGGTGCCTGATCGCCAATAAACAGGTTAAAGTAGGGAAGCTCATTCCATTTATATTTCGGAGTAGGTGTTCCATTTATGAATTTGGTTGATGAAAACACGAGTTTCTCACCATAAAAAGCCACACCTAGCTCAGATCCACTGGTGTTTAGAGATACCGGTCGAATGCTGTATCGTTTTGGGTCGCGGTGCAGGAGTTGGATGTATTCCAGCAAGGAGTTCTGAGTATCCACCCGTCTGTCGTCCGGACGGAGTTCGGCATAGCTGGTTAGCCACTTTTCGGCTTCCGGGTATTTTCCATTGCTTTTCAATGCCTGAGAGTAATTGAACAGGTCTTCGGGCTGGGCATCGCCTTTTGAAACTAAAAGCTCCAGCCATTTCTCCGCTTCCTCAGTATTTCCAACGTGGTGGTTGGCATTGGCCAGCCTTCGAATCACATAGCTGTTAGACGAGTCTTTACTAAAGGCAAATTCGTATAAATCAATGGCTTCAACAAAGGCAAAGTTATCGTAACTTTTATCAGCCATACGAATCGTGACTTTTTGAGCGTCAGCCAGCAAGCATAGTAAAAAAGAAAAAAAGAAGATTAGAAAGATCTTAGGTGTTGCCTGTTTCATCAATCAGCCGTTTCAATTTAAAAATAGCGTGGCGACCGAACTTTGTCGCGACCGAAGTTAAAATCATAACTCACCAAAATTTCGTGCGTTCCATTGTTGTATGAGCCAAGGTCGGTGGCCGTAACGTCGTAAGCATAGCCAACTTTCAATTGATTAGAGATTTGCACTTGAAACATCGCGCCCACAGCATCGCCAACCCGGTACATAGCCCCCAGCCACAATCGCTCATAAAACAGGAACTGGGCGGTTAAGTCGACCGCCAGTGGCGAATTCTGGCTGTATTTTGTTAGAAAGTACGGCTTGAATTTAAGAATTCGGTTGATATCAAAAACATACCCGGCCATAAAAAACAGGTGAATGTTTTCTCTGCTGACGTATTCCGAAGAAAAATCGCTGCGGTTGATCTGGTTCTGGATGAGCTTGGGGATCGAAATTCCGGTCATGAACCGTTCTGAATTATAGTAAAGTCCAATACCAACATTGGGAAGGAAATTCCGGTTAATGTCGTTGGCAAAAACAGGATCATTAGAGTCAACAGTCTCTAATTTCGACAGGCCCGCTTCAAAGAAATTAACACCACCTTTCAGTCCAAACGACAAATATCGGCCGTGTACAATATCGATGCTGTACGAATAATCAATGTAAGCGCCAGTTTGTGAAATCGGACCAAGCTGGTCTTTCAACAGCGAAAAACCCAAGCCCATGTGGTGTTTGGTAATGGGAGCGTGCATAATAAACGATTGCGTTGCCGGCGCTCCATCAATGGAAACCCATTGGTTACGCGACATGACCATCATGCTTAGCACCTCGCCCGACCCGGCATAAGCCGGATTAACCGAAAGAATATTGTTCATGTATTGCGTGTACATGGGGTCTTGCTGTGCATTCGCTTTCTCCAACTGGAAAAGAAGAAACGCCAAGCCCAAGCACAGAAATGTAAAAAATTGCTTCATCTTATGGCCGTCATCTATCGTTTGTGTTTCAAACACACTCAAATACAGCGGTAAACATACCCATATGGCGAGGCAGTAAAAACAGGCAGTTAGCAAACCCATGCGAGGGAATAGCAAAAGGCTTGTTGCAATTATCCGTGTTTGGTGGGACGTGACAAAATCGGGATCATTTGATATTTTCGTGGTAGGATTCAAAAAATAAGTTGGTTATGAATGAAATCCCAGTATTTGTTGTTCAGACGTTTTTGGTGGAACTGTAGAATTCTTGGTAGAACTCAAAATTTGGCGGTAGAGTTGAAAAATTCTCGCCAGGATTGAAATGTTTCTTTCAATCGGGTCCATTCGTGCCGCTTTTGGCTCGGGTCAGTAGTCCGAAACCGGTCGTCCCCGAAAGAACACAGCAATTTGGGTAATCATCCACAGCCAGGGAACAATGAGCGACTTTCCAATCCATGGCGGAACAAATGTATCGAAGAAGGGTGGAGCTATAAAAAACAGCAAGCAAGGTCGCCAATGAAATACTGATAATGAATGAGCGGGAAATGGGGATCGAACCCACGACCCTCAGCTTGGGAAGCTGATGCTCTACCACTGAGCTACTCCCGCTTATTTATTTTTTGATGCTCCAAATTTAGTTTATTTTCAAATTGAATGATCAGGTAGCAGACTTTTTTTCAACCCAATGGTTTTTATTTTCACGCGTCATATGTTCGATCTGTATTAGAAGCATCTTCAATAAACTCCAAATTGCGTTTTAGCCCCTCAAACTTGGTTCGCTTGACAGCCGACTTACGGAACAATTCATTAAACAAGGGCTTGTCCATTTCCATCCATTCGTTTCGGGTGAGTTCCAACAACTTGGGGTGCGGCTCAAAATCCGGCTCCTGGTGCGATTCCGATTTCAGATTCCAGGGGCACACGTCCTGGCAAATATCGCAGCCAAATACCCGATCCTCGAATTGATTCTTCAGGCGTTCATCCAAACTACCTTTTAACTCAATGGTTTGATATGAAATGCAACGCCGGGCGTCCACCACTTGCGGGGCAACAATGGCTTGAGTTGGACAGGCATCAATACAGCGAGTGCAGGTTCCGCAATGATCGCGCACGGTTTTACTGTCAGCGGGGAGCTCCAAATCAACAATTAACTCGCCAATAAAAAAGAAACTGCCGTGCTCCACCGAAATTAGGTTCGTATGTTTACCCACCCAACCGAGGCCGGCTTTGACCGCCCAGGCTTTGTCGAGCACCGGTGCCGAATCAACAAACGAACGGCCATTACAGGGAGCTACTTCATTCTGAATAAATGTCAGCAATTCATTCAGCTTGCCTTTCAACACAAAATGGTAGTCTTTGCCATAAGCGTATTTTGATAGTACTGGTGCCTGGGCATCCTGTTGTTTTTGTTTGGGATAATAATTCAGCAAGACAGAAATGACTGATTGAGCACCTTCAAAAATCAGACGCGGATCGAGCCGCATGTCCACATGGCGAGCCATGTAGCTCATTTCGCCATGCAGCCCTCGGTTTAACCAGCGTTCGAGACGGGGTTTTTCTTCGGCTAAAAAATCAGCCTTGGAAATTCCGCAGTCCAGAAAACCTAACTCAAAAGCCTTCTTCTTAATTTGTGCCGCTTGTTCTTGCTGTTCCATGTCTTCCCAATTTTTGCGGATATAAAAATACCCGGTTTTGGCCGGGTATTCAATCGATCTCGTTAATATCTTTTAAAAGAATCCCAGTTCCAGCCGGGCCTCTTCGCTCATCATCGACTTATCCCATGGTGGCTCAAAGGTAAGTTCCACATGGGCATCTTCTACTCCTTCAACTGTCAGCGCAGCCTGCCGGGTGTCTTCCACCAGCATGTCGGCCACCGGACACCCGGGAGCTGTTAGGGTCATAATTACATTGGCCTTGTTGTTTTCGTCCACATCGATGTTATAAATCAGGCCCAGATCGTATATGTTTACCGGAATCTCCGGGTCATAAACCTCTTTTAAGTTGTCTATAATTAAATCAATCCTCGCGTCCATAGCTTTTCCTCTTTAACTTGAAATCCTGTTATAAGCAACAGCATATAACTTAATTTGTTTGATCATGGCAACCAATCCGTTAGAGCGGGTTGGCGACAAGTGTTGTTTCAATCCAATATCATCCACAAAGTGCAAATCGCTTTTCATAATTTCCTCGGGTGTACGGCCCGAAACAACTCGCAGCAGAAGTGCAACCAAGCCTTTGACAATCACGGCATCGCTCTCTCCTTCAAAGTAAATCTTCCCATCTTTAAATTCCGGAACCAACCAAACCCGCGATTGGCAACCTTTAATTAAATGCTGATCGCTTTTTTGTTTTGGATCCAAATCTTTTAAATCATTTCCTAATTCAATCAGGTAGCTGTATTTGTCCATCCAGTCTTCGTAGATTGAAAATTCAGCCACTATTTCTTGTTGTATATTTTCTATCGTCATGCATTTTAGCTTTAAAAGATGCAAAGGTCGTAATTTTTTTAGTAATCACACAATCGGGACAACAACGGAATGAAGACTTAAAAAAAACAAAAAGTTGCCGGCCTATTTTTGAATGATTCTAAATATGATCGGGCATTCGGCCAATCAGCGACAAATAATTATCTTCAACATTCCAAAAAACCAAAAAATTATAACTTTTAAATACATCAGAATGAATTCAATTATTGGAACACAAACTGAGAAGAATTTACTGAAAGCTTTTGCCGGCGAATCGCAAGCAAAGAACCGGTACGAGTTTTTTGCAAAGCAAGCCAAAAAAGAAGGTCTACACCAGATAGCTGCGATTTTTGAAGAGACAGCCATCAATGAGCAAGCACATGCCAAACGGTTTTTTCGCTTTTTGGAAGGTGGCGTGGTTGAAATTACAGCCAGCTACCCTGCTGGAGTGATCGGGACAACCATGGAAAACCTGAAAGCCGCCGCCGATGGCGAAAACGAAGAGTGGACAGAACTGTATCCTGAATTTGCGCGCATTGCCGAGGAAGAAGGGTTCAAGCAAATTGCCGTGGTTTTTAAAACCATTGCCAAAATTGAACAGCACCACGAAGAACGTTACCGCAAGTTATGCCAAAACCTGGAAGAAGGAAAAGTGTTTGAACGCGAAGACAAAGTGACCTGGAAGTGCCGCGTGTGTGGCTTGCTGCATGAATCGAAGCGTCCACCAAAAAAATGTCCTTCGTGCGAACATGAGCAGGAATACTTCGAAATAGAAGCAACCAATTATTAATGGTTCAAAACAGCTTTAAAAACCAATGAGTCCGAGGTTTAGATTGCCTCCAGCCGCTGTCAGTCAATTCAGGGTGAAGCCTGGGGCTGGTGTTTTGGCTTTTTTAAAGCTGTTTTTTCTTTTTCTTGCTACTTTTACAATCATATGCAAGAAGTTCGATCGATATTAAACCAACGTTTTCCTTTCTTCGAGAAAGAACTACTGGACGAAATTGAGCAACAAGGCTTGATTCAGGAAATAACTGCCGATGAGGAAATCCTACGTGAAGGCCAGTTTATCAAATCCTTTCCGCTAATTTTGGAAGGAAGCCTGCGGGTGATCCGAACCGACAAGGACGGTCGCGAACTCTTGCTCTATTTCCTGAACCCCGGTGAAGTGTGCAGTATGGCACTCACATGTTGTATGGGACAACAGCAAAGTAACATCAGCGCTATTGCCGAACAGGACAGCTTGATTGTTCGAATTCCAGTTGATTTGCTGGATGAATGGATGAGCCGCTTTCCTGAATGGAAATCGTACATGATGTACGCGTACCGTAAACGATTTGACGAACTGCTGGACACTATTGATGCCATTGCTTTCTTGCACCTGGATGAACGGCTTGAACGTTTTTTCCGTTCACGTTTTGAAGCCACCGGCGAAAAGCGTTTTAGCGGGAAACATCAGGATATTGCTTCCCAACTCAATACCTCGCGCGAAGTTATTTCGCGTTTGCTAAAAAAGATGGAGCAAAAAAATCTGGTCAAACTAAGCCGAAATGAAGTTGACTTCACCGCCTTAATGGATACCAACACCTGATTTTATCTTCAACAAATCAACTTCAAACTTGTGTGACTCAAGTCACTTGGCAGAGCTTAATTTTACTGTTTCTTTGCTAAAAATCTTGAATCATGAAAGAGTTTATTCTGAAACATAAATGGCGAATTGTTGGAACAGTCCTGGGAGCTTTCGCCGGTTTTTTATACTGGCATTACATTGGCTGTAACTCCGGTACTTGTCCCATTCAATCGAATTGGCACACCAGCTCGCTGTATGGCGGGCTGATGGGTTTTCTTGTTAGCGATTTGAAAAAGTCTAAAGAAAAAACAGAAGACGATGGAACAGTTTAACCAGATTATACAGGGAGCAACGCCCGTTTTAGTCGATTTTTCGGCCGAGTGGTGCGGCCCATGTAAGATGATGGCTCCCATCCTAAAACAATTGAAAGATCTATTGGGAGATCGAATACGAATCCTTAAAATTGACGTCGACCGAAATCAGGAATTGGCCATGAGATATCAGGTTCGGAATGTTCCCACCCTGGTAATTTTTCAGAACGGCCAGAAAAAGTGGACCGGCAGTGGTGTGATTCAGGCCGATCAGCTGGCGTCAGTGATTCAACAAACAACAAGTGCCGTATAAGCGGCGTATGTTAAACCAATTCATGCCCTGATAAATAAGGAAAAAGAAAGCCAACAAGCAAAAAAATTAGCGCGCAACCTGATATTAAGAAGGGAGCAGTAAAGAGGGGGCAGAGAGAAAGCGGAAATCCAAATGGGTTTCTGCTTTTTTAAAAATTTCATCGTTTGTTGTGAGACCTTGATGGCATCCGTTTTATGCCGCTGAATGATTGTCAAATACACATAAAAAAATCCGGATTGCAGTCCGGATTTTTTTATGTGTATTGTGTTACAAAGAATCTTTACAATGATTTAGCGACTTCAACCTCGTGGAAAGCTTCGATCATGTCTCCGGCTTGAATGTCGTTATAACCATCGATATTTAATCCGCATTCGTAGCCTTTCTGTACTTCTTTCACGTCGTCTTTAAAACGTTTCAACGACCCGAGTGTTCCGGTGTAAATCACAATTCCATCACGAATCAGTCGCACCTTATTGTTACGGTGAATTTTTCCATCACGTACAATACAACCGGCAATGGTTCCGACCTTGGTGATTTTGAACGCTTCCATAACTTCAGCTGTTCCAAGAATTTCTTCTTTGATTTCCGGAGAAAGCATTCCCTCCATAGCCGACTTGATTTCGTTGATGGCATCGTAAATAATCGAGTACAAGCGGATATCCACTTCTTCTTTTTCGGCCAGCTTGCGTGCATTTAGACTTGGTCGAACCTGGAAGCCAATCACAATCGCGTCGGACGCTGTAGCCAGCATCACATCGGACTCAGAAATGGCACCAACGGCTTTATGAATTACATTCACCTGGATTTCTTCGGTCGACAGCTTGATCAATGAGTCAGAAAGTGCCTCGATGGATCCGTCCACGTCACCTTTCACAATCAGGTTCAATTCCTGGAAGTTTCCAATGGCAATCCGGCGTCCAATTTCATCCAGTGTAATGTGTTTCTGCGTACGTAAACCTTGCTCACGCGCCAATTGCTCACGCTTGTTGGCAATCTGACGGGCTTCACGTTCGTTTTCAAAGACATTGAACTTATCGCCTGCCTGAGGAGCACCATCCAGTCCAAGGATGATCACCGGTTCAGATGGGCCTACAGATTCGATACGTTGGTTCCGTTCGTTAAACATAGCTTTGATGTGGCCATAATATTTTCCGGCCAGCATGATGTCACCTTGGTGCAGTGTTCCATTTTGAACCAATACGGTTGCCACATAGCCCCGTCCGCGGTCCAGTGACGATTCAACAATCGTTCCGGTTGCCCTGCGGTCTTTATTTCCTTTCAGCTCAAGCATCTCGGCTTCGAGCAGTACTTTCTCAAGCAGCTCATCGATATTAATGCCATTTTTTGCTGAAATATCCTGACTTTGGTATTTACCGCCCCATTCTTCAACAAGGAAGTTCAGGTTAGCCAGTCCTTCTTTTATTTTGTCGGGGTTTGCACCCGGCTTATCAATCTTGTTAATAGCGAACACAATCGGCACACCCGCGGCCTGCGCGTGGTTAATGGCCTCTTTGGTTTGCGGCATGATGTCATCGTCAGCCGCTACAATAATAATGGCGATATCGGTAACTTGTGCACCACGTGCGCGCATGGCGGTAAACGCTTCGTGACCCGGTGTATCCAGAAACGTGATCATCCGGCCATCGGGTAGGCTGACATGGTACGCACCGATGTGCTGGGTAATACCTCCGGCCTCACCGGCGATTACGTTGGCGCTCCGAATATGGTCAAGCAGCGATGTTTTCCCGTGGTCAACGTGCCCCATTACTGTAACAATTGGCGCTCTTGGATGTACTTCCTCCGGTTCGTCGTCATCTTCAACGCCGCCCAAAATATCGGCGCTGACAAATTCCACTTCGTAACCAAATTCTTCAGCAACAATCGACATGGTTTCGGCATCCAAGCGTTGGTTGATGGATACAAAAAGCCCCAAACTCATGCAGGACGAAATCACCTCAGTGACACTTGCATCCATCATAGTTGCCAATTCAGATACGGAAACAAACTCGGTTACCTTTAGAACGTTTTGTTCTGCACTTTCTCTATCATGAGCGGCCGATGCTTTATCGCTCGCAGCTTGGCGCTTATCACGGCGATATTTGGATCCTTTTGATTTTTGTTTTCCGGAAGTCAGGCGAGCCAGAGTATCTTTAATTTGCTTTTGTACATCTTCCTCACTAACCTCTTTCTTAATGATTTTTCGTTTTCCCTTGCCTCCCTGTTGTTGCAAGCGGCCACGTTGTCCTTGGGCCTGCGGCTGTCCTTGCCCAGGCTTGATCACACTGACACGGGAATCGGAATCTTTTTGTATGCGGCGACGTTTTTTCTTCGCGTTTTGCGCACTGCTATCAGTAGACGAAGTTTCCGGTCTCTTTTTCTTGATGTCAATTTTACCAACGACATTTGGCCCTGAAAGCTTTTCGACATTGGTTTTAATGTCTTTGCTCTGATCTCTACCCTGATCTTGGCTTGTTTGACGCTTTTGTTTTTCCCGTTCTTTGCGCTCGTCCTCTTTTTGTTTTTTTGTCTTTTTGGTCGGACGTGTTTTTTGGTTGATTGACGAAAGGTCAATGCGACCAACCACCTTTACTTCATCAACTTTAGGAATATTGGTCTGAACATCTTCGATTGATTCAACTTGTTTTTCTTCTTTTGCTGGGATTGCTTCTTCTGGGGCTGGCTTAGGTTCGGCAGGTTTGCTTACTTCGGCTTTAGGCGCTTCCTGTTGCTTTTCTTCTTGTTTTGGCTTGACGGGCTTTGTTTCTTCCGATTTCTGATCTCCTTTTTTAATAACAGTAGGTTTTCCTTCCCTTTTTTTGGGTTGAAAACTGTCGAGATCAATCTTTCCGACAACTTTTAGTTTGTCCCCTTCAGGCAATTTTTCTTTTTCTTCTTGAGGTTTCGGTTCCGGCTTGGCCTTCGGGATTTCCTTTTTGGGAGGATTCATATCCTTAATCCGAACCTCTTCCACTTCCTCTTCTTCCTCATCCTGATCCACATCTTCAGTAACCACATCAGCATTTTCAAGCGAAATAGATTCGTTTTTACTACGGTGACTCATCAGGTTGATTTTTTCTGACTCCTTTTTCAGCGAGATATCACTTTTATACTCTTTTTCGAGCATGTGATATGCATCTTCTGAAATCTTAGAGTTTGGATTTGCATCAATATCAAATCCTTTTTTATGCAGAAACTCAACAATCGTGTTGGTTCCCACATTAAATTCTCGTGCTACCTTACTAAGTCGCGTACTTTTTTTGCCAATTGCCATATACCCAATCTATTTTTTTATCTCTTTTTTATCTTTTGCGCAAAAACTATGCAATTTTATATCCAATTTATTTAAATCCCAATAGTTTAGTGTTATTTGTTTTTGATTACTCAAATTCAGAGCGCAAAATCTTTAATATGTGATCAATTGTCTCTTCTTCCAAATCGGTTCGTTTAATCAGATCAGCGCGGCTTAACCCCAAAACGTTTTTAGCGGTGTCACACCCAATTGATTTTAATTGATCCAAAATCCAGGCATCAATCTCATCGGCAAACTCCTCAAGATTAACATCTTCATCGTCGGTTGCCATTTCACGGTAAACGTCAATTTCGTAGCCGGTTAACTGGCTTGCCAAACGAATGTTTAGCCCGCCTTTTCCAATAGCCAGCGATACTTCGTCGGGTTTCAGGTAAACGTCGGCACGCTTGGTGTCTTCGTGTAACTTAATCGATGATATTTTTGCGGGGTTCAAAGCCCGCTGAATAAACAGTTGTACATTGGATGAAAAGTTGATTACATCAATGTTTTCATTCCGAAGTTCACGAACTATGCCGTGAATACGTGAGCCCTTCATTCCGACGCATGCGCCGACCGGATCAATACGTTCATCGTACGACTCAACGGCCACTTTGGCCCTTTCGCCTGGCACCCGAACAATCTTTTTAATAGTAATTAGTCCGTCAAATATTTCAGGAACCTCCAGCTCGAATAATCGCTCCAGAAACACCGGCGAGGTGCGCGATAGAATAATCAGCGGGTTGTTGTTGCGTAGTTCTACTTTGTAGACTACCGCTCTCAGACTATCTCCTTTGCGGAAATAATCTGAAGGTATTTGTTCCGTTTTTGGAAGAATCAGCTCATTGCCTTCGTCGTCCAACACAAGGATTTCCTTTTTCCAAACCTGGTAAACTTCGCCGGTTACAATGTCGCCAATCTTACTTTTGTATTTTCCAAAGATGTGGTCCTTTTCCAGCTCCAAAATACGGCTGGCCAGGTTCTGACGCAAATTCAGAATCGCCCGTCGACCAAAATCTTTCAATTTAACCTCGTCGGTAACCTCTTCCCCCACCTCGTAGTCTTCGTCAATTTTTTTTGCTTCTGAAAGCGTGATTTGTCTGTTGGGGTCTTCTATGTCAGCATCTTCCACCACTTCACGGTTGCGCCAAATTTCGAAGTCTCCTTTGTCGATGTTAATAATGATGTCGAAGTTTTCATCTGTTCCGTATGTTTTTTCCAACACATTACGGAAAACGTCTTCAAGAACGCTCATCATTGTGACCCGATCAATGTTCTTCAGGTCTTTAAATTCAGAAAATGTATCGATAAGATTAATCGTATCCATCTTGCGCTCGTTTTAGAATTTTATAATGTTTTTAACTGTTTTCGCTTCGTCAAACGCTATACGGTGGAGACGTGTTATAAGTTGCTTTTTTTTATGTCCCTCAACCTTCTCGCGTTTGGTTGTTTCCAATTCAAATCCTTCCTGGTCTGCCGTCTTCAAAAGTCCTTCCAGTTTTTCGCCGTTCGTAAGCACCACTTCCATTTCCTGTCCGATATTTTTTTCAAACTGGCGATACACTTTTAACGGCTGTCCCAGCCCGGCTGAAGAAACCTGCAATTCAAAATCGTCTTCTTCCCGGTCAAGACTTCCTTCAACAAGCCGGCTGATCTGAACACAGTGGTCAATGGTGATCCCATTCATGCTGTCAAGCGTAACCATGATTTGGCTGGCCGGAGTCACGTCCAAAGATACGATAAACTGGTCTTCACTAAGTTTATCTTCAATGAGTTGTGCGATTTTACTTTTATCAATCATAAATTCCGACTAATAAAACAGGGGACTTTGGGGTCCCCTGCAAACGGTCTTTCTTCCAATTGTCAGCGCAAAATTAGCAAAAGGAATTCAAATCTCAAAATATGGAACTTAACTGATCATCAATGAATAGGTGTTTGGAAAATAAGCAAGCGAACGCCTGTTGTCCTTTGGGGAATGAAATTTTTCTTATTTTTGCCGATAACACGTGAAAAAAGCAACTATCAGCTTGAAAACAAATAAGAAAAAGATCATCAACGATCCGGTTTTTGGATTCATCACCATCCAATCAGAATTCATATACGATTTGATTGAACACCCATTCCTCCAGCGTTTGCGTCGGATTAAGCAGCTCGGGCTTTCCAGCATCGTTTTTCCGGGAGTGAACCATACCCGGTTTGAGCATGCTATAGGTGCTGTACATCTGATGCGGCTGGCTATTTCGGGTCTGGTGATGAAAGGCGTTGAAATTACCGATGAGGAAGCAGAAGCAGTAACGGCGGCGATTCTGCTGCACGATATTGGTCACGGCCCTTTCTCTCATGCCCTGGAGCATTCGTTGGTCGAAGGAATTTCGCATGAAGTGATTTCCCTGCTGCTTATGGAGGAACTAAACCGACAATTTAATGGGCGGTTAGAAATGGCGATCCGGATTTTTAAGAATGAATACCCTAAAAAATTCCTGCATCAACTTGTTGCCAGTCAATTGGACGTGGATCGGCTGGACTATTTACGCCGCGACAGTTTTTTTTCCGGGGTTACCGAAGGAACAATCGGGTCGGATCGAATCATCAAAATGCTCAATGTCCGAAACGACGGCCTGGTGATTGAACATAAAGGGATCTACTCCATTGAAAAGTTTCTGATTTCGCGCCGTCTGATGTATTGGCAGGTTTATTTGCATAAAACTGTTTTGTCGGCCGAAAACATGTTGGTTAAAGTACTGCGACGCGCCAAGGAGCTGGTCATGCAAGGCCATGGTTTGTTTGCAACACCTGCTCTGCAAGTTTTTCTGGAACGAAAAATTACGAAAGAGTGTTTCACAAAGCCTGTTTATGCCAATCAGGAAAATATTCTCGAGCTGTTTGTTGAACTTGATGACAGTGATTTGATTTCGGCTATGAAGCAGTGGCAACATCATGAAGACAAAATTTTATCTTATTTGTCTGGCGCTGTAATTAATCGTAAACTTTTTAGAATCAAAATCCAGAATACCCCGTTTTCAGACAAGGAAATTACGGAGCTGAGAAACAAGATTATAGATCGGTGGACAATGGACAAAAATGAGTTGGATTATTTCCTGATTCATGACTCAATTACCAATTTCGCCTATGCTTCCGGGAGTGATAAAATTAACATTTTGATGAAAGACGGAAGCGTCAGAGAGATCAACGAAGCTTCAGACGTTAACCTTTCCAGCCTGTTGCAAACCGTCAGGAAATATTTTGTCTGTTATCCGAAAGAATTGGACATTAAGTAATTTAAACCTATTTTTGCAGCGCGCCAAGAAAAAATATATGGAATTTAAAGCACTAAACATCGCTGAGTTCCTTCACGGTACGATCGAAGGTGATGAGAATGTAAGCGTAAATAATGTATCGAAAATTGAAGATGGAAAACCAGGAACACTGGCATTTTTGTCCAATCCCAAATACGAGCGGTACATATACCAGACGGAAGCCTCAATTGTTTTGGTCAAAAATGAGTTTAAACCGGAACATAAGGTAAAAGCAACACTGATTCGGGTGGAAGATCCCTACCAGGCGTTCGCCGCGTTATTGGACTTGTATGAGCAGGCCAAACAACTAAAAAACGGAGTTGAACAACCGTCTTTTATTGATCCTTCAGCCAAGCTTGGCAATGATGTCTATTTCGGTGCTTTTGCCTACCTCGGACAAAACTCAAGTCTGGGAAACAAGGTCAAAATATATCCTCAAACCTTTATCGGTTCGGGCGTGACAATCGGAGACAATACGATTATTTATGCCGGAGCGAAAATATATGATGGATCCATTATTGGAAATAATTGTATCATTCATGCCGGTGCGGTGATTGGATCCGATGGATTTGGATTTGCCCCTACACCTGACGGATCGTACAAAAAGATTCCACAAGTTGGCAATGTCATCTTGGAAGATGATGTTGAAGTTGGAGCCAACACAACCATTGACTGCTCAACCATGGGCTCAACCATTATTCGTAAGGGCACAAAGTTGGATAACCTGATTCAAATTGCTCATAATTGTGAGGTTGGTGAAAATACAGTAATTGCTGCTTTAACCGGAATTGCCGGATCAACAAAAATTGGAAAAAATTGTATGCTTGGAGGCCATATCGGAGTTGCAGGACATTTAACAATAGGCGACAACGTAAAAGTAGGAGCCATGTCTGGGGTCTCAAATAATATCAAGTCGGGAAGAATCGTTCTTGGAACGCCTGTAACGGATCATGAACACGCTTTAAAATCGTACGTGGTATACAGACGTCTTCCCCAAATGAGGGATGAGTTGATTAATTTGCAAAAGGAAGTAGCGGAACTAAAATCGAAATTAAACAAAGAATAAGATTTAGAAATCGACTTGGTGATGACAATGAAACAAAAAACTTTAGCCCGCCAATTTTCTTTAAGCGGTAAAGGATTGCATACAGGAGTACAGGTAAACATGACCTTTAAGCCTGCTCCCACAAATCATGGATTTAAATTTCGACGGATTGATCTGGAAGGTAGCCCTATTCTAGAGGCCGATGCCAGCTTAGTTATTGATACTTCGCGCGGAACAGTTATTGGGAAAGGCAATGCCCGGCTCAGCACCATTGAGCACGCGTTGGCCGCCCTCACCGGAATGGATTTGGACAATGTCCTGATTGAAATCGACAACGAAGAGGTTCCTATTCTTGATGGAAGCGCCAAATTATTTGTCGAAGCTATTGAACAAGCTGGAGTAGTGGAACAGAATGCCGAACGGGATTACCTTGAAATCACCGAGAAAATTGTTTATCGAGATCCGGAATCGGGTTCAGAAATCATTGCCTTACCCGATAGCGATTACAATCTGAACGTGATGATTTCCTTCAACTCCAGCGTATTGAACAATCAATTTGCTGTTTTGGAAAGCCTCGATGATTTTAAAACCCAGGTCGCACCTTGCCGCACCTTTGTATTTGTCCGCGAACTGGAATTCCTTCTAAAAAACAACCTGGTGAAAGGTGGCGATTTGGATAATGCCATCGTCATTATGGATAAGGAAATCAGCCAGGAAGAACTTGATCGTTTAGCTGACCTGTTTAATCATGAACATATTGAGGTCAAAAAGGAGCAGGGTATTCTGAACAACCTGGATCTTCAATTTGAAAATGAATGCGCCCGCCATAAATTGCTTGACGTAATTGGTGATTTGAGCCTGGCAGGAAAACGGATTAAAGGACGAATCATCGCTACAAAACCCGGCCATAAGGCAAACACAGAGTTTGCTAAGTTGCTGAAAAAAGAAATCAGGAAATACGAAGTTTGCAAAGCCATCCCCCATTATGATCCGCTGAAGGAACCTCTGATGTGTGTGAATGAGATTAAAACCTTTCTACCTCATCGGTTTCCATTTTTGCTGGTCGACAAGATCATTGAAATTAAAGATAACTACATTGTCGGTGTTAAAAATGTGACGGTCAATGAACCATTCTTTCAAGGGCATTTTCCTGAAGAGCCGGTGATGCCGGGCGTTTTACTGATTGAAGCAATGGCGCAATGTGGCGGCTTGTATGTTTTGCACGATAAAAAAGAAAAATATTCGACTTATTTCATCCGTATTGATAATGTGAAGTTCCGTAAGAAAGTGATCCCGGGAGATACACTGCTGTTCCGGATTGAATTAACTTCTCCTATCAGACGAGGAATTGCCAACATGAAAGGACTTTGCTATGTTGGAGAGACTATTGTTGCCGAAGGCGATTTTATGGCACAGATTGTAAAGGCTTGAAGAAATTATTGAAAACAATTATTTAAAAGATGAAACAACCGTTAGCTTACGTGCATTCCGAATCACAGGTAGCAGACAATGTGGTTATTGAGCCATTTGTTACCATTGATAAGGATGTCATCATCGGGGAAGGTACCCGTATTGGTTCAAACGTAACCATTATGCCCGGAACCCGGATTGGTAAAAACTGCCGTATTTTCCCCGGAGCAGTTATTGGAGCAGTCCCACAAGATTTGAAATTCAAAGGCGAATACACTACCGTGGAGATTGGCGATAACACCACCATTCGCGAGTGCGTTACCATCAACCGTGGTACCGCAGCAAGAGGAAAAACAGTGGTTGGTAATAACTGCTTAATTATGGCGTATGTGCATGTTGCACATGATTGTCTTGTTGGAAACAATGTCATTTTGGTGAACAGCACACAGCTGGCTGGCGAGGTGATCATTGATGATTGGGCCATTATTGGCGGAATGTCGGCAATCCATCAGTTTTGTCATATCGGATCACATGTGATGATTTCCGGAGGCTCTTTGGTTCGTAAAGATGTGCCTCCATTCATCAAGGCCGGACGCGAACCGCTTTCCTACGTTGGAATCAACTCCATTGGCCTGAGAAGGCGGAGTTATAACAACGATAAGATTCGGGAAGTGCAGGAAATTTACCGCTACATCTATCAAAAAGGCTTGAATATTTCTCAGGCTGTTGAGATCATTGAAGCAGAAATGTCGGCAACTCCGGAACGCGATGAAATACTGATGTTCGTAAAAGATTCCAAGCGGGGCATTATTCGTGGCTATTTCCCGGATTAATCAAGCCGGATACAATATTAAAACACAAACCCGGATTTATCCGGGTTTTTTTTTCAACTTTTCTGGGGTAAGTCTTGTTGTTATCCCAATATTATCAATCGACAACTAAAATGAGACTTCGATTACTTGCCCTTTTTTTATTGCTTTTCAATTTTGCTGTTGCTCAGGATCATGATCATAGCCATGACCATAATCACAACCTTGATAGCCACCGCCATCACTTGGGCTTAGGATTGGGGGCGGCGAGCTTATTTGCCGAAAATGAAATAGCCCCGGTTGTTCACCTTCACTATTTATACCGTGTAGCTCCACTCAGTCCTGTTTCCATTGGATTGGGTTTTGAATCTATTTTGGACGATCATACCCACAATACCATTTCAGCACTGATTAATTATGAACTGATACCCCGGCTTTCAATTGTTGGTGGCCCCGGAATCACCTTTGCCAAAGAAGACGGAGAGTCGCATACTGCCATGTCGGGACATGCTGAAATGATCTACGAATTCACAGTTGGCGAATTTCACCTGGGACCAATGATCGGCTTTGGTTTCGACAAGGAAGAATCTCATGCTTCGCTGGGAGTCCATATCGGGTTTGGCTTTTAAATACACGGTCTCAGAAGCAGCTGTTGGCTGCTGATTCCAATATTGCTATATGGAAAATCAGCAAGCCTTTATATTTGCTTGCTGATTGATTTTGTTGGTTAATTGTAGGGCAACGTAAGTTGTGGTGCACCTGTCAAACTATCGACGCGATGGACTACCATTCGATGAACCTCTTGAACTACTTGTTCTGTTCGTAGCTTTTGAACTTCTGCTGCTTGACCCACCTGAACTGACCGCAGCTTTGCGCGGACTGGATGAACTTCTTGTGCTCACTGACCTTGGTGACGCTTTCGGGCTGGAAACCGACTTGGTAGAAACAGCTGTCGATGATCGTTTCGGAGAACTGGTATTTTGCCTGACCGATGACGATCTTGCCGTTCTGCTGGTGCTTATCGTCTTTGACTTCGGCGCCACCTCGTTTCGTTTACTCACCGACGAATTTGAACCTGCTCTATATGTCCTATTGCCCGAGGTTTCTACGCTGCGCGATACATTTGTTCTGTTTCCCGAAGAAGGGCTTGTAACCGATCTTTTGGGTTGAATTGTTGTTGACTTACGACTGTTTCCGCTTTGCCCGGAAATTACAGAGTTTGTTCTGGTTCGGGTCGATGGATTTGAAACCGACCTTCTCTCAGACCCGGAACTGCTTCGATTGGTTGATCTGCTTTTGAGCGTTGAAGCATTATTGGAGTCACTCCTCCTTCCGGAATAACTGGAGCGTGAGGCCGAATTCTCCCGGTTTGTACGTGTGTAAAGCGCTTCACCTTTTCTCCTCAGGTCAGGACGAGAGTAAGTTTTTCGATAATTTCCCTCTTTTATTCTCACAGTCACTCTCGGAGAGTAGGTCCGGATGCTGGTGTAATAATGGTCGTTGTATCGCTGGTAACGAGGATGATCCCAGTGACGGTAATGCGCATAGTAATGGTTGTGAAAATTGGAATGGTAACCATAGTAGGTATGCCAGTAAAACGGACGCCATGGATTCCAGTAGGACGGATAATAACCCCAATACCAAGAAGAGTGCCAGCCAATGTAACTCGGGCGATAGATGTATCGGATTACTGGCCATCCAGCAACCTGATAAGTAGTTACTGAAACCGCAATCGGCCTTCCATTATTGCCTGCATTCCCAATGTACCCGGGGTTTGGAGTTTCCATGCTATCTGCATAAATTGGTTCAACAATGTAGTTTCTGCCATAAAGTGCTTCATCGCCAATAAGTTGAATACGAACGGATTCATCACTGTAACGTTCAACAGTGAACACTGCAATGTCCTGTGTTTCGTCTCGGTTAAGTGCGGCACGCAAAACGATGGTGTGAACATTACCATCGGCATAGTCCATCACCATGATGTAATCAACCAAATTGTCGCCATTCAGGTCGAGGTTATTAATCCGTGAATTTTCATCATTCAGGCTTCTTTCAAAATCTTCAAGAGTTTCCGACTCCTGAAACAGTTTCATGGTGGCGTAGAGATTAAAGTTGTCTCCCGGCAGTCCCAGGTATTCATCCGGGTATGACTCTGTTCTTGCGGTGCTTCCAACTGCTGTGAGCAGTGCGAGGACGGATATGATGATTAATTTTTTCATGACTTTAAGTATTAAATGAATGGTCTCTGATTCCAAATTGACAAAAGCCGTACCAGTAATTCAAAGCATAGACATCTAATCCAGATTATTGCTTGTATTTCACAGTTAATGAAAAGCTTAGTCTTTATCATTGATACGGTTTTTTTTTGATCGCCATCCAAAAAACATCCCATTTGTAAACGGAGTTTGCAATTTCGGATATTTTAGTCTTTATTGTATTTATTTTGATACAATCTAAGCAGTATGATTCATAAAGACAAGAAATTATATTGGAGAAAAAATCTAACTTATCTATCAATCCTTCTTTTGATTTGGCTTGTGGTTTCATTTGGTGCCGGAATTTTATTGGCCGATTTTTTGAACCAGTTTCGGCTGGGTGGCTTTCCATTAGGATTTTGGTTTGCACACCAAGGATCTATCTACGTTTTCGTGGTGCTGATTTTTGTGTATGTATTTCTGATGAATCGGCTGGACAAGGAATTTGAAGTGGACGAAATCTAACTAAACAATTTGCTTATGGATGCTCAAATATGGACCTACTTTCTGGTCGCATTCACGTTCATTATTTATATCGTTGTTGCAGCCTGGTCGCGTGCAGGTTCAACGGAAGAGTTTTATGTAGCAGGAGGAGGTGTGCATCCGGTGATTAATGGCATGGCCACCGCTGCCGATTGGATGTCGGCTGCTTCATTTCTATCCATGGCCGGACTGATCTCCTTTATGGGCTACGGTGGTGCTCAATACCTGATGGGCTGGACCGGTGGCTATGTATTGCTGGCCTTACTGCTGGCTCCGTACCTCCGGAAGTTTGGAAAATATACGGTGCCCGATTTTATAGGCGAACGTTACTATTCCCGAAATGCGCGCCTGGTAGCACTTATTTGCGCCCTCTTTGTTTCATTTACCTATGTAGTTGGACAAATGAAAGGAGTAGGTGTCGCTTTTGCCCGCTTTCTGAATATTCCATTTGAAACGGGTGTCTTGATCGGGATCGGTATTGTGTTTTTTTATGCGGTGCTTGGCGGAATGAAAGGCATTACCTACACACAGGTAGCTCAATATTGCGTGTTGATCTTTGCTTTTACTGTACCTGCCATTTTCATTTCACTCCAAATGACTGGCAACCCGGTTCCCCAATTGGGTTTTGGAAGCAGAACAACAGATGGCGCGTTTCTTCTAGATAAATTGAATCAACTTTCCGTTGACTTGGGTTTTGCTGAGTACACGGCTGTTAAGAAGGGCAACTTGCTGAACATGGCTTTCATCACGGCTGCGTTAATGTTTGGAACAGCTGGTTTGCCACATGTTATCGTTCGATTCTTCACCGTTCCAAAGGTGAAAGATGCACGCGCATCGGCTGGCTGGGCTTTGCTTTTTATTGCTTTATTATATACCACCGCTCCGGCGGTGGCTGCCTTTGCCCGAACCAATTTGATCAACACCGTCTCGGAGAAGCCGTATAAAGATGTTCCAGAATGGTTTTCGAACTGGGAGCATACCGGCTTGCTTTCGTTTACCGATAAAAATGACGATGGAAAAATTCAGTACGTCGCTGATGCAAGACAAAATGAATTAACGATTGATCAGGACATTATCGTCCTGGCCAACCCAGAAATTGCCAACCTCCCTGCTTGGGTAATCGCCTTGGTAGTAGCTGGAGGATTAGCTGCAGCGCTGTCAACGGCGGCTGGTCTTCTATTGGTGATTTCCACTTCCATTTCACACGATTTGCTAAAGAAATATTTGCGACCGGACATTTCAGAACATGGTGAACTTTGGGCCGCCCGAATCAGCATTGCAGTTGCTGTAGTTGCAGCAGGAATTGCCGGGATGCATCCGCCTGGCTTTGTTGCCCAGGTCGTCGCGTTGGCATTTGGGCTGGCGGCTTCTTCATTCTTCCCGGCCATCGTGCTGGGTATTTTTGATAAACGGATGAACCGTGAGGGCGCGATTTCCGGAATGATTATAGGGATCGTGTTTACCGCTTCCTATATTTTCTATTTCACGCCACAACTGAATGGACCGGGAACCAGCGAAGGATTCTGGTTCGGGATTTCGCCTGAAGGCATTGGGACCTTGGGGATGCTGTTTAATTTCCTGATTTCAATTGTCGTTTCGCGACTAACCAAGCCAGCCCCCGACGAAGTGCAGGAATTAACCGAAAATATTCGTTTCCCAAGAGGGTCTGGCGAAGCACATGATATCACAATTCATTAAAATTCTGACATAAAAAAATCCCGCCAATGGCGGGATTTAAAATCTTTAAATGGTGAATTTATTTTAAACTAAGCTAGTTTAACATTTACCGCATTTAATCCTTTTTTGCCTTCTTGCAACTCAAATGTTACTTCGTCATTTTCACCAATGTTATCAACTAAACCAGATGAATGCACAAAATATTCTTTTGAAGAATTTGCATCTTTGATGAATCCAAAACCTTTAGACTCGTTGAAAAATTTTACTGTTCCTTTGTTCATGATTTTAATATATTAATTGGTTGCAAGTTAGGGTTATTTTTTTGGATAATCACAATTTTTTTCAAAATAGAATGAAAAGCTTTTGATTTCCGCTTTAGGATTTCGTTTGGTTTTCATCCGATGAATTACCGTTGATCTTAACTGATATCAGACAATACTAGGCTAGCAAATTTTTTTTATCTAAAAAGCCTTCCGCTACCCGGAGCGCGCGCAGAGTTCCCTTCTTTTTGTATTGATGTGCCTCCATACGATGCAGGATGCTCGATAAAATAGAAACAGTTTCCAGCATGTTCTCCCCTTTGTTGAGCATCACACACTCAGCTCGTGCAGCCATTGACGCATCGGTAATTTCGGCTCGTGTGGCGACTCCCTCTTTTGAGAGTTTTTCCAACACTTGAGTGGCCCAGATATTGGGGATGAAAGCGGCCTCACAAAGCCACAGAATTTGCTCCTGCACCTCCGAAATACGTTCGGCGCCCAACTCAACGGCCAGGTCTCCTCGGGCAATCATCACCCCTATGTTTGGGTTTCGCATGGCGGTGATGAGCAGTTCGGGCAAGTTTTCAAACGCATCACGGTTCTCAATCTTAAGCACCAGACCGATGTCTGACTTTCCATATTCCTCCAGTTTTCGCTGAAGAGCAAGCACATCCGAGGCTTTTCTGACAAAAGAGTAACCGATAATATCAGCCAGTTCAATCAAAACAGGCAGAAAATTCAAATCGTCGGGCGACAAGGATGGCAGATTTAGTCTTGAATCGGGCAGGTTGATGCCTTTCTCAGCCCGCAGCTTACTTCCTTTGTTTCTGGTTGCCCGGATAATTTCAACATCCAGGTATTCGGTTGTTATGGAACGGATTTTTCCGCAGATTTTTCCATCGTCAAACCAAATACTTTCACCGGGATTAAGATCTTCAAACTGAATCATGGACGCAATTGAAACCCGGGCCGGAGCGATCATTTCCCCCTCCGAACTATATTGGGCATCGCGTCCCATGATGGCTTTTTGATACACATGAAGATGATCTCCTGTGTGAAGGGAGATGTAATCCACCGGCTTTTTCTTTTTTTTCTTCCTTTTCAGTTTTACCTCTCCGGTGCGCATTTTCGGTCCGGGCAAGTCCATGAAGATTTTGCATTCGTGCCCCACCTCCCGGCATGCCTGTTGTACATGACCAATCATCTTTCGCCAATCTTCCGGCCGATCGTGGCTGCAATTAATACGAGCTACTTCAATGCCCTGATCAATCAGGCTTTTCACCATTTTGTAATCCGTAGCAGATTCCGAAGGCAGCGTAACCATGATACGTGTGTTAAGCGACTGGTTGCTTTTTCCCAACAATCGGGTGGTATTGCTTTCGAGTACTGTATTACTTTGAAAATAGTTCACCGGGTGTTCGCCCAAATCGTATTTCCCACGAAACTTCTTGCCTTGGTACAAGTGCAAAAAATACAGGATATTCTCAATATTGGCCAGCACATAGCGCTCCGAATGCCCAATGGACGACAATCCCATAGCGGAAAGTTCTTCCTGTATTTTTCGAAGTTCAAACGTGCGAAGTTTCAGGTAACGGATGAAATTGCGCACGCTGTAGCGGTAATTGGAGTGTACCGATTGAATCACCGGCTCGTATTCTTCTTCACAGGAAAGAATTGCCTCCCTGATTTTCATCAGATTGAAAATTAATTGGTCAATATCAATTGATTTGGTATTCATAGAATTAGCTTTTAAATTGAACAAGCTGGCCTCCGTTTTATCATTTCATAAATATAAGAATACCTTAGACGTAAAGGAACAAAAGCACGGTGAAGCAAGATAATATTTTCAAGCGTTCCTTCGGATTAAAGCGCTAATGAAGCAGATGCTTTTCGACAAGATCAGAATCTTATAAAACCAAGACAAAAAAGCATAACAGATCAAGCGCTGCCATGCCATACCTTTGAGATGTATTAATTCTTAAAAATTACACGCTATGATTGAAAAATATAATGTATCAGGAATGACCTGCGCGGGTTGCGCCAATGTGGTGAACAAGCTGTTGTCGAACGTTGAATCGGTTAAGAATGTGCAGGTCGATTTAAACCAAAAGCAAGTGGCCCTCGAAACAGACGAACCACTTCGTTTGGAAGATCTTTCCAACGCCTTGAAAAGTTCGCCCTACCAAATTAGCTCCGGCGTTTGAGCCGCGGCGATCAACCGATGTGATGCCATTCTAGCATTGTTAAAAAACAGATTTGACTGGAAAACCAAGAAGTCGTCCGAAGCGAAACCAAAGCTTTTGGGCGATTTTTTGTTTTACGTGATTTCTGCTTCGAATAAACAAAATGGTGTA
>TARA_R110002050_G_scaffold114693_1_pt1 | contig 83819 bp, 84 predicted proteins | sample TARA_R110002050 | Tara Oceans TARA_R110002050 (sample SAMEA4396988) | marine metagenome | biome: Polar Biome; feature: [DCM] deep chlorophyll maximum layer (ENVO:01000326); material: water (ENVO:00002006), including particulate matter (ENVO:01000060) such as... | depth 25 m
TGAACAGTTTTTGTGTGAACAAAAATAATAATATATTTGTATTTAATCTTTTAAATCAGGGATTTGAATAACAACGAACTATATTAAATGTAATATAAACAATGCGGGCTGCGTTACACCATCTTACGCAACAGCTTCTATGCCGATCTGTTGATGGCCGGTGTGCCGCATGCGCTTGAAACCGGTGATTTTGGCGCCCCCGCAGGCAATGCAAAAATCACCTATATCCCGCGCAATGATCTGGCCGAGGCCGCCGCCGTCGTGCTTGCCACCCCGGAAAATCACATCAATGCGACCTATGATCTGACCGGTGGCAAGGCGGTGACCCACGCCGAAATCGCAAGCTACATCGCCGCGGCAACCGGAAAAACGGTCCAATTTGTCGATCTTCCGGCCGAAGTTCATGTCGGCATCCTGCAAAGCATTGGTCTGCCTGACCATTTGGTCGAAGCCTTATCTGGCCTGTATGTCGGCGCGAAAAAGGGCGATTACGAAACCGTCAGCAACGACTTCAAAACACTGGTCGGACGCCCCCCACAAACTGTTGAAAACTTTGTATCCGAGGCCCTGAAATGAACCGTCCCAAAGCCATTTTCGCATCGACCCTTCTGGCCATCAGCTTTGCGGCAACGCTGCCCCTTCACGCTGGCGAAATCGAAGACCGCAACACCGCCAATGTCGTGGGGTTTTATCACATGTCGTTCAATCAGCGTGATGTTGACGGCGCGATCAAAAAATATATCGGCGACGAATATATCCAGCATAATCCCTTTGCGCCTGACGGCATTGTAGGTTTCCGAAATGCTGTCACCGGCTGGCTCAATGCAGATGCCAATATCCATATTGAAATCGTCCGCACCGTGGCCGAAGGCAACCTGGTCGTCACCCACGTCAAATCATCCTCGTCTGACGGCGAAAGTGCGGTGATGGATATCTTCCGTCTCGATGATGCGGGCAAGATCGTTGAACACTGGGATGTCTCCCAGCCCGTCCCGGCTAAACAGGCCAACGACAACACCATGTTTTAGGACCAGTACCCACAACGGGCATCCCACACCAAAATAGCCGCCCTTTTTAAGGGGCGGCTGTTTTGGCACAAGTCGAACCGGCTGCTTAGAAAGCCATTCTTAGCTCAAGGAACAACCATCTGATGTTCTGATATCCCCGAACAATCAGCCCCCCGGAAAATGACTATGACACCACCTAAAGACCGAGGTCCGACAACCCCGAATGATCATCGGGGCGACGGCCAAGCGGCCAATGGAACAAGCGTTCCGCGTTGGTGATTGGCTTGTCATTGATCGATGCGACGCGATGACGCATCAGGCCGTCCTCATCAAATTCCCAGTTCTCATTGCCATAGGCACGGAACCAGTTGCCGCTATCGTCGCTGTATTCATAGGCAAACCGCACCGCGATGCGGTTTTCATGAAAAGCCCAAAGCTCCTTGATCAGGCGGTACTCGATTTCTTTCTGCCACTTGCGGGTCAGGAAGGAGACAATATTCTCACGCCCTTCAAAAATCTCTGCGCGGTTGCGCCACTTGCTGTCGGGCGTATAGGCCAAAGAAACCTTTTCAGGATCGCGGCTGTTCCAGCCATCTTCGGCCATACGGACCTTCTGCTTGGCCGTTTCTTCGGTGAATGGAGGCAACGGTGGTCGTGACATTGTTTGGTTTCCTTGATGCTGAAGCGAAAAAAGATACCCCGGTCGATTGTGGGCAATAATGCGGTTGGGGGAACCATCGACCGGGGCATTCCCGAACGCAGGGTCACCCCTACGCAGCAGCGGCATGCACCGCCGGGAAGTCAATCGGCGTATCAAAGGCTTCGTTGAGGTAGTTGGTCAGGGTGCTCAGGGCAACATGGGCAACAATCTCGACAAGCTCAGCATCGCCGTAGCCCGCCGTCTTAACCGCTTTGACATCGTCTTTTCCGACCTGTCCATGGTTCTGGACAAGCGCAACGGCAAAACGCACAGCAGCATCCGCCTTCTCGTCGGTCGAACGACCATTCCGGTTTGCCGCAATCTCGGCATCATCAAGCTTGGCAAGGTTTTTACCAATATAGGTATGCGCCGACAGGCAGTAGTCACAGCCATTGATCTGGGCAACAGCAAGGGCAATACGCTCACGCGTCTGGGCATCAAGAGCGCCCTTTGCCAGCGCACCACTCAAACCAAGATAGCCTTCAAGGGAGGCCGGGCTGTTTGCGGTCAGACGAAACAGGTTCGGAACCGATCCAAGCTGCTTTTTAACAGCTTCAAGAAGTGGCTGGGCACCTGCCGGTGCGGCATCGATAGAAGCAGGAAGTGAAATACGGGTCATGGTTATTTTCCTTTGTGTGTGGAGAAGAACTCTCAACTATGGAATCAAATATACAGACCGATCTGTCTACTTGTCAAATTAATTTTTGAACGGTCATTCCATCACTGGAAAATCGTTGATTTTCTGCGCTCCATACCACATATATATACAGAACGGTCTGACTACTGGAGATATAAAATTGAAATCGCGCCGCGACGAACTTGTCGATACAGCCCTGCGTTTGTTCTACAAACAGGGCTTTAACGCGACTGGAATCGACAAAATCCTGTCCGAATCCGGCGTCGCCAAAATGACGCTCTATAAGCATTTCGGCTCGAAAGACGAATTGATTTTGGCCGCCCTTACCCGGCGTGATGAGCAATTTCGCGACTGGCTCACAAATGCGATGGAAACAGCATCACCCGATCCCCGCGCACAGCTCCTGTCCCTGTTTGACGCTCTGGAAAAATGGTTTCGCGGGCAGGCATTCAAGGATTTGGGATTTGCTGGCTGCGCGTTTATCAATGCTTCTGGTGAGTTTACCGATCCCGACCACCCTGCCCACCGCATCGCCAAGCAGCACAAGCAAGAGATCGTCGACTATCTTGCCAAGCTTTGCACCAAGGCGGGTGCGACTGATCCTGAAACATTGGCCGAACAACTCGCCCTGCTTAAGGAAGGTGCCATCGTCACAGCACATGTCCGCGGGATGACGGAATCGGCCAGAGTGGCGAAAACAATTGCCACCGGGCTGCTTGATGCCGCCCTCCCCGCCTAAACCGCCGCACAGAGCGACAACAGAACCACGTCCAGAAGCACAAAACGGGGCCCAATCGGCCCCGCTTTTTATTGCTTATCGCAACATATTTTCATCGCGCCGGTTATTCTTCCTCGACTGGCAACACATGCAACATCAAACTACCTTCCGGGCTTGGATAGACCGGATATCCTATCAGACCACCGCCGCTCATGGCGCTCACGCCCTCAACGCCAGACGTGGTCAGATCAATCTGCCCGGCAAACGTTTCTGCAATTATGGAATTGTCTGCCGCGACCAATACATAATAATCACCGGCCTTGGATGTAACGATATTAATGCCGCCACCGCCGCCCATCCCCTGAATTTCGCCTTTGATCGTCTCGATCTGCTGATAATCGGGGTCAAAAAGATACGCGTTGAACGGCATCACCTTTTTACGAAAACCAAGGCATTCGTAGCACAAGGTACTGACATGTATCCGATATTTGTGGTCAATTTCCAGCGTCGTTCGACCAATTTTGAAGTTGTTCAGACTATCGCCCTGCTGAATGGCCGGATCGGTAATCCGGACACCAAAGGTTTCCCAGTCATCAACCTCGACAAAAAACGTCTCTTCACTCTTAACCGCCTCAGAAAGCGTTTGATAGGTTTGCGGCGGATTAGTGAGCAGCGCCTGATAGTCAGCAGAACCTGAACTTGAACAGGCCCCAAGCAGCAATACTCCTATAACCCCAAAACTTCTGATGATTTTCATGTCAAAAACTCTCTGCAACCCAATACTATGAATGTATTTTTAACGCGAAATAATTACTTAAAGTAGAAAAAAAATTGCCCTTGATCCAAAAATGAAGAACGGGCCGATTGGCCGGTTTTTTCATGTTCTCGCTCTATGCGTAAAACCCGTTGCGTCAGTTCAGCTCAACCAGCGTCACTTCACCGTTTTCAAGCTTAAGGCCAAGCTGCCCATGCTTAAGGCGCAGGGCATATTGACCATACAAATCACGGCGCCAGCCCCGCATTGCCGGCACATCGGCTTCATCATCCGCGGCAATGTTTTGCAAATCATCGCTCGATGCGACAAGGCGCTGGGCAACGCCCTTTTCCTCGGCACAGAGCTTCAGCAAAACCTTAAGCAACTCAACCGTCGGGCCAATACCGGCAGGCAGTTCGGTCCGCTGCTTTGGGGTGGGCCACTGATCTTGCGGGCTATCAAGGGCGGCCTTGATGGCATCGATAATTGCCTGACCGGGTTTGGAACTGCCAAAGTTGCGTCCCACACCGCGCGTCTTGTCAAGGTCGCCTTCGGTCATGGGCTGACGTGCGGCAATATCAAGCAACGTATCATCGCGCAAAATGCGATTGCGTGGCTGATTTTTGCGCTGGGCTTCGGTTTCGCGCCATTCGCCAAGCGCACGCGCGACCGCCAGGAATTTCGGGCTGTTGGATCGGGTTTTAAGCCGCTTCCACGCCTCTGCCGGATCAATTGAATAGATCGATGGATCGGTCAGACGGTCCATTTCCTCACGCAGCCAGATCGCACGTCCATTGGCTTCAAGCCGCTCATGGAATTCTTCGAAGATCACCCGCAAATGGGTAACATCCGAAAGCGCGTAACTGATTTGCTTGGTTGATAACGGCCGGCGCGACCAATCGGTAAACCGCATGGATTTATCGACACTTTTGCGCGTGACCTTATTGACCAGCGTTTCATAGCCAACCTGATCGCCATAGCCCAGCACCATCGCCGCCACTTGGGTATCAAACACCGGATGGGGGACCTTGCCCGACAGATGGACAAAAATTTCGATGTCCTGACGGGCGGCGTGAAACACCTTGATCACGCTTTCATCCTGCATCAGCTCAAACAACGGGCCAAGGTCGATCCCCTCGGCCAGCGGATCAACCGCCGCACCGTTATCACCCGGTTCGGGACTGGCAAGCTGCACAAGACACAGTTGCGGCCAATAGGTCGAGTCCCGCATAAATTCGGTGTCGACCGTGACATATTCGAACGTCCGCAGCTTTTCGCAAAGTACGCGAAGTTCTTCTGTAGTTGTAATTGGTTCCATAAGATTTTCTATAGCATTGCACGCCACAAATCGCCAGTGGGCAATGTAGTGCCATAGCGCAGGTCTGATCTACGGCACGCACAACCACCAAAACGGCGAAAAACACCGCGAGAGATTAGGGTCCAGACCCTAAATAATCTCGTCCTCATCCAACAACGGATCGGACTGCAGGTGGGTTTCAATGGCGTCCATGCGTTCCTGCAATTCGGACGGGCGCTTGATTGATGCAATATGGAAAAGCGCATCGCCCTGATTAACAATCGGCAAGTTGGTCCGCCCGATAATAAGCCCGTCTTCGCGCGATGTGACTTCTTCGTCTGTCTGGCCAAACGGGTCGGCCACCGCAGCCACCACATCACCGGCATGGACAAACTCACCGGCCAGTTTAAATGTGCGCAAAAGCCCCCCGACGGGTGCGCGCAACCAATGGCTGTTCGATGATTTAAACGCCGGTGCACGTGGTTCACGCACCGCACGCTGCGACGTCATGCCAAGTTTGCGCATCACGCGCAAAACACCCGACACACCGGCCCGGATCGACATTTCATCAAACCGAAGCCCCTCGCCCGCTTCAAACAACAGGATCGGCACCTTGGCTTCCCGCCCGGCCTGACGCAGCGACCCTTCGCGCAGCGGGCTGGTCAAAATGATCGGTGCGCCAAACGCCTCGGCATATTCCATGATTTCCGGGTCATCTTCATTGACCCGGATTTGCGGTAAGTTAACGCGGTTAACCGCCGCCGAATGAAGGTCAATACCAAAGTCGGACCGCTCGACAATTTCGCTGAGGAAAAGATGTGCGAGCTGGGCGGCAAGCGATCCACGTGAATGCCCCGGAAAACACCGGTTAAGGTCACGCCGATCGGGTAAATAGCGCGTATGATTTAAAAACCCGAACGCATTGACCACGGGCACCGCCAAAAGCGTCCCGCGCATGCCGCGCAACGCAGGCGATTTTAAAACCCGCCGGATGACTTCCACCCCGACGATCTCGTCGCCATGCACCGCCCCGCTGACAAACAGCACAGGCCCCGGTCGATTGCCATGCACAACATTGACCGTCAGATTGACCGGCGTGTGATTGGATAAAAGCGAGATCGGAATATCAACGATCTTGCGCGTCCCCGGAGCAACCTTTTTCCCGCCAATTTCAAAATCAGGGGTTTTGGAAGACTTGCGTTTTCCCTCGGCTGTTTCGGCTTCGCGCATGCTTTTATCCTTTGCCTTTGGTCCGTACTTTGCCCGGACGGAAATCTTTTTCCATGAAGTCGATGATCATACCGGCAATGTCTTTGCCCGTTGCCCCTTCGATGCCCTCAAGCCCCGGTGACGAGTTGACTTCCATCACCACCGGCCCGTGGTTGGACCGAAGAATATCGACACCACAAACATTTAGCCCCATTGCCTTGGCCGCTTCAACTGCTGTTGAGCGTTCCTGCGGGGTAATGCGGATCGCGCGCGAGGACCCGCCGCGATGCATGTTCGACCGGAAATCACCTGCCGCCCCGGTGCGTTCCATGCTGGCAACGACCTTGCCGCCGACCACGAAACAGCGAATATCGCTGTTGCCCGCTTCCTTGATGAATTCCTGAACCATGATATCGACACTGGCCCCGCGGAAGGCCTCGATCACGGATTTCGCCGATTTCTCGGTTTCGCCCAGAACCACACCAATGCCTTGCGTGCCCTCAAGAAGCTTGATCACCACCGGCGCACCGCCAACAATCGAAAGAACCTCATCGGTTTTCTTTGGATCGTGGGCAAAGGCCGTCACCGGCAGACCGATACCGCGCCGCGCCAAAATCTGCAAACACCGCAGTTTGTCGCGCGAACGGCCAATCGCCACCGATTCATTGAGCGGATAAACCCCCATCATTTCGAACTGGCGCAACACCGCCAGACCAAATGACGTTACCGAAACACCAATCCGCGGAATAACCGCGTCATATCCGACCAGCTTGAGACCACCGTAGTAGATTTCCGGTTTCATCGACGTGATGTTCATCGTGACACGCAGCGTACTGATGATATCAATCTCATGTCCCCGCGATTCGGCGGCCTCAACCAACCGTTTGTGGGAGTAAAGATTTGGATTACGCGCAAGCATCGCGATTTTCATGCAATGAGCTCCCAGGGTCGGAATGAAAAGGCTCGCAAACGATCAAATCTCGTTTACGGGAACGATAAAACTGTCTGAAAGAAAAAACGATCCTGCCCGTCTATTGTTCCGGCACATGATCGTTCTTCTGCGCATCTAACTCTGATCGGGCTTCCCTGCAAGATAAGATTTTGATGGTAGAACCAAAAATCTTCCCGCCTTCATTGCCGTACGCCCCAAAAGCATGGGAAAGCCCATGATTGACCGGTTTGCCAAGGATACTTCAACCCTGAGCTTGTGATGTCCAACCGCGATATGGGTTGAGACAATAAACCGTTCTTCGGCATTTCCGTTCGAGCTGCGAATCTCACGAAGCTCAACCAGTGGTGCGATACATTCAATCCGTCCATGCCCGTCACCACGATAATGTGGCAGGACAAACCGGACAAAATCCTTACCGTCTTGCGTGACAAGCTTTGGATAAAGCGCATGGAGCGACGATGTCCGCGCCCCGGTATCGACCTTGGCCTTGATCCACGGCACTCCCAGATCAGGAAGTCCGATCCATTCGCGCCACCCCAATACGTGACCGCCGTCAATCAGCGCATTGGTTTGAATTTTTAACGACGGCTTGGCTTTGGTCTGCTGTGGGCTCACACGTGCTATCCGGTAATTGATATTGCTGCGAATATAGCCTGCAACCGTAGAAGATACCTATGAATTTCGCGTAAATTTACAAGTCCGTCTGGCATCATCAATCTGGCATGATATGAGGGTCTCCCCCACCATTAACAGCCGTTGTAATCTAAAGCTCTTCCATAACACTACGCACAAGCGGCAAGGTCACCGCACGCTTTTCCGCCAGTGCCCGCCGATCGACTGCGGCCACCAATTCGCTTAACGCCACAAAGGATCGCTCGATCCGGGGCAGGATATAACTGATGGTCTGTGGGCCTGCCTGAATTTGCCGATCAGCAAACAGCTTTAACAACAACCCCACCATCAAATCATCATCGGGCGGGGAAATTTCACACACAAGTGCCGCCCCCAACCGCGATTTCAAATCCGGCAACGCCACTTTCCAGCGGGCCGGTGGCTGGGTCGCGGTCAACAGCAAATGCCCACCGCGTTCTTTAAGCATATTGTAAAGGTGAAAGCAGACGGTCTCGCCAAGGCCACCACCATCATCCAAATCGGCATCCTCAATCACAAGCCCCTTGGCATCGCCCAAAAGGTCGTCAGGATGAACCCCGTCCAGATCACGCGCCATGACACGCAAAGCAGCCGACCTCGCCCGCCACACTTCGGCAAGATGGCTTTTGCCACATCCCTTGGGCCCATAAAGGCACAATGCCGGTACAGGCCAGTTTGGCCACTGGTCAATCCACGCCACCGCTTCGCTGTTACTTTGGGCCACCATGAAATCATCGCGTCCCAACGCCGGACGCATTTCAAGGGCCAAGGGCAATTGCTGCGGGGCGACCTCGGCCGAAATGGCATCGGTTTGGCCCGGCAAGCTGGCCTTCTGGTTCTTGATATCCTTTTCTGGTGGCGTTTTGGCCCGCGTCACTGTGATCTCAATTCTCGGTGCTCTCAATCCCATCACCTTCTTGGGGATGGGAACCATGATCATATAAACGACTGTCGAGATACTGTCTTAACCCGTAGCGCACAAGCACCCCGATCACGGCGGCGACCGGCACGGCCAGCATCACGCCAAGCAATCCAAACACGGCACCACCGGCAAGCAGGGCAAACATCACCCAGACCGCATGCAGCCCGACTTTGTCGCCCACCAGTTTCGGCGTCAGGAAATTACCCTCAAGCAACTGCCCGATCAAAAAGACAATGACCACGATGCCAAGATCAAGCCCAAGCCCGAATTGTGCCAGCGCCACCCCGAAACCAACCGCAAATCCGGCAATCATCCCGAAATACGGCACGAACGAGACAAGCCCGGTCATAAGCCCGATGACAAAGCCAAATTCCAAACCCGCCAGTGTCAGGCCAAGCCCGTAAAACAGCCCCAGCAACATGCACACCGTCGACTGCCCACGGACAAACCCGGCAAGGGTATCGTCAATTTCGCGTGCGCACTGACGAATATCACGGGCCGAACGGCGCGGCAGATAACTGTCGATCTTGGCAACGATCTTGTCCCAGTCGCGCAAAAGATAGAACGAAACAACCGGGGTAATGAACAACAGGCTGAGGAAGTTCAAAAACGCCAGTCCGCCCGACAGAACATTGGTCAGAACATTGCCAACCCATTTAAGCGCGTTGGCCGTTTGCCCCTTGATCGCATCGGAAACACTTTGCAGCGTTTCGGGTGCTACCCGGTCGAGAATATGCTGAAGATAAGGTCCGACATTGGTCTGCAACGTGTCGACATAGCCCGGCAACCGTTCAAGGAACCCGGCCAACTGGCTGCCGATCATCGGCACAATCAACAGTAAGACAAACAGGAAAACCAGGAAGAAAAGGGCTGTAATAATGCTGGTTGCCACGGTGCGGCTAATGCCGCGCGCCTCAAGCTTATCGGCCAGCGGATCAAGGAAATATGCAATCGCCATCCCGGCAACAAACGGCAACAGGATGCTTGAAAACAACCACACCAGGAAAAAGAACCCGATGGTAAAAACCAGCCAGAAACGTGCTTGCTGCCGAAATGTCATGTCTGGTTACCCCTGTTTGTCCAGACGCCCAAAACCGATAATCGTCGAGATACCGCGATGTATTGGGTTGCTGGCAAACTACGGCCTACCATTCCCCCGATGTTAACCACCAAGTGACAGGCCTTCCAACCGGTCTGTCCCAACCGGCTGAATGAACCACAATTCGCCCATACGGGTCAGGCTAAGATTTTGCTGATTAAGGGCGGTTTGCAACTGATCGGTCGATCCGACGAACTCAAGTGACAGCTGAACTTCGCGGCGCGACATCGCCACAACACGCGCACTGCGTACGACCGGCAGGCCAACCATCTTATCTTCGATCTTCGCCCAGTCCTGAAGACCGGTAATCGGGATAAACACCATCAGGCTGCCGCCGGTACTGAAATTAATCAGATTGGCGCGTTTCCAGCTATCTGAAAGCTGATCGGCAACCGACTTGGCCGCACGTACCAAAGTTTGATCCAGCGTCTCACCGCTCTGGGTGGCTTCGCGCACCCCAAAAACCTGCGGCGCACCGTTCGGGTCATAACGTGTGACAGTCACATCAACCGTTTCCCCGCCGCTTGGACCACTGACATCGGCACTGGCAACAACGGCAACATTGGCCCCATACCGCTTGGCAAGTGTGCTCAGACGTTCCATAGCACCGCTTTCCGCCTGCTCGGCCGAAACCGTTCCGATGTCGCTCAAATCACCAATCGGTGCCTTGATCGGCACCAAACCGGACGCAGCAACATTGCGTGACCAGACGTCACGCCACGGGTTCGGATCATCCCACAGGGTAACAGTCCCTTGCGTGCGATAGACCGGCACCATGATCACGGGTTTGGATTGCAGTTCGGCAAAGGAAATATCGCGAAAACGCAAATAGTTACGCAGTTCATTGTCCTTGAACCGTACCGTCATGTCCGCGATATAGCGCACCGACGATGTTTTCTCGTTCGACACGCCAAAATCACGCACCATATTGGTGATCTCGGACGTATTGGGTGTCGAAAGGGCCTGACGATCTTCGGGCAGTGTCAGGCGCGCCACAACTTCTTCGAACGCACGACGTTGACCGATTTCAAGCGCCTGTTCGCGGGCGGCGGCAGCCGTATCTGCACTTTCATCGACATGTACGCCGCTGACGGTGAATATGTCCTGTGCCATTGCGGGGAACGCCAGGATCACGGAAACCGTCGCAGCGCCAGCCAACATCTTGATGTTTTTCAATGAAGTAAGCACTTATGCCTCTTTGCCCTAATCTCGTCGTATGTGATTCTTTATTGCCGCTCTTTGTGGCATGTTGAACGCATTCTGCAAAGAAAACTCTGTCATGCGCAGGTGATCATTGCATATTGTCCGCGTTTGAGTATTTTCGGGCCAGCGGAAATTATCAAGCCCGCGTTTTTTATCAGTAGGACACAGCTTGTTTCTTGCATCTGATTAAAGGCGTCAGTATGGCGGATTGGTCAAACAGCAGCCTTGCAAACTGCGACCCGGACCGCAAGTGACACTTGGATATCAGGACGTACTGATGAAAAACGCGGGGTTTTCCCGCCCATTTATCATGCATGTTTGCTGCCAAGGATCCCTGAAATGACCTCCTCCAATGGCCTTACCTATAAGGACTCCGGTGTCGATATTGATGCCGGGAATGCCCTTGTCGATCGTATCAAACCACTGGCAAAGGCAACCTCGCGTGCGGGTGTTTCCGGTGGCCTTGGTGGATTTGGCGCGCTGTTTGACCTTAAGGCGGCGGGCTATAACGATCCGGTACTGGTATCTTGCACAGATGGTGTTGGCACCAAACTCAAAGTCGCCTTTCTGGCCGACAAACATGACACCGTGGGCATCGACCTTGTCGCCATGAGTGTGAATGACCTTGTCGTGCAGGGTGCCGAACCACTTTTATTCCTTGATTACTTCGCCACCGGCAAACTGTCCGTCGATAATGCCGCTGATGTGGTGGCCGGCATTGCCGAGGGCTGCAAACAGGCGGGCTGCGCATTGATCGGTGGTGAAACCGCTGAAATGCCCGGCATGTATGCTGACGGCGAATATGATCTTGCCGGTTTTGCTGTCGGGGCGGCTGAACGTGGTGAACTTCTCGATGGCAGCAATGTCTCTGAGGGCGACGTCATCCTTGGTCTGGCCTCAAGTGGTGTTCATTCCAACGGCTATTCACTGGTCCGCAAAGTTGTTGAAAAGGCTGGTCTTGGTTACGCTGACGATGCCCCGTTCGCACCGGGCAAAACCGTTGGCGAAGCCCTTCTTGAACCGACCAAGATTTATGTCAAAAGCTGCTTGGCCGCGCACAAGGCCGGTCTCATCAAGGCCCTTGCCCACATCACGGGTGGTGGCCTGACCGAAAACGTTCCGCGTGTTCTGCCCGAAAACCTGACGGCTGTCTTTGACGCCAGCACTTGGGAATACCTGCCAATCTTTAAATGGCTTGGCGAACAGGGCGGCATTCCCGCCATGGAAATGGCGCGTACCTTTAACTGCGGCATTGGCATGTGTGTTGTGGTCCCTGCCGACAAGGCCGACGAGGCCGAAGCATTGCTGCGCGAGCACGGCGAAACCGTCAGCCAGATCGGTTTCATTGGCCCGCGCGCCGGAGATGGCCCGCAAGTCGTGATCAAAAACATGGCCCGTACATGGGACAAGTAACAAAGCTCAAACTGGCGGTCCTGATTTCAGGCGGCGGGTCGAACCTGCAAGCCATCCTTGATGCCTGCAATGCGCCCGATTACCCCGCCGAAGTCGTTCTGGTCTTTTCAAACCAGCTCGATGCCGGTGGGCTTGACCGGGGCCGCCGTGCAGGCATCCGGGCCGAAGCCATCTCGCACAAACGATACGAAGGCGGTCGCGAAGCGTATGATGCTGCGGTCAGTGCCCTGATCGAAGAATCCGGTGCGGACCTTGTTGTCTTGGCGGGTTACCTGCGACTGGTCAGTGACAGCTTCGTTACCCGCTGGAAAGACCGGCTGATCAATATCCATCCATCCCTTCTGCCAAGTTTCAAGGGCCTTGGCGTTCATCAGGCCGCCCTTGATGCCGGGGTGAAATTTGCCGGATGCACCGTGCATTACGTCGTACCCGAAGTCGATAGCGGCCCGATCATCGCCCAGGCCGTTGTGCCGGTTCTTCCCGGCGATGATGCGGGCAAACTGGCCCAGCGTATCCTCAAACAGGAACACAAGATTTACCCGCAAGTCATCCGCTGGATCGCGGATGGACGCGTTTCTGTCGATGCCAAGGGCATTGTAACGGTTGCCAACGCCAAAACACTTGAAATGGCCGATATCAATCCGGTGCTAGAACCCGGATGAAAGAACCCGTGGCGGGCGATCCGCAAATGGTTTTAGCCAGCAAGGGGTGAACGAAAGTTTGCCCCTTTTTCTTTGGCCAAGCCATCAAACACAGCATGACCTCCCGCAAAGGCTGTAATAAAAATTTCGACTACAAATTACAGTTTACATCTTGCTAAGCTATTGCCGAGCCCCAATAATCAACTAAGAGGCTCCATTAATTGCAACGATCAACGGGGTAGAAACATTATCTTGTAAGCGGTTCCTGATCTATTCCCGTTCAATCGGCTAGGACTAACCGTTCTGTATTCCTGAAACTCCGATCCCGCTTTCAGGACATATTACAAAGATTTTGCAATGACCTACCATGCCAGGAAATGCCGAACCCAAAATGGGATTCGACCCGCAGCATTCAGGTAATAACCGCATCGCTCAATTGGAAACTCAACGCTCTCTTTAAGGGAGCACGAGCAAAAGGGAGGCGTATCGCCCCCGTTTCAAGCGGACAAAAAGGGAGCTAATCAGCTATGCAATCGAAAATCACCGCAGGGTTACTGGCAGCAGGACTTGCCTGCACCACCCTGCCCGGCTTGGCATTCGCACAAGATGCGAAAAAGCCAAACATCCTGTTTATTGTTTCCGATGATACCGGCTATAGCGATACCGGCCCGTATCTGGGTGGTGAAGCGCGCGGCATGCCAACCCCCAATATCGATAAACTGGCTGACGAAGGCATGATGTTCACATCCTTCTATGCACAGCCAAGCTGCACACCGGGACGTGCTGCCATGCAGACCGGCCGCATCCCGAACCGTTCGGGCATGACGACCGTTGCCTTTCAGGGTCAGGGCGGCGGCCTTCCAGCAGCCGAATGGACGCTTGCATCCGTATTGAAAACCGGTGGCTACGATACCTATTTCACCGGCAAGTGGCATCTGGGTGAAGAGGATTATGCCCTTCCCAATGCTCAGGGCTACGACATCATGAAATATGTCGGGCTCTACCATCTCAACGCCTACACCTATGCCGACACGACGTGGTTCCCCGACATGCCTGACGATCTTCGTCAAATGTTCATCGATGTCACCAAGGGTTCACTGTCGGGCAAGGCCGGTGAAAAACCGACCGAAGATTTCAAAATCAATGGCCAGTATGTTGATACCCCGGACGAGGGTGTTGTCGGCATTCCCTATTTTGACGGCTATGTCGAAAAAGCCTCTATCGAGTTCCTCGAAGAAGCCGCAAAGAAACCCGATACGCCTTTCTTCATCAATGTGAACTTCATGAAGGTTCATCAGCCCAACCTTCCGCATCCCGATTTTGAGCACAAATCGATTTCCAAATCGAAATATGCGGACTCTGTGGTCGAACTTGATGCCCGCATCGGGAACGTCATCAACAAGCTCGACGAACTGGGGCTCAAGGACAACACCATCGTCTTCTGGACCACCGACAACGGCGCATGGCAGGACGTTTACCCGGATGCCGGTTATACGCCGTTCCGTGGTACCAAGGGCACCGTGCGCGAAGGTGGCAACCGCGTCCCGGCCATCGTGCGCTGGCCTGGACATGTTGAACCCGATACCAGAAGTGCCGCTGTTGTTGGCGGTCTTGACCTGATGGCAACATTCGCCTCTGTCGCCGATATTGAGCTGCCTGAAAATGACCGCGATGGTAAACCGATCATTTTCGACAGCTATGACATGACCCCGGTCTGGGAAGGCACTGGTGAGTCTGACCGTGAAGCCTGGTTCTATTTCACCGAAGATGAATTGACCCCGGGTGCCGCACGCGTTGGCCACTACAAGGCTGTCTTTAACCTCCGCGGCGATAACGGTGCCACCACCGGCGGTCTGGCGGTTGACTCCAACCTTGGCTGGAAAGGTGCTGAAAGCTATGTCGCCGCTGTCCCGCAGATCTTTGACATCCTTCAGGATCCGCAGGAACGCTACGACATCTTCATGAACAACTACACCGAACGAACCTGGTACCTGCCGGTGATCAACAAGGAAGTCGCGGAACTGATGAAGACCTACATCAAGTATCCGCCACGCAAAGCACAAAGCGAAGTCTATACCGGCCCGATCACACTCAGCCAGTATCAGCGCTTCAATTATGTGCGCGAGGCCTTGGAAAAAGAAGGCTTCAACATCGGCCTTCCAAGCGGAAACTGATCCCCGAACATAAAATGTTCGCCCCGTTGCAAGACGGGGCGAACACCTATGCAAAGAATTATTTCTGAAAGGACTTATCCCATGCGGTTCAAGTCAGTTTTTCATGTGTTCGGGGCCAGCCTCATCGGGACGTGCCTGTATGTTTCTGCCGCCCTCGCCCAGACCTCCCCCCTTCCCTCATGGAATGACGGTGCAGCCCGGCAGTCAATCATCGATTTCGTCACCGCGGTCACCACCGACGGCAGTGCCGATTACGTGGCCCCGGCCGACCGGATTGCGACCTTTGACAATGACGGCACGCTCTGGAGCGAGCAGCCGATGTATGTCCAGCTCGCCTTCGCACTCGACCGCGTCAAGAAAACGGCCCCCGACCACCCGGAATGGAAGGATACCGAACCCTATAAATCGGTTCTTGCCGGGGATCTAAAGGGTCTGGCCGCCACCGGTGAAAAAGGCGTTCTCGAACTGGTCGCCGTCACCCATGCCGGCATGACCAGCGACGAATTCACCAAAATCGCATCCGACTGGATCGCAACGGCCAAGCACCCCGAAACCGGCCGATTGTATACCGACATGGTCTATCAGCCGATGCTTGAGCTGATTGACTATCTTCATGACAATGATTTCAAGGTCTTCATCGTCTCGGGTGGTGGCATCGAATTCATGCGCCCATGGACCGAAAAAGTTTATGGCATTCCGTCCGAACGGGTTGTCGGCTCCTCGATCAAAACCGAATACAAGGTGGTTGACGGCAAACCGGTCATCACCCGTCAGGCGGCCCTTAACTTCCTTGATGACAAGGAAGGAAAACCGATCGGCATCCTTGGCCATATCGGCAAACGCCCCATTGCCGCCTTTGGCAATTCGGATGGCGATTTTCAGATGCTGCAATGGACGACGTCCGGGGACGGAAAACGGTTTGGCCTTATTGTCCACCATGACGATGCCGACCGCGAAGTCGCCTATGACCGCAAATCGGTCTTTGGCAAACTCGACAAGGGTCTGGACGACGGCCCGAAACTGGGCTGGACCATCGTCAGCATGAAAAATGACTGGAAACAGATCTATCCCGACGACTAAGCTGCAACCGGAAAAGTGATCGCCCCACCACTCATCGCAACCAGCCAAAGATGCCGGTTTGGGAGAAGACCCCTTGAAAATACTCTACGCAGGTTCTGCTCTGGCGGCTGCAGTTTTACTGACCGCAGTCGCCTTTTGGTTTTCCTCTGACGACGACAGCTTTGTGCGTCTTGATGGCGGCACGTTCCAGATGGGGTCTGATCGCCACTATCGCGAAGAACGCGCTGCCCATCAGGTCACCGTCGGGCCGTTCGAAATCCAGAAAACCGAAGTCACAAACGCCGAATTCGCAGAATTTGTCGCCGAAACAAACTATGTCACCACTGCCGAACAGGACCTCGACCCGCAAAACTATCCGGGGGTAGCTGCCTATTTGCTCAAGGCCGGCTCGATGGTCTTCGCCCAGCCGCCAGACACAGTTGATACCAATGATTTTCGCAAATGGTGGCGCTATGTTGCCGGGGCGAACTGGCAACATCCCACCGGGCCCAAAAGCACGATTGACGGTCTGGAAAACCACCCGGTTGTTCAGATATCGCCCGAAGACGCGGCGGCCTACGCCAAATGGGCCGGCGGGCGTCTCCCGACCGAAGCCGAATGGGAATTTGCCGCACGCGGCGGACTGAATGATGCCGACTATACATGGGGCAAGGACTACGATCCGTCTCAGGGCTGGAAAGCCAATAGCTGGCAGGGAAAGTTTCCCAGCACCGACACCAAGGATGACGGCTATCACGGCACCGCCCCGGTTGGTTCCTACGTCGCCAATGGCTATGGCCTGTTTGATATGGCAGGCAATGTCTGGGAACATGTTTCAGACTGGTGGGTTCCTTTCCACGCGACCGGCGGCAACAAAAACCCGCAAGGCCCCGACAAGGCAACGGCGGCAACCTATGCCAACCCGGCCTTTGGTCCCATGCATGTGGTTAAGGGCGGCTCATGGCTGTGCGCCCCGTCCTATTGCCTGCGCTATCGGCCCGCCGCCCGCCAACAGGCCGAAACCAGCCTTAGCACAAACCACATCGGGTTCAGGATTGCCCGGGATGTCCCCCGCTAAAGTCCGCACCACCAAGAACGACCGGTATGGACCGATATCAACGAAAAGGCCCCAAGATGAAGACCCCCGCTTACCCCGTGATCCTTGGCATCACGCTGCTATCGCTCACCCTGCCCGCGACCGCCCTGTTAACCACCCTCTTGACCACCACGGATGCCCACAGTGCAACTTGGCGCGAAACCAAATGCACACTCTATCAGGACAACCGCGATGAAACCCGTGCGGCCATGCCCGCAAACGCAACCAGCAATGCGTTCAACGAGCAGGAAGACGCCTTCATCGCATCGGGCTGCACGGAACGCATTTACGTCTGCCCGCACAGCAAGGCTGAACTTGCGTACGCCAACCTGATGTCGATCAAAATGATGAATGCTGGCGCGACCGGTTCGTTCCTGCCCTTTGTCTGCGAAGGCGGCCTTCAAACCGATCAACCAACGCAATGATATCTTGAGTTAATTGACATCTTGCACTGCATCAACTTGATGGATATACATTTGAAAAATCCCAAAACGCAGGAGGCAAGTTTGCAGGGTAAAGATTACGAACTGACCGAAACCCACGTTGATATCTATAACGGTTTCACCGTCTTTATGAAGTGGGGCACCCTTTCAGTGATCGGCGTTCTGATCCTGATGGCCATCTTCCTGCTGTAATCTGCTACAACCGGCAGAAATCCGCTGACAGTGATCCAAGATTAAAAAGCTGCCGTTTACCGGCACTCAGATCGTTGACAAACCCCACCATATTTTGGCGGGGTTTTGTTTTACCTGTGCCTGAAAGCTGGCTTGAGTGTGTCACTCGATCTCGCTCAATTGCCAGCCAAGATCATCCCGACAGGAACAGCACGGAACAGACGTTCTTCTGTTGCACCTAAGTTGCCATATCCTGTCTTTTTCAGGCTCAATCAGCTTCTCAGGGCAAACTGCTCTGGATCAGATAGAAGCAATTTGACGCTGTTCATGAAGCGAGCGGCGTCCGCACCATCGTTGACGCGGTGATCAAAGGTGAGACAAACCGGCAGTATGAGACGGTTTTGTGAGGTTGCCTCATCAATATCTCCAGACAACACAGCCTGTAACTTGGCGCGCGCCACACCAAAGATGGCCACTTGTGGTGGATTGATGATCGGAGAGAGGCCCGTCCCACCAATCGCGCCGATATTGGTGACTGTGACCGTACCGCCCTCAAGCATCGCCCGGTCGGCCCGTTTTTCCTGCAACTTCTCTGAAATCTCCGACAATTCCTTTGCCAATTCCAGCACGGTTTTGGCTTGAACATCGCGCACGACAGGAACGAGCAATCCTCGCTCCGTATCAAGCGCTACACCGACGTTAACTTCATGAAAAATCTCGATTTCCTCTTCGTCGGCGTCAAAACGGGCATTGAAGCTCGGATGCTGGCTCAGCGAACCGGCCAATGCCTTCATGACAAACGGGGTCAGCGTCAACTTGACCCCCTCCTGCTTGGCCGTATTGACATGATCGCGGCGCATTCTTTCAAGGTCTGTAATATCAATTGCGTCTTCATGAGTGACGTGGGGGATATCACGCCAGGATTGCGCCATCCGGCGGGCTGTGCTGCGACGAACAGACCGCAATTTGACGCGCTCGCTCCCTTCAGTAGGGCGCCGAACAGCCTGAATGTCGGTGTCATCATCTTTGGACGCAGAGTCGGGTTCAGCCACTTTTTGAACATCATCTTCCAAAATGCGCCCGTCTTCTCCACTGCCTGGAACGTCTTCTAGATCAATGCCAAGGTCACGCGCCAGACCGCGTACGGCCGGTGTTGCCAGGACGTCCGCCTGATCTGCGTCTGTTGTCTGCGCCTCGGCGCGTGAGCGTTCTCCCGCCGCACGGCTTGAAGAGCTTGCTTCGGTTTTGCTTTCATTGCCTCCCTCACGCGCTGGCTGGTCATTCCGCGACTTGCCGGTTTCCTTGTCAGCTCCCTCATCCGCATCAGATCCCTCATCCGGGTCTGGTTCCTCATCCTTTTCCGAACCCTCTTCATTCAGCACGGCCAGAACGGCACCAACTTCGACGATATCGCCTTCAGATACCTTCAGCTCAACGATTTCACCCGTGACTGGAGACGGTATATCGACGGCGGCCTTGTCGGTTTCCGCAACGAGGATATTCTCCCCTTCCCGGACCTGCTGACCCTCTGACACATTGATTTCAATGATCTCAGCTTCATGAATACCCTCTCCGGGGTCTTGCAGGCGGAATTCGTATGCCATGGTTTCCCTGCCTTTCAGTCAGAATTTGAGTGAGCTTCGTGAGGCTTCCACAATCCGGTCGGCCGCCGGAAGATAGAATTGTTCCCGTGCGAAATAGGGCATATGCACATCTGGTCCGGCAACCCGACCAACTGGCGCCTTGAGGCTCAGAAACGCCTCTTCCTGAAGCCGGGCGGCGATTTCCCCGCCCGGCCCATAAGTAAGCGGTGCCTCATGCACCACAATGCACCGCCCTGTCTTTGTCACTGATTTCGCAATTGTTTTATAATCAAGCGGCGTCAGTGTTGTCAGTTCGACAACCTCGACGGCGATACCGTCTTCGTCGGAAAGACGTTCTGCCGCCTCCAGAGCACGGGGGAGCATCCCCCCCCAAGACACAATTGTAAGCTGGTCGCCTTCACGTACGATCCCGGCAGGGCCAATTTCAGCGACTTCTTCTTCATCGGGTACGTCTTCGCGGAATGCGCGGTAACTTGCCTTCGGCTCGAAATAGATAACAGGATCGGGATCGCGAATGGCGGCGATCAAAAGCGCGCGAGCATTGCGCGGCCCGGACGGGACAACGACCTTAAGACCCGGCATATGTGCATAAAAAACCTCGCGGCTTTCCGAATGATGCTCAAGGGCCCGCACGCCCCCGCCATAGGGCATGCGCACCGTCATGGGGACAGTAAAGCGTCCCTGAGAACGCCAGCGCAGACGTGTGGCATGCGATTCTATCTGATGCAACCCAAGATAGGAAAAGCCAGAGAACTGCATTTCAGGAACCGGTTTCTTGCCCCGAATTGCCATGCCGATGGAAAAACCAAGAATACCGCTTTCAGCCAGCGGCGTGTCAATCACCCTGCCTTCGCCGAACTTCTCGACAAGTCCCTTGGTAACCCGGAAAATACCGCCATCCCAGCCGACGTCTTCACCCAGGACCACGACCTTGTTATCCTTTTCCATTTCCTGAAAGAGCGCGAGATTGATCGCTTCGACCATTGTCAGTTCAGCCATAACCGGAAATTCCTCCATGTCCGTTCGTGACCTGTTTTTTCTGACGCATCTGTTCTGCAGTTTCCTCTTTCAGGATATGCGCGAACATGGCCTTCGCACCGTCGGCTTTCTCAATCCTTTCTTCCGCTTCCTTCCATGCATCGTCGATCGTGTCGGATATTTCGGTTTCCAATGCATTCAACTTGTCATCATCCAAGAGATCGCGGTCGCGCAAAAAACGATCAAACCGAGTAATCGGATCGCGCTTCTTCCATTTTTCGACTTCTTCCTTGTCGCGGTAGCGGGTCGGATCATCGGCCGTCGTATGCATTTCTAACCGGTATGTGATGCACTCTATCAAGGTCGGTCGTGACTGCTCCCGTGCCCTGCTCACGGCTTCGTTGGCGGCAACAAAACATGCGAAAATGTCATTGCCGTCCACTTGAATGCACTCCATGCCATAGGCAATGGCCTTCTGGGCGATGGTCTGCGAATATGTCTGGCGAGAACGCGGAACCGAGATGGCGTACTGGTTGTTCTGGCAGATGAAAACAACTGGACAGTTAAAAACCGATGCAAAATTAAGGCTCTCGTGAAAATCGCCCTGAGAAGTTGCACCGTCACCAAAATAGGTCATGGCGATCTCGTCGGACCCTTCTTGGCGTGCCGCATATCCGATACCCACCGCCTGAAGCATCTGCGTGCCGACCGGAACGGCATTTGGAAAGTTGCGCGCCCCTTCGGGGATGACCACTCCTTCATTGTAGCCAGCATCAAAAACCAGCATGTCGGCAAGATCACTACCGCGCCATAAATTGGCGGCGGTCTCTCTATAGGATGGAACGAACCAGTCATCTTCGCGGATCGTTGAAATGGTCCCGACCTGAGCAGCTTCCTGACCGTTGACCGGCGCGAAGGTGCCAATTCTCCCGGACCGCTGCAACTTGAGCCGCCGTTCGTCGAAACGACGGGCCAACAACATCATCCGAAATCCCTTAAGCAGAAGATCGTCGGTAAACTCTGGCGCTAGTTCCTCGTCAAGGCCGCCATCCTCATCGAGAATAGACAGATATGGGATATCTGTGCCCGGCCCTATCACTGTTCTGGGCATTGCATCCTCCTTATGGTTTTAACTTGCGGGTACAGTTTTTGTTCCAAAATCTTGCATCATGATTGCCTGTCGCCTCGATCACCGTGAGATTTGCGGGTCATGACGGCGACGAAAACCGGACCGGAAATGATAAAAAACGTGCCAAAGCATGGTGTTTCAACGGAAACAACAGAACAGGTGCTAATATTGAGCCACAATGCAAAAACAAGGCATCTTGAGTTGAAACGCAATCGTTCTGCGCAATCAGGCCCAACAGTCAAAACTCAAAAGGCGCGCTCATCAACCCGCAACTGTACCTCTCCGGCATCTTGCTTGCGGTACCAATTGACGACGCCGCCCTCCAGCAGGATTTCACGCTCACGCGGTGAGGCTTCGAGCGTAAGTGCAATCTCTGCACCGCGGCTTGTTTTGGCCCCGATTGTCGTACTCATCGCAACCAACCGTTTCAGGTTCTTGAAACACAGGACCTCTCCTGCAAACAATGGCTCGACAGTTTTGGGCAATATCAGTGGCAAAACGCCATAATTCACAAGATTCCGACGATGAATGCGGGCAAAAGATTTCGCGGCAACAACACGCAATCCAAGGGAACGTGGTGCAAGAGCGGCGTGTTCCCGGCTGGATCCTTGACCATAGTTCTCTCCGCCGACAACAGCATGTCCATCACCTTCAATCGCCTTGTCAGCCTTCTCGGGATAGCGGGGGTCGACATCACGGAAAACGAAACGGGCGATCTTGTCGATATTGCTTCGAAAGGGAAGCACCTCGGCACCTGCTGGCATGATTTCGTCGGTTGAAATGTCGTTTTGAACCGCAACGAGGATTGGGAGTTCCATCTCATCAGGCAAGGGAAGCAATTCTGGTAAAGACCCGATGTTGTCACCTTTGACCAGCTCCACCGTCGCAGCCTCATCTGACGAAAGTGGTGCCGCAAACATTCCCGGTTCAGCGAGTAGACCGTCCTGGCGCCGGGGTGTCTTGAACATTTTGGGATCAAGCGTGCAAGGATCGGTTATTTTTCCCGTCAGCGCAGATGCCGCAGCAGTTTCCGGACTGCACAGAAAGACAGAATCCTCCGTGGTTCCCGACCGCCCCGGAAAGTTGCGAGGAACGGTCCTTAAGCTGTTGCGCCCCTTTGCGGGCGCCTGCCCCATCCCAATGCAACCATTGCAACCTGCCTGATGAAGACGTGCGCCTGCTGAAAGAAAATCTTCGAGAAGACCGTCCCGTGCCAGTTCCCCAAGCAATACCCGGCTGGTAGGATTGATATCAAAGGAGACTCCTGACGGGATATGGTGACCAGTAACGATGTCCGCCGCAACAGCAAAGTCGCGATACCCTGGATTGGCAGAAGAACCAATATAAGCCTGATAAATCGGCTCGGATTGAATTTCCCGCACGGGAACGACATTGTCAGGACTGGACGGCTTCGCGATTAGCGGCTCCAGCGTGGCAAGATCAATGTGTTCGTCCAAATCGTAACCCGCGTTCTTGTCCGCAACGAGTTCTCTCCAATCGTCCTCTCGACCGTGATTGCCCATAAAGTCCCTCACCGCCTCATCGGAGGGAAAAACCGAGGTTGTTGCGCCAAGCTCGGTCCCCATGTTTGCGATAACATGGCGATCCATTGCCGAGAGACAATCAAGACCCGAACCGGTATATTCGATGATGCGCCCCCGTCCCCCAGACACACCGTGTCGACGCAACATCTCAAGAATGATGTCTTTGGCGCTCACCCCATTGGGCAGATTGCCTGTCAAGTGAACCCCCCAAATATCAGGCATGGCAATGCGATAGGGTTCACCAGCGATGGCCAGTGCAACATTTACCCCGCCAGCACCGAATGCCAGCATGCCCAGAGCCCCGGCCGCAGGAGTGTGACTGTCAGAGCCAATCAATGAACTGCCCGGCACGCCAAACTGTGCCATGTGCAAGGGATGACTTACACCATTTCCAGGGGGGCTGAACCACAATCCAAACCGGCGCGCTGCACTTTGCAGGAACAGATGGTCTTCCGGATTTCTGCTATCTTCCTGTAGTAGATTGTGATCGACATATTGAACAGCGCAGTCGGTAGCAGCACGGTCCAGACCGAGCGCCTCCAAAGTCAGCATGATAAGTGTTCCGGTTGCATCTTGGAGCAGAGCTTGATCGATATGCAGTGCGATCTCACCATCTGATTGCAGGTCACCCTCGACCAGATGCTCTTCCAACAGCTTTTGTGCGACTGATTTTCCCATGTCATTTTCCGATACAGAGCGTGTGTCTATTCGCAGGGCACCATCGCAGTCCGGTAAACAACGCAAGTCCGCTCGGACATAAGCACCTTGCTCGGTAATTTCCGACAACTCCCAGAAAAAGAACAAGAGTGGCCATATCGAACAAGCCAAAGATAAAAATCATCCACTCCCCGGCTTTTCCCCGGGCAATCTCACTTTACCGAACCTTTTTCGCCGAATATCCACATGGTTATTTAAGGCTCGATATCAGAACTTTTCTGGCGAGCTTCTCATTCTCAGAACGGTTCGTGCTGTCAAAAGTTCCATCTAACTCATGGCTGCCGAAGGTATCGTTTCTGACATTGCTCAAGTGTGAGTTTCTCCAGAAAAGAGACCAGACCACAACGCGCAAGAAATTTCTCCACATACAGGATAAGGACGGTCACTCGGCTGCATAACTCAAAGCCTGTGACCTGCTCGCGTAAAGTATCCTCGATTTTTGATCAGTCCGTTGCCCAACAAGAACACAGACGATGAAGAAAATCTGACGGCACGCAAGACAGGCGATCTGAACGGTGATGCGGCGCACAAAAAGAACACTCATACAAAAGATATTCACCCCAGAGTTAAATCACGCTAGAGTTTCACAGTTGCCGTGCGCGATCACCGTGGCGCACGGGCATAAAGTCCGCCGCACAAAGCACCAAACAATCGGGCACAACCAACTGGCGGGCCCAAACAACTGGGAGGAACCAATGCAAGGAAGCGACTACGACACCAAACTGGTCGAAGACCATCAGCACGGCTGGGAAAACTGGACCAAATTCATGCTCTGGAGCGTCGTCTCCATCGCAGTTCTGCTGCTTTTGATGGCGGCAATTCTGATCGATTGATCGAACTGGCTTGCGCATAAAAAAACGCCCCGCAAATCTGCGGGGCGTTTTTCGTTCCGGGTAACCGGAATTTCGTACTTCGTACGCTTAGCCGACGATTTCGGTCTGCGCGAAGAAATAGGCAATTTCGATTGCAGCATTTTCAAGCGAGTCCGAACCGTGGACCGAGTTCGCTTCGATGGATTCTGCAAACTGTTTGCGAATGGTACCTTCCTCGGCATTTGCCGGGTTGGTTGCGCCCATTACTTCACGATACGTGGCAACAGCGTTTTCGCCTTCAAGCGCCTGGACCACAACCGGGCCAGAGATCATGAAGTCTACCAACTCACCAAAGAACGAACGTTCTTTGTGAACTGCGTAGAAACCTTCAGCCTGAGCGCGGGTCAAAGCGACACGCTTCTGCGCAACGATGCGCAGGCCAGCTTCTTCGATGACGGCATTGATTTTGCCAGTCAGATTGCGGCGCGTTGCGTCCGGCTTGATGATCGACAGAGTGCGTTCGACAGCCATTGGTTTCACCTAGCTACTTAATAAAAAATGGGACCCAAATCGGGCCTGCAGAAGATAAAGGAACCATACATAAGAATTCCCTTATCATCCACAGACCCAAAGGTTGGCGCTATATAAACGGGCTTGGATCGCAACGCAACACATAGTTCTACCCACGCAATCCAGACCTGCGGTTGGTGCATTCACCCGTGCGGCGGCGCAAAAACGCCCGAAAACCCGTAAAACTGCGATTTTCCATCGTGTTATGCTGCGCACATCCGCCCTGGAACGCATAGGGTTACATTTTCAAGAATCCTTGCGTCCAAGCGCTTCCTGCCCTATTGAGGGCACAGAATTCCTTGCGATTCTCCGAAATTGCATGAAAACCGCACCAAACCCAACTCAAAATACTCAAGAGAACGACCGATAAAATGCTCCAAATTACCGACCTGACCTATCGCATCGGCGGCCGTGTCATTCTTGACCAGGTTTCCATGACCATTGCTGACGGACATAAGGTCGGCCTGATTGGACGCAACGGTGCGGGCAAATCCACACTGCTGAAACTGATTTCCGGCGAACTGGCGACCGATGGCGGCGATGTCCGCCTGTCCAAACGGGCCCGCATGGGTGTTGTCTCGCAAGAAGCCCCGGCCGGAAGCCGTTCCCTGCTTGAAACGGTTCTGGCTGCGGACACCGAACGGGCATCCCTTCTCGAAGAAGCCGAAACCACCACAGACCCCAACCGCATTGCCGAGGTTCACACCCGCCTTGCCGATATTGATGCGCACACCGCCGAAGCACGTGCCGCATCGATCCTCTCGGGTCTTGGTTTTGATGGCGATGCCCAACGTCGTGCCTGCGATGATTTCTCGGGCGGCTGGCGGATGCGTGTCGCCCTGGCCGCGACCCTGTTCCTTGGCCCTGACCTTTTGCTGCTTGATGAGCCGACCAACCACCTTGATCTTGAAGCCACCATCTGGCTTGAAAACTATCTGATCAATTATCCCGGCACCATCATCCTGATCAGTCACGACCGCGACCTTCTCAACCGGGTGGTCAAAACCATCGCCCATCTGCATGACGGCACCGTGACCCTTTATGGCGGCAACTACGACAAGTTTGCCAAGACGCGGCGTGAACAGCTTGAACTGGCGTCCAAGCATTACGACAAACAAATTGCCCAGCAAAAGCACCTGCAATCGTTCATCGACCGCTTCCGGGCCAAGGCCAGTAAAGCCAAACAGGCGCAAAGCCGCGTAAAAATGCTTGAAAAAATGGGCCCGGCGATCCCTGTGGTCGAAGACCGCGGCATTTCGTTTGACTTCCCAAGCCCCAAGGAACTGCCACCGCCCCTGATCAACATTCATGAGGGCGATGTTGGCTATGCCGAAGGCAAACCGGTCTTGCGCAACATCAGCCTGCGCATTGATATGGATGACCGCATCGCACTTTTGGGTGCGAATGGTAACGGTAAATCGACACTGGCAAAGCTTCTGGCTGACCGTCTTGAACTGATGTCGGGAGAAAAAACCGCGTCGAACAAACTGCGCATCGGGTATTTCGCACAGCACCAAACCGATGAGCTGCGCGGCGATGAAACCCCGTATCAGCACATGGCGTCCCTGATGCCTGACGTGATCGAACATAAAGTTCGCGCCCAACTGGGCCGCTTTGCGTTTGAAGGCCAGAAAGGCGACACCAAGGTCAAGGACCTTTCAGGTGGCGAAAAGGCACGTTTGCTCTTTGCGCTGATGACCCTTGATGCTCCGCATATGCTCATCCTCGATGAGCCGACCAACCACCTTGATATCGACAGCCGCGATGCGCTGAACCATGCGCTCAACGCCTACGAAGGTGCGGTCATCATCATCAGCCACGATCCCTATTTGATCGAAGCCTGTGCCGATCGTCTTGTTCTGGTCGCCGATGGCACGGTCACAAGCTTTGACGGTGACGTTGCCGAGTATCGCCAGTATCTTCTGGACCGTGCCCGCATGGAACGCCGTGCCAATAAAAATGGCGGCGATGACAGCAACGGCAATGGCGGCAAGGACGCCAAACGCGACCGTAAGGCCGAACGCCAAAAGGCGGCGGAAAAACGCAAAATCGCCGCCCCGGTCAAACGCGAAGTGCAAAAGCTCGAATCCGATATGGAAAAGCTGACCGCGCGCAAAGCCAAGATCGAACTCGATATGGCCGACCAGTCGCTCTATGAGGACGCCAATGCTGACAAGCTTGCCAAAGTGCGTCAGGAACTGGCCAAACTCGAAAGCGACCTGGCCCAGATCGAAACCAAATGGATGGCCAAGCAGGAAGAATATGACGCCATGGTCGCCTGACCCGGTATCTTCATCCGCGCATCGACCCCATCAAAAAAACACAGGCTGGACCTCTCCAGCCTGTGTTTTTTAGTGTGTTCCCCGGTCTGGCAAAGCCCCTACCCGGCAAATCGCACGGGTTCAGACCCTAGCCCGATTTACGGATGCGCTTTTGCTTGTACATTTTATCGTCCGCCAGCCCAAGCAACGCAACCGTTTCGGTTGAATCTTCCGGGAACATCGCAACACCGATGCTCGCCCCGACCGAAATGCTTAAATCCCCCATCTCCATCTGGCGCTGAACCGATGCGGCGATTTTCTGGGCGACCCATTCGGCCTCTTCCTTGTTTTTGACGTCATCGGCAATGACGGCAAATTCATCGCCGCCAAGCCGGGCAACGGTATCACCGGTGCGCACGGTATTTTTAATCCGCTCGCCAACCTTGCGCAGCACCTGATCGCCGACCTCATGACCATATCGGTCGTTGATCGGTTTAAACCCGTCCAGATCAATATACAAAAGCGCAATCGAATGGCCTTCGGCTTCGGAATGGCCACAGGCAACTTCAAGCCGGTCTTCAAACAGCAACCGGTTCGGCAAGCCGGTCAGCGCATCATGGTTGGCCTGACGCCAAAGCTCCTGCGCGTTTTCCATATGGCGTGAAATATCAAGCCCCATCTCAACGAAATTAACGTCGCTGTCGCCCGGATCGGTGATCGCGCTGATCACGACATTGGAATAGAAGAAATCACCGCTTTTACGGCGATTGCGCACTTCCCCTTCCCAAATGCCGTTGGCCCGTGCCGCCATCAGGATTTCGTCAAGCTGCTCGGTGTCTTCACGCTCGGCACGCAGGAACGACAACGGTTTGCCAATCGCCTCATTAGGCAGATAGCCGGTCATCGCGGTAAAGCCCGGATTGACCTTGGCAATGATCCCGTCCTGATCAGCAACCACCACGCTGTTTTTGGATGCGCGCAACACCTGTTCGGACAAACGCGCATCAAAACTGGCAAGCAGTTGACGCTGACGCGTCCAGGCATATGCCGCACTGCCGACTGTGATCAGAAGGATAAAGGCAACCGTCACAATCGCCAGTGTGCCGCGTTGCGGGGAAAGAAGCACATCAAACACATCGCGCGGCAAATAGGTGCCGACATAAAGGTTCAACCGACTGTCGGCTTCACCCTCCCCGCCAAATATCACCGAAAGCGAACGGGATGTATTGCGCGCCAGAAACAGATCAGACGCATCAAGAAGCTGCACCGAATAAAATCCAGTATCGGTTTCAAAACTTTGCAAGCCAAGACGCATGTTTTCCCATGCATTGGGGAAACGGTCGGCAAAAACCCGCGCCGTCCCCGTCAGGTCCAGCGCCCAGTTCTCACCGCTCTGCCCGCCAAGGATCCAGTTGCCACCGTGATCAAGAACAAACGGTTTTGCCCCGTCAAGTGCTAGTGGCGCGATCACGTCATCAAGGATCGGGGCGGCACGTAAATTCAGGACAACCACCCCTTGACGGTCGCCAAACCGGTCAAACACCGGGGCCGACAGCCTGATCACCGGCTTGATCGGCTTTTCGATCTCGCCAAATTCCTCGTTTAGATCAATGCCGGAAATATAAACCGTGCCGCGTGGTGCGGTGTGCGCAAGATTGAAATACGGGCGGTTTGCCTTGTTCTGAAGATCCCGGCCGGGAACGGCATAGGGAATGCCGCTGCCGTAATTGACCCGCACCGTTTCATCGCCATCATTGTCCAGATAACGGATCTGGTCATAGATACCCCGGCGCAGCGTAAACAGCTTATATTCGTCCGCAAGCTGATCCAAACTCGCCCGCCCTTCAAGCACCGCCGCAAGATGCGTGCTTTCCGACAGGATCAACAGATCGGAAACAACGATATCAATCCGTTCCTGCAAGCTTGATATCGACTTATCAAGCGCGAACCGCTGATCATCGGCAATCGACTTTTCACGCACAGACGTGCCATCCCACGCCAACAAGCTGACAAGAAGAAGAAACACCGCACTTAACGGCGCAAAACACACCAGAAACGACTTGATATGCCCGAGATTGATCATCGCTCATCCTGTCGAGTTATGGGACAGTCTGCCAAACAGACATCCTGCACAGTCGGGCAAGCCCCTAATGCGCAAGAATAGTTTGGCTATATCATACCCAACATCCCAAAGACACAACACACAGCACGGCCCGCCAAACAAAAAAGAACTTAAAAAGACTTCAATTTCAACGGTTAGGCGTATCCTGATGTTTCTGGAATGATTTGAAGGTAAGGACCTAGATATAGGTAATTGCCATGCAGATTACGACATCTGCTGACGGCATAACGCCGTTCAGATACCGCCCGCCTCCTGCAAACCGTTTTCTCCTTAAAAAGAAGTGCCGGAGTACACCACTCCGCCAATGCAACTTGTGGTTTTTATTCGATATGAAGTTTGATAGTCTCCGGTCATGAGCACGCCAGATAAACCCAAGCTGCTTTCAAGTGGCAATCCGCAAATCCCCAAGGGCGACGGCAACGAACCTGTCCAGGCCTATATTGGCGCCATGCCAGCGTGGAAAACAGACATCGGACGCCGCATCGACGATATCGTCGAACAGGTATTTCCCGATGTACGCAAGGCCGTCAAATGGAACACACCACTTTATGGCAAGGATGACGGCTGGTTTCTGGCAATGTATTGCTACAAGAAATACGTCCAGATCACCTTCATGCAGGGCACATCCCTGACCCCTGTTCCTCCGGTAAGTTCAAAAACCCAAGGCACCCGCTATCTCAACATCCACGAGGATGATGCGCTTGACGAACCCCAACTCACCGACTGGATCAGACAGGCCATCCGACTTCCGGGGATAAAGCTCTAAGCCCGATAAAACCGCGCGGATACGACGTCATCATCATTGATAACTGGACCGCAGAGCATACAATAACCCGCACCTGATAGAGAAAGCTGGATGATCGGAAGTTTTCGGGACAAAAAGTTGGTGATCATTCCATCCGAATAAATCGCCAATGGCGGCTGATCTTGTGCTGGGATGATGCCAAAGGCGAAGCCACCAACCTTTACCTCGACAATCACAGCGACCGGTGAGCCCCCCATGACCATGACAGCAAGAAAACCCGTCAGCGTCGGTGAAATGCTCCCCGCCGAGTTCATGGAACCAATCGACCTGACGCAAACCGCGCTGGCCAACACCATGGGCGTCCCGCGCAAACATGTGAACGAACTGTGCAACAATCGCCGCCGGATCACCGCTGATACCGCGCTCGTCCTCGCCCGCGTCTTTGACAACAGTGCAGAATTCTGGATCAATATCCAGACGCGCAACAACCTTTGGGAAGCCTTGAACATCCCGGACCGTCGCGAACGCATTGAGCGCGCCCGCCCGGTTGCCAAACTGGATGCGACAAATATAACGCCCTAAAACCGGTATTCCAGTCCCAGATACCCCGAAGCCGATTGTTCATCGCCGGTGGCAAGTCCCAGCTCCATGTCCGCGACAACCGTCATACGCCGGTCCACGTCATAGCGCATATTGGCCCCGACATATCCCCCATACGATGACGTATCCCCGGTTCCTTGATACTGCAAAACCGGACCGTTGCTCAGTCCGACATCAACGCTGTCACGCCCGAAATAGCTGTATTTCATCCCGCCGCGCAGTTCCATCTCGCCCGCACCATCTTCAAGCGCCTGACGGGCCGCCAGTTGCAAACGGCCATTGATCACATCCACACCATGCCCCTTAACCCGAAGGTTCGACGATGTCGTGCCGGTTTCGGTGTATTCACCGTAATAGCCATAGGTGTAATTAACCTCGGCCGAAGGCCGCAATTCAATCCCGCCGCCGATGTCAATCGACCGGATCACCGCCAGTGACGGGCTGATATAGACGCTGTTGTAATCTGATTGCGCGGTTTCCTCGCCAATCAGGTTATCGACCACAAGACGTTCATCCTGATGGCGCTGATACCCGACGACCACCGCCCCGTCGATGGCCCAGTCCCCAACCACATATTCACCATATCCGCCGACAAAAAAACCGTTGCTGTCACTTTCGACCGATGCCTCGTCGGTTTTCATGCCCGCAACGGACGCCCCGCCAAACAGACCGATACTGTGGTCCCCAATCGGCTTTTCATATCCGCCGATCGCGCCGCCAACCCGGCTGCGATAGCCCAAATTCGCCCCGTCATCGCCGCGTTTTTTGTATCCACCAAAAACCTGCCCCCAGACAAAGGGCATCTGCGGCGCATATAACATACCCGGTTCAAGGTCGCTGGCCGCAACCACAACCAATTGCGGCGTGTTTGATCGTGCCAGTTGCTGGCTGACCGCCTGATGAATGCCGACAGTCGTCGTTCCAAGCGCCGCCCGGTTGGCTGCAAACCCGGTGGGATCGACAATCGCGACCGTCGATCCGCTTTGCAGGACAAGCCCGTCACCACCGGCCGATGTATTCACCGTACCGGCATTGCTGATGCTCAGGGTCGATGACCGCGCCCCGGCGGATGTATCAATATTGACCGCATTGGTGCCTGCACCAAGATTAATCGTCCCGACAATCGTCGCACCCGGCTTGATGTTCAGGGTCTGGTTGGTCGACCCTACAATCGCCTCGGTCGCCGACCCGGTCGCAATCACCGTCCCGCTGACATTGATCGTCCCGTTGGCCCCTGTGGATCTGATCCCGGCCCGTCCTGCACCCGATACGGTGACGGACCCGCCGTCACTGACCGTAAGGGTGTTGCCGGTACCGGATGATCGTATTCCATCGGCATTCGTGCTGGTAATCGCACCGCTATTGACAAGTGTCGAATTGTTCCCGTCGCCCCGAATGCCCGCGCCATCGCTGCCGCTTGTGGTAATCGTACCGCTATTGACAGATGTTATGCCATTCCCGTCAGCGTACATGCCAAAGGCATTTGATCCGCTTGTCGTGATTGTACCGCTATTGGAAAGCGTCGAACCGCTATTGGTGCTTCCGATGCCATAGGAATCTGTTCCGCTTGTCGTAATCGTACCGCTATTAACGAGTGTCGAATTGGCGTTGGCGCTGTTTAGACCGTAGGCATCATTTCCGCTTGTCGTAAGCGTGCCGTTATTGACAAGTGTCGAATTGGTTCCGGTGCCATGTATGGCATGGGCATTCGCACCGCTTGTCGTAAGCGTGCCATTATTGATAAATGTCGAGCCCGTCCCCAAACTGGCCATTCCGTAACCGTTCGTCGCGTCTGTCCGAATTGTACCGTTATTTACAAACTGCGCATTTGAAGCCCCCCCGCCAGAGCCGAATATGCCCACGCGGCCACCACCCACCGTCGTGATCGTGCCGTTATTGGTTACACGCACCCCGTCCGCGTTGGTACTGATGGCGGCGCTATTCGCCGGCGCCGTAACACTGAGAACCCCGCCCTGCTCGATCAATCCGGTTTCCCCGGCGGTCAGGGTTTTGGCAACCGTATCGGTTACCCCCTCAGAAACCGTAAAATCTGCCGCCTGCACCACTGTACTGAACAACGATGTAACAACAAACGCCCCAAGGGTTCGCCCCCGAATTAAACACCCAAACCCCAAAGCCATTTATTACCCCAAACAGGACGTCTTCAATGTCGGGACCACAACACACAACACCTGCATCGGTGTTGATCGCGCGTCCGAAATCTGCGTCGCCGCGGATCAACATGAGAGACATAAAACAAAAGTTGCATATTAACCGAAAAACCAAACCTTGAATTGCAGCCATCATCCGTCATATGGTGCTATCGCATCAATGTCAATCACCGATGACATTGATGCGGTCCAGACCTGCTGATGACAGTCAAAATACTGTAACCGTAAAGAGTTATTGCAATTTCTGATCAGGTCATTGGCAATAGAAAAGGACAATCGGTAATTGGATTGTCCTTAGAAAAAGGGGACAGTCCCCTTTTTCCTTACTTCCTGACACCAGCCTGTCAGGAGCGGTATGTTTTTATCCCACCGCAAGCAACCCATGATTGACTCGCAGGGTTTTTTCATTCAATACTTAACCCTATGGTTAAGTATCAAGACGCCGCGTTAAACGACATATTCTCAGCCCTCGCCGATCCGACGCGCCGGGCATTGCTGGCCCGTCTCGAAGGCGAAGACGCCCTGTCAATCAGCGCGCTGGCCCAGCCGTTTGAGGTATCGCTGCCTGCGGTGATGAAACATTTGAATGTGCTGTCCGATGCCGGGTTGATCACGCGTGAAAAAACCGGGCGCACGGTCAGCATCCGCCTTCAGGCCGAACCGATGTCGCACGCCATGCAATGGCTGTCGCGATATGAACATTTCTGGTCAGAACGCCTCGACCGGCTTGCCGCCTTTGTCGAAGCCGCCCCGGATGCCGAGACCACGGCTGAAACGGCCCAGTCCTCCAAGTCGGCCAAGTCGCCCCATCCAAACGCACCAAAGGCCCCGTAATGGAACAACAAAAACCAAGTCTGACGATCCGGCGTCGCCTTGCCGCCCCACCCGCAACAGTTTTTGCCGCATGGACCGATGGGCAAAAACTTGCGCAATGGTGGTCGCCCCATGACTGCGAAATGATGGATGCCCATCTTGATGTTCGGGTCGGCGGCACCTTTCGCATCCGGTTCAAGGAACCCGGACAGGACGGCGAAATTCACGATGTCAGCGGCACCTATGACGCGGTTGAAACCGACCAAAAACTATCCTTTAGCTGGCACTGGATCACCACGCCCGAACGCACATCGCACGTCACACTGACCCTGACACCCGACGCGGGCGGCGCGGCAACCATCCTGGTCCTGCATCACGAACAGTTCGCCGATCAGGCCGCCCGCGACGGCCATGAAGGCGGCTGGAACAGTACATTGGACAAACTCGAAACCTATTGCGCGTGCCTGTAATTTCCCGCTTGACCTCAACCATGATTAAGGTCCGAACATCGCCCCGAATTAAGACCGCATAGCATACTGGGCACCGATACCGCCCCATGAATTTCCGCGATTGGCCCCAATCCGTCGCGGCACAACGCCACCACAAGAAACTTTAGGAAACACAAGACATGAGCGCCCCACAAGCCAACACCACTCAAGCCACCCCCGGCCAACCCGGAGCCAAGGCCACCAGCAAGGAATGGATCGGCCTTCTGGTGCTGACCCTGCCCTGCCTTCTGATTGCCATGGACATGACGGTTCTGCATCTTGCCGTGCCCCATCTGACCGCAAGCCTCAACCCGACCAGCGACCAGTTGCTGTGGATTGTCGATATCTATGGCTTTTTCATCGCCGGATCGCTGATCACCATGGGCACCCTTGGTGATCGGATCGGGCGGCGCAAACTTCTGATGATCGGTGGTGGCTGCTTTGGTGCGGCCTCGGTACTTGCCGCCTTTTCCGATACGCCGGAAATGCTGATTTTCGCCCGGGGTGTGCTGGGCGTTGCCGGGGCCACCCTGATGCCTTCTACCCTGTCGCTGATCCGCAACATGTTTCACAATGACAAGGAACGCTCCTTTGCCATTGCCGCATGGATGACCACATTCATGGTCGGCACGGCGGCCGGGCCGCTTCTGGGCGGTGTCGTGCTCAGTTACTTCTGGTGGGGGGCGGTGTTTTTGCTCAACGTGCCGGTAATGGCGCTGCTGTTGCTGGTCGCCCCGATCCTGCTGCCCGAACATAAGGCCGAACGCTTTGGCCGGCTTGACCTGTTTAGTGCCGCCCTGTCGCTGTGCTCGGTTCTTGCGATCATTTACGGGGTTAAGGTTTTTGCCGCTTACGGCTTTGGCATTGATGCGCTTGCCGCCCTTGTGCTTGGTCTGCTTGGCGCGTGGGTGTTCTTTCGCCGTCAGCGCAAACTTGCCGATCCGTTGCTTGATCTTGATCTGCTCAAACAGAAGACCATCGCGTTGCCGATTGTCATTCAGACCGCGGTGATCTTTGCCGGGATGGCCTATTTCATGTTCCTGTCACAGGCCCTGCAACTTGTCATCGGCCTGACACCCATTCAGGCCGGGCTTTCAATGTTGCCCGCCACCCTCGCCGGGATTGTCGGATCGATGGGTGCGCCGGTTCTGATGGGCCGCTATAAACCCGGACAGGTGATGACCGCCGCCCTGATCCTGACCGGGATTGGCTTTGGCATGCTGTCGTGGCCCGGCAGTGTCGTCAGTCTTCCTGTGCTGATTGCCGGAGCGACGATCTTTTCACTCGGCATCACCCCGGTTGCGATGATCTGTACCGATATGGTCGTGGCCTCTGCCCCGGCGGATCGGGCCGGATCGGCTGCTGCCATGTCTGAAACCAGTGCCGAACTTGGCGGCGCACTTGGTATTGCCGTTCTGGGCAGTGTCGGCACCGCGATCTATCGCGATGTCATGGTCAACGCCGTGCCATCGGGCATTGATGCCACGGCGGCGGAGGCCATTCGCAGCACGCTCGGCGGGGCGGTCAATGCGCTGACCAATCTACCACTGGCCCTGTCATCCGATATCCTGCCCGTGGCACGTGCGGCCTTTACCGACGGGCTTCAGGTGATTTCAATCATCTGCACCATTCTGATGGTTTTATCGGCCATCGGCACCCTGATTGCCCTGCGCGATGCCCGCTGCGAGACCAATGATGCCAATGACACCGGTGACAGCAATGACGATGACGGCGCAAACGGCGATGCCGTGATGGATCCGGCCTTAAAACAGGCTGTCTCCGCCACTGGAACCGCGGAATAGGGGAGGATGGCAATGCGAACACCCGAATTTCCCATTCACTTGCACAGCCCGCGGTTCGTCTTTCGCGATTTCGTCGAAACCGACCGGGTGGATTTTGTGAGTTATCAGATGGATGCGCGGTATCGGATGCTCTATGGCCATCACGATACTGCCGAGACCCGCGCGCGCAGCGACGCGCTGTTTGACCGGTTTCTGGACTGGCAACACGCAGAGCCGCGCCGCAATTTCCAGATTGGCATTTTTGACCGTGCCACACAGAACATGCTCGGATGCACCGGCCTGCGCTGTCGCGATGAACCAGCTCGCAGCGCCACATTCGGCATCGAACTGGCCCCGTCTTATTGGGGGCACTACCGGGCCGCGATTGAAGCAACGGCCGCGATGATTGCCTATGGTTTTCGCGAACTCGACCTCGTAACGATTATCGGCGACACCGCCAGTGGCAACAAACGGGTTGCCAGACTGGCAAACTGGTTTGGGGCGGAAATCACCGCCGAACGTCCCGGCCCTGACTGGATGCAGCACCGTGACTGGACCGAAATCGACTGGTCCCTGAACCGCCATGACTGGGAACAGAGCGAACAAAAAAAACAGAAAGGCCCGAACGCCCAAGAGGATCAAGACCGATCCTCCCAGCCTTACCGAAACGACGCAAAAACCCAATCGACGTCAGCGACTGACAACAGACGAGGAGAACCGATATGACGCGCCCCAACATTGTATCGCGTGCCGAATGGCTCGACGCCCGTAAAACGTTACTCGCCCGCGAAAAGGAACACATGCGGGCCTATGACCGCCTGTGCGAAGAACGCCGGGCTTTGCCATGGGTCAAGGTCGACAAGGACTATGTCTTTGACACGCCCGATGGCCAAAAATCGCTGGCCGATCTGTTTGACGGACGCCGCCAGCTGATTGTCTATCACTTCATGTTTGCACCGGGCTGGAAAGAAGGCTGCGTTGGCTGTTCCTTCCTTGCCGATCATTTTGACGGCGCCAACCTGCATCTCAAACATCATGATGTGTCGCTGGTTGTCGTCTCGCGCGCCCCCCTCGCCGAATTTCAACCGTTCAAAAAACGCATGAACTGGGATTTCCCGTGGGTTTCATCGGCCGGATCGGACTTCAATTATGATTTTGATGCATCCTTCCGCCCCGAAGATGTCAAGGCAGGTACGGCGACCTATAACTTCCGCCCCTATACCGGCAAAATGGAAGACCTGCACGGCGAAAGCGTCTTTGTCCGCGATCCCGACACCGGCGAGATTTTCCACACCTATTCCAGCTATGCCCGTGCCGGGGATGCCCTGATCGGTGCGCACACATTTCTCGACATGACCCCGTTTGGTCGCAACGAGGACGGGGTGATGAACTGGGTGAAGCTGCATGATTTGTATGAGGATTACAAATCAGCTGATTCGGGCTGTCATTAACCGGGCGAAACTGACCGGGAATTTCGCCGGAGAATCCCCGAAAAAACCCGTATTATGTACGTACATAACGCAACGCCCGCGCATCATTTGATGCGCGGGCGCTACTTATTTTGAATAATAGCTTCGATTATTCAGAAATTTTGAATACCGGAAGCACCGAACCTTCGTATTTGGTTTCGATGAATTCGCGGATTGCATCATCGTGATACGACTCAACCAGGGTCTTGACCCAAGGCGCGTCTTTATCCTGCGTGCGGGTGACAATCACGTTGGCATACGGGCTGTCATTGCCTTCAATCACAATCGAATCCTTAACCGGGTTCAGACCGGCTTCCAGCGCGTAGTTGGTGTTAATCGCCGAGGCATCCAGATCGGTCAACGAGCGCGGAAGCTGTGCAGCGTCCAGCTCTATGAACTTGATATTCTTGGGGTTTTCAATCACATCAAGCGGGCTGACAACAAGACCGGCATCCTGATCAACCTTGATCAGGCCTTGTGACTGCAGCACCAGAAGCGCACGGCCACCATTGGTCGGATCGTTCGGAATACCGATTTCCGCACCGTCTTTAAGCTCATCAAGGCTTTTGATTTTGTCCGAATAAATGCCCATCGGCGTCAGGATGTTATAGCCAACCACCGCAAGGTCATAGCCGCGGTCCTTGATCTGGTTATCCAGATACGGTTTGTGCTGGAAACTATTGGCATCCAGATCGCCATCATCAAGTGCCTGGTTCGGAATAACATAATCCGAGAAGCTGATGATCTCGATGTCCAAACCCTTGGTGGCTGCGACTTTGGCGACTTGTTCCATGACTTCTTCATGGGCACCCGGGGTCACTGCGACCTTGATTTTTTCATTGGCGATTGCCTGCCCGGTCAGGGCGGCAGTCAGAACGGCGGCAGCCGTCAGTTTAAGTAGAAACCGCATGATAAAGCTCCTTGGTTGCTTTGTTTTCTGTGGTGTTTTGCGGGAATTCGAAAAATCGAATGTGGGGCGTCAATTCTATATTTTGCGATCAGATGTTGCGTTTATCCGCCTTGCGCGCCAGCCGGTCACCAAACATCTGCACCGCCTGAACCACAACAATCAGGGTCACCACCACCAGCGCCATGACATCAGGGCGGAACCGTTGATAACCATAGCGAATGCCAAGATCGCCAAGCCCGCCAGCCCCCACAGCGCCGACCATGGCTGAATAGCCAATCAGGGTCACCGCCGTCAGCGTCAGACCATGAATAATCCCCGGCAGGGCTTCAGGCAGCAGCACCTTGGTCACCACCTGTAACGGGCGTGCGCCCATGGCTTGGGCGGCTTCGGTCAGGCCACTATCCACTTCGCGGATGGCCCCTTCGATGATGCGCGCAATGAACGGAATGGCCGCGACGGTCAGGGGTACGATGGCCGCAGACGTTCCGATCGATGTGCCGACAATCAGCCGGGTAAACGGAATGATGGCAACGGCCAGAATGATGAAGGGGACCGAGCGGGTCGCATTGACAATCGGGCCAATGATTTTCTGAAACAATGGTGCTTCAAGCAGCTCACCGCGGCCAGAAGTCGCCAGCAATACGCCTAGCGGCAAGCCAAGTGCAGTCGCCAGAAACAGCGACACGCCGACCATATAAAGGGTTTCCCAAGTCGCCTGAAGCAGGATTGGTGCGAGTGTTGTTAGCATGGCTTAGTCCTCCTGCCCGTCAGATATCGTGGCGGATGCATCCGCATCCGTAGCAGCATCGGTACCCGCCCGAAATTCCATAAACTCATCCGCCAGAAGCGACTGGGTCGTTGCATGCACCGGATTGGCGAAGATGCTACTCACATTGCCTTCTTCGACAATCACGCCGCGATCCATCACCGCCACCCGATCACAGAGTGCTTTGACCACCGCCATTTCATGGGTGATCACCACCATGGTCAGGCCAAGACGCTTGTTGATGTCTTTGAGCAGCGTCAGGATTTGACGGGTGGTTTCGGGATCAAGGGCGGATGTGACCTCGTCACACAGCAAAACCTTGGGGTTGGATGACAAAGCGCGTGCAATACCGACACGCTGTTTCTGACCACCGGATAATTCCGCAGGATAGCGATCACGCTTGTCATCAAGCCCAACGAGCGGCAACAACGGATCAACAGCGGCGGCAATTTCGGCCTTGCTCGCCCCAGCCAGTTCAAGCGGCAATGCGATATTGCCATAGACCGTACGCGACGACAGAAGGTTAAAGTGCTGAAACACCATGCCAAGCTGGCGGCGGAACAACGGCAAGTCGCGCTTGGAAAGTGTGGTGACTTCTGCCCCATCGACAATCACGGAGCCAGAAGTCGGCCGTTCGAGCAGGTTGATGCAGCGGATCAGAGTTGATTTCCCGGCACCTGATCTGCCAATCACGCCGACAATCTCGCCCGCCGCAATATCAAGATCAATACCTCGCAATGCCGCATGGGCATCGTTGCCGCGTCGGGCAGGATATGTTTTCTGAACGTTCGAGAGCCTGATCATCGGTCTCAACCTTTTCCGTACATACAAAAAAACCGCCGCGGCGAAACCGAGGCGGTCGTACATACGGAGCATATACGCCCTCTCGCTTTAGCCGCATTTTTATCGCGCCCGCAAGCTGAGGAGCAAATCGGCGCGTTCGATATAACTGGTATAATTGACTAAAGCCGGTTCTTCAATGGCAATGATCATGCAATTTACGCATAGCTTTTATGATAGCCGCCTGATTAACAAATATTTTTTGTATAACCAGTCAGCATCAGCCAGCCTGCTTGGCAAACAGCAACTTAACAAAACTGCGCAGCAGCATGATCTGATTTGCCAGCATTTGCGGACGCCCAAGCGCCTTGGACATCACGATGCCACCTTCGACCACGGTGGACACCATATCGGCCAGTTCATCAAGATCAACCGGTTCGTTTGGCGGGTATTGTTCAACAACTCTGTCAAGAATTGTGCGAAACCGGTCACGCCATCCCAACACTGCCTGTTGGTTCAACTGACGGACTTCCTGATCAAACAGCCGTTCCTGATAGCAATAGACGGCAATCAGGCATCCGGGATGGCCGTTCGGCAAGTCTTCCACCAGCTCGGCCAGCATTTTAAGCCCGATGAGAAACTGCTGGAGCGGATCATCTGTCAGTTCCTGCCCACGGTTAAACACCTGATCAAGGATGATTTCATCCTGATCGATGTGCCGGAGCAAAAGCGCGCGCGCCAGTTCGTTCTTATCCCTGAAATGATAGAAGAACCCGCTTTTGGTGATCTCGGCTTCGCAGATAATTTCCTCGATCGAGGTCGCACCGAACCCTTTTTGCAATACAGCCTGTTCGGCAATTTCAAGAATGCGTTCGCGCGTGCGTTCCCCTTTGCCCTTGGCTGTATCGGCGCTCACAGCACCCGACTGATCTACTATCTGGTTCATCACATTACCCTACCGCCGGTACAGTTTTATCGTCGCACAGCATACCCAGATTGCGCCAGACTACCGAACCAATCGCGTAGTCCATTGTTTTTGAATGGTTTTAAGTAAATCCAAAAACAGCACCACGTGCGCACTAGAAGAAAAACCCACCCAAAGCGACACTTCGCCCTCACAAGTTTCTCCGGCTCTAAATAGCGCCAGAGTAGAATTTTTAAAACCAAAAACATGAAATACGACGTTATGACCCACCACCATCACAACTTGCCGCCCCTCGCGCCCACCAAATTCATCACCGATGGCGGGCTTGAAACGACCCTGATTTTTCATGACGGGATCGACATCCCCTATTTCGCGTCGTTCGATCTATTGAAGACAACGGACGGTTACGACCGGGTTTATGCCTATTACGCGCGTTACCTTGAAATCGCCCGCACGGCCAAAGTTGGCTTTATCCTTGAAAGCCCAACATGGCGTGCAAGCAGCGACTGGGGGCCGCGCATGGGCTACTCCGCCCTTGAACTGGCCGACATCAATGTCAAATCAATCGCCATGATGTCTGATCTGCGTGATCAGTATCAAACAGACGACACGCCCTGCCTGATCAGTGGCTGTGTCGGACCACGCGGTGATGGCTATACCCCGTCAAGTCGCATGACCGCCGAGCAGGCCCGCGATTATCATGCTGTGCAAATCGAAAGCTTTGCGGGAACAGCGATTGATATGGTGTCCGCCATTACGATGAATTATCTCGAAGAAGCCCTTGGCATTGCCTTGTCCTGCAAGGACGCACAAGTGCCCTGCGTCATTTCCTTTACCGTTGAAACCGATGGCCATTTGCCAAGCGGGGAAACCATCGAGGAAGCGATTGCACGGGTTGACCATCACACCGGGGCCTATCCGGTTTATTACATGATCAATTGCGCCCATCCCGATCATTTCCGCGACAAGCTTGGCGGCAACGGGGCGTGGAAAAACCGCATTTGCGGGGTGCGCGCCAATGCATCGCGCCAAAGCCATGCGGAGCTTGACGCCTGTGAACATCTTGACGATGGCAATCCTGATGAGTTGGGCCGCCTGTATCGTGATCTTGCCAGCGTGTTGCCAAACCTTTCGGTGATTGGCGGCTGCTGCGGGACCGATCATCGTCACGTTACCGCCATGGCCGAACATGCGTTACCGCATCTTCACGCTGCACGCTAAGCCACAAAACCCACATAAAACCCAAAAACTACGGGACACGAGCAATGAATATGAACTTCAAACCAGCCCCCATGTCAGACGCGCCACAGACCACACCGCCCCTTGATATACGGCGCGCCACGCCAAATGATGCCGATGCCATGGCCAAACTGATCAATATCGCGGGCGAAGGCCTGCCGGTGTATCTGTGGCAGAACATGATCGAAGGCAGTGAAACCGCCTGGGATGTCGGCCGCAGGCGCGCACAACGTGAAGAAGGCGGGTTTTCATACCGCAACACGCAATTTGCCTTTGGCGAACATCAAATCATGGGGGCGGTAATTGGCTATGCCCAGCCTGATACGGCTGAGCCGGTCAACCGGAATGAAATTCCGGCGATGTTTGTACCGATCCTTGAACTTGAAAGCCTCGCACCGGGCAGCTGGTACATCAATGTGCTGGCGGTGTTTCCGCCGTTTCGCAATCGCGGGGTGGGATCGGTTCTGGTGCGGGCCGCCGAAAACGATGCGCGCGATGCTGGCAAACAATCGGTCAGCATCATTGCATCGGATGGCAATCCCGGTGCCGTGCGTCTTTATGAACGCATGGGATACACGGCCTGCGCGACACGTAAAATGGTCAAGGAGAAGTGGGACAACCCCGGTGAAAACTGGACCTTGCTGATCAAGCAGCTTTGATCGGGCAAAAGGCTGGAAGCGATCGGCTTTCAGCCTTTAATATTTCAATCGGGGAAATATTCCACATGGGTTTCCCCGGTTCGCCCAAGGTAAAGTGCACGGCGTCCAGAGAACGAGACGATATAACCCGCACAGCCCGCTGCCGCGACTTTTGAACAGAACCCTTTATAGGTGTAACCGGGGATGAGTTGCTGGGCCTCCCGGATGGCGGACTGGATAGCATCGCGGTCAAAATCCGGGGCGACGGGATTGTCAGCTTTGTGGGTCGAAAGCTCCAGACTTTGACCATCGGCAAGATAATAGACAGCAAGGGAACGGCGAAAATCGACTGCATAACTTTCAAATCCCGCCTGCATCAAAGTGCCGACGATTTCCGGGAACGTCATCGTGCCGTCTTCTGCCCCAGTCAGGCAGGTTTGCGCCACCGATTTTTGAGAATTGTCCATCTGCGTTTCCAATCAAATGAGTGCCCGTTACATCAGGCGTCAGGCAACAGGAAGGGTCATCAGGCGGCATTGTTCGGCAGGACACCGGAAAACTAGCTTTCGGCCTTTTTTTCCCACGCACCTTGCGGGGTTTGCTGCCAATAAGACAGCTTGTGGCCTGCGTCTTTCCAGTCTTTCCAGCGCGTGCGGGCTTCTGCCACCGCATCATGATCGCGGTCATCAAACAACATGATCACCCGTTCATAATCAGCGATTTTTTCGCTGATCGCCCGGTCGGTCAGAAACAGGAACTGGGCACCATTGGGGTTTTCATCCTCAGACGTTAGCCAGACCGGCTGCATTTCCGGATCGCCATCCGATTTTGCCCCATGGGGCAACCAGCTTGCCGCGTCATAGGTCCACAGCAGGGTGTTGATGGCATCAACCCGTTGCTCAATCCCGGTCATCACCACAGCACGCTTTTCCCGCTCCAATGTCTTGGACAGCAGGGTCGGGAGTGCGCGTTCCAGCGGCATGCTGGTGAGATGATAAAACCAAATGTCGGCCATAGGGGATTTCTATCCCGAAGACGAAAACGGGGCAAGGTGATCATCACCCTGCCCCGGATTAATTTGCAATGCGTTCACCCAGTCAATGCATCCGAGCAATGCCCGAACACGCACACCATAGATCCCCGCCTGCGCGGGAATGACGGCGCGGCTTAGGGACAGTGTGGCTTTAAGCTTCGTAGTTATCAGCAACAAAGCGATCAAGCAGACGCACGCCAAAACCAGTCGCCCCTTTTGGTGTGACTTCCTTATCCGATGTCGACCACGCGGTTGCGGCGATATCAAGATGCGCCCACGGGCGATCCTTGGTGATAAAGCGTTTGAGGAACTGGGCTGCGGTGATCGAACCCGCCGCACGGCCGCCAACGTTTTTCATATCGGCAATGTCAGATTTGATCTGCTTGTCATAGCCCGCCCCCAGTGGCAAACGCCAAACGGTTTCATCAACCGACAGCCCCGCCGTGGTGATTTGCTGTGACAGGTCATCATTGTTGGAAAACAGACCGGCATTTTCATGACCAAGGGCAATGATCACAGCCCCCGTAAGGGTCGCCAGATCAACAATCAAACGCGGATCGTGTTTTTCCTGAACGTATGTCAGGGCATCACACAGAACCAAGCGGCCTTCGGCGTCGGTATTGATGACTTCAATCGTCTGACCCGACATTGAGGTCACAACATCGCCCGGACGCTGTGCGGTGGAAGACGGCATGTTTTCAACAAGACCGATAACCCCGACCACGTTGCATTTCGCCTTACGACCCGCCAAGGCCTTCATCAGGCCAGACACAACACCGGCCCCGCCCATGTCAAACTTCATGTCTTCCATGCCAGCCGCCGGTTTGATCGAAATCCCGCCGGTATCAAAGGTCACACCCTTGCCAACAAAGGCGACGGGGGCGTCTTTTTTCTTGCCGCCGTTCCAGCGCATGACAACCATATAAGGCTTTTGGGCCGAGCCCATGGCAACGCCCAAAAGTGCGCCCATGCCAAGCTTTTTCATTTCCTTTTCGTCAAGCACGTCAATCTCGACACCGAGCTTTTCCAGCGCGCTGACTTCTTTCATGAAGCTTTCAGGATAGAGAACGTTGGCCGGCTCAGACACCAGATCGCGGGTGAAGAACACGCCTTCGACGACCTTTTTGGCGCTATCGAACTGTTTCTTGGCATCCTTATGATCGCGCGCCGCAATCGACAGGCTCTTAAGAACCGGCTTGTCGTCCTTGGTTTCGGTGGTGCGATATTTATCAAACCGATAGTCGCGCAGCATGGCACCGGTTGCGAAATCACAGGCCAGACCATCCATATCAAACAGAACCGACAGGTCTTTCTCCCCGGTCGAAATCGCACGGGTGGTCACCGTGCCGCCAAGTTTCTGGGCGGCGATCACGTCAAACTCGGCTTCCTTGCCAATCCCGAAAACAATCACGCGCGACAGATCAACATTGGCCGGGGCCAGAATCTGCAGGCTTTGGCCGGACTTGCCCTTAAAGGTCGAAGATTTGATCGCCTTGGTGATTGTGCCGCCCATGGCTTCATCAAGGGCAACCGCACTTGGCATCAAGTCGGCACCTTCGGTGGCAAAAGCGATGACTGCACCGCTGGTCGGAAGGGCAAGATCGGAAAACGTGATCTTCATGGTGAACAGGACTCCTGTCATGTTTCGGGGCACACAGCCCTTTTCAAAAGCAGCTGTGTTGTTGAAATACTGCCCTTAATCTAGCGCGTTAAACGGCGATGAAAAGGTTTATCGTTGAAAAAGCTGCGTGATTTCACGCAATAGCAATGGTTTGATCGATAAAAACATTACCGATGCCGATTGCGCAACATCAAGGACGCCCCTTACAAAGGCGCTATTATGACGCATTCCAGCCTTTTGGAGCCTGCATCATGAATGCCAAAACTGCCCCCGTTTCGATCCGTGAACCCACCGCACAACCCCATCCATTCTGGAGCGGTGCGTTTCGCCCGCTTTTCCTGTGTGCGGGCATTCTTGCCATTGTTGCCGTTGTCTGGTGGGTTGCCGGATTTGTTCATGGCATTCCGACACCAAGCCTTGGTACCGCATCCTTCTGGCACGCCCATGAGATGATTTTTGGCTTTGGCGGGGCGGCAATTGGCGGGTTCCTGTTAACCGCGATTGCCAACTGGACCGGTCGCCCGGCGATTTCCGGGCCGATGTTAATGGGCCTTACATTTACGTGGATTTTTGGCCGGGTCGTGATTGGCTTTGGCGAAAGCCTGCCTACCGCGTTGGTGATCCTTGGCGCCATTGCCTATTTCGTCTTTCTGATTGCGCTGGGCCTGCGGGAACTTATGGCCGCACGTAATTTTAAAAACCTGCGGGTTTTGGCGGTGATTGGTGTGATTGCGCTGTTTGATGGATTGTTCACCGCGGCCTGTCTTGATGCCCTGGCCCTTGATGCGGTGATGCTCTATCAAACGGCGATCCTGACGATTATTTTGCTGATATCACTGATTGGCGGGCGGGTGATCCCGGCCTTTACCCGCAACTGGATGACCCGCGATCACGTCAATGCACCGATGCCCACAATGTTTAACCGGTTTGATATGCTCTGCCTTGCCAGTGTCGCCATCAGCATCGTGGCCGGGATCATTGATCCGGAAGGTATGGCATTTGGTTCTGCCCTGCTGCTGGCTGCCGCGCTTCATGGCGTTCGATTGATCCGCTGGCGCGGCATTCATAGCTGGCGTGAGCCAATTGTTGCCATGCTGCATCTGGGCTATTTCTGGGTGCCGGTAGGGCTTGTCCTGCTGGGTGCATCCGTCATCTGGCCCGATGCCATCACAAGCCGCGATGCCCTGCATGGGCTCACCGGCGGGGCGATTGCCTGCATGATCATTGCCATTGCTGGGCGTGCGGCCCTTGGCCATACCGGGCGGGAGGTGCGCGCAGGTGTTTTGCTGAATACTGCCTTTGCCCTGATCTGGATTTCAACCGTGTTTCGGATTGTCGCGGGTCAAAGTGATGGCCATTACATCACCCTTCTGGCGATTGCCACCTTGATGTGGATTGGCGGCTGGCTGGCGTTTTTGATTGGCTATGGGCCGGTTCTGATCGGACCGTCGCAGAAGAAAACACAGGGCATTCCGGTGCGCTAAGCGCGCTAGGTGAAATCAAACAGCGACATCGACGGGTTGGATTTGATGTACTCAACCTCGCCACCATCCTCATCCCCGGTGCGGGTCCAGCCATGCATTTCGTAAAAACCATGTGCACGGTTTTTGGGGTCGGCCCCGGTGGTCAGCGATATGTCATCGCATCCCTGTTCAAACAACCAGTCCTCGGCCATGCGTAACAATGCAGCACCAACACCGCGCCCTTCAAAATCGGGATCAACAAACAGCGCCCATAATGTCGACTCAGCCGGGATGGCGATGGCAAAGCCCGCCGCCGAGCCGTCCAGATCTGCAATCCAGATGCCGTAGCCGTCCGTCAACCATTTGCCAAAGGCCGTTTTGGTGATGCCGCGTTCGGCAAGCTGGCTGGGCGACAGATGGTTTTCGCGCACGCGGCTTCGGATGGCGAAAATTGCCCCGACATCGCCCAAACGGGCTTTACGAATTTTCAGTCCGGCCATGTGTTTTATCCCAATACGCCCTTAACCGGCGGCACTTTAGCCAAGCAGGCGCAATGCACCAGAAAAAACGTCATTGCGCGGGCGATTTAAGCCGTACGGGCAATCGTTTTGGCCCCCATGTGCCCGGTTTGGGCGCAAACACGCCCCCACAGTGGGTGCCGCAGCTTTTACATGCGCCGTTCGGATCAAGGTTCCAGTCCGACAATTGATACCAGTCCCGGCCAATCAGAAGGTCGCCACAGCCATGGCAATAGGTGCTTGATGCCGACTTGTCATGGACATTGCCGACGTAGGGGTAGCGAATGCCGTTTTTGAGTGCGATGTCGCGCGCCCGGATCAGGGTTTCGGGCGGGGTGCGCGGATGATCCATCATTTTCCAGTCGGGGTGAAAGGCGGTGAAATGCATCGGCACATCGGGGCCAAGATTTTCACGCACCCAGTTGGTCATGGCATCAAACTCGCCGTCCCCGTCATTCTCGCCGGGGATGACAAGGTTGGTCAGCTCAAACCACACCCCGGTTTCCTGTTTAAGGTATTTCAGCGTTTCAAGAACATCAGCCAAATGGGCCGAACAAAGCTTGTGATAGAAATCCTCGGTAAAGCCCTTAAGATCGACATTGGCCGCGTCCATATGGCGAAAGAATTCTTCGCGCGCCTTATCGCCGATATAGCCCGCCGTGACGGCCACGGTGCGAATGCCAGCTTCCCGGCAGGCCTGCGCGACATCGACGGCATATTCAAGGAAAATCACCGGGTCGTTATAGGTAAACGCCACCGCCGAACAGCCATATTCCTTGGCCGTTTGGGCGATCATTTCAGGTGTGGCCAGCGAGGACAGCTTATCCATCTGACGCGCCTTGGAAATCTCGTGATTCTGGCAGAACTTGCAGGTCAGGTTACAGCCCGCCGTGCCAAACGACAGGATCGGGGTGCCGGGCAAAAAGTGGTTGAGCGGTTTCTTTTCAATCGGATCGATGCAAAAGCCAGATGACCGCCCCCAAGTGGTTAAAACCATCTGATCGTCTTGGCGGGCCCGGACAAAACACAGCCCGCGCTGCCCGTCTTTGAGCTTGCAAAAACGCGGGCAGACATCGCACTGAATCCGGCCATCATCGAGATGGTGCCAGTAGCGTCCGGGGACGGTATCGACCTGTGGGGTGGTCACATTCATGGTGCGGGACTTTCGCTTTGCAAAGCTTCCTCTTTGAAAACCTAGTCTCAATCGCTATCTTTTTCAAAAGGTCTTGGTTTTTCAGACAGGTCGCTCGACACGTTCCAGTAACAAAACTCGCGAAAATTCAGGGTAGCACATTGAGTATTTTGGAAAATCTTCTATCCGGCGATCCTCAAAAGGTTTGGGAAGCATCTTTTGATGTCAAGAATTTGCGCGACGAGGAAGAGCTCCGATCAATTGCAGATCATATTCAGGCGATAAAGAAAGCAACCAAAAACATCGACAAGGATAGCGGCACGGACTTAATCACCAACAATTCCCCTTTGAGTTTTGCACTTCTGAAATTGAAATTTGTTAAGGATTCCGCCGGCTGTCAGTGTGAGCTTTACCCGAGCAACCCGTTTTTCAACCCAAACAAGGAGGCAGAGGAAGGGTTAATTATCATCTCAGATAAGGTCGAAGATGCGAAGAACTGGACAGCGGATTATCGATGTGCGTGCACGAAATGCGGCAATAAATTCAAAGTCAAAAAAGTCGAATATCATGGTCCATTGTACGTTTGGACTAATCTCAGTCCGCCCAAGAAGAAACCGCCAGAGACTCTAATCAAGAAAACCATCAACTACGTCAGGAAGAGGCTATGACGACCATCATCCGCCCGCCTGCCGTTGCAGGGACGTTTTATCCGGCCGATGCCGATCTTTTGCGAAGCGAGATTGATGGGCTATTGGATGCCGCCTTTAAGTCGGAACACGGCCAAGGTGACGCGATCCCCAAGGCGATCATAGTGCCCCATGCGGGGTTGCTGTTTTCAGGCAGCCTTGCCGCCCTTGGCTTTGCCACGGTGCGCGCCCTTAAAGATGCGGTCAAACGCATTGTGATTGTCGGCCCTGCGCATCGCATGGCGTTTCAGGGTATAGCCCTTGCCAAGGCGGATGGGTTTGCCACACCGCTTGGCACGGTTAAGTGTGATTTGGCGGGGCTTCAGACCGCCCTTTCGTGGCCGCAGGTTCAGATTTTGGATGATGCGCACCGCCAAGAACACGGGCTTGAGATTGAGTTGCCGTTTATCCAGCGGCTGTTTGGCGAGGATAGCGATATCGAGATAGTGCCATTGCTGGTCAGTCGCTGTGGCGCGCGGCAGGTGCATGAGTTGATTGAAGCACTTTGGGGCGGGCCGGAAACCTTGATTGTGATTTCATCGGATCTGTCGCATTTCCATGATTATGAAACCGCACGTCACATGGACAACCGCACGCGCGACATGATCGAGCGGTTTGATGCCGAGGGCATTGATAGCAATGATGCCTGCGGGGCGTTGCCGGTTGCGGGGATGTTGATGTCTGCGCGCAAGCGCGGCATGCGGATCAAAACATTGGGCATGGCAAATTCCGGCGATGTGACTGGCGATAAATCGCGCGTTGTCGGCTATGGCGCGTGGGCGATTTATACCGGGTCGGAAAAGATGCGTGACCGCAATACGAGCGCCGAACCATCGGACGGATTTACCGGTACGACCGAACAGCTTTTGGCCCAACACGGGCCAGAGATGATTGATCTGGCACGGCAATCGGTCTGGCACGGTATCCGTCACGGTGGGCCGCTTAACGCCGATACATCATCTGTGTCCCCGGCTCTTTTGGAGCCCGGCGCGTGTTTTGTGACCTTAAAAAAATCCGGGCAGCTTCGTGGCTGTATCGGATCGGTGATGGCGCATCGCGATTTGGCGACGGACCTTTGCGAAAATGCGTTCAAGGCCGGGTTTGCCGACCCCAGATTTCCGCCGCTCCAAGAAGCGGATTTAAACGATGATCTGGAAATCTCGATTTCGGTTTTATCTCCTGCGCGTGATTTTCAGTTTGAGGATGAGGCCGATCTGATTGCCAGGCTGACCCCGTTTGAGGATGGCATTATCCTATCAGACGGCAATAACCGGGGGCTTTTCCTGCCGCAAGTGTGGGAGCAATTGCCCGAACCGGCCGATTTCGTTGCGCATTTGAAACGCAAGGCGGGCCTGTCGATGGATCATTGGTCCACCACCATGCGCGCCCAGCGGTTTATCACGCGTGGCATTTCGGCTAAGGATATTACGACACACGATTTCTGGAAAACTTCCGATTAAAGGGTCAAGACCATCGCGACCGTTACAAACATCACCGCAACAACAGACCCAAACAACCGCTATGCCGATTTTCTGAGTGCCGTTGCCACCGTCGAAGGGGTTTGGGGGCTTTATCGCAATGGCTGGCTGCTGTGTCCCGGCGATGACGGGCAGAAATTCTGCCCATTTTTCCCATCGCGTGATGATGCGGCGCACTGGGAGGATGCGGCTAATACCGGCTATGTCCCAACCGCGATTACGCTGGTGGAATTGATGGAAAGCCTGCTGCCTGATTTGGCGAAGAACGACATTGTGGCGGGCATTTCCCCAACCCTGGATGCTGGTCCCATTGTGCCGGGCCATGATCAGCTTCACCATGATTTGATCACCGCGTTTAAGGCCGCAATTACCGAAACATAAGGCAAACCCCTGTTGTTTGTCGTTTAGGGTCTGGACCTTGGCTGCAAAATTCCCTATGCCCTTTGCCATATAAATTTCACGCCAACACATGAGATTGCAATGACCATTGCCCTGCCCGCCGATGCCGATGCGCTTGAAAACGGTTTGATCGAGATTGCCCGCAAAGCCGGTGCGGCGATGATGGAAATCTATAAAACCGATTTCGATGTGCGATCCAAAGACGACGCATCGCCGGTGACCGAGGCCGATGACGCGGCCGAGGCGGTCATTTTGCCGGGCCTGCGCGCCCTGACCCCGGATGTTAAAATCGTGTCGGAAGAAAGTGCCGCCAAGGGCGATGTGCCCGATGTTGATGGCGAAACGGATTTCTTCTGGCTGGTCGATCCGCTGGATGGGACCAAGGAATTTATCAAACGCAATGGCGAGTTCACAGTCAATATCGCGCTGATCGCCAAGGGTCAGCCGGTTCTGGGCGTTGTCTATGCCCCGGCGATTGAAAAGCTTTATTACGGTGATCCGCGTGGGGCCAAGCTGATCGACGGTGACGTTACGCCGACCATCACCGACATCACGGTGCGCGACATGCCCGAAGACGGGGTTGTTGTCGTCGGGTCACGCTCGCACGGCGATCCAGAGGCGATGAAGGCATTTTTGGGTGATCTGCCGGTCAAGGAACTGCGCCCGGCGGGTAGCTCGCTGAAACTCTGTTTGGTGGCGGCCGGTGAAGCGGATCTTTATCCGCGCCTTGGCCCGACCATGGAATGGGACATCGGCGCCGGCCATGCGGTTTTAAAGGCTGCGGGTGGTGTGATTGAAAATATGGATGGGTCGCGATTCTGTTACGGCAAGGCCGATTTTCGCAACCCGTTCTTCATCGCGCGCAGCCCATCTGTGCCGGTAAAATATCAGGATTAATCCTTCGCAACAGCGGGCCGAAAACGAATTTCAAAGCATGATCAGCGGCTTGTGCTGTGTGCGCTGCACAAGACACAAGTCGCAAGTGATTTAGCCAAAAATAAATCGCCTGAAATCCGCAGTTTCCTTGACTTTTTCACGCGTCTGAATTACACATGTCTTATCGCCACACAACGTGTAGGTGACGTAAATAGCCGCCGGAATCACGGCGACGCGGTCCAGCTTCACCACCGCGGGGCGAAGTCGGGCTAGAGCGTAAATTGGCGCCGCCATTCTGTATGGCGGCGCTGCGCTGTTTGGGGCCTGTTTTCGCCAACTTCCCACAGATATGTCATTCCTTTTTGGCTGCTATCACATCTGTGATGGGTGTTCTTCCTTGTCATCGTCAATGATCGTCGCTAGGTATTTCAAGACACTGGATTTTTCTTTTGGTGGTATTGCATGTGCCCTGCCCTGACCATTCGTCCCTATTCCGAAGGTGCGCTGAGCCAAGCGGCGGGAAAGTTGCGTGCGGGTGAACTTGTCGCCTTTCCGACCGAAACGGTTTACGGGCTGGGTGCGGATGCCACCAATGCCGATGCGGTTGCCGGGATTTACGCCGCCAAACAACGTCCAAGCTTCAACCCCCTGATCAGCCATTTTCCCGACCGCGATGCCGCCGCCGCCCATGCAACATTTGATGCACGGGCCGACAAGCTGGCCGCCGCATTCTGGCCCGGTGCGCTCACACTGGTTTTGCCAAAACGATCCGACAGCACGGTGTGCGAACTGACCACGGCGGGCCTGCCCAGCATTGCGGTGCGGGTTCCGGCCCACCCAATGGCGCGCGAATTGCTCCGCGCGGTGGGGCGCCCGATTGCCGCCCCCTCGGCCAACCGGTCCGGGCGCATCAGCCCGACCACGGCCGGGCATGTTGCCCATTCGCTGGGCAATGCGATTGGCATGATTTTGGATGGCGGGCCGTGCGGTGTCGGGCTTGAAAGCACGGTGATTGATCTGACCACGGATCGGGTGGTGATGCTCCGTCCCGGTGGGATCACCAAGGAACAGGTTGCCGAAGTTCTTGGGGCTGAGGTCATCATGGCCGAAACCGATGACAGTGCCCCCAAAAGCCCCGGCATGCTGACCAGCCATTATGCGCCGGGCTTGCCAGTCCGCCTTGATGCCACAGGCCCCGATAGAGCCAAATATGGTCATGAAATCCTGCTGGGGTTTGGTGACTGCGTGACCAAGGGGTTTGATGCGGTTTTGTGGCTTTCCAAATCCGGGAATGACGTTGAGGCGGCCGCAAACCTGTTTGCCCGCCTGCATGAAGCCGATCAGAAGCGCTTTGACGGGATTGCCATTGCGCCGATCCCTGATACCGGGCTTGGACTTGCGATCAATGACCGCATGAAACGTGCCAGTGCGCCGCGCGCACCGCACCCATCGCCATAAGCGGAGCGATGCCATAATGACCCGCCCGCACGATGCCGCGATCCTTGAACTGAAAAACCTGCTTGGCCCGAAAGGCTGGAGCATGGAACGTGATGTTCTTGAAACGCATAACCGCGAGGCGCGTGGCAAATTCGATGGCCGTGCCGATATTATCCTGTTTCCCGCCAGTACCGATGAAGTCGCCAAGGCAGTTGCCATCTGTGCCGCACACGCCATCGCCATTGTCCCGCAAGGTGGCAATACCGGGCGTTGTGGCGGGGCGGTTGCCGGTCAGGATCAGGTTCTTTTGAACCTGAAACGGATGAACAGGATTGTCGAGCTGGATGCCCGTGACTTCACGGCAACCGTGGAGGCCGGTGCGATCCTGAAATCCATTCAGGATGCCGCCGAGGAACATGACCTTTTATTCCCGCTGAGCCTTGGCGCGGAAGGCAGTTGCCAGATTGGCGGAAATCTTGCGACCAATGCCGGTGGGCTTAATGTCATTCGCTATGGCAATGCCCGTGATCTGGTGCTGGGGCTTGAGGTTGTTTTGCCCGATGGCAGCATCTGGAACGGGTTATCAAAGCTGCGCAAGGACAATAGCGGCTATGACCTGCGCGATCTGTTTATCGGGGCCGAGGGCACACTTGGCATCATCACCAAGGCGACCTTAAAACTGTTTCCACGGCCCAGACATATTGCCACCGCATGGGTGGCGGTGGCTTCCCCCGAAGCAGCACTTGATTTGCTGGCACTCGCACGGCGTACGACCGGCGATGCGATTGCCGCGTTTGAGCTGATGTGCGGTTTTGCCCATGACATGTCGGTGACGCATCTGCCCAATCTGACACGCCCGCTTGCCAGCCCGACCGACTGGCATGTCTTGATCGAACTGACGTCATCGCGGCCCAAAGACGACTTACAATCCTTGATGACAGACCTTTTGACTGAGGCTATGGAAGGTGGGCTTGCGCGTGATGCCACCCTTGCGCAGTCCGACGCACAACGCAAAAACCTGTGGGCAATCCGCGAAGGTATTCCCGAGGCGCAAGGATTTGAAGGCGGCAGCATCAAGCATGATGTGTCCGTACCGGTATCAAAGGTCCCCGACCTTCTGACACGCGGGATGGCGGCGGCGCGCGACCTGATACCGGGCATTCGTCCCTGCCCGTTTGGGCACGTCGGGGATGGCAACATTCATTTCAATTTCACCCAGCCGGTGGATATGGAGAAGGCCGACTATCTCACACATTGGGAAAACCTGAACCGCGTCATTCATGACATTGTGGCCGATCTTGGCGGATCGATCAGTGCGGAACACGGCATCGGGCAGCTTAAGCGCGATGAACTGGTACGATACGCCAGCGCGGAAAAACTGAAGTTGCTGCGCGCGGTTAAGGCCGCAATTGATCCCGACAACCGGCTAAACCCCGGAAAGGTCGTGTAAACAGCCCGCGACCGCACGCCTAATTTCCGTCATTGCCTGAGTGATATAATACCCGCAACGATAATCATCATAATGCCGGTGAGTGACAGCGCATCGGGCGTTTCGGCAAAGAACAGCACCCCCCAAATGAATGAAAACCCGACATAGGCAAAATCAAAAGTGCCGATCATTGGCGATGGCCCGTTTTGATAGGCAATCGCCGCCCCGATGCTGCCAATCAGGATCGAGGCCGCCAGCATCGCCATTATGCCAAAGTCCGAAAACGTCATCGCACTCCACGGTGCAAGCAGAAAGCCATCTCGCACCTCGTCCGAGAGCATGCTGATCACGGCGGCGGCCATACCGCCGACCGCCACAAAGGCACAGTTTAGCGCAAGGGAAAGCTTGATCGGATGTTCGGCCCGGCATTTGGTCCGGGTCAGGATCATCGCAACGGCATAGAGCATGGCCGACAGTAACGGCAGCAAAGCATAGCCGTTAAAACTCCCGGCATCCGGGCGCAAGATCAAGACCACCCCGGCAAACCTCAGAATGACAGCAAGCCAGCCCTCTTTGCTGATCGTGCTTTGGGTGATGGCGGCGGTAAACAGGGTGATAAAGATCGGCAGCGTGTAATAGGTCGCGGCTGCGACAGACAGGGTCAGATGCGGCAGTGAAAGGTAGTAGCTGATCCACATCACGACCAGCAAAAGACTACGCAATATGGTCCAGCCCACCGCATCCCCAAGACGCAAGGACGCAGGCGACCGGATCATCAGATAGCCGACCAGAAACGGGATTGCGATGGCCGAGCGGATGACAAAAATCTGCCAAATCACAAACGTGCTGCTTGATTGCTTGATCAGCGCATCGCCTAATGACAGGGCGAAAACCGTAAAAATGATCGTTCCCACGGCAAGCGGGATACGGTCACGATAATCGGGGACAGATGAGCTTTTCATGGCATCCAGCATAAAGCGAGGTTCGCGTTGGGCGATAAAACCCTACCACCCTTACGACCGAAAAATGAACCCCGGATATCGCCAAACAAAAAGGGCGCCCGAACCATCGGACGCCCTTAATATCATCGTTTTAAGCTACTGGCTTATTCAGCCGGGCCTGCCCAAGGGGACATGCTGTCGAGCTTATCCTGACGGCGGGCTTCTGGTGACTTTTTCCAGTCATTGCCAAAGGCGGCTGATTCCCATGAACCGTAGCTTGGGTTTGGCAGCATGAACCAGCGTTCGCCCCAGTAATCGCCATATTTGGCCATGACATCAAGGCGCTCATCAAGCGTGCCATCAATGTCATCGGTGAAGTCACCAAAGTTGTCGCCAAACATCATGATCACACGGTAATCGTCGGCAACTGCCTTACGACGAGGTTCTTTGGCCGAACCCCATGTTTCGATTTCACCGCGTAGCATGACGTGCTTTTCATCAGCGAACGGGAAGCCGTATTCCTGCAAGTTCTTGATGGTTGCGGCTTCTTCCGGGGCCTTACGGTTGGACACGTAAAACACTTCGACACCCTTGGCAGCTGCTGCCTTGGTGAATTCAAGCGCGCCCGGTGTCGGGGTCGAAATCGCATCATTCACAAATGCCGCCCAGGTTTTGGAGCTATAGCTGGTGTCTTCAGTCACAACCCAGCTCTGATACGCCGAATTATCAAGAACCGTCTCATCCACATCCAAAATCACAGCCGGTTTTTTGGCCATGAAATTGCCGTCCTGCTCAAGGGCTGCGGTCCAGCTATGATCGCCGATGGCAGCAGGCAGAAGACGGGTCGCACCAGCATAAACAGACATTGCCGTGGCTTTATATTCAACCGATGTCTGAAGCCAAAGCGTGCCGTTCAGACCATCATTCTGGGCTGGTTCCTGCGCACTTGCGCCAAATGCGCAAAGCGCACTGGTCGCCATGATGGCGGCAACACCGAAGGATTTTGCAATAAATGTCATTTTAGTCTCCCTGTTGATTTCCCGCCCATTGGAAGCTGACCATACAGACAGGATTTAAGCAGCATGCCATTGCAGTGCGGCAAAGAAAAAGCCTTTTTCCAAAATCACTCGGAAAAAGGCATTTATGACACTTTGATAAAACCGCCACGCGGCAGTTCTCATGCGGTTGAACGCTTTTCAAACGACGTGAAGCCGTCTTCAAGTGCCGGTTCCTCGTGAATGCGATCAACCCGCGCATGGGTAGGGCCGTCATGGCAGGCGGCAACCATTGACCGCACTGCCTCAACCGAGCCGCAAAATACGGCTTCCACTGTGCCATCGGTGCGATTGCGCACCCAACCGGTCAAGTCGCGCTTTGTCGCCTGCTCCACCGTCCAGGCACGATACCAAACGCCCTGCACCCGGCCTTCAATCCGGGCATGAACGGCGATATTGCCAGAACCGGTTGCAGGATCGGGGCGTGTGTCGGTCATGGGAACGTCGTCTCCCTACTTGCTTATTTGGCGGCGTTATTTGACGGCCTTATTTTGCACCGGGAATTTTGGCATGCAGATGGGCGGTATCCTGAAACGCCTGTTTCTGCGCGTCCGATGCCGGGGCCTGATGGTTGTCTTTCCATGCGTCATAGGTCATGCCATAGACGACTTCACGCGCACCATCATAATCCATGGTGACACCTTTTTCACGCGCGGCTGCCAAATACCATTTTGCCAAACAGTTACGGCAAAACCCGGCCAAATTCATCAGATCGATGTTTTGAACATCCTTGCGGTCCTGAAGATGCGTCACAAGACCGCGAAAGGCAGCCGCTTCAAGTTCCAGCTTGGTCTGCGGATCAAGGTTCGCCGCCGGACCATTGGCAAGGGAGGCTTCTGTTGACATTTCCGAACCTGCGCAATCAGACATTCTCCATACTCCCTGCTTTGCTGTGCTGTTCAAGTTTGGCGATCACATCAGGGACATCGGCAATGGTTTCGACCGTGACAAACTGGTCGTTGTCGATTTCGGTCTGATCAACCATTTCATGCACCCATGTGATTTCATAAGGGATGTGGATCGCAGCCCCGCCCGACGCAAGGACTGGCAGGATATCGGATTTCATCGAATTGCCGATCATGACGGCTTCTTGCGGCTCGACACCATAGCGGCCAAAGATATTGCGATAGGTCAGCGGATCTTTTTCCGAAACGATTTCAATCCCGTCAAACAGGTCTTCAAACCCGGACCGGTCGATCTTAAGCTGCTGGGCGATCAGATCGCCCTTGGTGATCAGAACCACCTTGTAATCGGGTTTGCTGGCATAGTGTTTCAGCACGGTCTCGGCCCCGTCAATAATCCGGGTCGGCGCACGCAGCATCGATTTGCCGATTTCGGCCAGTCTGTGAATGTCTTCGGCACTGATCTTACGATCGGAAAGCTCAATCGCGGTTTCGATCATCGACAGGGTAAAGCCCGTCACGCCATAGCCATAGATCGAAAGATTGGCCAGTTCGGCCTGATACAGGCGATCATCAACCTGATCGGCGGGCACATAATGACCAAGCATCTCACGCAGTTCGATATGGGCCTGACGAAAAAGCGGCTCGTTGTGCCACAGGGTATCATCGCCGTCAAAAGCAATCAGTTTATACATAGGGACGCCTCGTTTCTTGTTATTGGATGGCAAGCATACATAGGGGTTCAGCCTCGATTTGCGACCATATGGCAGAGCAAATCGTCCGTAAAGCCCCGTTATCTGTATTTAAGACGCGTGAATGCGTTGGGAAAGGGGTTGAAACCGAAAGCATTCGAACAGGTGAAAGCAAAAATATCCGCAACCGGAAAATCTTGCTTACATCCACACCGACAAAATGGTTGCCAGAACCGTGATTACAACACCTGCCGTAAGGATCAGGGTAAAGTGTTGGCGTTGGCGGCGGCTGATGATGTCGTTCGCGGCGTCATAGTCAAAGCGTTCCATGCGGATGTTGGCATCCAGAACACCCATGACGGCAAGATCATCGATGGCGGCATCCATCATCACCGGCGGGCCGCAGACAAAGGCGACCATTTCAGCGGCATCCTGCCCATCCAGAAGCCTGACAAGGTGGGTTTGGTCATAGCGGGCTTTTTGTACCGTGATGTTTTCAATATTGGTGGGGACATCCCCCTCTCCATGTTCAAACAGGCAAAGCGCGCGCAGATCAAGGTTTTCCTGCAACCCGGGCAACTGATCCCTTAGCAGGCGCAGTTCTGCCCCATCGCGCACGGCAAGCAGCAGATAGACGGGGCTTGTTATCCGGTATTCGGCAAGCTGGGCCAGCACCCCCAGCACCGGGACGATGCCAATGCCGCCTGCGATCAGAAGGACCGGCTTGCTGATGTCCACCTTTTGCAGAGTGAAGCTGCCATGCGGGCCATCAATCGCCACCGGCGTGCCCGGCACAAGGGCGGGTACCGTATGGGTCATGTCCCCGGCATCGCGGATCATGAAACGCAGGCGTGGCAGTTCGGATGGTAGGGATAGGATCGAAAACGGATTGTCCGTGACACTGTGGCGCCTGCCAAGCGTCAGCCAGGCAAATTGCCCGGCAGTAAACCGGAATGCCCCATCCTTTGGCCCGCGCAGGATCAGTTCGGCAATACCGGGCGCACGGGTATGAACAGCGTCAACCACAAAGCCCTGTGCGCGTCCCTGATACAGCCGCCAGACATAGATAATGCCAATCGACCCAAGGGCGATGACGGCAAGCACAATAATCGTGCCGGTCCCCAGCGGATCGGCAAACAGCCGCGCATGGACAAAGGAATGGCGGAGCGCCAGCACCATCGCCGCAACCGCCAGCCCCCCGTGCAACAGGCGCCATATTTCATAGCGCGCCATTTGATGACGCAGATATTTCGCCCACAGAACCAGCAGCAGCAATATGCCCGCAGCAAGCGTGCCGCCAAGCAAACCGGTCGAGGTGATCATTGCCGCAAGGCGCGCAAGCAAGACATCCGGTGCCCAGCTTTGCGCACGGAACATAAACCCGGCAATGTGGCCGACAATCACCAGCAACAGGGCACCCGCCGCCACCCGGTGAAAGCCCATGGTCCGGTCCAGCCCTATCCGCCCGGAAATCTGTTCAAACCGCCCGGATGTCAGAAATTGCAGCAACAGCATCGCCATGGCGAGGATGCCAAGCGCGCGGCCAATCAGCGGGGCCAGATTTTGCCCATGGCGCGCACCACCACCCAGCGAGATCGCGGCAATCACCGGCCCCACGGTCAGAACAAGGTAAATCACCCCCAGCGCCCATCCCGGCAACCCCCGTGGGCGGGAGATTTTCGGTTTTGGCCGAGGATGCGTCTTATGGTCTGTGTTCTGGCTGACTGTCATTGGACCCTACACCGAAATGTCACAGTCCCGGGATGGTAAATGATTGCAGCGCACCGCACCATGACATTGCGCAATCCTCAAAAAAGGGGATTGCCGAAATGCTGGCAATCCCCCGTAAACGTCTGGTGATGAAAGACCGATCAGTCTTCGTCTTTTTCGAACTCGATGATAATGGCATCGACCGACAGGTTTGCACCCTGCTCGGCGTGGATTTTTTTGACCACACCTTTGCTTTCGGCTTTCAGCACGTTTTCCATTTTCATTGCTTCAAGGATGCAAAGCTCTGTGCCCGGCTGAACCGTCTGGCCTTCTTCGACCGATACCTTGACCAAAAGGCCCGGCATGGGCGATTGCAGGAAGTTTGACATGTCTGGCGGGGCCTTGAACGGCATCAGTTTCTGGAGTTCCGCCACACGGGGCAACAGCACCTTAAAGCTGCGCTGAATGCCATTGGCCGACAGGCGATAGCCAACGCCTTCAAGATCGATCTGCACACAGACCGGGGTGCCGTCGATTTCACCGACAAACATCGCATCGCCGATTTTCCAATCCGATACGACGCCATAACTACGATCGCCAATGGCGACGATGTAATCGCCGTTAACACCATCAAATTCGATATCGAATGCGGTGTGGTCATCGCCCGATACGGCGACCCAGCTTTCGGCAATTTCAAGCGGATGGTCGCTGACCTGTCCGGTGATCCCGGCGTTGCGTTCGGCAATGCGTTGATTGATATAGCCCGCAACCACAATCAGGATTGCGGGATCATCATTGGGCAAATCGTCGGCCGAGAACCCGTTGGGGTATTCTTCGGCAATGAAGTTGGTGGTGATGTTGCCATCCTGAAACCGCTTATTGGCCATAACAGCCGCCAGGAACGGGATATTGTGCGAAATACCGCGGATGTAATAGGCATCAAGGGCGGCGCGCATTTCACCAATGGCATCGTCGCGGGTTTCGCCATATGTCACCAGCTTTGCGACCATCGGGTCGTAAAACATTGAAATTTCACCACCTTCAAACACGCCGGTATCAACACGTACCGACGCACTTTCGGCGGGCGGCTGATAGCGCACCAGACGCCCGGTCGACGGCAGGAATTCGCGGAACGGGTCTTCGGCATAAATGCGGGTTTCCATCGCCCAGCCAGTAAGCGTCACGTCATCCTGTTTTAAGGTCAGTTCCTGACCATCGGCGATTTTGATCATCCACTCGACAAGGTCCTGCCCGGTGACAAGTTCGGTCACCGGATGTTCGACCTGAAGCCGGGTGTTCATTTCCAGAAAGTAGAAATTCTTGTCCTTATCAACAATGAATTCCACCGTCCCCGCCGAGCAGTAATCCACCGCGCGTGCCAGTGCGACGGCCTGTTCACCCATGGCCTTACGGGTGGCGGGATCAATAAACGGTGACGGGGCTTCTTCGACGACCTTTTGATGACGGCGCTGAATGGAGCATTCGCGTTCGCCCAGATAAATCGCGTGCCCGTGTTTATCGGCCAGCACCTGAATTTCGATATGACGGGGCTCTTCGACGAATTTTTCAACAAACACCCGATCATCGCCAAATGAACTGGCGGCCTCAGACGTTGCGCGTTCGAAGCCTTCGCGGCATTCGGCGTCATTGCGCGCGATGCGCATGCCCTTGCCGCCACCGCCTGCTGATGCCTTAAGCATCACCGGATAGCCGACCTCATTGGCGATCTTGACTGCCTCGTCAGTGTCCTTGATCACCCCCATGTATCCGGGCACGGTCGAAACACCGGCATCGGCGGCAATCTTTTTTGATGTGATTTTATCGCCCATCGCGGCAATCGCGCCATTTGGCGGGCCGATGAAGGCGATTTTGGCCGCGTCCAATGCCTTGGCGAATGCCTGATTTTCCGACAGGAAACCATAGCCGGGATGAACGGCCTCGGCCCCCGTCGATTTGCAGGCATCGATGATCTTTTCAATGATCAGATAGGACTGGTTGGACGGGGCCGGTCCGATATTAACCGCCTCGTCGGCCATCTGGACATGCAGGGCATTTTTATCCGCATCGGAATAAACCGCGACGGTTTTAATGCCCATTTTGCGGGCTGATTTGATCACACGGCAGGCAATTTCACCGCGGTTGGCAATCAGGATTTTCTTAAACACTATTTTATCTCCCAATATGACTTTGCGGCTTACAACGGAATGTTGCCGTGTTTCTTTTCCGGGTTCTTGATATCCTTGTTGCGCAGCATCGCAAGCGACCTGCACACGCGGCGGCGCGTGCCATGCGGCATGATGACATCATCAATGAACCCTTTGCGGCCCGCGACAAACGGGTTGGCGAATTTTTCGCGGTATTCCTCGGTGCGGGCTTCAATCTTGGCCGGATCGTTCATATCAGCGCGGAAGATGATTTCCACCGCGCCCTTTGGCCCCATGACGGCGATTTCAGCGGTCGGCCAGGCATAATTGACGTCACCGCGCAGATGCTTGGACGCCATCACGTCATAGGCCCCGCCGTATGCCTTGCGCGTGATCACGGTGACCTTGGGCACGGTGGCCTCGGCATAGGCATAGAGTAGTTTGGCGCCATGTTTGATGATGCCACCATATTCCTGTGCGGTGCCCGGCATGAAGCCCGGCACATCGACAAATGTGACAATCGGGATGTTATAGGCATCGCAGAACCGCACGAACCGGGCGGCCTTTTTCGAACTGTCGATATCAAGGCAACCCGCCAGCACCATCGGCTGATTGGCGACAACACCGACTGTTCGACCATCCATGCGCGCCATGCCGACGATGATGTTTTTGGCGTAATCGGGCTGAATTTCAAAGAAATCGCCTTCGTCGACGACCTTTGCGATCAACTCCTTCATGTCATAGGGCATGTTGGTGTTTTCAGGCACCAGCGTATCGAGCGAGAAATCATCGCGTTTGATCGGGTCTTCGCACAGGCGCGCGGGCGGGTCTTCTTTGTTACAAAGTGGCAAGAAGTCCATGAAGCGCCGAGTTTGCAGCAACAAATCCACATCATTGTCAAACGCCAGATCGGCAACCCCAGACACGCTTGTGTGGGTGGATGCGCCGCCAAGCTGTTCGTGGGTGACTTCTTCGTGGGTCACGGTTTTAACCACATCAGGCCCGGTCACGAACATGTATGAGCTGTCCTTGACCATGAAAATAAAGTCGGTCATGGCCGGGCTATAAACCGCCCCGCCCGCACACGGCCCCATGATCAGGGAAATTTGCGGGATCACGCCGGACGCCTCGACATTGCGTTGAAACACATCGGCGTAACCGGCCAGGCTTTCGACACCTTCCTGAATACGGGCCCCGCCGGAATCATTGATGCCAATCACGGGTGCGCCGACCTTCATCGCCTGATCCATGATCTTGCCGATTTTACGCGCATGTGCACCGGAAAGCGCACCGCCAAACACGGTGAAATCCTGTGAAAAGACAAATACCAAGCGGCCATTGATCGTGCCATGGCCGGTGACGACACCATCACCGGGGATGCGGTTTTCGGTCATGCCGAAATCCACACAATCATGTTCGACAAACATGTCCCATTCCTCGAACGAACCCGGATCAAGCAACACATCAATCCGCTCACGCGCGGTGAGCTTGCCTTTGGCGTGCTGGTTATCGATCCGGCGCTGCCCGCCGCCCATGGCGGCCTCGGCGCGTTTTGCTTCGAGTTTGGCGATAATATCTTGCATTCTGCGTGATCCTTGCTGTGGGCGGCCCAATGGCGCACAGGCCCGTCATCCGCTTAACCTGAAGAATGAAATAGCATTATTCGGTACTGGAATGCCAATTATTTCTGACAGTTTTCCCTTGGGGTAAAATATACCGCAACCACCTGATTTCCCTAACGTCATTGTGATATGCCTGATTTCTGTGGACTAAAGTCTAGGCCACGTGAAAACGGATGGAACCCACCCCTGACAGCCACAAACGCAATGTGCTGCGTGCTCACTGTCTTATTCTGACGTGCAATCAATGCTATCACTCTTGCAAAGAATGACGTGTGATACGCCGCGACATGAGCCCCCCCTTAACGTTAAGTGACCAGAAATTTGATGTTTAAAATCAAGCCCCGCACCACAGAACCAACTGGCGACGATACGCCGGCCTCATCGCTTTGGCGTTATATCTGGCGCATGAGTGGATGGCATCAGGTTGCGGTGTGCAGCCTTGCGGTTCTTGTTGCCATTTTGGGGATCGCCCCGCTTGAGCTCCAGCGCCGACTTGTTGATGACGCGATCAGCAAACAAAACCTCGACCTGCTTGTGACGTTGGCATCGATTTATGGGGCGATCATTATCTTGCAAGGCGTGATCAAGCTTGGGCTTCGCATGTATGAAGGGTGGCTCAGTGAAAGTGCGATCGCACATAACCGCCGCCATTTGACCCGCCTTTATGCCGAAGATCAAACCGGCCACCATGACCCCGACGATAAAAACGCCAATAACAACGGGCGTGCGGTATCGATCATTGGTGGCGAGATTGAAAAGCTGGGTGGGTTTGTCGGCGACGGGCTATCCCAGCCGATTGTCAACAGCGGCATGCTGATCTTCGGGCTTGGCTATATGCTCAGTGTCGAGCCGATTGTTGGCCTGATCGGGGTGATCGCCCTGATCCCGCAGGTCGCGCTTGTCCCGGTTATTCAAAAACGGATCAATGCGCTGATTGAAGAACGCGTGACCAAAATGCGCGATGTCAGCGATGAGTTATCGCAACTGGCGCCGGGTAAGAAAAACACCCAGACGGTCGAAGAAATCAATGACGGCGTTTTGCGCCTGTTTGATAACCGCATGAAGCTGTTTTTGCTAAAATTCGGGATGAAGGCCCTGATCAATTTCCTCAATGCGCTGGCCCCGATCTGTGTGCTGGTCGGCGGCGGCTATCTGGTTATTCAGGGGGAAACATCGGTGGGTATCATCGTCGCCTTTATTTCGGGCTTTGACCGCATGTCATCGCCGATGCGTGAATTGCTGTCCTATTACCGGGTGGCGTCACAGGCGGCTGTCCAGCACAGGTTGATTGCCAAATGGATGACCTGACCCGCAGGCGTCCTTTGACCGATGTGACGTGGCACAGCACATGTTGGTAAAAGACAAAAAGGAGCGGTCACCCGCTCCTTATCACTTTAACGCATCCCGCAAACTTCTGACCCTAATGCTTCAGGAAAGCAGCTCAAGATACCGGCCGGTGGCGAGAATTTCGGCGCGGTGACGGTCTCGGCGCTCAATCGCTTCGAAGTCTTCGCCCCAGTTCTCAATCGAATATTCTTCATCCAGCAACGCGCATTCGGATGCTTCTTGCGCGCTGATGCGGCCATGCATGACGGCAAGACCGACAATCACGGAACCCGACACGGTTGTCAGGTTGTGCAATGCGGTCAGATAGTAATCGTCAAAGCCATCAATCAAACCCTGAATCCGCGCAAGGGCATCTTCGTTTTGGCTGACCGGCATAACGCCTTCGGTCACGATCAGCTCAATGCCAAGTTCCTGTGCGACCCAATCAAGAAGCGGCTGCCAAGCTTTGGCTTGCCGTTCGATCAGGTCTGTGGGGAAGCTTGCCCGATAGCATAACAGGTCAGACCGGCCATACCCGGTCAGCTCCGCCACCACGGTTGGGCGGTTGGGCCGAACGCGGTCAATGGCGGTGGCCGCACGTTGCATGATCGGCATGGTGTGGGGCAGGATTTTTTCGCCCTGCGCATCCCATTCCGCGGCAATTTCACGTGCCAGCACCTCGGACGGTAGCAGGAAGTCTGCCTTGGCCGGTGTTTTCACCGAGCGTCCGTCAAGCTGTACACGCCATCCCGCACCGCTGTCATCAACAGCAGCATCGGCCTTTTTATAGAAGCGATTGATCGTTTGTGTAACCATGATCGCCATATGCCTAAAAGCAGAGTTCGGCGCAAGGGGTTTCAGACGGTTTTACGTCATCAGAACGCCATTTAGGCGATTATCAAAAATTTCTGTATAATTTTTGATCAATTTACCCCATTGACCAAATAGTAAACATCCCTACTCTGCGACGTGAATATGACAAAAGCGCGAAAATGCGCGACAATAATGGACATGGCATGTGCCTTGCTGTGTCGTCAGGGGATTATTTCGGTTGCAGGGCTGATAATAACAGCCCGAAATCAGGAGAGGCTTCATTCGTATGACAAAATTCACAACCCGATTTTTTAGCGCCGCACTTGGCGCATCACTAAGTGCTGCGATTGCGTTTGGCGCAACGTCGGCCAAGGCCGAGATGGACCTTAAATTTTCACTCGACTGGAAATATGAAGGTCCGGCTGCCCCTTATATTCTAGCCAAAAAGAACGGCTATTACGCCGACGAAGGGCTTGATGTCACGATTGACTCGGGCAACGGTTCGGTCGGTGCGATCACACGGGTTGCCAGTGGTGCCTATGACGTATCACTGGCCGATATCAATTCGCTGGTTGAATTTAACGCCACCAACCCGGACCGCGCCATGAAGTCGATCTTCATGGTCTATGACCGCCCGCCGTTTGCGTTGTTCATGCTTAAGAAATCGGGCATCACCAAACCCGAAGATCTGATTGGCAAGACGCTTGGCGCGCCGGTGTTTGACGCATCGCGCAAACTTTACCCGGCCTTTGCGTCGGCAACCGGACTTGATGTCGATGCCGTCAAATGGGAAAGCATGGACCCGCCGCTTCGTGAACCAATGCTGGTGCGCGGCGATGTGGATGCGATTACCGGTCACTATTTCACATCCATCCTGAACCTGCAGGCACAAGGCATTGGCAAAGAAGACCTGACCGTTTTCCAATACAAGGATTTCGGCATGGACTTTTATGGCAACGGCCTTCTGGCGTCGCCGGAAATGATGGAAAAGCATCCTGAAGAACTGCGCGGCTTCTTGCGTGCGGTTGTCAAAGGCTGGCGTGCGGCGATTGAAGACCCGGCATCGGCCATCGCCGCCCTTAAGGAAGTCGATCCACTGATTGACCCGGCCCTTGAGCTACAGCGCCTTCAGATGGCGATTGACGAAAACGTGGTCACCCCGGACAGCTTGGAAAACGGTATGGGCATGGTCAAAACCGACCGTATGGCCAAGGCGATTGATCAGGTTGCACTGGCCTTTGGCTTTGAGAACAAGCCGACGGTTGGCGATGTCTTTACCGATGTCTTTATGCCCGGCGAAGCAGACCGCCAGATCAAGTAATCAACACAGACATCCGGGGCAGGTTATCCTGCCCCGGCATGCATTGATCCCACCCATAACAGATAACAAAAAACAATCCGGACAAGCAGGGGGAATGACTTCCGTGTCTAAAAGCTTTGTCGAACTCAATAACGTCACGATGCGCTATAGCGAAGGCGACGAACTCGCACTCGACACCACCAACATGAAGATCAACAAGGGCGAATTTGTCGCGGTTGTTGGCCCGTCGGGGTGTGGCAAATCATCCTTGCTGAAACTTGTGTCCGGCCTGATGCCGCCGACCGATGGCATTGTGCTTGTTGATAATAAGGAAGTTTCCGGGCCGCTTAAAATTGTCGGCATGGCGTTTCAGAACCCGACCCTTTTGCCGTGGCGCACGACACTTGATAACGTTTTGCTGCCGATGGAAATCGTCAAACCGCACCGCAACCGCCTGCGCAAACATCGCGCCGAATACGAAGACCGCGCGCGCAAGCTTCTGGCCAGTGTCGGGCTTGAAGGACATGAAGACAAATTTCCGTGGGAATTGTCAGGTGGCATGCAGCAACGTGCATCACTGTGCCGGTCGTTGATCCATGAACCCGATCTTTTGATGCTCGATGAACCGTTTGGCGCGCTGGACGCCTTTACCCGCGAAGAACTGTGGGACATTTTGCAGAACCTTTGGATGGTACGCCCATTCACGGTTATGCTGGTGACCCATGATCTGCGCGAAGCATCCTATCTGGCCGATACCATTTATGTGATGTCCAAACGTCCGGGTAAAATCATCGTTGCACGGGAAAACCCCCTGCCCCGGCCGCGTGATCAGGAAGTCACCTTTACCCAGCCTTTCACCGATCTTGTCCACGAATTACGCAGTCACATCCGTGACGTGCGCGCAGCATAGAAAGGCGGGCAGATATCATGAACAAGAAACTCAACCTGCGCAAAGCCTCCCCTTGGCTCAGTGCCATCAGCCTGTTTGTTTTGTGGGAACTGATTGTTCGGATTTTCAACATCCCGCCCTATGTGCTGCCTACCCCGTCCGAAAGCATCATTGTTGGCTGGCAATTCCATGAAGCCATCTGGATGCATGCGACCCACACGCTTTATACAACACTGGTGGGCTTTGCCATTGCTGTGGTGTTTGGCGTTGTGCTTGGCGCACTGGTCGGATCCAGCAGAACGATTTATGACGCGGCGAACCCGCTTCTGGTCGGGTTTAACTCGGTGCCAAAGGTGGCGTTGGTCCCGGTTCTGGTCATGTGGTTTGGTATTGGCACGGTGCCGGCCATCATCACCGCATTCATGATTTCGTTCTTCCCGATTGTGGTCAATGTCGCGACCGGGCTTGCCACCCTTGAACCGGAATTGCGCGATGTGTTGCGGTCCCTTGGTGCAACCCGCAAAGACATTCTGATCAAGGTCGGTTTCCCGCGTGCTATGCCGTATTTCTTTGCCTCGTTGAAGGTCGCGATCACGCTGGCCTTTGTCGGATCGGTGATTTCCGAAACCGTGGCATCGAACGTTGGTGTTGGCTATTTGATGCTGTCGGCATCGTCGAAATTCAACATGCCGCTGGTATTTGCCGGGCTTTTGGTGATTGCGGTGATGGGGATTGCGATGTATGAAATCTTTAACGTCATCGAACGCCGGTCAACCAAATGGGCCAACCGTGCCAATCCGACGAACTGATCGCACCAGACAAATTTAGGGCCTGAACCCAATCATCATACAAATATAAAGGCCGGGTTTGACCCGGCCTTTATGCATTATACCATTTGTCGCAAAGTACCTGCGGCCTAGCCCAGATGATAATCAAAGAACGCCTGAGTGCGTGTCCATGCCAGCTGGGCATCCTCGGCGTCATAACGCCCGCCCGTCGGATTGGCAAAGGCATGATCGGCATCATACCAATAGAATTTATACAGCGATTTACCTGCCGTTTCGAGCGACTGTTCAAACCCCTCGACCATTTCCTTGTTGATCGATTTATCAAGCTTTCCGAAATGGCCCATCAGCGGAGCGTTCAAGGTCGCAACCTGTTCGGGGGTTTTCGTGACGTTGCCGTAATAGATCACAGCCGCATCAACATCGGTGGCAAGGGCGGTATTAAGCGACCAGCCACCGCCAAAGCACCAGCCAACCGAACCAACTTTGCCCGTTGAGTCCTTGTGGTTTTTCAAAAACTCGACCGAGGACTGCAATTTGCGGGTAGCAGCAACCGGGTCCATCCCCGACATCAAGGCACGTGCGCCATCGGGCGTGGTTGCAGGTGGTTCACCATATAAATCAACCGCAAGCGCGATATAGCCCTGCTTGGCATATTCGGCCGCCACGGCACGAATATGATCATTAAGCCCCCACCATTCATGGATCAGAATAATGGTTGGTGCCGGCAAGGTCGCTGGCATGGCGATTTCGGCCACCATTTTTGCGCCTTCGGGTGTGGTGACGGTGACTTTATCAAGCATGGCCCCTTGCGCGTGGGCCAGAACAGGGTCGGCCAGAACAATCGCAAGCGGCAGGGCAACCGCCCCTTTTAAAAACAATCGACGCTGTTCATCTGTTGCCTTGGGTGGTGGTCCAAGATGCTCGTGTGAGCCACATCCATCAAGCGTACACATATTCAAGCCTCCTTTGATGACAGTTTCTTACGGTGCAATCATTCGCGATGACCGGGGGCATAGGCAAATCACACTCCCGTCATCGGCGCCATAATGTGTTGACCTGTTTTGATACGGACAGTCGGGCACCTTCGATCAATGCAACATTTTCAACAAACTGCCGCTTGCGGTTCGCCCCGTCACCTGATTTAACCTCAGACCATTGAGCCCCCCGCAAGCAGGAGTATCCATGCGCGAAATTGAAACCGTACTGTTTGATCTTGGTGGCGTTCTTGTTGATTGGGACCCGCGCCATTTATATCGCAAGATCTTTGATGATCCGGCAGATATGGAACATTTCCTAAGCGAGATCTGCCATCCGCACTGGAACTTCCTGCATGACAAGGGGGCGCTTAGCTTTGCCAAATCAATTCCCGATTTGCAGCATCGCCATCCCGATCATGCCGATCAGATTGCCGCATGGTGGGATCGTTGGCCGGAAATGCTTAAGGGCCAGATTGACCGCACGGTTCACATCCTTGAAGATTTGAAATCACGCGGCAATGTCCGCCTGTTTGCCCTGACCAACTGGTCGGCAGAAACATGGCCATTTGCGGTCGAACGGTTTGAGTTTCTCAATCACTTCGAAGGTATTCTGGTATCTGGCGAGGAAAAGCTCGCCAAACCTGATCCGCGCATTTTTGAGCTGACATGCGCGCGGTTCAAACTCAACCCGCGCGAAACCCTGTTTATTGATGACAGCGAAAAGAACATCCAGCAGGCGCGTGAAATGGGCTTTATGACCCATTGGTTTAGTGATCCGGTCAAACTGCGCCGCGAAATGATCGAAGAGCGGCTTGTTTAAAGTTTGCTCCCTACATGACAAAGGGCACCTTTAAAAAAGAGGTGCCCTTTTACGTATCTGGCGCATAGGTCTGTTTTAGCCGCGTTTTTCCCGCAGATACTTGGCAAAGCATTCGCCAAAGGCATATTCCCAGCCCGCAACATATCCCTTACGCAGGGCCGGTGCGATATCGCCAACGTTATGCCAGTCCTTGTGCTCCAACCGGATCACACAACGACCAAAATCATTCATGTCAAAGGACACCGCGACACGGGTATAATCCCCGGCATTCCAGCCCGGATGCCAAGTAAAGGCAAGATGTTCGCCCGGCTGCCAGATTTCGACATGACCCCATGAAATGTTTTCACGTCCGCGCGCACGTTCGACAATCGCACCGCCAAGACCGGGATGCATATCAACCGCAATGCAGTCTTTCTTGGACAGCGAATGGCTATCGGTTGGCCACCACTGCCCAAATTCGGCGGTAAAGGCCTCAAACGCGTGGTCGGGATCAACCGGCACGGTCAGTTCAAAGTTAATCGGTCCGAGTTCCGGGTTTTTAAGCGGCGTCACAATCAATTTCCCAAATACGATCCAGCACGGACGGCAGTTCATCAAAATGGCGGATAACCGCATGTGCGCCCGACGTCGTCAGGGTTTCAATATCATGATAGCCCCATGCAACGCCAATGGCGATCATGCCTGCCGCACGGCCCATTTCGATATCATAGCTGGTATCACCGACAATCACCGCATTGGGTGCATCAGCCCCGGCTTCATCAAGGGCCGCCATCAACATTGATGGATGGGGCTTGGACGGATGATTGTCGCAGGTTTGTAAGGTAACAAACCGGCCATCAAGTTCATTGCGCGCCAAGACCGCATCAAGACCGCGCCGGGCCTTGCCGGTGGCAACACCCAACAACCATTGGCGGCGATCCAGTTCGCTCAGGACCTCGCGCACGCCGGGGAATAGCGGTTCGTGGAAATCAGGTGTCTGACGCAGGGTAAAGAACGCATCCTTGTAGGCCGCCGTCACCGCATCAATCACCTCATCGGTAACCCGGCGCGGTGCGGCAAGTTTGGCAATGGCTTCTGGCAGGCTCAGACCAATGATGGTGCGGGTATTTTCCAGTCCCGGGCAATCAAGCCCATGCTGGGCAAAGGCATGGTCCATGCAGTGTGCAATCGCATGCTGGCTATCGACCAGAGTCCCATCACAATCAAATACAACAAGTCTAAGCGGGTCATTCGCCATGAGGCATCATCCATCATCATTTTGTATGGCCGCAGACTAGTCGATACCGCCCCAAAGATCGAGTCCCGTAGAGATGCAAATCAGATGCATTTTTTGCTCTGCGGGAAGCATTGGAAACCACTGGTGAAATTCAGGTCGCTTTCGAACGCCCTTAACGCGCGCTATACTGTTTTTCTGGCTATCGACAGTATCTGATAACAGCGGAGACAGAAGATGCTCACGCTTAGGGACTGCATAGATTTCAGCGACCTTCGAGAGGAGGAAATACTCGCCATAGCCGAATGTGAGCATATCCCAATTCTAACCGCCCTTGAGGAAGGCGAAAGCATGGTGCACACACCACGTGGCCGCAAACGCATCGCGGTCATGATCAAAAGCCAGGCCGTTATTTGTGAACGTACGGGAAACACCGTGCATGCACGGCACCTTCGCCGCGTTCATGACGCCTTTGTCGGGCGTTTCGGCAAATCTGCGAGGCACCATTAACCAAGACGACCAATGTCATTACAACGCCTTTTGGTATTGACCTCTGACAGGGACGAAAAAGCCGACGCAGTGCGTCGGCTTTTCGCATTTTACCCAAAAATCTTCTGACTTATCTTTTACGCAACCGCGACGGCTTTGCCTTGGGTTTTGGCTTTTCTTCCTTTTCCCGGTGGATTTCCGGGGTGAGGAATTTGGTTGGCGTTTTCGGATCGAAGTTAAGCGCCTTAAGGCTTGTGGCAAAATGTTCTGACACCGGTGCTTCGATCACAACCCGGTGGCCTGTCACCGGATGGGGAAAGTCAATCGCACGCGCATGCAGATGCATCTGATTTGACATGCCATCAATGAAGGCCTTCGCCCCACCGTATTTACCATCGCCCAAGATCGGGCATTCCATGGCCTCACAATGGGCGCGCAACTGGTGCGTACGTCCGGTCAAAGGCGACAGCGCCAACCAAGCCGCACGGCGTCCGGCACGGTGAAGCTGACGATAGACCGTCTGTGCGGATTTACCCTGCTTCTCGTCGATGACCATCTTTTCGCCGCCCTTACCGGCAAGCTTTGCCAGTGGTGCGTCAATCAGGCCTTCGCGCTCAACCGGGGCGCCGGTGACAATCGCCCAATACAGTTTCCGGGTTGATTTGTCCTTGAACGCCTTGGTCAGGGCATGGGCCGCCGACGATGACCGCGCGAGCAGAAGGACACCACTGGTATCCTTATCGAGCCGGTGAACCAGTTTCGGGCGTTCCTTGCTGTCGAGTTTTAGCGCATCCAGCATGCCATCAACGTGAATGGACGTATTGGTCCCGCCCTGCACGGCCAGACCGGCGGGTTTATTGATGGCCAGCACAACTTCGTCATAGAAAATGACGGAATCGCGCAAGGCCTGAAGTTCGGCTTCGCTGGCATTGGATTTTGCCGGGCCGTCGTGTTTGCGCTGCTGACCGTCGGACGCACTATAGTCGCCGTCTTTGGTCCATGGCTCCGAACCGCCGCCCGACATCACAGGAACTGGCGGCACACGAATTTCCTGACCCGGTTCAACACGCTGGTTGGCCTTGGCACGTTTGCCATCGACACGGATTTGACCGCCGCGCAGAAACTTTTGAACCTGTCCGAATGTAAATTCAGGACAGTTGCGCTTAAACCAGCGATCAAGCCGAATGTCGGCGTCCTCAGCCTTGACCTTGCGCAGAGTGACACCACTCATTGCAGAATACCCCTTACCAGCGCGATTGCGCCAAACAATGCGGAAATGCCAACCACAACAGAGACAATAATATAAAGGGCCGTCAGCCCCAGATTGCCCCGTTCATATAGGGTCGCAACATCCAGCGAAAAAGTCGAAAAGGTTGTAAATGCCCCTAAGAACCCGGTGACAAGCAGCGCACGCATTTCCGGCGAAAGCGATAGCTTAAGCGCAGAAATCTCAAGCAGTGCCCCCATCAGGAACGAGCCGACGATATTAACCGTCAAGGTTCCCCAGGGAAAGCCGCCGCCCATGATCGAGCCCATCATAACCGACACACTGTGACGTGCGACAGCACCAATGGCCCCGCCCAAGGCAATCGAAGCGATAAACAACGGTGAAAATTGCATGGCGCGGAACCTATTCCCTCAAAGATCAAAAGTCACGTGTGAAAACGTCATGGGCCCAAGGCGATAACAGGATCATAATTTGCCAATAGCACACTTTTTTCGCGTTCTTGGGCCTATCAGACCTCAGTCACGCCAATTTTACAATCTTCACAGCATCAAAACCCCTTTGAAACATCCTTTGGTTCAAGGGCTTGCCGCACATCCCGCAGCCATGCACGCGTGCGTTTTTCATTTTGCTGAAAATCATCACGGCCATAGACCGATTTGGCAAACAGGCAGAATGTCGCTCCGGCCTGATTCGGGACTGACATCAGTTTTAACTCCACCCAATCGGGAAACTGAAAGACTTTGCTGCGGGCCAGAAACTGCAAACTGTGCGCCCCAACACTGCCGTCGGTCAGCTTCATGCCGTGATCTGGTGCGGTTGCGATAAAGGCCCTCGCCAACTTCTCGACCGACGCCTCAAACTGCGGGCTTGTCATCTGTCGACCACCCCGCGGGGCCAGACCATCCGGGCAGGACAGAAAATAGTTTGGCGTATCTGGTAATTCTGAATTGGGATCAAAGACAAACTGCGGCGGCTCCCCCGCTGGCAGCATCATGCTAAGCAATCCGGAAAACCGCACGACGGCAAATATTCCGGCCAAAACCAGAAGTCCCCAGACCATGATTGCTGTCAAACGTCTCACCCGCTGCGCACCTGATTGAAATGACACTTGGCGTGGTACCCGCCAACCTCCGCAAACGTAGCGCGAAACCGCGCAAAAGCAAAATGCCCAACTGTGAAACAGTCGGGCATTTTTTCAAAACAGGCCATCGTTAACGTGCGTTGAGGGAGGGGGGAGATGTTAACGATGCCCCGTTTCGCATCAGATCAGCACTGCAACAGGTCGATCTTTGATTGGTTTGGTTAGGCAGCAGCCGGAAGCGAAGCAGCTTCGACATTGGCAATCGCACGCTGCATGGCTTCTTCTGCGTTCACCGCAAAGCCAGACGCATCGATGATTTCAACTTCGGTAATGCCGATAAAGCCAAGAACCTGCTTCATGTACGGCGTTGCAAAGTCAGCCGGGCTGTTGACCGGAACCCCACCTGTGGCAACAACCACGTAAGCTTTTTTGCCTTCAAGCAAGCCAACCGGACCGTTTTCGGTGTACTGGAATGTCACACCAACGCGGGCAATCATGTCGACCCATGCTTTGAGCGTTGAAGGAACGGCGAAGTTATACATCGGCGCACCAATAACCAGAACGTCGGCAGCCTTAACTTCAGCAACCAGTTCGTCAGAGGTTGCGATAACCTGTTTCTGTTCGGCAGAACGGGAATCTTCCGGGGTGTAAAACGCACCAACGATTTCGCCGGTCAGAGCCGGGATCGCACCTGTGCCGCTTAGATTGCGTTCAACGATTGTGGTTGATGCATTTGCGGAAACAATACGGTCGATCAGTTTCGATGCGATCTGGCGGGAGTTGGAATTCTCACCGTTCACAGATGCATTCACGTGCAGAATATTTGTCATTTTCAATCTCCAAGTCCGTGCTTAATTTGATGAAAGCACCCTACTTGGTTTCGGATTGAATGATTATCCTGCGAATTTTCACTTAATTGTTTCCATTTTGATAACTAACCAACCGTCAGTTATTCTCACCCCGTCCCTTTTGTCGTTCCTGGCGTAAGCGATCAAAATACTCCACCCGTTTTTTCAGATCGCGTTCAAATCCGCGCTCAACCGGTTCATAGAAATTCTGACGGCGCATGCCATCGGGGAAGTAGTTTTGGCCGGAAAAGCCATCTTTCTGATCATGGTCGTAGGCATATCCAGTACCATAGCCAATGTCAGACATCAGCTTGGTCGGCGCATTAAGGATATGGGCCGGCGGCATCAGCGATCCGGTTTCGCGCGCAATCTTGAGCGATTTTTTATAGGCGGCGTACCCGGCATTTGATTTTGGCGCCAGGGCCAGATAAATGACCGCCTGTGCCAAAGCCAACTCGCCTTCGGGGCTTCCCAAGCGTTCGTACGATTCCCACGCGCTGATGCAAAACTGCTGGGCTTGTGGATCGGCAAGGCCAATGTCTTCAACCGCCATGCGGGTTAAACGACGCGCAAGGAACTTGGGATCTTCACCACCTGCCAACATACGATTGAACCAGTACAGGGCCGCATCCGGGTCAGAACCACGAATGGATTTATGCAGCGCACTGATTAGATTGTAATGACTGTCATCGCCCTTGTCGTAAATCGGCACGCGCTTTTGCACGGTGCGGGCAAGCTCGGCCACACCAAGTGGACCATCCTCGTCACTGGGCGGCATGGAAAACAGTTCTTCGGCCAGGTTCAAACAATAACGGCCATCGCCATCGGCCATGGCACGCAATGTTTCGCGGGCTTCGGGCGTTACCGGCAGCTCAAACCCCATTTCCTTTTCCGCACGCACCAGAAGTTCTTCAAGCCCCTGATCGTCAAGGCGCTTCAACACCAGTACCTGACAACGTGACAGCAATGCAGCATTCAGCTCGAACGACGGGTTTTCGGTCGTCGCCCCGATCAGGGTGATGGTGCCATCTTCGACATAAGGCAGGAAGCTGTCCTGCTGGGCCTTGTTGAAACGATGGATTTCATCAATGAACAATAAGGTCGCCCCGCCGGTCGATCGACGCCCGCGCGCACGGTCAAACACTTTGCGCAGGTCCGCCACCCCGGAAAAGATCGCCGACAGCGGCTCAAACGCCATATCGGCAACATCGGCCATCAGGCGCGCCAATGTTGTTTTGCCACAACCGGGCGGCCCCCAAAGCACGACTGACGGCACCCGCCCGGTCTTGATCATGCGGGTAATCGGACCGTCATCACCAAACAGATGCCCCTGCCCGACAACTTCGTCGAGTTTCGCCGGGCGCAATCTGTCGGCCAAGGGGCGCGACACCTGACTTTCAAACAATGACGGCATATCGGACCGATAATCTCCAACTTAATCTTGTGACTAGTTTGGCGCGGAACTTATCACGAACATCGATGTGGTTACAGCGATAAGGCATGAATATTGACACCTTGAGGGTCGAGGTATAGCGTGCAGGTCACAAATCAGACGGAAATCTTTATGATGCAAGGCGCTGACTATACAGATCGATCTTATTGGCAAGGGACAATCAAAATGTCCTTGTCGAAGTTCTTTGTTCTTTCCGTTCTGCATCACAAACCGATGCATGGCTATCAGGTCGTTCAGGCGGTTGAAAAAACCACCAATGGATGCTGTTCACCATCAGAAGGAACCGTCTATCCGGTTTTGAACGAGTTTGAGGCCGGCGGATATATGACATCACATACAGAAGTGGTGAACGGTCGCCAGCGCAAGGTTTACGCCCTGACCGATAAGGGACGCGATGCGTTTCGGGTGGCCACCGAAGCCTGGATGAATGTCACACAGCATATCCTTGCAACCCGCGATGCGGTTGCCCCCGACACCGACCAACAGAACCCCAGTGGGAACGATTGCTGTGCGTAGTCCGTTTTTTTGCCCATATACCTCGATGATCGAGGTATAATATCATGACCACCGTTCCAAAAAAGCTTCCGATTGTCCTTGCGCTGGGCACCGCGCAAACGCTGGCCTTTGGGTCAACGCTTTACCTTCCTGCTATTCTGGCCGAGCCAATGGCCAACGATATCGGGGTAACGCCAGGTTGGGCGTTCGGGGCGTTTTCACTTGCACTTGTGGTGGCGGCTCTGCTTGGTCCGGCGGCAGGGGCCCGGATTGACCGGTTTGGCGGTCGCAATGTGATGACGGTTTCAAGCCTTGTACTTGCCGCAGGCCTTGCCCTGCTTGGGCTGGCGGATGGTATTGTTGGAATATGTCTTGCGTGGCTGATCATTGGGGTCGGCATGGCCACGGGACTTTATGAATCCGCCTTTGCCAGCCTGACCGTCATTTTCAAAAGTGACGCCCGAGGCCCGATCACCGGCATCACGCTGATTGCCGGATTTGCCAGCACAATTTGCTGGCCGATCTCCGCATGGTTTGAAATCGAATATGGATGGCGGATCACCTGCTTTTTCTGGGCGGCGATGCATATTGTCCTCGCCCTGCCCTTGAACCGCTTTTTCATTCCTTCTGGCGGCAAATCGCCCCAGACAGATATCGCACAAAAATTACACGCAGAAGGCCGCCCCGTCGAAACCGTGACAACCAACTATTTTACGATGCCGATGGTGTTGCTGGCTTTTGTCTTTGCCGCCAGTTGGTTTACCGCAACGGCGATGGCCGCCCATCTGCCACGGCTGTTACAGATTTCTGGGCTTGGTACCGCAGATGCGATCATTGCCGCGTCACTGGTCGGGCCTGCACAAGTCATCGGTCGTTTGTTTGAGTTTGGGTTTTTGCAACGCATGCATCCCCTGATTTCAGCACGACTGGCTGCGATCACCCACCCGATTGGAAGCATGCTTTTTCTGATCTTTGCAGGACCGGCCGGCATGATTTTCACCAGCCTGCATGGCATGGGGAATGGTATCCTGACCATTGCCAAGGGCACTTTGCCGCTGGCGATATTTGGTCCAACGGGATATGGAAAGCGACAGGGTTTTCTGATGGCGCCGTCTCGCTTTGCTCAGGCCGCCGCCCCCTTCGTGTTTGGGGTCCTCATCGACGGGTATGGCATGCAGGCACTGTTGCTGACAACGTTTCTGGGGATATTGACCCTGCTGGCGTTGATGGTTCTTAAAGTTTCAGCTTCGGCGAAAGAAACGGATTGATCCGCATCTTTCGCCGAAGAAAACTCATAGCGTAAATTCGCCGGTCAGGACTTTGCCATCGCGTTTGACCGCGATTTTCCAGTCCTTGCTGCGTTCTCCTGCTGTGACAACTTCCTTCAGGCGGGCAACCGAGTCAATTGCTTCGCCGTTGATTTCCACAATATAGTCGCCGGGCTGTAACCGCGTGCGCCGTGCGAGGCTATCACGCGCCACACCAAGCACCACCACACCAGTGCTTAGGGTGTTGGTCCCAAGTTCGTCGGCCAGTGCCGGGTTCATATTGGCAATCTTGGCCCCGCTAAACGGATTGCGGCCCTCAAGAATGCTTTCATCGCGCGCAGGCAGTTCCGGTGCGACTTCAAGCGGCAAGGTCAGCATCACCGACGCCCCCTGACGCAGGACCGAAAGTTCCGCCCCGCCGGTCAGCTCTAGGGTCGCAATGCGGAATTTCAATTCGTTGGGGTTATCAACCGCAAGCCCGTTGACGGCAACAACAACGTCGCCGGGATGCAAACCGCCGCGTTCCGCCGGGCTGCCGTCGCGAATTTCGCTGATCAGAACGCCATGCGGACGATCAAGCTCCAACGAGGACGCCAGATCCGCCGTTACTGCCTGTCCGGCGGCACCAAACCACGGACGGCGTAAATCGCCACTGATCAGGCCGCGCATGACCACCTTGACCATATTGACCGGCACGGCAAACCCGATGCCGTTTGATCCGCCCGACTTGGTAAAGATCGCCGAATTCACACCAATCAGCTTGCCATCGATATCGATCAAGGCGCCGCCGGAATTCCCCGGGTTAATGGCCGCATCGGTTTGAATGAATGACTGGTAATCCTGTCCGGTGACACCGGCACGCGCAAGTGCCGATACAATCCCGCTGGTGACGGTTTGCCCGACCCCGAACGGGTTGCCGATGGCAAGAACAAGGTCGCCGACCTCGACCGCATCCGAATCGCCAAATGTAATCGATGGCAGTTCGGTTTCGACGCCGCGTAATTTCAAAACGGCCAAGTCCGTGCGTTCGTCCGATCCAACCAGATCAGCATCAAATTCACGGTTATCATGCAAGACCACACGAATTTCACTGGCCCCGTCAATCACGTGATGGTTGGTGACAATCGTGCCATCCCCCGAGACAATCACACCAGACCCAAGCGAACGTTCAACGCGCTGACGCGGGGCCCCAAAGGCACCGCCAAACCGATCACCAAAGAACTGCTTGAAGAACGGGTCATTGAAGAACGGTGAGCGCGCGCGCTCTGACACGACCTTTTTGGTATAGATGTTCACAACCGTCGGGGCGGTTTGCTTCACCAGCGGCGACAGCGACATCTTGATTTCCGTCTCGCTGGACGGAAGTCGTCTGTCTTCACTTTGCGCGTGCGCAATGCTGGTGGGGCCGGAAACCGCCATCAGGCAGGTTACCGCAATCGTGAAAATGGTCGGGATCCATCTTGCTTGCACGTCGATCTCTCTTGTCACTGTCAGATTATCTGGTTGGAAGTGCGCTTGGCGGGAAGTCCATGAACGCACCCTGCCCTCAATTGGAACATCGGAACAGGCAGGCTAAAGAATTAGGGTTTTCAGAACTGCCGCGCAACCTTGGCAGAAATATGAACAAAGGTGCGAAATACTGATTTAAGCTAAATTCGCAGGCAACCTTAGCCATTACATAGCGGAAAACCCCGCTTTCTTTCGCCCGGCTCCGAACATTTTCAATGTAAAAGAAAACGGGCGACACCGTATGGCGCCGCCCGTTTTTATTTCTTAAAGGCCGAAGCGGTGCTTATTCAGCAGCGGCTTCTTCGCCTTCGCTCTCTGCTTCAACACGGGCGCGGTCTTCTGCACCCTTTGCATCGGCATTGCGTTCAACAAGTTCAATCACCGCAACCGGAGCGGCATCGCCGTAACGGAAGCCAGCTTTAAGAACACGGGTGTAACCACCCGAACGCTCTTTGTAACGCTCAGCGATTTCACCGAACAGCTTGGCAACGATTTTGTCATCACGCAGGATCGAAATAGCCTGACGGCGTGCATGCAGGTCGCCCCGCTTGCCCAGCGTAATCAGTTTTTCGACGTAAGGGCGAAGATCTTTGGCCTTCGGAAGAGTGGTTTTGATCTGCTCGTGGGTGAGCAGCGAAACTGCCATGTTGGCAAACATCGCCTTACGATGAGACGACGTACGATTAAGTTTACGGCCGTGCATACCGTGACGCATGGTAACTCTCCTTAATAACCTGGCTTCGCTCACGAAACCGATTGTAAAACCGCGCCGCCACCCTGATCAAAGCCAGGTCATGCACGTGCGGTGTGGGCAACTAGCCCGCCGGAAACGCCAAACAATTTGGTTTTCCCGGTTTGGAGCATAAATGCTCCGATCACGACCCGAAGGCCGAAGACCCGTTATTAAAACGGATCTTCGAACTTACGAGCGAGTTCTTCGATATTTTCCGGCGGCCAACCGCCGACTTCCATACCGAGATGCAAGCCCATCTGAGCCAGTACATCTTTGATTTCGTTCAGCGACTTACGGCCGAAGTTCGGCGTACGAAGCATTTCTGCTTCGGTCTTCTGAACAAGATCACCGATATAGATGATGTTGTCGTTCTTCAGGCAATTTGCCGAGCGGACCGAAAGTTCAAGCTCGTCAACCTTACGAAGAAGGTTACGGTTGAACGGCAGTTCGTCTTCTTTCTTCTCTTCGACAACCGCTTCCGGCTCATCGAAGTTGACGAACAGCGACAGCTGGTCCTGAAGGATACGGGCAGCCAAAGCGACCGAATCTTCCGGGGTCAACGCACCGTTGGTTTCAACGGTAAGTGACAGCTTGTCAAAATCGGTATCCTGACCAACACGGGTGTTTTCCACCTTGTAGGCCACTTTACGGATCGGGCTGAAGATTGCATCGATCGGAATAAGACCAATCGGTGCATCAGAAGAGCTGTGACCGCTTGCTGCGACATAGCCTTTACCGTTATCAACGGTAAATTCGATGTTCAGCGTAGCGCCATCATCAAGATGGCACAGCTCGAGATCCGGGTTAAGGATTTCGATGTCAGCACCGGTCTGAATCTGACCTGCGGTGACGGCACCAGGGCCGGTCGCCTTCAGGGTCATTTTCTTTGGACCTTCGGCATGCATGCGCACGCCCATGGTCTTAATGTTCAAGATGATGTCGGTGACATCTTCACGGACACCCGGGATCGACGAAAATTCGTGCAATACGCCGTCGATCTGGATCGCGGTAACCGCTGAACCCTGGAGCGACGACAGCAGAATGCGACGCAGCGCGTTACCCAGAGTCTGACCAAAACCGCGCTCCAGCGGTTCCGCCACGATCGTACCAACGCGGCTGGCGTCTGTACCCGGAGTAACATCAAGCTTGGTCGGCTTAATCAGTTCCTGCCAGTTCTTTTGAATCACGAGACCCACCTTCGCAACTGGAGCCTAATATAAGGAGAGCAAGTTTTGCCCTCATGAGAAACGCGAAGGGGCCCGGGTGCACCGGGCCCAAACGCGGGGTCGTCCGCAGATCGACGCGATTAGACGCGACGACGTTTACGCGGACGGCAACCGTTATGCGGAATCGGCGTTACGTCTTTGATCGACGTAATCGTGAAACCAACAGCCTGAAGCGCACGCAGTGCAGATTCACGTCCCGAACCCGGGCCTTTAACCTGTACTTCAAGAGTTTTCATGCCGTGTTCTGCAGCTTTTTTACCTGCATCTTCGGCAGCCATCTGTGCAGCATATGGTGTTGATTTACGCGAACCGCGGAAACCCATACCACCAGCGGTCGACCAGGAGATGGTATTTCCCTGAACGTCAGTGATGGTAATCATGGTGTTGTTGAAGGTCGCGTTTACGTGCGCGATACCGTTCGTAATGTTCTTGCGCTCGCGACGACGTACACGAGTCTGCTGAGGAGCTTTCGCCATTGTCTCTGTCCCCTACCTTACTTCTTCTTGCCTGCGATCGGCTTAGCCGGTCCCTTGCGGGTGCGAGCGTTGGTGTGGGTACGCTGACCGCGTACCGGGAGACCGCGACGATGACGCAGGCCGCGATAGCTGCCCAGATCCATCAGACGTTTAATGTTCATTGCGGTTTCACGACGAAGGTCGCCCTCGACGGTGTAATCAGCGTCGATGACTTCACGAACCTTGAGAACCTGGTCATCAGAGAGCTGATGAACACGGGTTGCTGCTTCGATTCCAACCTTAGCGCAAATTTCTTTAGCTTTCGCCGGACCAATGCCGGTGATGTAGGTAAGCGCAATCACGACGCGTTTAGCAGTCGGGATGTTCACGCCAGCAATACGAGCCACTGTGTGAGACTCCTGTTTCCTGTTAACAAACCCTGCGGCAGATCCGGTTGGGTAGAGCGCTGCAAAAGCGGGCCAGCATTACTGCCAACCCGCCAGCAAAAAGACGCCCTGCCCGGGAAATTACCCCAGGATGGCTTCAATCTCGCGCGTAACTT